>Ga0123356_10005558_pt1 | contig 12816 bp, 3 predicted proteins | sample TergutEmb28metaG_2_FD_92546 | JGI IMG/M metagenome (GOLD analysis project Ga0123356, IMG submission 92546) | Embiratermes neotenicus P3 segment gut microbial communities from Petit-Saut dam, French Guiana - Emb289 P3 | ecosystem: Host-associated > Arthropoda: Insects > Digestive system > Gut ... | reverse complement strand
TGAACACCGCCGATTCTCGGGGACCTCGACCCCTCACACCAGCACCCACCCCTCCGACACGCCGACCAAACACAACCCGCGCTTACCCGACAGCGACCACACCCACCTCAAGTACGCAGAGCCGGGATTCTGGGTGGGAGGAAAGCATGCACGGCCTATGCTGGCCCGCAGAAAGAGGCCGCCGTCTGAGAGACCCGCGCCCTGGGGGACGTTGTTGGCGGACGGGAGCTCCTGCAGTACAGCCGACAGTCATGGTGCATCAAGGGCCCAAAAGCCACCGGACATTCCGGCTGGACCAAGTACCCTTGTGCCCATGACAGGTCTCCAGCAAACCGAAGAGAACGATGCGAGCGAACGTGCAGTCTCCCCAGTTGTCGATGTTGAGGTTCGCCTAAGCGGGCACCACGATTCCGAGGCGCCCGCCGACAAATGGCTCCCTGAGGCGGACAACTCCGCTGCGTCAAGGCTTGTGCGAACCGAGCCACACTTCGTTCCCCGGGACCTTGGCAAGGCCTCCGGCGTCGAGCTTCGCCGCCTCTCGACCTGGGAGCCCCAGCCCCACTTCAGTGTGGCTTTGGGGTTTGCCGCAGAGCGGGCGGTCGCGTCGCTCAAGGACAGAACCGGAATAGAACTCGATTCGCACACTCTCTCGATCGACGCTGGGAATACGCTACGCTGGAAACCGTCCGAGTTCTTCCCAGACTCGTTGCAGGTTCCAGACGAGCTAAGAGAAGGCCTTCACCTGTGGTCGGAGGCGAAAATGATACTGGTTCTCCGCAGGATCTACAAACCCCTGTTGGTTCTTCTCGTCTTTGCGACCGCCGCTGTTTTGCTTGGGATCTTCCTGACAGATTGGCCTCTCGCGGTTTTCGGCAGACGATGGTCCCTTGTCTCATCAGCACTTGTCATGATTCCGCTGGACGTCGCTGGACTCCTCGTGATTTGGCGTCTCGTCTACAGTAATTCAGCAAGTCTGAGAGATAAGATTGTTCAGTATGACACTCGGCGCGCCGCGTTCAATAAGCTGCTTTTCGACGGACTGGACGCGTTGATTTCGTCCTGTCTTCGGCACACGCTGGGTGCCGCCAATATGCTGCAAATCCCCGCAAGGGCTCCAAAGCTCGTTGAGACGAACTCCCGTGGTCTTCACGGCACAAGGCTGTGCTCTGATGTTGGCGGCCTGATGCTGGAGCATGAATCGATCGCAATTGGGATTGTTGGGCAGCGAGGAGTCGGGAAGACTAGTATCCTAGAGATTCTGCGCGACCAGGCAGAGGCTGCCGGGCACCTCGCGGTGTTCTTGCCGGTGCCGGCTGTCTATTCTGAAGAGTCGTTCCTTCGCGCTCTGGCCCTCAGGATTGCAGCTCGCCTCGCTGGAGTAGAGCGCTCTTCCGCCAAACTCTCCTACCAAGCAATGCCAATCCGATCGAGAGCTCTACTCCTTGCGGGTATCGTGGCCATGTACATCGCAGCTCTTTTGGGATTCGCCGGGGTGTATTGGTCTGATCGCATTCAGGAGTACACGAATCTTGCTACGACCACCGCAGCCTTGCTGGTAGGGCTTTCTGTGATGCTCGCGTCTCGGTCAATCGTCGTTCGAGGTCGAGTACGGAGAGCGTTCCGAGGGGAGGGGGCGAGTAGAACGGCGCGTTTGCTCTATCAAGATCTTCGCTACGTATGGGAAGGGACTGAGGAAGTAGGGTGGTCAGTGAAACCTCGAGTAGTGGAAACGAGAAGGAGCAGGAGTCGCACCTGGAGAGGCAAGGAACTCTCATACGTCGAAGTTGCAGATCGACTTCGGAGTCTTCTTGAGGAGAACGCGCAAGACGAACAGGGTACGGACATCACGATATTGATTGATGAGCTAGACAAGCTGCCCGAGCAAAAGCAGCAGACCTCTCTCATCAACGTTCTGAAGGATCTGTTCCACCTACGCCGAGTCCGGGTAGTTGTGACCGTTGCTCCGGAGGCACATGACTCATTTGCGCGTCGTCAGTCGGCGGCAGATCGTACGGTCTACGACACCGCGTTCGACGAGATCGTGGAGGTTAAGGAAATGACGTCGAGTGATGCTGTGAGCATCCTCCGAGGAAGGGTGCCAGAGTTCCCTGATGGGCTCGCCCTCTTTTGCCACTGCGTGGCCGCCGGAAACCCGCGAGACATGATTCGAGTGGCCCGGCGGCTCCTTAAGGCGAGAAGGCGCGCAGAGCGGGACTTCTCGCTTGAGAGTGTTCTTCGAGAGGTGATCTCCGAGAGTTGGTCGATGCCACGAGCCACGTATTCACATATTGAGAGTGAGCTCGTAGAACTCGTCTTGTCGCAAGTGAATGCAAGTGGTGAGTGGAATGCCAACCCCGACCAAAGCGTCTTCCTGGCATCGGACCGACTGACCGATGGTGTCAGGAGGCTGATGAGGGAGTCGTCGACCAGCCAATCCCCCATGACTGCGTAGCCGTTCGCCAAGGCGCGTGAGGCTGTCGTAAGGTTCCTAAGTCGAAGCGTCGTCGTTTCGTCTGGTCGTCAGCGGCGGGACGGGGAGGTGGCCTGACGGACGAGGTCGCGGTTCATTGAGGGAGTCTGGGGTGAGAGCGCCACCGGTGACCCAAGATGCTGTAGTGCAGATCGAAGGGGAGAAGGGCGTGCGCTATCCCAGTGAGGCGTGAGGTCCGGGGGGATCGGTGAGGTGTGTGCTGGCGGTCAAGGTCAGGCGATGGAGGGCGTCGCGGAGGCCTGCGTCGGAGTCGTGAACGGGAACGCACGTGGGGGCGTCAATCCAGCGCTCGGGACATCAACCGCGGCGAACCCGCCCGACTGCGGCCGCGCGGGAAACCCGGCACCAGCCCTCCGGTCGAACTCCCCCAGGATGATGTCGTGCTCCCCCCACGGTCGCAGGAGCTGATCAAGCCGTTCCCTAGCAAGACTGGCCCCGTAGCGGTCGAGCGTCGCCGCCCGCTCAATCACGTCATGCCAGTAAGGCACCCGAAACGCCGCTGACAGTTCAGGGTCGAAGGCAGGACACAGAGCATCAACCATCATGACAGGAAACGTCCTAGCCCCAGCGATCAGATCCAGGACCACATCAGGCCCGTCGCCTTCCAGCACCGACGCAGGGTCAGCGTCGGAGGCCAGTTCGACCACGCGCGCGAGCCCCTGCTCGGTGGGCGTCAAGTGCTCGGCGGCCTTGAGAATAGCGGCCTGTCCGGCATCGTCCCCATCAAGTGCGAAGACCACCCGCAGTGGCCGACCGGAAGGCCCACACCGCGCGGCCTGCCGAATGAGCGCGACGTGTTGCCCCGTCCAAGCAGTCCCAGACGCCGCCAACGGCACAATGTCGGCCCGCCCACCCGCCCGCGCGGCGGCCTCAACAGCCAGCACGTCAAAGGGCCCTTCAACCAGCACAGGAACACCACCTCCACCCAGCCGACCAACCGCCTCAGGCCCCCACCCGAGCATTGCCCGAGACTTATGAAAGATCGCAGTACGAGGCGTGTTCAGATACTTCGGCACCCCTTCAGGCGCATCCGGTCGTGCCCGCCCCGTCACCCCCACAACCCGCCCCAGGTCGTCCCGGAACGCAAACAGCAGCCGATCCCGAATCCGGTCCACCATCCTCCCGTCACGCCCAGCCCGCGCCAACCCCGCAGCCTCGATCTCCGCCAACAGCCACCCACTGCCAGTCAAATACCTCACCAGCCCATCTCGCGGCGACGCAGGAGCAAACCCCAGACCCTCGAGACTGGCCTGACGCGACCGCGCATACCCGGCCCCCCACGACCCATCCAGTTGCTCAGCCCACCGCGCCCAAGCAGCCTGGGTCACCCCCAATACTCTCCCCGCCCGAGGATCCTGAGGATCGGCAGACACAGCACACCACTGGTCGACCCGTGCCCGCAACGCAAACCCGTTGACAGGTGAGGCCGACCCGCCGCTAGCCCGGTGGGTGACCACGATCCGCCCCGCCTGCCCGTCGTCACCCACAGCAACCGACCCGGGGGCCAACACCCACGACCCGTAGGAGTGGAGTTTGACTTGTCCGTCACCCATGGCAATTGACGGTTGCGCCCACCCGTCGGCCGGATAGTAGATGTCCAACCCCCCGCCGGGGTGTTCAGCGACCATGGCCCACCCGTCAAGGACCCCACCGTCATTGAGCTGCGAAGCCAGGCGAGCACCACCATGCACCCCCCCAGCAATGTGAACCACATCAAACCCGGTCCCGCTCGCGTTGGGTCCAGTAGCCAGTCCAACGTTTGCCCGAGGTAGGCGACGCCACATCTCAAAGACCTGATCAGGGTCGCTGGTAGCGGCCTGCAAGCCCCCTTGCTCACGCGGGTCACCGGTGGCCCGGTCCACGGGAAACACCCGCAATCCCATCCCAGCCACCGCTTGGGCCAAGTCAGGTCGCGAAAGGCAAGCAGGGCGGTCCATGCCCCTTCACGCCGCGAACGATGACGGCCCACACCACCGATGGTCAATCCGCCTTGGTCACAGCCCCAACCCCCCCGTACCTGGCCGTGCTGCAAGGCCCATTCCTGGTGGTGGCACGTTGATGACTGTCACTCGTCCTGAGGCGATCCCCGCGTCGAGCAGCCCCGTGGGTGTCGGCGGATAGCTCGGTTGAACCGCGCCTTCGGTCGGGTCCGCCGCATCTTCGGGCACCTCGGGCGTGGCCCATGCTGGGTCGAGGTCTTTCCACCCGGAAGGTAGTTGAGGCTGCTCCTCTCCTGGGGTGGTCCACACTGCGGGTTCTCCGTAGTCGGGTAGGTCCCAGCGGTCTTGCGTCCCGTCGGCCAGGCGTACGTGCAGTGACACTGAGGGGCCACACATCCTCACCGCCCCAGTGACGACCTCAACGACCTGTCCCGCCTCAGGCGGGAGGGGATGGTAGGCACTGGAGTCGTCCTTGATCACCCAACACCCTTTCGCGATTGAGGATGCTGTGTCCTTGGTGACAGGCTGCGCCCCAGGGTTGGCTGCCAGCAGTACTTCTCGGCTGGTCAGTGAGGCGTAGTGTCGTGTGATCGGTGTTTGGGTGGCGACGCGGCGTCGCACTCTGCGCACTGTCAACGATGGGTCATCGACTAGTTGGTAGCCGATTACTCCGGTCCCGTACGAGCCTGGGGTCTGGTAGATGCGTACCAGTCCGGTCAGTGAGCTTTTGGGGTCGATTGATTCGACTGGTGCCAGGTCTCCTGGTCGAAGGTCTGCGAGCCTGGTTTTGCGCCGCCAGCCTGGCCCGTAGAGCAGCTGGCCATGTTCTCGGCTCAATGGTGTGGTGGCGTGTTCGAAGGTCACCAGTACTTCGGGGGCTTTCCGGCTGGATAGGTAGGTTCCGTCTGGGGTCATCCATCCTCGGTCGGCGGCTTGGATGGACCCTGGTGGCAGGTCGTCTGGTCGGGCGCTGGTAAGGACTTTGTCTCCGGGGATCAGCAGGCGGGCTTCGATGCCGCCGTCGAGTTCGTCGCGGGGCGGGTTGTGGATGACACCCATCGCCCCGGTGTCCCCGCTCAGGCTCTTGTATTCCAAGGCGATGTTGCGGTCATCACAGCACAACAGCAAGGCTGGGCCTTTGCCGTCGAGTTGGATGGTTCCGGTGGCTAGGCTCTGGTCAGCTAGTTGGACGCTGGCGGTTTGCCCGATCCACTTGCCGAACTCTGAGAGTGTGCCCACTCGCTGGTTTTCGTCCTGGAGGGCGAGGTTTTCCAGCTGGGTTAGTTGCGAGGCAAGCCGGGAGACAAGACTGGCTTCACGCCAGCGAAACGTCATCGGCCTACCCGGCTCTTCGGGCCGGACTACCGCTGTTCCGGCCGGGCCGTGTTCGACTACTTCGACAAACTGGCCCGCCTGGTCGCCGTCAAGCTGAACGATGTCACCGATGTGCGCCTCGGTCACTGACCGGAAGTAGGGGATGACTCCCCGCAGTTTTTCCCCGTCGACTCTTTGCGGCCCGGTCGGCACCTCGCTCTTGCCCTCGGCGGCCAGTTGCAACGCACGGTCAATATCGGCTAGTTCGACCTGCAACCGGTCCAGTTCCTGGCCGTCCTCGAACCCTGGTTTGGCCAGCTCGGCCCGGGCTTCGTCGAGTTCCGACCGAGACTTTTCAAGGTCAGCTTTGGTCTGCTCGGCAACCTCCCCTACACGCGCTAGTGCGTTTTCTAGGCGGCGAACAAACCCCACCGGGTCAAGCTGGTCCCACTGGCTGGAGGTCACCTTGACGGTCAACAGGAGGCCACCTTCGATACTGAAAGTCCAATCATCCAACGCGTTGGCGGCAGGGTAGAGGACGATGGCGGACCCTGCGAGGGTTCCTAAGCTCACCGCTTGGCGGTGGCCGGCTTTGCGCACGGCCTTTGCTGCTTGTTGGAGTGCTTGGCCAGCTCGCCCACGGTGAGTGATCACCGGTCCCTTGGTGGGGGTGAAGGCGAACGTGTCACCGTTGGTGGCTTGGGCGGCCTGGCGGATCTGTTCTAAGAACTTCAAGTCGTCCCCGCTGGTCTCAACCCTGCCGGCAAGATAGCCTGCTCGAAGACGCAAAGTAGCCCGGGCAGTAGCCTGGCCGTCCCGCAACGTTTCTAACCGGGTGATGTCTTCTATCAGTTCGGCCCGGCGGATCACCCTAGGGTCGCCGGTGGCGATTGCTTGGGCGGCGGCCGCTGAGATGGTCATCTCGTCCACGTCCAGGTCCAACGTGCGTGTGACGGCGTTGGCTTTACGCATGGCAGCAGTGTTGGCAGCCTTGCGGGTCACGATCTGCCAGAGTACGGCGTCGTAGGTGCCTTCGGTGACATACGTGTGGATTTCCACTTCGGGGTTTTGGTTGCCTTGCCGAAGGATCCTGCCTTCGCGTTGTTCAAGGTCGGAGGCCCGCCAGGGACAATCCGCGTGGTGCAGTGCGACGAGCCGGTCTTGGACGTTGACACCAGTACCCAGTTTCTCGGTGGATCCGATGATCACTGAGATCCTGCCCGCCCTTGCGTCAGCGAACAGCACGGCCCGTTGGGCGTCAGTCTCAGCGTCGTGGACGAACCGCACCTTGGATGCTTCGAGGCCCATGGTGGTCAGTTCGTCGCGTAGGGCTTGGTAGAAGTTCCATTCGTCGGGTTTGGGGGTGGACCGGTCGCAGAACACCAACTGGAACCCGCCCAGGGTGGGTGAGGGTTGGCCGTCGCTACCCACATAGGTGACTGATGTGTGTTCTTGGTGGATGCGAGCGACCTGCAAGGCGAGGGCGCGAACTCGCCCCCCGTCATCGTCCACCGGTAAACCCCGCAACCGACCATCCAAGGCGACCAGACGACCATCGTTGGTGATCTTCAACAGGTTGTCGAGTTCGGGATGCTCGGGGTCAAGGTTTTGGGCGCGCCTTGCCAGGTCGGCGACGTAGGCGCGAACGTGTGGGGATGCGGGTCGGGCGATCACTTGGCGTCCTCCTTGTTTGATGGCGGGTAGGGCGCGGGTGAGGTCTTGGGTGGTAACAGTCGAGGTGTATTGGGCTTCTAGGGCTCGCAGTTCAGCGGTGTTGGTGAACTGTTTAACCCTTGTGACCATCCTCCACGTGGTGCCGTCGGGGCCGAGTTCTAGTTTGTCGCCGATGCCGGTGAACACTTGCGCCCACTGGTCAATGGTTTGGGTGCGGTTCTTGTCCGCCAGGTCGGGACGCAGGTAGTGGAGCATGACCCACCGTTCAGCGGGACTGTTGGACATCGGAGTGCCGGTCGCTAGGACAACCAGGGACCCGCCCAGGTCGCCGACTTCTTGACGAGCTTCACGTAGGGAGCGGAGTTTGAAGTCTAGGTCTCGCGCGCGGTCGGAGCCGGGGCAGGCTAGTTCAGGGACTCCGGAGGCGCGGGCGAGGTTCTTATAGTTGTGGGCTTCGTCTATGACGAGGAGGTCGCAGCCGGTTTGCTCGAAGGTGATGCCTTGGTCTTTGGCGGCCATCGCCTTGTCGTGAGCCACCTCAAGCCGGTTGATTGCGGCTTCGATGGCCTTGATCCTCATGTCGCTGCCGTTGGATTCGGCTTTGATCCTGGCAGCCTTTGCACGCAGCTCGGCGGACTGGTCGGCGAGCCAACCGGCAGCGCGGGCTTGATCGATGCTGATCCTGGAAAACACTGAAGACGGGCAGATGACCGCATCCCAATCGCCGGTGGCCGCCCGGGCAGCGTATTCCCTTCTGCCCTTGGGGTCCAGGCCGGTAGGGATGGTCAAGATGGTGGCGGCCGGATACCAGGATCGCCATTCGGTAGCCCACTGGTCCACGAGCTGGTTAGGGACAACCACCCACGGTTTGATGGCCCGGCCAAGCCTTCGCATTTCCATGACCGTCATGACGATGGTGCCGGTTTTTCCCGCACCGACCACGTGGTCGAGGAGGATACCTTGAGTGTTCAATGCTTGGGCTACTGCTGTTTGCTGGTAAGGGTGAGGCCTCCACTGTTCTGCCTTACCGGGCAGGGTCAGGGCTTGGCCTAGCGGGGTGAAGTCGGGGCGCACCCAGGTGTTGAACGCCTCGTTGTAAGCCTTAGCGATCCTCGCCGCACGTTCGGGGGTGGCCTTAGCCCAGGTGGTGAACGCTTTGGTGATGGTCTCTACTTTGGCCCGGGCCCTGGCGGTGGCTTGGGGGTCAGAGCGCAGCACGTCGTACTCGTCCTTGGTTGACACGGTGACAACCCGGTTGTTCATGGCCGCCTCGAACAAGGTCAACGGGTCTCGTTCGGCGGTGCCATAGGTGAACTGGACAGCAGCAGGCACATCCTTGCGGGGGCCTTGGATACGCCAAGTGCCGTCTACAGGGTTTTCTTCGATCTGGGCGGGAAGCTTGAAGGTCTCACGGACGAAGGTCTGATAGTCGGCGGGGGAAACGTAACGGACACCAGGACGTAGGGCGATGTCTTCTAGGGCAATCTCGGGAGGACAGACCGCTTCCAGGGCTGTCACGTGACCGGTGAAGGTGGGGTCTTGTTGGGCGGCAAGCCTGGCCTGGGTGAGCTTTTGGCGGACGTCACCAGAAAGGTAGGTCCATGCCGACTCCAGGGCTCCGGTCTTGGGGTTGGTGTAGACCAGGTCACCGAGAGCATCCCGGGTGGTTTGGGCGTCTGGGGTGCCTAGGAGACCTCCGATTCTGGCCAGGTCTACTTGGCCGGTCTCGGCCATGGACAGGGCTAGGGCTTCAGCAGGGGTGTCAGCCCGGGTGGGGGTGGGCCGGGCTGTAAGGACATCGGTGGTGAAAATGGGAGCCTTGGTCGCGGTTTGGGTTTCTGGGTCGAAGACCTCTAGGGCCTCGACTAACGCCAGGTCGGGGTCGGAGCGCAGGACGGCCAGGTGGGGGCGTAGCTGGACGGGCTCTCCACCTTCGGCTGCTTCGGTACGCCAACGGGCTGCCAGTTCGGGGTCGGGTTGAGCAGGACCGTCGGGGGTAGTGGCAAACTCTGCGGGCAGGGATGCCCGCCACTGATCTAACGCGAGGGTGAACGCCTTTTCTTGCGCCTGTTGGGCAGGAGCTTTGGGTTTAGAAAGCGTGAACCGGTTGACCGGGCCATAGGTGGCCGCGTAACGGTCGTAGACCTGGTTGAGGCGAGCACGGGCCGACTCGCGGGTTGACTGGGATGCGGCGGCCGACTGGGATACGGCGGCCGACTGGCTTTCAATCACCTGGACAGCCGCGTCGCGCAGCTCACACAGGACGCGGGTCTCAGCGGCACGGGATGCGGGGACTTTGACCGGGTGCCACTTGCGGGACGCCTCGACGTAGGTGCGGAAGCCCTCTTCGGGGTGGTATTCGATGCGACCGTCTTTGACATCGGCCTCCGGTTGGGGACGGAGCAGGCCCGGGGTGGCCCACTTTGGTCTTTGTGTGGGGGTCGGGGAGTAACCCAGGTGTGCGTGTGCTGCTTCTTCGATGATCTTGGTGAGAGCTTTGGCGACTTGCTGGGCTAGCTCGTCGCCGGTGGGGCCGTCTACCTGGAGCGTGGGCGCGCCGAATGAGCCGATGCGTTGCGTCATCGTCCCCAAGACACGGTCGGGATGGGAGAGCCAATGGTTTGAGATTCGTAGCTGGCTGCCACCTGGCAATGGCGTGGTTTGAAGGTCTTCTAACTCTTGGGGAGTGGGCGGGTCGTCGGCGTCGCGGGCCCGAAGGACCAGCAGGTCGGCAACGACACTGGTGCCTGCTACACGCTCGAACGCACCATTGGGCAGGCGGACCGCACCCAGGAGCCGGGCGTGTTTCAACAGTTCTCGCCGGTGCTTGGAGTCTTTGGCATCCAGCGTGAACGACGAGGTGAGCAGGAGGCCGTAACCGCCGGGACGCACCTGGGTCATCGCCTTGACCAAGGCATAGTTGTGCAAGCTCAAGTGGTGGGGATTACCCAGCGGGTCGTAAGGGCGATGCGAATCAAACGGGACGTTACCGATGGCCGCTACACAAGGACGCGGTTCGTCTAACAGGGTGCGCTCTAGGGGTTCTAAGCGGATGTGCGCATCGGGGTACAGGGCCGAGGCGATGCGGGCGGTGACGGGGTCAAGCTCGACACCGACCATGGTGGCAGTCTTGGGGGCCTGGCCGATGAACGTGCCCGAGCCACAACCAGGCTCGAAGACCAGGCCGGTACGAAAGCCTGCCTTGGCGAGCGTGTGCCACATGGCTTGGGCGATCCTCGGGTCGGTGTAATGGCCGTTTCTTGTACTAGCGGAGGCGGCGGCGTGCTCTTGGGGGGTCAACGCGTCCTTGAGCTGGGCGGATAGCTGTTCCCACTCGGGACGGCCGGACTCGAAAACGTGGGGGACCGCACCCCAACCCGACCAGGCCGCCAACTGTTCTTGCTCTTGAGGAGTGGCCGGGCGGTGCTCAAGAACCAGGTTGCGCACGATGGCGATCGCGGCAAGGTTGGCTTCGGCACGGGCACGGGGCGCTGACGGGGCCCAAATACGGGTGCCGGGAGTGAAACGCGCGGCGAGGGGTGGGGGAGTGGACGGGGGGTCGGCTTGGTTAGGGTCTTGCTGGTCGCCGTCGCCTACAGGTTGGTGATCGTGTCGGGTGGGCTCTTCCAGCAGGCCGCCACCTCCAGGGGAGTCAGGGTTGCCCACTGGTCCAACATCGAAGAGAACCCCACGTCCGCTTGCGTCGGCTGGTGCTGCCAATCCGGATCCAAACGAAGCAGCAACTCCAGGGCTGTCCGAGCGTGCTCGGGAGCCATCCCGATCTCCGCGGTCAACCCAAACGCCACCGCTGGATAGCCCCTCGTCTGAAGCATCCAAACCCGACACGCTTCGCGGGTCAACGCCAACATCGCTGCCAGGCCCGCCAGTGGGTGAGCCCACTGCCAGCAGCCCGTCGCTGGGTTCACCTGGACCACCGGTGTGGAAAGTGGCTGCCACGCTTGTGCCTGCTCGTCCAGATGCGCCACCCCAAACGCCCTGTCCACCAGGAGCAGGAGTCCCTCCGATAGGCCTGGTGCCAGGCCTGTCGGGAGCAGATCCCGACCCCTGACCGGCTGATTCGAGAACACCGGATCCCCCGGATCCTCCAACCAGTCCACCGGGATTGGCAACGCCCACCGGTAAGGCAGGCTCATCCACAGATCCTCGTAGACCACCGACCCGGCGAACTCCACGACTGGCTCCAGCCCATCCAGCGTCGAGTCCATCCACTGGACCTGCGCTGGGACGCTGCTGCTGGTGTCCTGCATGCGTGTCATCACTGACCTCCTCAAACGAATCGAATAGTAGACCCTGCCCATCAATGACCCTGCGGGGCATGGCCACTCCTTCCCTGACGCGAACAACTGTCAAAGGATCACGGCGCGGGCCAGAGCAACCGGGCGGGGTGATAGCCCTGATGCTTCCGAAGTGGCCGACACGCGAGCGGCAGCTCCGCATGCGAGAAACCCTTCGAGTCCTAGTCAGGACCCGCGCCCGCCGGGCTGGAATCTGCAAGAAGTTGCCGGGAGGGCTCTGATGGCCGGCGAAGCGCGGTCCGTCCCGCATCGTCACCGTCCCGTCGCTCAATGGAAGCGAGACAACGAGGTATTGGCGGAAGCCCGAGGATGGAAACCGTTGCCTGCCCACTGGCTGTGTCGTGGCAGACTGGTGGGGACTAGGGAAAGGATGTGTAGCGGATGGCAGGTGACGGCGCGTCGATACTCTCTGCTACTGCCTTCGAGGATTACCCGAGCCCGGCGAACTCAGCCTCAGTGATCCCGGACGGGCGTGCTGTCGCCACTGCCGGTGCCGAAAACACGATTCCGTTGCGGGACATTGGTGGTCAACCGGTGGGTCGGCCCCTGACTGGCCATGTAGGCCCGGTGTTGTCGGTGGCGGTTGGCCGTGTTTGGGATCGTGATGACGTCGTTTCTGGCGGGGAGGACAACACGATCCGGTTGTGGGACATCGGCGGTCAACCGATCGGCCGACCCGTGACTGGCCATGTAGGCCCGGTGTTGTCGGTGGCGGTTGGTCGTTTTGGAGATCGCGGTGTTGTCGTCTCCGCAGGCAAGGACAGCACGGTTCGGTTATGGGACGCTGGCGGTCAACCGATCGGCCGACCCGTGACTGGCCATGTAGGCCCGGTGTTGTCGGTAGCGGTTGGTCGTTTTGGAGATCGTGATGTTGTCATCTCCGGCGGGGACGACAACACGGTTCGGTTGTGGGACATTGGCGGCCACCTCATCGGAGGCCCCCTGACCGGCCACACCAGCAGGGTGAACGCGGTGGCGATCGGGAGGCTGGGAGAGCGCGAGGTGATCGCCTCGGCCAGCAGCGACCACACGATCAGGCTTTGGGACGCCACCGGCCACCTCATCGGCGGCCCCCTGACCG
>Ga0123356_10005557_pt1 | contig 12817 bp, 5 predicted proteins | sample TergutEmb28metaG_2_FD_92546 | JGI IMG/M metagenome (GOLD analysis project Ga0123356, IMG submission 92546) | Embiratermes neotenicus P3 segment gut microbial communities from Petit-Saut dam, French Guiana - Emb289 P3 | ecosystem: Host-associated > Arthropoda: Insects > Digestive system > Gut ... | reverse complement strand
CTGGCTTTGTCTTGCTGTTTTAAACTATCAGAAGAATTTTTATTCTACGGACATTGCTTTTGATTACGCAAGAACGCCGACAGACAGGGACATAGCTTTCGCGGTAGAAAAAGCACATTCAAAAGGCATAAAAGTCTGCCTGAAACCCATGCTTAATTCAGACGACGGCATGTGGCGGGCTTATATCGGCTTCCCTGACCTGAATATGAGGGGGGACGACATATACTGGAGCGAATGGTTCAAAAGCTATACGGCGTTTATGTTTCATTACGCAGAGCTTGCCGAAGAGCTTGGCGTAGAAATGCTCTGCATAGGCTGTGAAATGTCGGGAACGGAGCATAAAGACGAATACTGGCGGGAATTAATCAGCAAGCTCCGAGGTATTTATTCCGGAAAAATAGTTTATAATACTAATCATCATCACGAAGCTCAAATCGCATGGTTCGACGTGCTTGATTATATCGGAACATCGGCGTATTATCAAGTCGGCATAAACGGCTCCGATAAAGCGAGCATGATTATCGAATGGGAAAAAGTCCGCACAGAGCTTAATGCTCTGTCAGACAAGCTCGGAAAAAAATATATCTTTATGGAAATCGGCTGCCGTTCTGCCAAAGGCTGTGCGGCTATGCCGTGGGATTTTTCGCATAAGGAATTCCCCTACTGTGAGGAAGAGCAAGCCGATTTCTATGAATCCTGTCTTGACGTATTTGCGCAAGAGCCGCGCTTCGCCGGAGTTTTTTGGTGGGACTGGTCAACTTTCATTTACGACGACACCAAAACCGCAAAAAGCGACATAGGGTTCAATATACATCTGAAAAAAGCCGAAGAAGTTATTAAGAGGGTTTATGGTTTGTGCTGAGCAACCTCTCGGCTTCTTTAATTTTATCTGTTACAGCAACCCCGAACGGACACCGCTCCTCACAATGCCCGCAGACTGTACACCCGTCACCTTTATGCGTCAGCGCTTGATAGTGCGAACGAATCGACGGTGGTATATTCTCAGTGTCAAGCAGCGCAATGTCTAAGTATTTATTAACAGCCGCAATGTCGATTCCGGCAGGACAGGGCTGGCAGTGATTACAATACACGCAGACCCCTTTCATGGTTTTGCTTGCAGTACTTAGGATTTCGGCGTAGTCCCGCTCATTGTCACTAAGTTCAAGATATTTTACGCAGTCATAAACTTCCTCCGGTGTCTTACAGCCGGGCAGAACGCTCACCACCGCAGGTCTTGAGAGCGCGTAATGCAGGCACTGCGCTACAGTTAACGGCTTGCTGAACGGTGTATGCTCCGGTGAGATTAATTTTCCTGCACCAAGAGGCTTCATAACCGTGATTGCGATATTTTTCCGCTCACAAAGCTTGTACAGCTCTGCTCTTTTCGGGTCTATTCCTGTGAAGCTTTCGGAATTAAAACCGTTATCAAGGTGAGAAAGGGCGTTCTCTTCGGCTGGAATAATGTCAAAAGCGGGGTTAATGCTGAACATCATTATTTCGGGAAGCCCTGTATTAATCGCTTTAATCGCGGTCAACGGATTATGAGAGCTGAACCCTATATGTCCAATGTCGCCGTTTTGCTTTAGTTTTAAAGCATAATCGGCGATTCCTGTTTCAAAGACGTTTTTATAATCATCTTCGCTGTCAATAAAAAACAACATTCCAAAGTCTATGTAACCCCCGCAAAGGCGCAAATGCTCCTCAAAATAGCGCTTAACCGTAGGTAAGTCACGGCTGATGTCATACTGCTGATTAATATCAGACGAGCAGATATGCCCTTGAATCAGAATGTCTTTACGGCAGGAGCCGAGCGCTTTTGCAACGTTCTCGCGGATTTCTGTGCCCGGCATGAATATGTCGAACATGTTTATGCCGCAGTCAAGAGCGGCGTCAATCGTGGCTTTGATTTGCTCATACGGTTTTCTGTCCAAGTGTTCACAGCCGAGCCCGATTATGCTTGCTTTCTTGCCGGTGTTGCCTATTTCACGTTTAATCATTATTAAAACCCTGCCTTTCAAATTCATTTTATCATAAATAGGCAATAAAAGCAAGAAGCATTACAATTGAAACGCTAAAATTTTCCGAATTTCTGCCGATATATAATAATAGCCGATATGCTATAATTGTTACAATTTTTACATGGAGGACTGCACAATGCCAATAGGAATAAACATGATTATGTAAAGGACGAAAATAATGAATGTTTCATTTCAAAACACCTATATTTCAAAAAGAATGAATAACCAATTCGTTACAGACCCGAAAACGGGCGAGAAAGAATTGTCTGTTAATATTCTTCTCAGAGGTTTTGAGAATACTCGTAATAATCAAAAGCAGAATTTCAATTCACCGAAAGTTAGAAATTTTGATGTTTTTGATTATATAATCGCGTCTGACAAACGAAAAAACGGCGAGAAAATAGAAATTGATGAAGACGGCAGACTTATTATTAATATGAAATTAGAGGAATATACCGAAGACGGCTTCCGTTGGATTAAGGACGGGAGCGGGTGGCGTATGATGAGCGGCTTTGGCAGCAACGGTCTTTTGGATATTTATGAGCCATACGGTTTCGGAACAGGGCAAACAGACTGGATGGATAAGTTCAGCACCAATAAATATACTAAAGCTGAAATAATCGGACACCACATAGATATGTTTCATTATGTAAATCCCTCAATGAATTTTTGGGACACTAAGATTTCATATAATCAACAGGTCTGGAAAGCATATATTTGAGTTTGGAGAAAGAGCGCAGTTCATTTTCTGTCGCGAAAAACGGATGCCGAAGCATCCGTTTTTTTTACATTTCTCCCAACATTTCCTCCGCCAGTTCCATCGCCTCATCATATTCGCTCATAAGTATTTTCGTAGAAATATTCCTGACCGTCCCTGCGAGGTTTTCCGCTCTTGCCAATTTTTGCAATGTACCGATTGCCGAGTTCATCGCGCCTGCGTCTAAAGCGCGGAGCGCATCCATGAGTTTTATCAGCTCCGGTTTAATCAGCTCGGCGTTTGCGGAATCCTTACTGCCGCGTCTTTTACCGTGCGCGGATATAGCTTGTTTAATGCGAACGAGCAGTGCGTCTAACATTGTTATAAACTCGTCGTGGCGCATTTTTATAAAGGTTATGTCTTCCTGCTTGGCGGCAAGCTCCATTGTGTACGCCAAGCCGGATAAATCATCGGCGCCGACGCTTCCCGCTGCGCTTTTCAGTGCGTGTACACAGGTGCAATACATATGCATATCGCCGTCCGCAAGACAGTCTTTAAGCTGTTCGATGCGCTCTGTACCGTCCTCAATGAAGGTAGCAAGCGTTTCCATATAATACTCGGGGCTTCCGCCGGAAATGGACAGCCCTTTTATTACGTTCAGCCCCTCAATTTCGACTGTGGGCTTAATTTTTTGCTCACTGGGGACAACCATGCTTTCCGCGCTTAAACCTTTTTGCTTTTCTCTCGGGATAAACTGCTCTAAGGTTGTGTTCAGTTTTATGGTGTCTATGGGCTTTGACAAATACTCGTTGAAGCCGCTTTCAAGGAACATCTCCCTCATTCCTGCGACAGCGTTTGCGGTCAGCGCGACGATGGGCAGTTCACGGAAATAATTGTCTTTCTCACCCATAGCTCTGATATGCTCGGTGGCTTCAACACCGTCCATATCGGGCATCCTGTGGTCCATGAAGACTAAGTCGTAGTCTTTTTCTTTTACAGCTTCAATCGCTTCTATGCCGCTGTTGCAAAGGTCGATTTGCATTTTATAGGGCATAAGCAAACCCTTTGCCACTCGTAAGTTAGTATTGATGTCGTCAACTACAAGAACCTTTGCGGTCGGTGCGATGAACCTGACGATTGCCTCACCGATTTCACTGTATATGAAGTTTTCGGAAACATTGTTGAGAATATTAGCGATAGACATGGAATATACCGGCATAGCGAGTACGCTGAGTCCCCGCTCGGTTATTTTCTCGCCGAACTCAGCAAGCAGTACGATTCTGGCGTTGTTGCGGGATTTCAGGAATATATTCTTGCTTCTTTCAAACAGGGTAAATGACGTGAATATAAAAGCAAAGCTGTTGCCGGAAATAGCGTCCTCAAGCTCGCTTTCACTTGTGACTACCGTGCAGTATCCACCCATGTTTTCTATAGACCAGCTTATTGAATTTGAGTATATATCCCGCCGCTCATAAACTAATACTTTCTTGTTTTCCGGTTCCTTTATGTAGGCTAATTTCTCGGAACTGCCTATTTTTTGCGGGATTTTGACAGTAAACTTACTGCCCTTACCATATTCAGACTCGACAGAAATACTACCTTTCATTGCTTTTACAAGGTTGTTGGTTATGGTTAAGCCTAATCCCACGCCCTCAATTCCTTTGCGGGCGTCCATATCAAGCTGTACATACTCGGAGAAGAGCTTTTCTATATTTTCCTGTTTTATGCCTCTTCCGCTGTCCGAAACCTCCATAACAAGATTAATTGTGTTTTCATCAATCTGCTCACACATCGCGGTGAAAGAAACAAAACCTTTTTCGGTATACTTGACGGCGTTGCCGAGCAGGTTGATTAAAACCTGACGCAAACGCACCTCATCGCCAATCATTGAGTTTGGAATGTTGCAATCAGCGTTAACCACGAAGCGTACAGGAGAATCTATGATTCTCATGCGGATAATATTTATTACGTCGTTTAGTAGTGAAGAGAAAAGGTAGTCGGACGGGACGATTTTCAGGTTGCCCGCTTCCATGCGCGAGAAGTCAAGAATGTCATTGATAATCGACAATAGATTTGAGCCGGCTTGTTTTACTGTCAGCACATGTTCGCGGAGAAGCGAGGGGTCATCTTCGCGCAGAGCAAGCTCTGCCATGCCTATGATGGCATTCATGGGCGTGCGGATTTCATGGCTCATGTGAGCAAGGAAGGCGCCTTTTGCGAGGTTGGCTTGTTCTGCTTGTTCCCTTGCTCTAATCAACTCGGTAACATCAAATGCGTGCTGGAGATGAACCTTGTTACCATCGGGCCAGTCAATGTAGCAGTCTGTACGGCGGAAATAGCAATCAAACGGCTCAACAAACTCGTCCCACACCACGGGTTTATCAGAGTTTTCGTCAAGCTTATAGCAAGGGCAGAAATTACACATTTCGTCAAGACCTCTGAAAACCGTGTAACAGCGCTCCCCGACAAGGTCGTAGTTTTCCATATAATAAGACTTTTTCATGCTTTGGTTGACAAACAGCAGCTCGCCCGTACCCGGAACAGTGGCGTAAATATTAGCGTCAATACTGTTAAGTATGTTTTCGAGAGCGCTGAGAGAGTTGTTTTTTATTTTTGTCGCTTCGTTAGCTTCGTCCACTGCCGCCGCAAGCTGTGTGGTGGCGTCAATAATGTCCCGTGTCATGTTATTGCGGATAAAAGCGTTGGCAATCATCATTCCCGCACTGCGCATAATAGTATTTTCGTTGTCTGTGAAAATCCGCTCATTGTGGCAGTCGTCAAAACCGACAAATCCCCAGAATTCCTCATTAATGAAAACCGGCGTCACGAATATGGAGAGTACACCTCTCGTACGCAACTGAACTTGATTCTCAGAGGAGAGGTTGCGGGTTATGTCGTTAATACAATTTCCGGCTGATAAAATACTGTTCCAGCCGGGCTGCCCCTTGTCAAAAACGCCGCTACTTACAAAGTCCGGCCCGGACTCGACACCGTTTGACCATTCACTAACCATAATGCAGTGTTGAATTCCGTCTTTCATGTAAAGTTCCCATACACTAACGCGGTCAACATCTACTGCGCCGCCGATTATGCTCAGCGATTCAATTAAGGTTGCGTCGAAGTTTTCCAAGTCCGGCTCAAGCAGAATTGAGGAAACACGGTTTACACTTTCCAAGAGGCGGTTCTGCCGGTCTATTTCATCTACTGCGTTCTTCAGACGTGCCGTAGTGTCAAGAACGCCGCGGGTCATTTCATTACGGATAAAAGCGTTGGCAATCATAAGTCCGGCGCTGCGCATGATATTTTCTTCGTTCTCGGTGAAAACCCGCTCGTTGCGGCAATCGTCAATACCGATAAAGCCCCAGTATTCCTCCTGTACAAACACCGGCGAAACGAAAATCGAAACAATCCCTCTCTCTTCGAGAACTGCTTTTCGGGTGGCTTCCATATCGCGTACTATGCCTTTTATACATTCCCCTGCTAACAATGTCCGGTGCCAAGGGCTGTCACCGTAAGGAACATCTGCGCCTTCGGGGTCTTGCGTCGGCACGTTGTCAACCCACTCGTATTCAAGGCGGCTGTGCGCTATGCCGTTCTTCATATGGTTTTTCCATACGGTAACACGGCTGACCTCCATAGATTTTCCCATGATGTTAACCGCTTCCATTATGGAATCGCTGAATCTCTCCAAGTCCGGCTCGATTAAAATTTCAGACACCCTGTTAACAATTTCAAGAAGGCGGTTCTGGCTGTCTACTTCGTTCACTGCCGTTGTTAAATGCTCCGTAGTGTCAAGAACGTCGCGGGTCATGTCATTGCGGATAAAGGCGTTGGTAATCATAAGCCCCGCGCTACGCATAATTGTTTCTTCGTTATCTGTGAAAATCCGCTCATTGCGGCAGTCGTCAATACCGACAAAGCCCCAAAAAACCTCCTGCACAAACACAGGCATTACAAAAATCGAGAGTATATCTCTTGCTTTAAGATTAACCTGCTCATCGAGCGGCATGTTTCTAACCAGACTGTTGATACAATTACCTGAGGCTAAAATCCCGTGCCAGCTTGATTGAATTTCCTCATAGGGCAGGTCGGTGCGTTCCGGGCTGTGTGCCGACACGCCGTTAACCCACTCATAAGCAAGCGAGCAATACAAGCGGTTGTTTTCTGTATGGTTTTTCCATATGGTCACACGGCTGACGTTTAAGGTCGTCCCCATGACGCTCATCGCCTTCATCATTGACTCGCCGAAGTTCTCCAAATCCGGCTCAAGTAAAATCACGGATACACGATTCACGCTTTCGAGAAGCTGATTCTGTCTCTCAATTTCGTCAGTGATTCGCTTAACCTCGCGTAAATCCTGAACATAAGCGATTATAACATCGCCCTCGCCGTAATTAACACATACAAGTGTAACTTTCGACGGAATAGGCGAGCCGTCCGTGAGCTGATGTGTCCAATTAAACTCACAGTATCCGTCATAAAACGCCTTCATACTGTAATATTCTGCCCGCTCGGAAGAAAGACTGCCATCGGGCTGATACATAGGCGAGAGGTCGTCCCGGAAACGGGACATGAATTCCTGCTTGTCTTTTAATTTAAAGAGCTGTACAATTTCATTATTACAATCGATAAAATGCGAGTCTTTATCTATGATGTAACTACCGATAGGAGATGTATCCAACATAATCCGAGCGCGTTCGCGTGCTGTTTCGGTAGTGTCAATAATAGCTTTTATTTCGGTTATATCTCTCATAACCCCGAGCAGACCGATTACCTTATCGTCGCGTATAATAGGCGTTTTTACAGTTTCAACAAATCTGCGCGAGCCATCGGGAAAGAGAAACCAGCCGCGGGATTTTACAGCAACCCTTTCAGTAATCACTTTTCTGTCGTTTTCAGCAATATCATCCGGCAACCTGTCCCCGAGCCCTTTTATTTCCTGTACGGTTTTCCCCATAATTTCCGCTTCACTAAGACCTGTAAAAACCTCGAAGTTTCTGTTACAGCTTGTGAATGCGAAATTCAAATCCTTACTGAGTATCATGTCCGGCACGGCGCTGTATGTCGCGTTGAGAGCGGTTAGCTGGTTCTTGTTTATATCATTAATCCGCTTGTTTTGTATCAGCAGTGAGCTTGTAACCAACAGCAGCATTGCAAGAAAAGCGGCGAGTACGCTCACAATAATCGTGCGTTCGTCTACCCCCGGCTCTTCGGCGTGAACTTCAGCCGGGTCTGAATCTGCCGCGGCACTATCAAAACAACCCACGGCGCCAAACAAGGCGGCGCAGGTTGCAAGCAGAAAAAGCAACGCTTTTATTCGGTTTTTGAGAGTTTTATTTTTACTCATTTGCGGCTCCCACCTTTTCAAACTCCTTTTCGTATTCTACGAATATATCAACTAACGCGGGGTCAAAATGTGTTCCGCTGCTTTCTTTTATGGTGTTTACAGCCTCTTCATGTGTGAAGGCTTTTTTATAAGGACGCTCAGAAATGAGCGCGTCATAAACATCAACAATTGCCATAACCCGTCCGAGAAGCGGGATTTCTTCCCCTTTTAGTCCTTTCGGGTAGCCTCTGCCGTCCCATTTTTCGTGGTGGGTAGCGACAAAGATTTTAGCGTAACCTAAAAACTCCCACTCCGATGTGCCTTCCTGAATTTTATCTATGATTTTCTCCCCGAAGACTGTATGGGCTTTAACCTGCTCAAATTCCTCTGTGGTTAATTTCCCCGGTTTAAGCAATATAACATCACGGATAGCGATTTTCCCTACATCGTGGAGCTGAGCTGATTGCAAAACCAAGTTCTTGTCCCATGTAGAGGTTTCTTCTTTATACAGACCTTTTTCCTGCATGGCATTAAGTAAAACCGTGAGGAAGCCCTGCGTGCGCGCAATATGCCCGCCCGTGATGTCGTCGCGGTATTCCACAAGCTCTGCCATCGTGTGTAAAAGAGCGTTTTGCAGCTCCATAACGGAACGGGTTTTGGTGACAACACGTTCTAACAGGTCGGTGTTTAGACTATGAAGCTCCTGCTTCTGTTCCTCGACAAGCAGGTGTACTTCGATTCTTTTAAACAAGAGCGGCGGTGAAAAAGGTTTTGTTATGTAATCAATTGCGCCAAGCGAAAGCCCCTCAAGTTCACTCTTTCCGTCGCTTTTAGCGGTCAGGAAAATCACGGGAATATGGGCGGTTTGTTCGCTTTCTTTGAGCAGTTTTATGACCTCGTACCCGTTCATTATCGGCATGTTTACGTCAAGCAGAATTAAGTCCGGCGTGACTTTTTCGAGCAATGTGAAAAGTTTTTCGCCCGACGGAACCGTAAAAACGTCATATTTATCGGAGAGGTTGTTTTTAGCGACAACTAAATTAGTAATATCGTCGTCAACGATTATTATTTGCTTGCGTTTTTCTTCCATGTTGGTTCCTCCGCTTCATACTCGTACCCTTTATTATAGTATATTATGCGAACCTTGTCAATAGCCATTTATGCTTATTATATTAATTTTTGTATGATTACATATTAATTTTCAAAAAACGAATATTAGAGTCTTAGAACCAGCGCCGGAAGTAGTTGCATTTATTTTCCGTTTGTGTTATTATATAGATATTACTTTTATCCGGAGGAATTTTATGAAACTAAAAAGTCTGCTTTCAACTCTTACTGCCCTTGCGGTTACGCTCGCCCTCCTGCCTATGGTGGCAAATGCGGCGGCTCCCGGAAAAACGAGCGATTTCCCCTTCCCGTCTTCTCTTGACAGGGAAATAATGCCTCCCGACCTCCTTACCATGTGGGACGGGACAGCGGTGACGAATGCCGCGCAATGGCAGGAACGCCAAAAAGAAATACGCGCGATGTTAGAGTTTTATATGTACGGCCCGTGGCGCGACGGAACGGGAGAAACACTAAACTATGCAATCGACGGCAATACGCTTGACATATCTGTTACATACGACGGTAACACCGCGGACTTCGCCGTAACCGTGGCTCTGCCGTCTGCAAGCGCACCCGACGGCGGCTACCCCGTGATTGTTATATTCGGCGGAATGGCACCGGCGAATGTTGAATATGCACTGTCAAAAGGCTATGCAGTCATTGCCCTTAACCCGAATACTATTGCGTCGGACAACACAGCAAGAAACGGCGAGTTCTACAAGCTCTATCCCTACGGTACGTGGTTTGAGGAGCAGTCCGGCGTGCTTATGGCGTGGTCGTGGGGCGCGAGCAAGGTGCTTGACGCTCTTGAACAGGGTGCAGGAAGCGAGCTTAATATAAGCACCGAAAAGACAATAATTACAGGCGTTTCAAGATACGGTAAAGCGGCGGCTGTAGCGGGCGCTTTCGACACGAGATTCGCTGTTACAATGCCGTCCTGCTCAGGCTTCGGCGGACTGACTATGGGGCGCTATAAGTCCAACACGCTTACTTATGATTTATCTCCCGACTTTGAAAAAGACCCGCAGAGAAGCAGTGTCGGCAACCTTTCAGCGTGGACGAGTACCGGCGGCACCGAAGGAATTCAAGGCTTGCAGGGGTCGGGCTGGTTCAACGAGATTTACAAAATGTTTGAAAACTATAACCACTGCCCTTATGACCAGCATTTCCTGACGGCGCTCTGCGCTATGGACGGGCGTTATATGTTTATGATTACGGGGATAAACTCCGATATGTGGAACTCTCCTCCCGGAATGTGGTACAACTTTGAGGAAGCACAGCCGGCGTTCAAGATGCTCGGCTTGGAAGACAACCTCGCGATTCAAATGCACCTCAACGGTCACTCAATCGAGCTTGAGGATTTAGTAAAGCTTTTCGCTTATCTTGACAAGCACTGGTACGGAAAAGACTTCAGCGTCAGCGATTTTCCGGCGCAATTACAGGATTTCTTGGCGGACTTCACGCTTGACAGCCTTAAAACCACAGTCTTTGCTTCTAACTCTAATGCCGAGGTTTACGCCTCCGGTAAACCTCAGCCCGACGCGGGAGAAGCCGAGGCTAACCCCGACAACGCTGTTCCTATTGAAATCAAGCTCGGCGATGTGCCGATTGCTACCGTGGTTTCAAGAAACACCGGCGGTGATGCTTTAATCGAATCTTCCGGCAACGGCTTCCGATTCGTATACGGTCCCGGTCTGCAATACAGTGCAACCTACGCAAGATTTGACCTTGTTTTACACGACGGCTTAAAAATATCGGATTTTTCGAGTGTTACTTTCACTTGCAAAACCAACGCAAACTACTGGGGTAAAAAAATGGCAGTAATCGCCGCACCAAAGTCTGACGGCTTACCGTTTGAGTTTGATTATGACTACGGAAGCGGAAATATTCCGACAGCCGGAGTTACCACGCTTTCTACGAATAACAACCTCCCACCCACTACCGAAACCGCATCTACATTAGCTATGCAAATCAATCAGGACGCGGCAAAATCATTAGATGATGAAAGTGTGCTTGAAATTTCGATTTATATTCACATGGAACACCTTGACGGAGATGCAGAATACATAATCTCCAACATCGTATTTCATCCGCGTGAAGGGGTTGTTATTACTGAACCGCCAATCGTAGAAGAACCCGATGTAGAGGACGACGCACTCGGCGTCCCGCCGGACGAATCTGAATCTGCACCCCCGCCGGTTGAAACCGGTACAGAGCCTAAAAGCGACAACACGCTTCTGATAGTTGCTATAGCAGGTGCGGTAGTATTGCTCGCGGCAGTCACAGCGGTCATAATTATTAAGAAAAAGCGTAAATCTTGACATTTTTTCTAACTCGGAAACAGCTTAATGCCGCTGTCAGCGACGCTGTTTCCGAGTGTGACAAAATTACGGAGATTAGACTATGAGCAGAATAAAAGAATTATTAAGCGCGCTGACGCTTGAAGAAAAAATAGGCATGATTCACGGTTCGGGTTTGTTTCAGACCGAGGGTGTAGCACGGCTCGGAATCCCGCCGCTTGTATTCTCTGACGGGCCTATGGGCGTGCGGAATGAGTTTCAGCGCGACAAATGGATTCCCTGCGGTGTAAGTGACGCGATTACTTATTTGCCGAGCGGAGGTTCACTCGCGGCGACGTGGGAACCTGAGCTTGCATATAAGCTCGGACAAGTTCTCGGCGCGGAAACCCGCGGACGCGGAAAAGACGTAATTTTAGCGCCGAGCATAAACATAAAGCGCACGCCTCTCTGCGGTCGGAATTACGAATATTTAAGCGAAGACCCTTATTTGATTACTAAGCTTGTCGCGCCATTAATTAAAGGTATTCAGGAGAATGACGTGGCGGCGTGCGTCAAGCATTATGCGCTGAATAATCAGGAAACAGGACGGGTGGGGATTGACGTTCAGGTGGACGAAGACGCACTGCGCGAGATTTACCTGCCGGGATTCGAGGCGGCTGTAAAAGAGGGCGGAAGCCTTTCTGTAATGTGCGCCTATAATAAATTCCGCGGGCATTACGCCGGACACAGCGCGGAATTGCTTGATAAGATTTTACGTGACGAATGGGGCTTTGAGGGCATGGTAGTTTCCGACTGGGGGGCAATTCACGACACTGTGGAAGCCGCCAAGGTCGGCATGGATATTGAAATGTCGTACACAAGCAACTTCGATGAATATTACTTTGCCAAGCCTTTACTTAAAGCCGTCCGCGACGGACTTGTCAGCGAGTCGGACATAGACAAAAAAGTTCTGCGAATTCTATATGTCATGGAAAAGCTTAATATGCTCGGCGGCAAAAGAAAGCCCGGCTGTTACAATATCCCCGAGCATCGCACCGCCGCTTACGACATTGCCGCAGAATCGGTAGTGCTTCTCAAAAATGAGCAGAACCGCCTGCCTTTGAACGCCGAAAAGCTGAAAAAGCTTTTAGTAATCGGCAACAACGCCGCACGTTTTCATGCGGGTATGGGCGGAAGCGCAGAGCTGAAAGTTTTATATGAAATCAGCCCGATTATGGGTCTCTGCGGGCGGCTCGGCGGCAATACGGAAGTACGCTATGCCCCCGGTTACGCCACAGAAATTCTGCGCGCCACCGACGAAAGCTGGCAGGCGGTTTCGCCGGAAAGCGGCGGCGGAATCATAGAAGAGTTACCGCCGGGGGGTGACGAG
>Ga0123356_10005556_pt1 | contig 12818 bp, 10 predicted proteins | sample TergutEmb28metaG_2_FD_92546 | JGI IMG/M metagenome (GOLD analysis project Ga0123356, IMG submission 92546) | Embiratermes neotenicus P3 segment gut microbial communities from Petit-Saut dam, French Guiana - Emb289 P3 | ecosystem: Host-associated > Arthropoda: Insects > Digestive system > Gut ... | reverse complement strand
TTGGGTCCTTCGTCCGTGCAAACGACAGGGGCACCGCACTCCGCCGCAAAGCGAACTGCCTGTTTGAGGTAGTCGCACGAGACATCGGGTTTGCAGAGGGGAGTATGGCTCGACAATGCCGATGGCTTGACTTTGTGCTGTTCACAAGCCCGACGGATACGCAACGGATCGTCTAACATAGAGATGCTGTGAAAGTACCCGGCATCGGCGAGCAGTTGCCGTCCCAAATGTACCATCGGCTCAACATACTCGTAGCCGAATTCCGCCGCTTTGGCAACGCCCCATTCAAACGACTTGTCTTCGTGTCGGACAAATTCTAGATTCACGCCCAGCAAAATTTTTCCCATAGATCATCAACTCCCTTGAAAACTTAAACGACGGTATCCACGGCAGAGTGCGATACACGATCATGCCTCATTATTGCACAGATTTGACGAAAAAGGAAGTACCAAATCTTTACTGCTCAATCCCAAAAAGAAAACGAAAAACTGAAATGACATGAAATTGAGGAGCATTGCTGAAATGTATGCCATGTGATACACTGGGGAAAATCCGCGTTAACTCCTTGAAAACCTCATGGAATGTAAAATCGAAGAAAACAAGACGAAATGTACGTGCTCGTATTCCTGCAACAAACGTGGGATCTGTTGCGACTGCGTCCATTCGCACCTTGCCAAGCGGCAGATACCGGGCTGCTTTTTCCCGCCGAATGCCGAAAAAACGTACGACCGGTCATTTGAACACTTTGCTCGACTCGTCGCGGAAAAAAAGGTCTAGAGTCTGCCTGTTCCCCAAAAGCCGGAAGTGCGGTACCGCAGAACCTGCGGCTCTGACGTGCCTATTTCGTCATCTTTTCGATGACTCCGTCGATGAGTTTGTACTCTCTCGCTTCTTCGGCAGACATAAATCTGTCCCGGTCAGTGTCTGCTTCAATTCGGGAAAGGTCATGACCGGTGTGCCGGATCAAAATCTGGTTCAGTTTCGCCTTGATATTGACGAACTCCTTGGCGTGAATCATGATTTCTTCGGCTGTTCCTTCCATTCCGCCATGCGGTTGGTGGATCATAATTCGGGCATTCGGTAACGCAAAGCGTTTTCCCTCTGCGCCAGCGGCGAGAAGCACCGCCCCCATTGAAGCCGCCTGACCAATGCAATACGTTGCCACGTCGCAGTTGATATACTGCATTGTGTCGTAAATTGCCAAGCCGGCGGTAACGCTGCCGCCCGGCGAATTGATGTAGAGATGCACATCGGAATGCGGATCGTCCGTGTTGAGGAACAGTAATTGAGCGACGATGGCATTGGCAACATCGCTGTTGACTCCGGTTCCGAGAAAGATAATGCGGTCTTTCAGCAGGCGGCTATAAATATCCATCGCCCGCTCTTCGCGTCCGCTCTTTTCTATTACGTAGGGTACTAACGGCATTATTCGACAAAAGAAATGAATTCGCCCCCATTATAGGGGAGAATGACGAACATTCAAGAGCAGTCCGATTGTGTTTTCTCGTCCAGCGTTTTCCGTGTTGGCATTTGCTCTTGCACTTTGTCGTCCGTAACACTATAATATGCAGGGTGTTGTTGTTATGTCCTATTCAGCTCTTCCCCAAACCGTTCCCGCAGAAAAATCTCACGCTCGTTATCGTTCCCAAGTCAACGATATGATGCTCTGGGCGGGGGTTGCGTACTGGGAATTCGAAGTTGCCAAAGGCGTTTTCGATATCAGTACAGATTTTGCCGCCTTCTACGGATACAAGCCGGAAGACTTGTTTCCACTCGACATCGAACGATGGAAACAACTCATTCATCCTGACGACTGGCAGCACGTCTTGTCCATGTTTGAAAAGGTTGTCGCCGGACACACTGACATCATAGACGTTGTCTATCGAGCAAGAACGGCATCGGGGGAATGGCGACACCTTCGTAGCCGAGGCGGGGTTGCCGAAGCATCTCTTGCCGATAAAAAAGCAATCAGAATATCGGGAACGCTTCAAGACATCACCGATCTGAAAGTTTCCGACATGATACTGCAGCGCCGAGATCGGTTGCTTGCGGCGGTCAATAATGCGGCGAACATTTTGTTGGCTACAACTATCGAAACATTCGACCAGTCTGCCTTTGAAGTCCTGAATATCCTCGGTATGGCAACCGAAGTTGATCGTGTCTACGTTTGGAAAAATGAACTGATTGACAATGAGTTGTATTGTACCCAAGTGTACGAGTGGTCGCCGGGTGTTGAGCCGCAACAGGGAAACGACCTGACTGTGCAATGCAAATATAGTGAAGCGATACCAACTTGGGAAGAAAAATTGAGTGCCGGTGAATGTGTTAACAACGTCGTCCGAAACATGCCGCTGGCAGAGCAAAAACAACTGTCGCCGCAGGGCATCATTTCGATTCTCGTAGCACCGGTAATGTTTCGTGGAGAATTTTGGGGGTTCATCGGTTTTGACGATTGCCAAAACGAACGGACTTGGGACGGAACAGAGATCGGTATCCTGAAATCGGCTGGAATGTTGATCGCCTCCGCGATCCAGCGGCAACAAGCAGAACTCGACCTGATACAACAACAGCATACCTTGGACTGGATAATTGAGACCAGTCCCGTTGCGATTGTAACAACGATAGACGGCAAAGTCCACCGATTGAATAAACGGGGCAAGGAACTGTTTGCCGTCCAAAAAGAAATGCCCTCTTCGGAGATACTTTCACACATTTTGGGAGAACACCAGAATCGTGTGAATCGCGATTTAATTGTCGAAGAAATTCTCGAAAGAGGAGTTTTTTCACGGCGCGGTGTTCAATTTCCGTGCGTGGACGGGGTGGTACGCGATTTTATGTTGACGACAGTTCCGTTCAAACCAGACAGTATGCGGAAGTTGATTTCGTGGGTCGTTGATATTACAGAGTTGAAAGAATCGGAAAGAGCGTTGATTCAAGCGAAGGACAAAGCCGAGATCGCAACTAGGGCGAAAAGCGAATTTTTGGCAAGGATGAGTCACGAAATTCGGACACCGATGAACGCAATTCTCGGCATGATTTATCTCTGTTTGCAGACGGAACTAAACGACAAGCAGTGGGATTATCTCACGAAGACGCAATCTGCCGCACATAGTTTGCTCGGTATTATTAACGATATACTCGACTTTTCCAAAATCGAAGCAGGAAGACTTGATCTGGAATCGGTTCCGTTTTCACTGAAAACGACGATCAATGAAATCACCGATATTACCAGAGTGAGTGCGGAAGAGAAAGGGCTCAAATTCATCACAAAAATTGATCCCAGTATCTGCGACAATTTGATAGGAGACCCGCTTCGTCTCCGGCAGATATTGCTCAATCTGACCAGTAATGCCGTCAAATTTACCACAAAGGGCGGAATTTTTATCACGGTTCATCAGGGTGATTCTCGGTTTCAGACGGAACCCGAAAGAATTTGTCTCGTTTTTGAAGTGAAGGATACTGGAATCGGATTGAAACCGGAACAGGTTGAAACAGTCTTTGAATCGTTTTCTCAGGGAGATGGTTCGACAACACGAAAGTACGGCGGCACAGGACTCGGTTTAGCCATCGTGAAAAGCCTCGTCGAATTGATGGGAGGACAAGTGAACGTAACGAGTATTCCCGGTCAAGGGACGACGTTCTCTTTTACAATCGTTTTCACAAAATCCCATGCAGAACCGGAACTGTCATCTGCAATGTTGTTGCAACAGCGACGTGTCCTGATTGTAGATGACAACGTACACGATTTGGAAATTTTGACGAGTCTGATGCAGGCATCACATATGGATGTACGGTCGGCTCACACCGGAACGGAAGCATTGGAGATGCTCGTGGAAGCGACGAACTTGAAAGCCCCTTTCGAGTTGGTCATGGTCGATTGGCGGATGCCGCGAATGGACGGCGTAGAAGTGGTCAGACGTATCCGCCAAAATGAAAAAGATATTGTTCCGCCGCATATTTTAATGAATTCGGCGTATGACCGACAGGAGTGTCTCCGCCATGTACAGGGCTTGAATGTTTGCGATGTATTAGTCAAGCCGATACAGCCCGAAAGACTTAAAGCGGTTTTGAAGACAGTGTTCCGTGAAGACTTATCACGCAAAACAAGTGAAGAACGTGCTGACATCCGAGGAACAAAAATTTTGCTTGCCGAGGACAACAAAATCAATCAGATGGTCGCATCGGAATTATTAAAGATTTTAGGTGTGGAAGTTACGGTTGCGAACAACGGTTTTGAAGCCGTTGAAGCCGTCAAAAAAAACACCTTCGATTTGATTCTGATGGATATTCAAATGCCGGAAATGGATGGGCTTACGGCAGCGCAGATCATTCGAAATTTAGGAAAGCCCGAAGTGAACAAATTGCCGATATTGGCAATGACGGCAAATGCAGCGGACACCGACTATCAAAAAAGTTTGGAAGTGGGAATGAACGATCATCTAACGAAACCGATTGATCCCGAAAAACTCCGTATTGCTCTTGAAAAATGGATCGTTCGATAAACTGAAAATGTTCTTATTCCTTGGGACAACCAAATGTCGTTCCCACGCAGCGGGGTTCAGAGGGTTGGTGTTAAAGCCTATTACGTCTAGGTTCCTGTCGGGGTAGGAATGATTGGGAGACATAAAACGGGCATTTTGTATCCGTTTACAGTACAGTTCCCATATTTTTCCTGTTCTATCGTTCAAATTCTGTCGATAGTAGGGACTAGGCAAGTTGTGCCTAATTTGAGGATTCTAGAATGAACAAGATCGTTTTTTTGGCAATTTTGGCAATTTGGGCAGTTTGGGCGGCAGAAATTCAGGCGCAAACATTGATTGAGGCGACCAAAGTGGTGCGGCTTCACGACGAAATCGGTAGCAATAGCCCCATCCCCATCGTGAAGTGCCTCGACTTGGGGCAACAAGGACAACTCCTTGCCTTTGGCGGGGATGACCATGTCGTCCGGCTTTGGAATGTACAGAACCAGAGATTCACCACCCCATTGCGGGGACATCGAGAATCTGTGCGCGGTCTTACATTCAGTCCCGATGCTTCCCGGTTAGTAACCGTTGCCCAAGATGGTCAAATCCATTTCTGGAACGTTCAGGATGGTCGCCTCCTCCGCACTCTAAATGAACCGGTGCGAGGAGCACGGCGAGTCGTTTTTCAGCCCGATGGCTCCCGATTTGCCGTCTGCGGTTTCGACCAAAACGTTCGAATTTACGACTCGGCAACTTACAGATTGGTTGCAACGCTTCCTGCCCACGATACGAACAACGAGTCTGTCGCCTATTCTGCCGACAGTTCGCTGCTGGCAGTCGGTGGTCGCACGGGTGTCGTCCGAATCTGGCGGACTTCCGATAACAGGCACCTGACCGACATCGAAGGGGATGGTCGCCGAGTACGTGCCATTGCTTTTAGTCCTGATGGTTCGCAACTCGCAACGGGCGGCGAGGGACCCTTCATTATGCTTTGGAGTCCACAAGACGGAAAGTTAATCCGTATCTTTGCCGAACGACCGGGCAAAACATTCTCGTTGGCGTTTTGCGGAAATGATCTTTTGGCATCGGGGGAGAGCGACAACATGGTTCGTCTTTGGAATCCGGCGACGGGACAACACATTGCAGCATTGTCGGGGCATACCGGCACGATTTCGACGATGGCTTACGAGCAGAAAACGCAAAGGCTCGTTACCGGCAGTTTTGATGCGTCCGTCCGGTTCTGGGCATTGCCTGCTGGGGAACCTTCTATTTTGCCGGACGCGCCGGTGCTGTTGTCTTCAACACACGTCCTACCGGTAACGCCTGTCATGTCGGAACCGGCAGCCCCAATTGCCCTTCCCTTTGCGGAACCGGCGAATTTTCCTGAAACGCCAGTGCAGCAACCGCAATTTGGGTTCCTTGTAGAGGGCTTTTAACACGGTTCTTCTTTCGCCGGGCATTGACAATCGTTTCCTACTGGCTACAATGGCGGGCGATAGAGCGTTGGTGCCTGTTCGGTTGCATCTTGATCGGACGGGTAACAGGGAATTCAGTGCCGGGCTTTGCACCCCATTCTGAAACGGTCCTCGCCGCTGTAATCGGTTGTTTTGAAACGTCATTCAGTTAATTGCCATTGTCCCCCACCTACCCCTCCCCCAAAGGAGGAGGGATAGGTGGGGGGCGAGAAGGCAGACGTTTCTTGCCGAAAGTCAGAAGACCTACCAATCCTCTTGGATCGCCTTTTACGAGTTGATGGAAAGCGATCTGTGTCGCGGCACTCCGCCCTCTTTTTGCGAGAGAGTTGTATTTCTCACGCGGGGGAAAGGCGCGCATTCACCCCTTTTCTGAAAGGAGAAAAATGAAAACGAAGCATGCATTTACACTTGTCGAGTTACTCGTCGTCATTGCCATCATTGGCATGTTGATCGCTCTCTTGCTACCTGCGGTGCAGGCGGCAAGGGAAGCGGCAAGGCGAATGACTTGTTCCAACAAACTCCGCCAACTAGGCATTGCGACTCATAACTACCACGATGTCTATCAGACATTGCCTAGTTACAACTTCGGTCCCGAAACTCGTAATCCAGAATCTTGGGGAATGGATATGAGATGGCCACGATACTCGACATTCGTTGCGCTCCTTCCTTTCATAGAAATGAATGCTCTTGCGGAACAATTTCAAGAACAAGACCGAAATCCGAATAACCTCTGGCACAATACAGCGATCAGCGATGGTTCTGCTGGTCCCGATCCTCATCCTGGTCCCAATCCGATTCTCAATTCGTCGATGCCCGCGCTGGTTTGTCCGTCCGATCCCGGTTTGAATTGGAAATCCCGCGATATAAGTTGGACTACAGGAGAGAGTGGCGACGGGCTTCATGCAGCCTCGAATTCTTACATGATTTCCAGTGGCGACTCGATATTTTTTGCACTCCATCCTTTGTGGGGAGCCGACCGTTGCATCGCACGTGGTCCCTTCGTTGCCACGGAAAAACTAGGGTTGGAGCACATCCATGATGGTACTAGCAACACTATTATGATGAGCGAGCATCGGATTTCCGACAACAACAGCCGTAGTGTGTTGGATGCGAATGCCTTTATGGTTCCCATGTCAACAGGCAATTGGTTTATCGTCTGTAAGTCCTTGGAAGGACCGGGAAGAGAGTATGTGCCGGAATGGACAAACGTTGATCGTCAGATTGGTCGCAATTGGGCATCGGCAGCGTCTCAATCGACATCATTTAGTACGATCATGCCACCGAACATGCCAGCGTGTTCGGACGTGAATATGAACTATTTTGGCGGACCGACGAGTTACCATCCGATAGGTGTGTACATTTTGCGTTGCGATGCTTCCGTTACCTTTGTTTCCGACACGATTGACACAGGCGACCTGACGCAACCGCCACCAACCAGTGGACCTTCGCCCTACGGAGTTTGGGGAGCAATGGGCTCCCGCGATGGTGGTGAAGCGAAATCACTGTGAGAGAGCCGTCATTCCCGCGAAGGCGGGAACCTAGACGTAAGAATTTTAATATCAACCTTCTGGCTCCCCGCCTTCGCGGGGATGACGTTCGATTGTACCAGAAGATAAAGACATTTTCGTACCATTTTGAATTATATGATTTCCAAAAAACACCTACTTTTGTTCGTACTTCTCGGTCTTTCCACCCTATCGGGATGCGGGGGACCCAAAATCAAAGGCTTGGTGCCCGTCCGAGGAACCATTACCTTCAACGGTGAACCGCTCGAAGGCGCAGCCGTTGGCTTCACGCCAAAGGAGTTCAACAACGGCGACCGCCTCGGCACTGGCAAGACCGACGCACAAGGACGATTCGAGTTACGGACAATCGGCGAACTCGGTGTTCTGCCCGGTGAATATGTCGTCGTTGTCATTAAAAACGAAGTGGTGCCTGGCAGACAGGCTTCGCCGCCGGGTCGTCCGGTGCCATCGGTAGTCAAGTCGCTCATTCCGACGCGGTATGGCGACTCGAAAACGTCCGACCTAAATGTCGTCGTCGAACAAAACGGGCACCGGGACTTGCAACTGGCTCTCCTTCCTTGACATTAACAACAGATAGCGGACAATGGATGATGTTCAGAGTTGAAGAGAGGCAACCATCAGTAATGCTCAATTCCAAAGAAACCATCGCTTTATTCGACAAGTACGTCATCGGCAATTATACGCGGTATCCGGTCTCGCTGGTGCGCGGCGTGAACTCCGAAATCTGGGATGCCGAAGGAAAACGCTACATCGACTTCTTTCCCGGCTGGGGGTGCGGACTCTACGGACACTGTCCCAAGCCGATAGTCGAAGCCGTCCAAAAACAGGTTGCCGAACTGATTCACGTTCCGAACACTTGGTACACCGAACTGCAAGGCACTTGGGCAAAACTGCTGTCCGAACGAAGTTTCGGCGGGAAAGCCTTTTTCTGCAACAGCGGTGCCGAAGCAAACGAAGCCGCCATTAAACTCGTCCGACTCCATTCTTCCAAAGAACGGTACAAAATCATTACGTTTCAGGGAAGTTTTCACGGTCGGACGATGGGCGCACTCGCCGCCACCGCCCAGCCGAAGTATCACGAAGGACTCAATCCGATGCTTGCCGGGTTCACCTACGTTCCCTACGGCAATCTGTCGGCGGTCGAAAATGCCGTCGATCACGAAACGGCAGCGATTATGATCGAGCCGATTCAAGGCGAGGGCGGCGTTCGGATGCCGCCGGAAGGATTCTTACAGGGACTACGGAAAATCTGCGACGAACGCAATTTACTCCTTGTGTTTGACGAAGTGCAAACAGGTTGCGGTCGCACCGGACAGTGGTTCGGGTATCAGCATTTCGGCGTAGTGCCGGACATTATGACATTGGCAAAATCAGTGTCGGGCAGTCTTCCCGGTGCTGCATTGTTAGCAAAGGCGGAGATAGCGGGCAGTTTGCGACCCGGCATGCATGCCGCCACTTACGGCGGCAATCCGATTTCGGCGGCGGCAGGCATCGCAACGATCCGAATGATTGAATCGGAAAAGTTGCTCGAACGCACCAAAAAGATCGGCGATCTGTTCTTTGCGGCGTTGAATCAACTGGCAACGGAGACCAATTTGATCCAAGAGATTCGCGGGGTCGGCGTAATGATCGGTGTTGAACTTGCCATCGAAGGTACACCATTTGTCAAGTCATGCATGGATCGCGGACTGCTAATCAACTGTACGCAAGGGAATGTGCTCCGATTATTACCGGCAATGACTATCGAGGAAACTATCGCTGCCGAAGGACTTGAAATCCTCACCGATGTTTTGAAAAAGGGATAACTTACCGACCCCGCCGCGTAAGCAGGAACATTTCGGTACTCCGGCGATCAGCCGATTTCGGAATGGAGTTCCCCGATCATCTGTTTCGTGGCGGCTTCGGTGGCATCTTGCCAGTGTGCTTCGCCGAACCGCGATTTGAACGGCTCTTTTGTGTGGGCAAAAATGATGCCGCGGGAGTTGTTGATCAACGCTCCCGTACCGTCGGGATAGAAAGCCTTTGCGACATCTTGTGCCGTTCCGCCTTGCGCTCCATAGCCGGGAACGAGCAATGGTGCAGAAGGCATCACTTGTCGCAGTTCCGTGAGTTGTTCCGCCCAAGTTGCCCCGACGACTGCCCCGACGCTTCCCGATGTTTGCTGTGCAAGTTGTTCGACATACTCCGCAACACGACGGTAAATCGGTTTGCCGTCAACTTCCAAGTCCTGCAACATTTTTCCGCCGACATTGGACGTTTTGACAAGGACGAAAATACCGGCATTGCGTTCGACGGCAGTTTTGACAAACGGTTCGATGGAATCATCGCCAAGATAGGGGGACACGGTCAACGCATCGGCACCCCAAGCGGACTCTGTCCCCAAGATGCCGGCGGCATACGCTTCGGCAGTCGAACCGATGTCGTTCCGCTTGCCATCGAAAATGACGAGCAGTCCCTTTTGTTTGGCATATCGAATGACATTCCGCAAAGCGATCATTCCGTCGGGACCGTACTGCTCGAAAAATGCCGCCTGCGGTTTGACAGCAGGAACCAATGGCGCGACGATGTCGATGATCGCCGTACAAAAACGCTCAAAGGCATCGGCAACGTTATCTAACCGACATGCTGTCGGCAACGATTCCCATCGGGGATCAAGCCCCACCAATACGGGATTGCCCTTCTTGCGAATTGCTTCTGATAATAATTGTGAAAAAGTCATATTGGTATCTCTGTAAGTTGCTGTTACTCGACATCAAAGCGAGTGAAAAAATTGCCGCAGGGCTTCGCTGTGTTCCTCACTGTGTGGAGCGGAATGGCGATCATAACCTTCCGGCGGAATAAAAAATGTCTTCGGCTCGTTCGCCGCCTCGAAAAGTCGTTGTCCTTGTGAAAAAGGGATCGTTTGATCCGCCCTGCCATGACTAATGAAAACCGGACAACGAACACTACCGATCTTTTTGATCGAAGGAAGTTGTTCCCACAAAAAATACTGCGCAGGGAAAAACGGAATTAACACTCGTCCCATATCTGCCAGCGAAGTGAAAGAACTTTCGACGATCAACGCCTTGACTTCGTGCGTTGAAGCCAAATCGACGGCAACACTGCCGCCGAGCGAAAATCCCCAGACGATAATCTGGTCGGTCGGTATCCCTTCTTGCTGGTTCAAATAGGTCAAGGCGGCGAGTCCATCATCGAGAACGCCGGGGGCGGTTGGCTTGCCTTCGCTCTTTCCGTAACCGGCGTAGTCGAAAACCAAGACATTGCTCTGAAATTTGGCTCGCATTTGATCCGCCCAGTTCAGCAACTGGGACACGTTTTCCCCGTTGCCGTGAATATACAGGATCGTTCCGATGGATGTTCCGAGCGGGTCAATTTTTTGGTACGGAAAATAGCATCCGTGTAACATTTGCTTTTTTGAATTCAGGAACCAAACTTCCCGAAAGGTTTCTCCCTGAAGTTCGTGCGTGTATTTCCAGGGATGAAAGAGCACAACTCTGGCAAGACGATCTGCGCAACCCAAGCCCATTAGAAGCAAGAAAATTGCCAAACCGACCAAAATAGCAACCACGCGATGTGTTAGGAAACCAAAAACTTTTTCCATCGTGTTTTCATTCTACCGTTTTGAATTTAGACTTGCAAGCGGAGAAATTGAATACTTTTCCATTCTTCACGGACGGCAGGGGTATTTTCTTTCGATGTTAACTGTGGTATAGTGAGAAAGTCGTTTTAGAACGGTTCTAGAATTGATGTATGCTTTACCTATTTTTACTAGGAGAACACGATGAAAAAAATTGTTCCGCTGTTGCTATGCTTCGCCCTTCTCACATTCACCGGTTGCCCAGCGCCACTGGAAAAACGGCAAACCCCGACGGGTCCTGCATTAGGCGGTGAAGCCCCTGCCAAACCGCAGGAAGTTCTTGACCGGATCGCAGCATACAAAGCCAAATGGAATTTTAGCCCCGAAACGCATGCACGGTACAAACCGAGAATTCTCGTTACTCTTCCCGATGAACTGCAACAGCCCGATGGGATGACTGTCAATCCACAAACGAAAACCGTTTTCGTGAACTTCCCGAATTTCAACGGTCGTCCAAACAACGAGGGACCAAAGTTGCAGCCTGCCGCTCTTGGTCGGCTCAAATTTGACGGCGATACCGCAACGGTCGAAAAACTCTTCGTCTTTGAAGAAAAAGTCCCGTTCCCGGAAACCGGTCAGGTTGGACCGATGGGTCTCTTTTTCGGACCGGATGGACATCTGTATGTCTGCGATAACCAATACTTCTTTAACTCGAATAACAAGTCGCGGATGCTCCGTGTCCGAATGGACGGCGACAATCCGACAGGTGAAGTCGAAGTGGTTGTCGAAGGTATCAAACTTGCCAATGCGGTTTACTGGACCGATGACTACATGCTCGTAACGGATACCTTCATTGACCTTGAAGGAGTGTACTGCGGCGGTTGCGTTTGGGCTTTCCCGAAGGACGAAGTTCTTCAAGCCGGTTCCGGCGGCAATCCTCCGATTAGAGTTGCTCCGCTTCGGAGCCTCGACGACGTTAAACCGAACGGTAATCCATACTGTCTCGTAATCAGGACGGTAACGGACTTGCCGGGACTGGGAGCAGGCGGTGCCGATGGTCTGACCGTCGATAGCAATGGCGTTGTCTATTTCGGCAACTTCGGTGATGGTGCGATGTACCGCATCGTTTTTGATGCTGACGGCAATGCAACAACCGACACGATTCACGAAGCCGGTGATTACTTTGGTTGTTGCGATGGCATCTTCTATGACCGCGATACGGACAAGATATACATCAATGATTCGGCAGCAAACGCCATCCACGCGTTCACACCGCCGCCGCTTGGTCAAAAGCCAGTGTTTGAAACGCTCTGGACAAATGGCGACACTAACGGTGCTGATGGTTCGCTCGACCAACCCGCCGAGTTGGTCATCGTCGATGGCAAAATGATTATTGCCAACTTCGATTGGCCCTTCCCAGAACTCTTGAATACAGAGTTCGGACCGCCGCATACGATCTCGATCATTGATCTGAAATAGCATTTTGCCCATCGGAGCCGCAATATAGAAATTGCGGCTCTGATATGAACCGTGCTATTTTCGTTCGTTGATCCAATCGGTATGAAAAGGTCCTTCGCCCGGCTTGTCGATGCGATGGTACGTGTGTGCTCCGAAGTAATCCCGTTGCGCCTGCAACAGGTTCGCAGGCAACACTGCCGAACGATATGAATCATAGTACGACAACGCCGTCGAAAATGCCGGAACAGCAATACCAAAGTCGATTGCCGTCTTGATGACATTTCGCCATGCACCTTGTGCCGACTCCACGACATCCTTG
>Ga0123356_10005555_pt1 | contig 12821 bp, 9 predicted proteins | sample TergutEmb28metaG_2_FD_92546 | JGI IMG/M metagenome (GOLD analysis project Ga0123356, IMG submission 92546) | Embiratermes neotenicus P3 segment gut microbial communities from Petit-Saut dam, French Guiana - Emb289 P3 | ecosystem: Host-associated > Arthropoda: Insects > Digestive system > Gut ... | reverse complement strand
CGGGGTGTAGAGCTGTGCTGTGACGGTGAACTGTCCCGTGCCGTGGCCAGCGAGGTTATGGGCGACCAGGTAGTAGACCTGTCCGGCTGTCAGCTCCACAGTGATTAGGAAGTTCAGGTTTCCTGCCCCGTCGTCGTCCCCTGCGAAGGGGCTCTGGTCGGCGTCGTAGAGCAGCCCGTAGGGGTCGGTGTTCGGCCCACGTTCCGAGGATTCGAATGTGTACTGGCCCGATTCCGGCACGGTGAAACGCAGATAGTGGGGCCGCGTGTCCATTGGGAAGACCACCACCGGAGATAGGTCCCACTCGCATGCTGAGGTGAATGAGGAGCAGGGCGGCGGGGTGTAGAGCTGTGAGGTGATGGTGAACTGCCCAGTGTAGGAACTGGAGAAGTGCCGGGCGGCCAGGTAGTAGACCTGTCCTTCGGCCAGCTCCGCGGTGATTCGGAAGTTCAGGTTTCCTGCCCCGTCGTCGTCGTAGGCGATGAGACTCTGGCTTGCGTCGAAGAGCAGTCCGTAGGGGTCGGTGTTCGGCCCACGTTCCGAGGATGCGAATGTGTACTGGCCCGATTCCGGCGCGGTGAAACGCAGATAGTGCGGATCACTGCCCACGGGGGAGACCACGACGGGAGACAAGTCCCAGTCGCACGCCGAGGCAAACGACGAGCAAGGTGGCTCTTCAAAGGCCTGGGTGACTGTCACCGTTGCGCTTGCGCCGTTGGTGGTCACCGTCACGGTCCCGGTCCGCGTTGCTGTGGTCGCGTTTGCCCCCACGAACAGCGTCATCGTCGAGTTGGCAGACCATGCGCCGGGTGAGACCGTCAGCCACGACGCGTCAGAGGAGGCCGACCAGGCCTGCTGGTTGGAGTTGACGACAATCCTGGTGTTCTGCTCCGCGTGATCCGGATCCCAGGTCGTCTGCGACAGTGTGAGGCTCGGTGGCATCGCCGTTCCGGCCTGGGTGACCACCAGGTCGGCAGAAGCGTCGCCGGCGGTCACTGCCACGGTCCCGGTCCGCTGCGACGACTCCGTGTTCGCCGTCACGAGCACGGTCATCCGCGCTCCGCCAGGCCCGGTGTCGGGCGAGACCGTCAGCCACGACGCGTCGCTGGCAGCCGACCACGTGGCTTGGTTGGTGTAGGCCGTCACGAGGATGCCCTGGGCAGTGGCCCCGGGTGACCACGTCGTCTGCGTGATCGCTACGGCGGGAGGATCGTCATCGGCCATGGCAGGCTGTCCTGCCACGAAGGTGAAGGAGAGAGCTGCCACTCCGACGGCGGCAGCAAAATGGGCAAGCCGAGATCGGCTATGGGTTCGCGACATGTGAAGGTCCGTTCTCTTGTGAGTGTGCGCGATCAGGATCGGCAGCGACTCCTCGACCTAGACCTCCGTGTTCAGCCGAGTCCGCCGCTGCGCGCGACCACCATTGGACTCACCGCGGCGGGAGTGTGGGAAGCGGTGTCGGCGTGTACGGAGGCCGCAGCGAGTGCTTCCCATCTCCCACCGAGTGCGAGGAATCCGACAACATAGAGCGCTGCCAGGGGCTCTGAATTGTCGGATTCCTCGCACTCAGCGCCGGTGGGGCGTTCAGCCACCCCTCCGTCGCGCTCAGCCATGCCTCTTTCACGAACTGGGGAGTGGTTTCGTTGAATCTGACGGGGTCAAATCCAACGAAACCACTCCCAGGTTCGCCTGGCAGCGCTGGTGGGGTGGGCGCCCACCTGGATTCGGCCGCCTGGCAGCGCTGGCGCGCGGGGGGCCTGCCCGGATTCGGTCGCCTGGCAGCGCTGGGGGGGCGGGGGGCTGCCCCGCTCGGGCTACTCGAGGGGCGGTGGGCCGGTGTGGGGACCTTGGCCGGTCACGGTGAACGCCCCGTAGGTCCGCTCGGCGGCCCATTGGCGGACAACTAGGTAGTAGACCTGCCCGCCGGTCAACTCGGCGGTGATCCGGAAGTTCAGGCCTCCTGCGCTGTCGTCGTCGTAGGCGATCCAGCTCAGGTCTGCCGCGTAGAGATTCGCCGCTGGGTCAGCGGTCGCCGCGTGGTTGGAGGACTCGAACTCGTACCAGCCCGACACCGGCGCGGTGAACCGCAGGTACTGCATGGTCGAGCCGATCGGCGAGACCACGATCGGAGACAAGTCCCAGTCGCCCGCCGAGGCGAACGCCAGGAACGGTGGCGCAGAAAACGCCTGCGCCGTGATGGTGAAGTGCCCGCCCTGGGACTCGAAGTACTGCTTCGTCGTCAGGTAGTAGACCTGCCCAGCGGTCAGCTCCGCGATGATCCGGAACTCCCAGCCCCCGGCCCCGCCGAGGTCTTCGGCGATCGCGCTCAGGCTGGGCGAGTGGAGCGTCGCGAGCGGGTAGCTGTCCGCCGCGCGCGCCGACGACTCGAACACGTACCAGGCCGACGATGGCGCGGTGAAGCGCAGGTAGTGCGTCTCGTCGCCTTCCGTCGTGACGACCCGAGGAGTCAAGTCCCAAGGGCACGCTTCTTCGAAGGATAGGCACGATGGCGCCTCCGCCTCCTGCGTCACCGTCACCGTCGCGCTCACTCCCGCGGTGGTCACGGTCACCGTCCCGGTCCGAGACGCGGTCGTCGTGTTCGCCGTCACGAAGAGTGTCATCGTCGTGTTGGCAGCCCACGAGCCTGGTGCGACGGTCAACCACGAGGCATTGGAGGTCGCTGACCAGGCCTGTTGGTTAGAGTTGACGACAACCCCGGTGCTCTGCGCCGTGCGATCAGGGTCCCAGGTTGTCCGCGACAGCGTCAGGTTCGGTGGCATCGCGGAGCCACCCTGCGTCACCACCAAGGCCGCAGAAGCGCCCCCTGCGGTGACCGTTACCGTCCCGGTCCTCGGCGACGACACCGAGTTGGCGGTCGTCATGACAGTCATCCGAGCCCCACCCGGACCCGTGGCCGGGGAGACGGTCAGCCATGCCGCGTCGCTCGCAGCTGACCACTGAGCCTGGTTCGTGTAGGCCGTCACGAGGATGCCCTGGGCAACGGCCCCGGGTGACCACACCGTCTGCGAGATCGCAACGGCGGGAGGATCGTCGGCCATGGCAGGCGGGGCTGCCACGCAAACGAGGGAGAGGGCTGCCGCTCCGACAACGGCAGCAGACAAGGTAAGCCGACTTCGGCTTCTGGTTCGTAACATGGGTAAAGAGTCCGTTCTCTTGGAGAATGCTTGGTCATGGTCGACAGCGAAGCCCTCGGCCGCGCCCTTGGGGCTCGACAAAACGCGCCGCCGCCTGCGGCCAACCCTAGAACGCGAGACACTCGGAGTGTGGGAAGCGATGTCGGTGTGTGCGGGTTGGGGGAGGCGCGCCCTAGCGCTGCCACTTCGTGGCACGATAGTTCCCGACACAACGCCGTCGCACCACCACGAAAGACGCCCTACCCATGAACACGCCCTCGCGCCTCTCCTTGCAGACACCCGCTCACGCTTCCTCGCAGACACCCGCTCGCCCCTCGCCGCAGCTCAGCGCCCGCCCATCCTCGCAGGCTCGCGCTCGCCTGGCTGCCGCGGTAACCGCCGCCGCGCTCGTCGCCTCAGCACTGGCCGCCTGCTCGCCGTCGTCAGACCAACCGCCAGCGCCGCCATCGTCCGCCGATGACGTCACGACCGGGGTGCCGGAGGAGCCCATCACGCTGACCGCCGCTTACTGCGACGCGCACCCGGTCGAGGATCTTCTCGACGGCTTCACCGCGCTGCATCCCAACGTCACCTTCGACAAGCAGTACGAGGAGTGCGGGAACTTCTCGACCGACATCATCAACCGCATGAGCTCGGACTCCGCGCCCGACATCACCCAGTATGTCGACTCGGCCATCCAGACGCTGGCGCCCGCCGGCCACGTCCTTGACCTGGGCGCTTACGTCGAGGCCTACGGCTGGGCGGACAAGTTCCCGGCCGACCAGCTCGCGATGCTCCAGCTCAGCGCCGACGGCAAGGTCCACGGCGAGGGCGCGCAGTATGGCATCCCGGGCGGCGCGGCCTTCACCGGTGTCTTCTTCAACAAAGACCTGCTCGACCAGCTGGGCGTTGGCGGCCCGCCGAGCACGTTCGCCGAGTTTGAAGAGATGCTCGCCGCTGCGAAGGAACGGGGCATGACTCCGCTTGCCTTGGGCTCGTTGGACGATGGCGGAATCCACCTTTGGGGAGGCATGCTCGCCTCGATGATGGGTGCGGACAAGGCCAAGGCCTGGGTAAACGGGACCGCCGGAGCCACGATTGCGGTTCCCGAAGCCGCCGAGGCCGCCGCGAAGCTCGCCGAGTGGAGCGTGCTGGGCTACTTCCCGGGCTCGGCGAACGGAATGAAGGAAGATGACGCTCGCGCCGACTTCGCGGGTCGCGGCGCCGTCTTCACCGTGGACGGCTCGTGGGCTGTCGGGACCGTGCGCGATGGGCTTGGTGTCGACGCTGGCTTCTTCGGCTTCCCGGGTCGGCAGGCCTCGGATCCCGCCTCTGGCCAGGGCTTTTGCGCTGGCTTCGCGATCTCGTCGCGCTCAGAGAAGGCCGATGTCGCCGCTGCTTTCCTCGACTATCTCGCCTCTCCCGAAGCCGCCGAGATCGCTGTCGGACTGGGGATGCTACCGGTGAACATCGCGACGGCACCTCAGCCTGAGCCGGGCGTGGCGACCGAGCTTCGCGAAGCCTACGCTGCGGCAGCGGCCGATGGCGGAATTGTCACGTTCTTTGATCACGCCACTCCAACGATGCACACCGAATTGACTCAGGGCCTTCAGGGTGTCATCGCTGGCGAGGTCGAGCCTCAGTACTTTGTCAAGGCTCTCCAGGATAACTGGGACGCCTCGAAACAGTGAAGGCTGGGCGGCGGCTGAGAAAGCGACAGTGGTTGGGGCTCTTGTTCGTTGCGCCTGCCCTCTTACTTTATGGCACCTTCATCCTCTATCCGACCGCGCGCACTCTCAACCTGTCTTTGTGGGATTGGGATGGTGTTAATCCGGCGGTTTGGCGCGGTCTTGCTAACTATGTCGACGTTGTCTCCGACCCGATTCTGCGCGGCTCGATTGTCCACGCTCTCATTCTTCTCGTGTTTTTCGCATTGGCGCCTGTGTGTTTCGGGCTGATCATGGCAGCGTTGCTCACGCGGCACCGGATCCGAGGGATGGCAGCATTCCGACTCGTCTATTTCCTCCCCCAGGTATTGCCACTCATTGCCGTGGGGATCATCTTCCGCTGGATTTACTCGCCCAACGGCACGGCGAACGGCCTCTTGGGGTGGGTAGGAATCTCGTCGGATCGCGCGTGGCTGGGGGAGTGGAATTGGGCGCTGCCCGCGATTGGACTCATTGGGACGTGGGTCCAGTCAGGCCTGTGCATGATGCTATTTATCGCCGGTGCCGGGAACATTCATCCTCACTTGTATGAGGCGGCGCGTCTGGACGGGGCCGGGCCCGTTCGGGAGTTCTTCGCGGTGACTTTGCCGGGGCTTCGTGCGGAGGTCGGGTTGGCATTGACCGTGACCGTCATCTCCGCCCTTGCTGCCTTCGACCTTGTCTACATCACGACGGGCGGCTCGCCTGGTCACCGGACTGATGTGCCGGGGCTGGTCATCTACCAACGCCTGGTCGCTGGGGACTTGGGGCACGCTGCCGCTCTCGCCATCGTCTTGTCCTGTCTCGTGGCGATGGCGGCGATCGCCACCTCTCGGCTCTCGAAAGTCGAGGCTGAGCGATGAGGGCGTCGCGGTCCGAACGGGTGATGGGATACGCCATTCTCTTGTTGATGGCGGCGGGGATCCTTGTCCCGATCACGGCGATTGTCCTGGCGGCCTTCCATGAGCCTGGCGCGACCGTCCGGGGCCTATCCTGGCCTGATACCTGGAGTTGGAGCAACATCGCGACCGCGTGGACGGAGGGTCACTTCTCCTCGCTCGTGGGACAGAGCGTGATCGTCTGTCTCATTGTGGTTCCTCTCACCTGCGTTCTGGCGGGACTCGCTGGATTCGGGCTTGGGGCCCTCAACACCCCCGGACGAGGCTTCCTCACGATTACCTTCATCGTGGGGATGACGCTGCCGATCGAGGTGGTGATCGTCCCGCTCTACCACGACCTGCGAGCCCTCCACCTCACCGACTCTCTCGTCACGCTCGCCCTCGTCGAGTCGGCTGCCTTCCTCCCCTTCGGTGTGTACTGGATGAAAACGACCTTCGCCGGCCAGCCATCCGAGCTGTCCGAGCAGGCGATGATTGACGGTGCCAGCGCTGGTCAGCGGCTGCGATACATTCAGGCTCCGCTCGCGACTCCGGCATTGACGACTCTTGCCGTTCTGTATTTCATGTGGGCGTGGAACCAGTTCCTAATTGTTATCACCGTGATCTCCGATCCGAACCGGCGAACGGCGCCGGCTGGGCTTGGGTTCTTTGTCGCGCCGCATTCGATAGATATCCCTCTCCTCTCGGCCGCGACGCTCATTGTCATCACTCCTATTGTCGTCACCTATGCCATTCTTCAACGCAAGTTTGTTGCGGGCATTCTCGCGGGCGTCGAGCGGTGACAGATGCGACTGCGCGGTCATTCTCGCGCGGTGGAGCGGTGGGGGAAGCGCTTTCTGTGGCCGCGTCTCCGTGAAGGTTGGGATCGGCGCTGTGGGCCCCTTCCCGAGGGGTTGCTGCCTCGGAGGGGAACAGGAAGCGCTGCCAGATTCTTCGTAGGGGTCGCGGCGCCGCTGGAGCCCCGAGCGCTGTCATTCTCACTGAAGGGGTCGCGCTGTTCGCGTTCTGCGAAAAACTGGCGTTGACGCTGGTGGGCCGGGGCATTTGGTCGATGTTTCCCAGGAAATCTCACCAGCACGTCGTGACTATTTGCCGTACACGGCCTAGCATTTCCTCTAACGGATCGAACGTGGTTCGGACGATCCCAGGCTCTCGGCCAGCTCGCCCCAGCTGGGCCGAGGTGCTCCGCTTGATGGCGTGGATCAGGGCGCCGTCGCGGAGCCGCGAGGGGGCCCGCGCGAACCGGATGTCAGGGAGGGTCGCGCGGGCCCCCGTTTCTATACCCGGGTGTCGCCGAAGCCCGCGTGCCTCCAATGCCTGCGTGCCGCCATCGTCCGCGTCAAAGGTGCTGGTCAACCGCTACGCGAGTCCATCTCCCAGCCCACGTACCCACAAAGCCCCTACTGATCGGGGCTCTATGCCCTACTGATCGGGGCCGAAGGCTCCCTGCCACACGGTAGTGAAGGGGGTCCGGGCGGAGACCCGCGCCATGATGCCCTCGGTGACATGCTTCTTGGCTGTGGCCACGGCGTCGGGGACCGACCAGCCCTTTGCCAGCCCCGCGGTGATCGCGGCGGCGAAGGTGCAGCCGGCTCCCGAGACCCGCTCCTCGCCGATCTTTGGCACAGAGAACACCCGGACGTCCACCGCCCCGCCATCCAGGCGCTGGACCAGCACATCAATCGCATCCGGACCCGGGAAATCCACCCCACCCTTCACGATGACCGCCGACGGTCCCGACTTCAGGATCAGCCGCCCGGCCTCCTCGAGATCCGCGACGGTATCCAGCGAGTCCACCCCGGCGAGCGTCCGAGTCTCGAAGTTGTTCGGCGTGACGACTGTGGCCAGCGGGAGAATCCGCTCCCGCAGCGCCGTGTCGGTGTCGAGGGCCGCTCCCGGCTCCTGCCCCTTGCAGATGAGGACGGGATCCACCACCACATGGCGGAACGCCTGGCCAGCCAGCGCTTTCTCGACGACCTCAATGGTCGACGGCGTCCCCAGCATTCCGATCTTGACGACCGGTGGCTCGTGCGCCGCCAGGGCCGCCTCGATCTGCTCGGCGATGATGCCGGGCTCGACCGGATGGAACCGGTGCGCCCACCCATTCCCCGGATCAAAGGCAACGATGCAGGTCAGGGCCCCCACACCGTACACACCCATCTGCTGGAAGGTCTTAAGGTCCACCTGGATCCCGGCGCCCCCCGTCGCCTCGGACCCAGCAATGACAAAAGCGAGGTCTACCACGCCCTCCACCCTAGTGTCGTGTTCAGGAAACTCTCGACGCCGCGCTGCGTGCGTTACCCCAACAGGCCTAGCGCCAGGGAGAGTGCCTGCTCTAGATCCGCGAGTTCGTGAGGGTCAAGGCGACCTGCCCATTCGCCCAGCTCCGTCTGGGGATCCACCACGGTGACCTGCTCCACCATGATCAAGGTCTCTTGCCCGTCGAGTTCGATGCGCGGGCGGAAGACCGTGTGGCGAGCCGACGTGGATGTCGGGGCGACAAGGACGGTCGAGAGCATGAGGTGGTCCGACTGGACGACCACCGCGTAGCGCGCCCCCGACTGTTTGCGGCCGCGAACGTCATTTGGACGGAAACGGTAGACGTCACCACGCACGGCGCGACCTCATGTCGTTGAACACGGCGCGAACCTCGGCGCGATCAGCGTCGTCATCCGACACTTCGAGGGATTCCCTGCGCATCTGGGCAATGAGCTTCGCCCTGTCGAACTCAATGATCGCGTCTCGCACGACCTCTGATCGGGTCTGGCCGGTGTGCTCAGTGAGGCGGCCCAGCGCTGCCGAGGTTGCTGAGTCGAGCCGAACTGCGAGTTGTGTCATGCAATGAGTATGACACATCACACGACGCCCGGGGTCCTTGGGTGGTGGGGGTTGTCCCGCCCGAGGGTCTTCACACCGCGGGTTCCGGCGACGCGCCTGGGCGTCAGTTCCCTGGACTGGGCGCCACCCAACTGCGCGAGCATCGATCTCAGACGCGACGAACTTCGGATTTCAGATGCGACGAACTTCGGATTTCAAGTACGACGAACTTCGGATTTCGCCCGCCTGAGGTGCACGATCACCGGCGGCCACCCCACGCCACGCCCGCCCCTCACCTCCGATGCTCACCATTGCCGCAAATCGCTGACCCGCGCCCCGGCGAACCCCCTACACCCCCACGCACGATGACGGACCAAACCCCCGCACATACTCCACCAGCCCGCGCGATGACGCATCCAGATCCGCAAGCGCTCCAGCATCCCCCGCGAGCGCCGGGCCCATCGCCAACGCCAGTTCCTTGCCGAGCTCGACCCCCCACTGGTCAAAGGAGTCGATCCCCCACACGATCCCCTGAGTAAAGACAATGTGCTCGTACAAAGCAATGAGCTGGCCCAAGACCGACGGCGTCAAGGCCGGCGCCATGATCGAGGTCGAAGGTCGGTTCCCCTCGAAGACCCGCGCCGGCACCACCGCACCCGACACGCCAGCCGCCTCAACCTCCGCCGCAGTCTTCCCAAACGCCAACGCGGCGCTCTGCGCGACAAAGTTCGCCAGCAAAAGCGAGTGGACATCCTGGTCGCCGTCCGCCACTCCCGCCCCCTCAGCCGGCTGAGCGAAGCCAATGAAGTCGGCGGGCACCATCTGAGTCCCCTGGTGAAGTAGCTGGTAGAACGCGTGCTGCCCGTTCGTCCCCGGCTCGCCCCAGTACACCTCGCCCGTCGCCCCCTCGACCGGGCTCCCGTCCCAGCGGACCGACTTCCCATTCGACTCCATCGTCAGCTGCTGCAGGTAGGCCGGGAATCGCGCCAAGCGCTGGCAGTACGGCAGGACCGCGTGGGACCGCGCGTCGAAGAAGTTGACGTACCACACGCCCAACAGCCCCATAAGTGCCGGGGCATTGCCCGCGAGTGGCTGGGTCCGAAACACCCGGTCCATCGCCGCGAATCCCGCCAGGAACTCGTCAAACACCTCGGGCCCCAGCGCCACGACCAGACTGAGGCCGATGGCGGAGCTCACCGAATACCTGCCCCCCACCCAGTCCCAGAAACCGAAAGCATTGGCTGGGTCAATGCCAAACGCTGCCACGCGATCCAGAGCTGTCGAGACGGCGACGAAATGCCGCGAAACCGCAGTGCCGCCATCGTCCGTCACAGCGCCGACAGCGCGCAGGCGGCTAAGCAGCCAACTGCGGGCCAGGCGCGCGTTGGTGAGGGTCTCGAGCGTGTTGAAGGTCTTCGAGGCGACGATGAAGAGCGTTGTCTCCGGGTCGAGGTCGGCGAGGGTGTCGGTGAGGTCGGAGGGGTCCACGTTCGAGACGAACCGCGCCTCGATCCCCTCCCGGCGATCCGACAGCGCTTGGTAGGCCATGGCGGGCCCGAGGTCCGACCCCCCAATCCCGATGTTGACCACGGTCTGCACGGGCCGCCCAGTCACCCCGACCCACTGGCCGGACCGCACACGCCGCGCGAAGTCGTCCATGCGCTCGCGGACAGCGGCGACATCTTGGCGCACATCGCGTCCATCGACCTGGAGCGAGGTCTCGTCGGGCCGCGCCCGCAGCGCTGTATGCAGCACCGCGCGCCCCTCGGTGACGTTGATGCGCTCGCCCGTGAACATCGCCTCGATGCGCCCCGGGAGGTCAACTTCGCAGGCCAGCTGCACGAGCAGCTCGAGTGTCCGGTCGGTCACCAGGTTCTTCGAGAGGTCAATCCGGAGGTCGCCAGCCGCCAGCGTGAGACGCTCAGCCCTGTGCGGGTCGCTGGCGAACAGCTCCCGGAGCCCCCGCCCGGCCCCTTGGAACTCAGCAAAGTGCGCCTCCAGCGCTTTCCACGCTGCCGTCGAGGTCGCAGCGATGGGTGCAGGCGTAGTCATAGTGTCCCCCCAGGGTGAGCGTTCGTCCCCGTCACCCTACCCCGCGCCAGCCCGAGCCCGATAGGGAGTGGTGTCGGTGGGGTGGTGGGGGGCGGGGGGACTAGGGAGCGGTGTCGGTGGGGGGCGTGGAGCTCGGGGGCGACTAGGGAGCGGTATCGGTGGGGGTGGTGGAGCTCGGGGGCGACTAGGGAGTGGTTTCGTTGGTTTTGGTGGGGCCAAAGTCCACGAAACCACTCCCCAGATCGGAGGGAAACGGTGTCAGCGCGAGGGCGTGGAGCACCAGATTTACAAAACAGGCTCCTCATAGACACCCAGATGGACATGATGAACACAATCCCCCCGCCAGATGTACAATTCCCGTATGCCATGGACATCTGATCGCCTCGCCCGGGTTCTCGAGGAGCTGCGGAGCCGCCGGGGAGACTCGACGTTGATCGAAGCGAAGCTTGCGGCGGGAGGAGTGCCTCAGCTTGCGGAAACCCTGTGCGCCTTCGGAAACATGCCGGACGGAGGGACCGTGCTCCTCGGCGTTGACGAACACCGGGGCTTCCTCGTCACCGGGGTCAACGACGTGGCCCACCTCGAGGCAGGCATTGCTGCGCAGGCGCGAACAGCAGTCGATCCGCCCGTCCAGGTCGAGTTCGACACCGTCGAGACCAAGGGGAAGAAAGTGCTGGTCGTGGAGGTGGCAGGGCTGCCTGCCGCCCAGAAACCCTGCCGCACCCGAGGTCGCGCCTACCTCAGACAGTCGGACGGAGACTACGTCATGTCCGATCAAGAGGTGGCACAGCTGATGGCGATGCAGGACCGACCGCGCTTTGATTCCGCTCCCATCCCGGGATCCACCACCAGTGATCTCGATTCGGACCTGGTCGAGCGGTTCCTCGTCGAGGCTCGCAGGTCATCGCGGCGGCTTGCGAACGCCACGGCCGAGGCGATCCTTCGATTCAAAGGGGTCACCGCCAACGGAAACCTGACAACGGCAGGGCTCTACGCGCTGGGCCGCTACCCTCAGGAGTTCGCCCCATCGCTCGCGGTGACCGCTGCCGCCGCTCCCGGCGACGGAGGGCCGCGCATGGTGGACCTGGCTCACTTTGACGGGCCCGTCCCCGAGCTACTGGACCAGAGCGTTGAGTGGGTGGCGCGCAACACCCGAACGGCCGTCGCCTACACGCCCGACGGCAACGCCCGCGACTATCCCGAGATTCCGCTGGTGGCGGTGCGGGAGTTGGTGAGTAACGCCATCGTCCATCGCGATTTGTCGCCGCGCACGCAGTCCAAGCGCGTCGAGATCCGACTGCTGCCCGACAAGCTTGTCATCGCCAGCCCGGGCGGGCTCTGGGGGCTCACGAGCGACCAGCTGGGGACGCCGCGAGGCAAGTCGGCGGTCAACGAATACCTCTATGACCTGGGGCGACTGGTGCGCGGGCCGGACGGTCGGCGGCTCATCGAGGGCGAGGGCGGGGGCATTCGCGAAGCTCAGGAGGCGCTGCGCAAGGCGGGCCTCGCCCCCGCGACGTTCGTGGACACGGGGGTGTCCTTCACCGCCATGGTCCACCGGAATCCTGTGGGCGCGCGCCCCGTCGCTGCCGCCGGCCCACCTCGCGGGGCCAACGTGCTGCAAGCGCTGGGCGACGAGTCAGCGCCCATCACCGAGCTCGTCGAGCGGACGGGCCTGACCCGGCGCCAGGTGAAATACGCCCTCGACGCGCTCGTCCGCGACGGCAGGGTGGCCGTCAGCGGTGGCCGGGGAGACCGGAGCACCGCCTATCGCCTCCTCCACCCGGGCTTCTAGCTGCGCACGATGACGGACCTTGCCTCCCGGGTCCTGCTCCGCCTCTCTCCCGGTTCCGCTCCCGGTCACTCCCGGTCCCACCCAGCGAGTATGTCGGAACCTGACCTGTTGGAAGGCTGACAGCGTTCTTGCAGGTCAGCTCTCGACATACTCGGCGCGGCGGTGGGGTGGGGCGGCGGAGGAGCGGTGGGGGCGGGGGAACCCGGGGGCGACTAGGGAGCGGTTTCGTTGGTTTTGGGGGGGCCAAATTCCACGAGACCACTCCCCAGATTGGAGGGAAGCGGTGTCGGCGAAGGGGTAGCTTTTACATTAAACACCTCGGAAAAGCACTGCGTTTCATATGCCATGACCACAGGATGTTATGCGCAGGTATGCGAGGAACAATCTCCTACCCTACAAGCGCGGGACTTCAAATCCG
>Ga0123356_10005554_pt1 | contig 12822 bp, 11 predicted proteins | sample TergutEmb28metaG_2_FD_92546 | JGI IMG/M metagenome (GOLD analysis project Ga0123356, IMG submission 92546) | Embiratermes neotenicus P3 segment gut microbial communities from Petit-Saut dam, French Guiana - Emb289 P3 | ecosystem: Host-associated > Arthropoda: Insects > Digestive system > Gut ... | reverse complement strand
CGATCGACCGCTTCGGTGATTCGCTGCCTCGCCTGGTGGTAGTCCGTTTCTGACGTCAGCGCGAGCTTCAGTTCGTGCCAGATGAAATTCGTCCCCGGAATCTGCTTGAAGATTCCCGGCCCTGCCTGGAAGACAACCGAATTGGAAAATGCGACAATCCGGCCGCTCGGCTGCGTATCCGCCGGCCCGCCCAGTTCCATCAGGTGAATTCGAACCAGACCGATTTCCACCACTTCGCCGGTCACGCCTGCAATCTGAACCCGGTCGCCCACGCGCAATCCATATTTGCCGATGAGGAAAAAATAGCCCACGATCGAAGTGATCACATTCTGCAGCGCCACTGCAATCCCGGCGGTGATCAACCCCGCGAACGTGACCGCCGACCCCAGTTGACTGGCGAAGGTAAGAACCACGATGATCGCCACCGTGGCCCACAAAACGATGCGGCGCAGCAACAACAATTGATACCGGCGGCGCCCGTCGCGGACGTATCTGAAACTGGCGCGCCGCCACACCTCGCCGATGGCGAACACCAGGCCCACCAATACCCCGAAGACCCCCAGCCGGAGCAACAATTGCCGCAGTACGTCGCGCTGCTGCTCGCGCATGGATTCGCGCCAGTTCCCCAGCGTATTCCCGTAGATTCCCAGCAACACGCCCACCTTGCTCAGAGGTAAGAGCGCAGTTGTCACCTGTTTGAATCGCGAAGTAAGGGCATCGAGCTGCTGGGTTTCCTGTGCCAGCGCCTGCGGATCGCTGCTGTCGGCAGCGGCAAACAGCCGATCGCCCTGGTGGATCAGGTCTTGCAACTCACTCACCAGCGGCGAACTCAAAGCGGCGGCAGATTTTCGAAGAGCGTCGGTCGAGGACAGCTGGCCATCGATGGAACGTATGTTGCCGGAAAGATGGATCAGGTCTGTGGTCAGGCCCCAAATGCCAGTTGGCGGCGCTTTCGCCGGCAAACTGGCAGCGACCGACGCCGTAGGCGGGCCCGGCGGTGGCTGGTTGTTCAGGGTGGTATTCGCACTCAGTGCCGGAGGCACGGATCGGGCCAGCTCGTCGATTTGCGCCCGCAATCCGACGCGCTTCCCGCTACCGGTTGAAGACACAAACTCCACCATGGTCCCGATAGCGTCCTTGCGGGCGTTCAGCAGACCGCTTTCGCTCCCGAGCTCATCGATTTGCGCCTGAATCGCACGCCGTTTGCCGGGAGCCGCCCGGGCCAGCTTCGCCCGGTTGGCTGCGATTTCCGACTGGGTGTCCTGAATCTGTTTTTCGATCTTCTCGAGCGACTCCGTCAGGCGCTGATAGTCGCCCGCGGGCCCCTGGGGCTGAGCGGCCTGCCCGCTTGCAGGCTGGCGGGCTTCGAGGCCGGCGACTTGGCGCGCATAGTTGAAGGCTTCGGCCACGGTTTGATCCGCCACTCGCGCGTTCTCGTCGAAGTAGGTGACATCCCCGGGTTCGGTCTCGAGTTTTTGCTCGGTGGCGCGCTGGCGATGCCAGGAAACCACCGAGCTGAGAAAGTGAATGATTTTGTCGTTGTCTTCGGCCGGTGCTCCGCCCTGCCCGAATGCGGACGCGAGCAGCAGGAGGGTGGCGAGCGAGCTTCTCCGGGCTCCATTTCTCATGAACATTCGATGACGGCGCACGCGCAATCGGATAGTTTACATCTCGGACGCCATTTCCAACTTCCGCCAGAGGTTGTTTCGAATTTCATTTACTTTTTTCATTATTTATCTCGTGTTCATACATCTGTAAACACTGTTAAGTTTCAATGATTCAGGAAGCATTCTTTCTTACCCTGGGGTCTTGAATGTCAACCAATGGCGCCCGTCTGGATCAGGCATTAACCGGAAACGAAACTCTGGTCGAATTGACAGACCGCGGATTTGCGCTCGCGATCTCGGCCGCGCACAACGCCGCCGATCTGGTGCTCGGGGCGAGCTCAGCCCTGGAGTCGGTGGTCAGCAGCGAACGGGAGCTGGATGAACTCGACCGGGAAATCGACAACCGCGTGGCGCTCGAAGTGGCCCACAGTTCGCTCGAACAGGCGCGAGAGAAGCTGGCTTGCCTGAAGTGCATGATCGATCTCGAACGCGTCGGCGACCTGCTGCTTGCTTTCTCCACTCGCGCCGAGGCCGTGCGTTCGCGGCTCGACATGCAGGACCTCAGAGATCTGGGCGAAATGCTGTCGGTTCTGGCCAAAATGCTGGGCGATGCGCAATCCGCGTTTTCTGAACGCAATCATGCCCGCGCCCTCGAGGTGCTGCGCGCCGATCAGCAGGTCGACCGCCTGCACAACTTAATCGTAATTCGCCACCTGGAACCGCAGCTCCAGTTCGGCGGACCCGACAGCGTACACGTAATCACCATGGCGCAAGCGGTAGAGCGGGCGGCCGACCATGTAAAGAATGCGGCGGAAGAGGTTTGCCACCTGGTCAGCGGCTACACCGTACGCCATCTGCTTGGACTGCACGAAAAATCGGCTGAGCAGCTCTATCTCGAACATCTCAAACGCCAGCACCTTCCGGCCAAATGATGAATTTTGCCTGAATCTTTAACGCTTTGTTCATCGTCCTTTAATTGTTGGGGTTTTTTAATCAAAAGAAGCCAGACAAGTAAAAAGTAGCCACCAACACTGAGGAGAGACACCTTGAAACAACTTTTCTCTATATTCGCGCTGCTTGCCTTGGCGCTCCCGTCGGTTGGGCAAACCAAGCTGAACGGTGCGGGCGCTACGTTTCCCTATCCGATCTATTCAAAATGGTTTAGCGAATTTCACAGCGTCAATCCCAATGTCCAGATCAACTACCAAGCCATCGGAAGCGGCGGCGGCATCCGCCAATTGCAATCGGGCACGGTCGACTTCGGCGCCAGCGACATGCCGCTCGACGATGCGAAGGCGAAGCAGATACCGATGCCAATTCTTCAGCTTCCCACCGTGCTGGGATCCGTGGTTCCGGCTTACAATATTTCCGGCGTAACCGGCGAATTGAAATTCACTCCCAAGATCCTGGCCGGTATTTACCTGGGACAGATCACCAACTGGAACGACAAGGCCATTGCCGCCGCCAATCCCGGCGTGAGCTTTCCCGACAAGCCGATCGTCGTGCTCCACCGCTCCGATGGCAGCGGAACAACCTTCGTATGGACGGATTTTCTTTCGAAGGTCAGCCCGGAGTGGAAGTCGCGAGTCGGAAGCAACACCTCCGTCAGCTGGCCTGTAGGAATGGGCGGCAAAGGTAATGACGGCGTGGCGGGCATGGTCCGGCAGATGGATGGCTCCTTCGGGTACATAGAGCTCATCTATGCCTTGCAGAACAAAATCCCGTTCGGGTCGGTTGAGAACCAAGCCGGCAACTTCGTCAAAGCCAGTCTGGAATCGACCACCGCCGCCGCGGAATCGGCAAAAATGGCGCCCAACGACCTTCGCGCCTCGATCACCAACGCCCCGGGCAAAGACGCCTATCCTATTGCGAGCTTCACGTATTTGCTGATCCCCAGGGAATGGAAAGACTCAACCAAACAAAAAGCACTGGTTGACTTCCTGACCTGGATGCTCGAAAGCGGACAGGGCATGGTTACGCAGTTGGACTACGCTCCCCTGCCGGATGCGGTGAAACAAAAAGTAATTGCGATGGTGAAAGAAATTAAGTAGAAGCAGCACGGCTGGCGGGCTCGAAACCGGGTCCGCCGGCACTCCTGTTCATTCATTTTTTTTTAACCGCAATTTTTGATGGCAGCTTTGTTAACCCAAGAGCAAACTCTGGATTTTCCAGAGCTGGTCTCTAGCGAGTGCGAACCCCATGGGAGCAGTTGGTGAGCCGCGGATCCCGGATGGATCGCGAGCCGACGAGAGATCGGGTGGTGCTGTTCAAGAAAATATGGCGTCTCCAGAATCATCGAAAGTCTCCCTGGTGAACCCGGTGCGAGAAGCCCCTCTTTGGAAGAAGTCCTTCCTCAATCTGGATTCCGGTTTTAAAGGCTTGGTGACGGTCGCGGCGCTGGCCATCCTCGGAATTGTCGCCCTGATCGTCATCGAACTAATGCAGCAGTCGGCCCTGGCCTGGCAAAAGTTCGGGATTCACTTCTTTTTCGGCAGTGACTGGGACCCGGTCTCCGGCTCGTTCGGCGCCGTACCCTTTATCTACGGCACCATCGTTTCCTCGCTCGTCGCCCTGGTCATTGCCGTACCGCTCGCGCTCGCGGTCGCGGTTTTTGTCACCGAGATGTGCCCCAGGCCGCTGCGGAAGCCGATTGCCTACGCCACGGAACTGCTGGCCGCGATTCCCAGCGTGATCTACGGGCTGTGGGCCATTTTTGTGCTGGTGCCTCTGCTGCGGGCGCACGTCAACCCGATTTTCATGAGATATCTGGGCTGGACGGGACTTTTCGCCGGCCCTGATTACGGGTATTCCATGTTCGCGGCCGGAGTCGTTCTCGCCATCATGATCACTCCCATCATCTCCTCGATCGCCCGCGAGGTGCTGAGCGTGGTCCCGCAACCGCAGCGCGAGGCCGCACTCGCACTGGGAGCCACGCGATGGGAGATGGTGCGCATGGCGGTTTTGCGCAACGCGCGTGCCGGAATTGTCGGGGCCATCATCCTCGGCCTGGGACGGGCGCTCGGTGAGACCATGGCGGTGACCATGGTCATCGGCAACAATCCCCATATTACGAAGTCGCTGCTTGCCCCCGGCTATACCATGGCAAGCATGATCGCCAATGAATTTGCGGAGGCGACCGACGATCTGTACCGCAGCGCGCTGATGGAAGTGGGGCTGGCGCTTTTCATCGTGACCATCATTGTGAACATATTGGCCAGCCTCATGGTGTGGACAGTGACTCGCGGTACTCCGGTGAGGGCACATGGCCAATAACAACGCCAATAACAACACGGTGGGGCTTCGCCGCCAGCTCACCAACTACTTTTTCATCGGGCTCTCGGCCGGTTTATCCGTGCTGGTGGTGAGCGCACTGGTAGCCATTTTTGCCTACCTGGTCCTCAAAGGTGCGGGGTCGCTGAACTGGGCTTTCCTCACCCAATCGCAAAAACCGATCGGCGAAGCCGGCGGCGGAATGGCCAATGCGTTCGTGGGCTCGGTCATCATTCTTGCGATCGCCAGCTTGATCGGGGTGCCCGTGGGCATCGGAGCGGGAGTTTATCTCGCTGAATACGGTCGGAATCGGGCCGGCCAGCTCGTCCGCTTCACCGCCGACGTGCTGAACGGCGTGCCCTCGATCGTGATCGGCCTGGTCGCCTACGGTCTGGTGGTGGTTAGGCAGCGCCATTTCTCCGCTTTCGCCGGCGGCGTGGCCCTGGCCATCATGATGGTCCCGACGATTGCGCGCTCCACCGAAGAGATGCTCTTGCTGGTACCGCAGACGGTCCGCGAAGCGGCATTCGGACTGGGAATCCCGCAGTGGAGAACCACGTTCTCCATCATCTTGCCGACGGCGAGCTCGGGAATCATCACCGGGGTCATGCTGGGGTTTGCGCGGGTGGCGGGGGAAACCGCGCCGCTGCTGTTTACCGCTTTCGGGAACAGCTTCTGGAGCCTTAGCCCGAACCAGCCGATTGCCGCCTTGCCGCTGCAGATCTTCACCTATGCAACTTCGGCCTTCGATGAATGGCACCGTCAGGCATGGGCGGGGGCTCTGGTGCTGGTGATTCTGATCGTCGGTACGTCGACGCTGGTACGTTTCGTTTTTTTGCGACGTATGCTGGGGGAGGCCCGCTGATGTCCACCGCAGTTGAGGTTCGGGATTTGAAAGCCTGGTTCGGCAAGACCGAGGCGCTGCACGGCATCGATATGGCGGTCGAAGGCAAACACGCCACTGCCGTGATTGGGCCGTCCGGCTGCGGAAAGTCTACCTTTATCCGCTGCCTGAACCGCATGCACGAAACCAATCCCGAGGCCACAGCGGAAGGCAGCGTTCGGGTTGCTGGAATGGACATCTACCAGATGCCCGCCGTCGATGTGCGGCGGCGCGTGGGGATGGTGTTTCAAAAGCCGAATCCGTTTCCCACCATGACCATTTACGACAACGTGGCCGCGGGCTTGAAGCTGAACGGAACCTATAACCGCAGGGCCCTCGACGAAGTCGTCGAGCGCTCCTTGCAGCAGGCGGCGCTCTGGGACGAAGTCAAGGACGTGCTCAAGAAAAAGTCCGGAGCCAGCCTCTCCGGCGGTCAGCAGCAGCGGCTTTGCATCGCGCGGGCTTTGGCGGTGAACCCGGAGGTGCTGTTGATGGACGAGCCGGCATCGGCGCTCGATCCCATCTCGACGGCGAAGATCGAAGATCTTATATTTGAGTTGAAAGAAAAGCTCACCATCGTGATCGTTACCCATAACATGCAGCAAGCTTCGCGGGTGGCCGAATTCACCGGCTTCTTTTTGATGGGCAACTTGATTGAGTTCGGCAAAACCGAGAAGATTTTCACCAATCCGTCGGACAAGCGAACCGAAGATTACATCACCGGCAGGTTCGGATGACGCGCACTCGCTTTCACCAGGAGCTCGACGAGCTGAAGCACCGCATTCTCGCCATGGCGGGGATGGCGGAGCAGGCGATCGATCTCGCGGTGCAGGCGTATACGCAGCGCGACCTCGCGCTCTGTCAGCGGGTCATTGCCAATGAGTCGGCGATCAACCGCGCCGAACGCGAAGTGGATGAATTCGCCATCGATCTGCTCGCCATGCAGCAGCCGATGGCCATCGATTTGCGGTTCATTCTGGCGGTCATCAAAATCAACGCCGACCTCGAGCGGGTTGGCGACCAGGCTGTCAACATCGTACAGCGAGTCATGAACATGATCGAATTGCCGGCCTCAGAACTTCCCGTCGATATCCCCGCGATGGCGGCCCGGGTTCGCGCCATGGTGCGCGACGCGTTGCGGGCGTTTATCGAGGGGGACACCGAACTTGCCAAGCACGTACTCGAAGCCGACGACGAAGTCGACCGCATCAACCGCGAAGCCTTCGCCAGCCTTTCCCGGTCCATGCGCACCCATCCCGACTCGGCGGTACAGGCTTTGGACGTGATCTCCATCGCCAGGAACCTGGAGCGGGTTGCGGACCACGCCACCAACATCGCCGAGGATGTGATTTTCTGGATTCGCGGGGCCGATGTTCGGCATGGGGCGGGACAGCAAATTGCGGGGAGCTGACCCCATGGCACAACCTATCAGCCCGACGATTTTTATCCTGGAAGACGATCCCGACATTGCCGGATTGCTGAAACACCATCTGCAGCCGGCGGGTTACGGGGTCTCCTGGTTCCCAACCAGCGCGGGATTTCTCGAGGAAATGCACGCCCGCCGGCCGGCGCTGGTGATTCTCGACATCATGGTGCCCGGCAGCAGCGGGCTCGACGTGGCCAAATCAATCCGCGGTAATTCCGCCCTGATGAGCATCCCCATGGTGTTCGTGACCGCTCGTACCGCGGAATCCGACCGCCTGCGCGGATTCGACATCGGGGCCGACGACTACATCATCAAGCCCTTCAGCCCCAAGGAAGTGGTAGCCAGGGTGAAGGCGGTTCTCAGGCGCTTCGAGCAGCCGATGAAAAAAGAGACCGTGCGGGCGGGCGACATCGTGATCGACACCGCCGCCATGCGGCTCACCGTGCGCAACGACCCGGCGGTGACCACGGCGACCGAGTTCCGCCTGATCGAGTTTCTGGCCTCTCATCCCGGGCGGGTGTTTACGCGTAAGAGCCTGCTCGACGCCGTCTGGCATGACACGGCCTTCGTGACCCCGCGTATTGTCGATGTTTACATTCGCCGCTTACGAGAGAAAATAGAACGTGACCCGGAGAAGCCTAAGCACATTCACACCGTGCGCGGCGCCGGGTACATGTTCGAGGTTCGTAAGTGACAAAGCGGTTGGTCCTGAAATTTTTGTTGTTTGCGGCGGCGATGGTGGTAATCTCGTCCGTCAGCATGGATTTTTTTCTGCGCCGAGCCTGGCGGGCATCTGCTGGGGCGCCGCCCGGCGAAGCGAACCTGCGCTGGGTGCTCGCAGCTGCAGCCGCCACTTCCTTATTGGGCGCGCTGGTTCTTGCGGGGATTGGCGCGTGGGTGGTCAATAGTCGTCTGAGCAAGATTTTGATTTTCGCTCAAAAGATGGCGAGCGGGGATCTTTCCGCCCGCATCTCGGATTCCGGCAGAGATGAAATTGCCACTGTGTCTGCGACCTTAGACAAAAGCGCCCACCAGCTTGAAAGCAGTTTTCGAGTCCTGGAAAATAAGCGTCTTCAACTGGAGACTCTGCTGAACAGCATGGAAGACGCCGTGGTGGCGGTCTCCACCCGGCGCGAAGTAGTGTGGTTCAACCACGCCATGCAGCGCCTGGCGGCAAGCAGGATCTCGGTGGGAACGCCATTGATCCGCACCGTGCGCGACCCGGATTTCCTGCGCGTCGTGGGCGATGTGCTGGAGCAGAAGAAAGCGCAGAGTGTGACGCTGTATTCGCTTGCCCCCGGCCGCACTTTCGGCATGACCTCGGCGCCGCTGCCCGACGGGGGCGCCGTGTGTGTGCTGCGGGACAGCACCGAGATCGCGCGGGTGGAGCGCACCCGCCGCGACTTCATCGCCAACGTCTCGCATGAGCTGCGCACGCCGCTTACCTCGCTTCTCGGCTACACCGAAACCCTGATTGATGAATCGCCCGACCCCAAGTCGCGTGAGTTCCTGGAGATCATTCGCCGCAACGCCCAGCGCATGAGCCGCCTGACCGAAGACCTGCTCACGCTGGCCAGGGTCGAATCCGGCGAAGACCGCGTCGAAGAGACCCCGGTGTCGGCGCACGAGATGCTGCGGGATGCACAGGCATCGTTCAGCGAAATTGCGCGTAACCGGGGCGTGGTCATCGACATTGCCGAATCTCCCGACCTTCAGGTTCTTGCCGATAAAGATGCCATCCATCAGGTCTTCGCCAATCTGATCGACAATGCGCTGAAGTATGCCTCGGGAAGCAAACGGCTCGAAATCGGCGCCACCGACAGCACCGAAGGAGTGGAATTTTTCGTCCGGGATTTTGGGCCGGGAATTTCTTCCGAACATTTGCCCAGGCTGTTCGAGCGTTTTTACCGGATCGACAAAGCCCGCTCCCGCGAGACCGGCGGCACCGGCCTCGGGCTGGCCATCGTGAAACACATCGTCCTCAACCATGGCGGCCATGTAGGGGTGAACAGCGAATTAGGACACGGCTCCCTCTTCTGGTTCCGGCTCCCCCTGGCCGAATCCTCTGTCCCCGAAGTACAAGAGATCGAGCACGAAGGCTGACCGGGCCCCGCCAACCCGGGCCTGACAGGTCTTCCCGCGCGCATTCGCGAGCTCGTATCAAAGAGCGAGTGCCGGATTCGGTTCGCTCTGACCGCTCCTTTACTTTTACTTTGGCGGGGCCCGGGGAAGCCGTCTTCTCGGCTGTCTTTTCTCGGCTGTCTTTTCTCGGCTGTCTTTTCTCGGCTATCTTTGGCTATCAGGGCCGGAAAAGACGAGCTCCAAGACGGTGCAATCGTCGCTGAGCGGAGTATCGCCGCAGAACTCGGAGACGGCCGCCAGAATCGACGACATGCCACCCGCCCTGGCGGCGGCTTCGAGACGCTCGTTGTCGAAAAACTCGCCCGATGAATTCTCCGCCTCGGTGACGCCGTCGGTGACCAGAATCCATCGATCGCCGGCATCGAGAGTGTAGCGATCGCTCTCATAGGCGGCATCCGCCAGAAGACCTACCGGCAGGTTTCCATGGGCCGGACGAACGACTTCGTTCCGGCGAATGAGCAAGGGGGGAACATGGCCGCAGTTCACGAATTCGAGCTCGCCTTCCCGGCTGAGGCGGGCCACGATCAGCGTGGCGTACTTTTCTCCCACCCGTTTACTGGTGAGAAAACGGTTGGCGGAGGCCACAATCTCGGTGAGCGGCGCCCCGGCACTCAGCTGCGAATAGATCATGCCCTGCAATGTCGAAGCCAGCAGCGCGGCCGACACACCCTTGCCCGCGACATCGGCCAGCACCAGGCCCAGGCCATCCCGGGTACTGACGGCATCGTAGAAATCACCGCCGACTTCTTTGCAGGGCAGCCACTTTTGCTCAAGTCGGGCAAACGGCACTTCGGGAATGGCCACCGCCATCAGCCCTTGCTGGATGGAAGCCGCAATCGCGAGCTCCTGCTGGTAGCGGCGCGACTCCTCTTCCGCCTGCACTAAACGTGCGTTCTCGACCAGCGATGCCGCTTCTCTGGCGATCATACGCAGAATGTCGCCGCTCACCGCCTTCGAGATATCGCGGGAGCGAAATCGCGAATCAAGGTAGAGCGCGCCTATCACTTCCCCGGCCGCGGCCGGGTCAGAGCCGCCGTCGGTCCGCACCTGCAGTTTGCGCAGCGGAATGCAAATTACCGTCCGCAAGTCGTACGCCACGATGCTCTGCCGCGCCGCGAGATCCAGCGAGCGGCTGGTGTCGCCCAGCAGGAATTCAGAATTCGAGCGCAGGGCATCGTCGAGAATGGAGTGGGAAATGGTGGTGTCGTCGAGCAGCAACTCGCCCTTCGAATTGCGCCCTGCGGCAAGCCGCAGCTGGCCATTGGCCTGCTTCAGAAACACGTATCCCCGCTCCGCCCCGGTCAGTTTCAGGGTCGACTCGACCAGGGCCAGCAGGATTTCATCCCGGGCCCCGGCCGTGTTCAGCTTGCCCGCGGCTTCGAGAAGGAATTTGAGCTTTTCGAGGTCTGTGACTTCGCTCGAGATCTGGATCTCGGAGATCTGGCTCAGAAAATCGCGCCTCACGTTCGAGGCGCCATGCTGGGAATGAAAAATGGCGTAAATCGTGTCCCGCGCGCCGAACTCCAGCCGATCGTTAGGTTCCAGCTCTTTGCGCTCCACACGCTCGCCGTTTACGTAGGTGCCATGCTTGCTCCCCTGGTCCTGGACAAAAAAGCGGCCATCTTCCGAGATGAGGAGCGCGTGATCACGCGAGACTCGCGGATCGGCGATGACCAGGTCTTTGTCCATCTTGCGTCCGATGGAGAATGGGCTGTGGTCGAGGTAGAGGGTCCGCTGTTCACCGCCGTGCACAAAGACCAGGCTGGGAAAGATTCCGGAGCCGATGGTAGCGGGAGAAGCGGTGCTTTGGGCGCCCATGAGGTTGTACTTCGCTGGCTGCATCCATAATGCCAGCAAATCGGCGGCCGGAAAAGAGGAAGTCTCTCTGCCGGCAGGTCTAAGTCTAAGGACTGGGCGGCTTCCTCGAGGCGTCCCTGTGATTCGATCTCATTAAGCAGCTAGAGGCGGGCGCTTCAGCTCTCTGGCTCGGTTCCAGGCCGGCCACGAAGCGTGCCCGGCTGCTGCGCGATTTTCTCCGGAGCTTGCGCTTTCGCGTGGTTTAGACCTTCCTGGCGTTGTGGCCCCGAATGCCAGACCTCGTCCCATCTTCTTGCGTGTTCTCCCCAGCTTTCTCGAGACGCGAGATGGGCTTCCTGGTAGTGGGGGAAACCCTCGACCTGGTGCTTGTCCAAATTCACCGAGACATCGTGCTCGTGGGCTGGCGAGGTGTGCAGCCGGTAGGCGGGTACCAGAAACTTCTTATGTGAGAACGGCGCGCTGGTCTCGACGACAACGTATTTAGCCCTTCCCGTATCGTCGAAAATCACGGCCGCTATTTTGCCCAGTCTCTCGTCGGTCCGGCCATAAACGGTGGCGCCGCGAATATCATGTTCTGTGTTCAGGTGCTGGGAGCGATAATCGCGGAGAAGGCCATAGTGAGGCATACACCCACCCCTCGAGGAACTCGATCCGAGTTCCCGGATTCAGCGCTTTCTCGATTGTTTTAAGATGCGGGAGAAAACAGCTCGGGCGCGGTCCCCCTCAGGATTGACGGATTGAATACGTGCCCAGGACTGGCCGAGGACGTGCTTTATAATCGTGTTCTGAAGCATCCGTAAAATCATGCATTTGTACCTCTTCCCTGCTTACTTGGTTGGCGGCGAAATCATGGATCTCGTGCGCCAAACCGGCGCCGTCGCCCAGGCAGTTCTGGTCATTCTGCTCGCCTTCAGCCTGGTCTCCTGGGCGATCATTCTTTCCAAGTGGAGCGTCATCAAGCGCGCTCGCATTCGGAGCGGCCGTTTTCTGCGCGCGTTCCGCCGGGCACAGCGTCTGCAGGATATCCATGCCGCCTCCGAGCAGTTCCGGCCGAGTCCCCTGGTCGGGGTCTTTGAGTCCGGTTTCCGGGAATTCGAGCGTCAGGTGGGGTCTACGGGAACTCTGCGCAACCCCCTGGCGGTGCAGAGGGCAATGCAGATCGCCTCCTCCGAGGAGATGACGCGTTTTGAGCGTAATCTGCCCTGGCTGGCGATCACCGGCGCTGTAACGCCATTTATCGGGTTGTTCGGCACCGTCTGGGGGATCATCGACGCCTTCCATGGCCTGGGCACCAGCGGCCTTGCCACCCTGCGGGCCGTGGCTCCGGGAATCTCCGAAGCCCTGATCACAACCGCAGCCGGCCTGGCAGTGGCGATCCCGGCGGTCATCGCCTACAACCTGATCGGCGGGTCGATTCGCGACTTCGCTGCCCGCTGCGACGACTTCTCGCTCGAAATGTTGAACGCCGTCGAGCGCCAGCCTGCCGCGGCTTCGCGCTTTCCCGAGGAGGTGCGGCGCTAATGGCGTCTACCCTGCCGAACGGCCGCACGCAAATCGCCCTCGCCGATATCAACATCACTCCGCTGGTGGACGTGGTACTCGTGCTGCTCATCATCTTCATGGTGACTGCGCCGGTGTTACAGTCCGGCATCGAGGTTGCCGTTCCGAAGACCCGG
>Ga0123356_10005553_pt1 | contig 12822 bp, 8 predicted proteins | sample TergutEmb28metaG_2_FD_92546 | JGI IMG/M metagenome (GOLD analysis project Ga0123356, IMG submission 92546) | Embiratermes neotenicus P3 segment gut microbial communities from Petit-Saut dam, French Guiana - Emb289 P3 | ecosystem: Host-associated > Arthropoda: Insects > Digestive system > Gut ... | reverse complement strand
TTAATGGAGTTGATGAAAGAGCTGTTCAGCAAGCTGTTATCTCTCACTTAAGAGATTTCGTTGGCGCGAACGTAGATGCACAAATACGCAGCTTCCCGGATCCGACCACAGGCAGAACCATCGAGAATTACAAACTCGTAATAATGGGGCACCTGGTTTTCTAAATCATTAACCAAGCCGTTAATTGGGGCTGCTTCAGTTTTGAAGCGGCTCCAATTTTTTTCGGTTCATGATCTTTTTTACGCATGAAATTGCAGGAAAATAATGAGTGAAACCCTTTTAAGTTTTAAAAATGTAACAAAAGACTATTCCGGAAATGCCGTTTTAAAAAACGTAAGTTTCGATATCAAGGCAGGTGAAATACATGCCCTGGTAGGTGAAAACGGAGCCGGAAAATCCACATTGATGAATATTCTTTTTGGTATGCCTGTTATCCATAACACAGGCGGTTTTGAAGGCGATATGCTTTTAAACGATATACCGATCGAAATTAAGTCACCGTTTCAGGCAATGGAATTCGGTATAGGCATGGTACATCAGGAATTCATGCTGATACCTGGTTTTTCCATTACCGAAAATGTAAAAATTAACCGAGAGATAATAAAAGATAATGCTCTTAATAATATACTTGGACGTATTTTCGGAAAACGTTTTAGAGTTTTAAGTTTTAAAAAAATGAATAAAGATACCCGCAAAGCTCTGGATACGCTGGAGATGGGTATAGAAGAATATACAATGGTAAAAGGTCTGCCTGTCGGGCACATGCAATTTATTGAGATTGCGCGGGAAATCGACAAGACCAATATAAAACTCCTTGTACTTGACGAACCGACAGCAGTATTGACAGAGTCGGAAGCAGAAAACCTGATAAAGGCGATGAAAAATCTTGCAAAAAAAGGGATTGGAATTGTATTTATCAGCCACCGGCTTGACGAAATCGTTGCTGCTTCTGACAGGGTAACTGTTCTCAGAGACGGCGAGCTGGTTGTCACAAAAGATACCTCAAAAACAAATGTAATCGAACTTGCGGGCTTAATGGTTGGCCGCGAAGTTACAATAGACCGTTCTTTGGATCACAGAGTTTCGACTAATGAAATAATATTTTCTGTTAAAGGTCTGGAAGTAGCAATGCCGGGAGAACGTGTTAAAGGCATCGACCTTGAAGTTCGAAAAGGTGAAATATTAGGCATTGGCGGTCTTGCAGGTCAGGGTAAGTTGGGAATAGCCAATGGTATTATAGGGATTTACCCTGCAAGAGGAGAAGTTATCTTTGAAGGAAAACCTCTGCCTCTTAACCAGCCCAGAGCTGTACTCAGTGCCGGTATTGCCTACCTTAGCGAAGACCGCAAAGAAGTCGGGCTATTACTGGACGAATCAATAGAAAATAATATCGCTTTTACAGCGATGCAAATACATAATGAATTTCTTTTTAATTTTGGTCTTTTTAGACTTAAAGACAGTTTATCAATCCGGCGTAACGCAAACAAAATTATAAATGACCTTGATATCCGCTGCACGGGTCCCCTGCAGCATGTTGGAAGGCTTTCAGGCGGCAACCAGCAAAAGGTATGTGTAGGCAGGGCTTTGACTCAGAAACCAAAAATACTGTTTGTATCTGAACCCACTCGCGGTATAGATATAGGGGCAAAAAAATTAATTCTGGATCTTTTATATAAATTATCAAGCGAATCAGGCATGACAATAGTTATGACATCTTCAGAGCTGGCAGAACTGCGCAGCATTTGCGATCGTATTGCCATAATTTGCGAAGGCAAGCTTGCCGGTATCCTTAAACCTGATGCGCCTGCGGAAGACTTCGGCCTTATGATGTCAGGTGCAATTGGTTTGGCAGGAAAGGGGGCTGCATAATTATGGTAGAAATCAAAAACGAAAAAGGCTTCGGCTTAAAAACACTGACAAACTATGTAAGTCCTCCCACATTAATAATAGGCGGGTTTTGGATTTTCTTGCTTGCCGTAGCAGCCTTTATAAAACTGCCGTTTGACACAATATTTTCCGATGGCATTAACCGCTTTGGGAGATGGGGGCTTTTAACTCTGGCAATGTTACCTGCCATTCAATCCGGCGTAGGTCCGAACTTTGCATTACCCCTTGGTATTGTGTGCGGCTTACTGGGTATGGTCTGCGCAATTGTATTGAACTTTACCGGGATGGGCTGGCTGATAGTATCAGCATTATTTGCAATTTTGTTTGCAACTATCATGGGTTTTGGCTACGGAAAACTGATGAACATGGTCAAGGGCTCAGAAATGGCAATTGCTACCTATACGGGTTTTTCAATGACCATGTTGTTCTGTATTTTATGGTTATTATTGCCATTTAATGATTTAAGAATTGCATGGCCTTTGGGCGGCGGAACAGGATTGCGGGAATTGATTCTGCTGGGATCTTTCGATGCTGCTCAGATTCTGGATAATTTTCTAAGTTTTAAATTGGGAGAAATTGTAATTCCAACAGGGCTTCTGCTTGTTTTTTTCACCAGCTGTTTGTTAGTATGGCTTTTTATGCGGTCAAAAACAGGCATTGCCATAACTGCCAGCGGTTCAAACCCGATGTTTGCAAGCGCCGCCGGAATTAATGTAGACAGAAGCCGTATTCTTGCAAATATTATTTCAACGGTATTGGGAGCTCTTGGAATTATTATATATGCACAAAGTTTTGGTTTTGCTCAATTGTATCAGGCTCCTCTTATGATGGCTTTCGTAGCTGTTGCAGGAATCCTTATAGGCGGAGCGACAGTAAGAAAGGCCGGAATTATCCATGTAATTTTAGGGGCATTCATATTCCAGGGATTGATGGCAACATCACTGCCTGTAGCCAATGAGTTATTTGCAGGTACTGATCTTTCTGAAACACTCCGCATGATTATACAAAATGGTATCATCCTCTATGCGTTGATGCAGGCAGGGAGAGGAAAAAAATGAAAATTAAAAATCTTATAAAAGATACAAATGTACAAAATTTTATTATAGATAATCTGGTTGTAATTATTTTCGTCTCATTTACGGTTTTGGGTTTTATACTTTCCGGAGGTGCGCCTATTCTCTTCTTCCTGAATGAGCTGATAGACAGAGTGTTCCGTAACTTCCTTTTGGTACTGTCATTGTTAATCCCGATCGTCGCAGGTCTTGGGCTGAATTTTGGAATTGTAGTCGGAGCCATGGTAGGACAGGCAGCCATCATATTTACACGTTACCAGTATGAAGCAGCAGTAATGCAGGGAACATCAACTGCCGCATGGAGCGGCTTGACAGGCTTGATAGTCTCGTTCATCCTTGCACTTCCGGTAGCAGCGCTTTGCGGATGGCTGACAGGCAAACTTTTTAACAAGGTACGCGGACAGGAAATGATAGCCAGTCTTATTGTTGGATTTTTTGCCACAGGTATATATCTTTTTATCATGTTGTTCGCAGTTGGCATTATAATACCTGTTATACCCGGACACCCGTTGATAAAATTCGATAATGTGGGTGTTCGAATGTCTGTAGATCTGGGATTTCTGGATGAAGGCGGCATGAAATTCGCCCTGGACAATATCATCCGCGTTCCTCCTATACATATTCTTTTGGCAGGATCATTAATTGCGCTTGCGATCATTGTTTTTAAAAAAGTTTGGAACTACAAAAAGAAAATTCCATCGAACACAAGTTTATGGCGTTTTATATTTAATATTTCACTCTGTGCCGTCGGGATTGTTTTAAGTTTAGTTTCCATTATTACAGATAATATCCTGATGATATTACGCGGAGTACCTTTGGTAACAGGGCTTGTAATGGTGGTTGTTTGTTTATTCCTGCACTTTTTAATAAAAACAAAGCTGGGACAGGACTTCCGCAGTGTTGGTCAGAGCCAGCATATCGCTGAGGTTTCCGGCATCAATGTGGATCGAACAAGAATTATTGCAACAATTTATTCTACGGTTTTGGCTGCATGGGGCATGATCATCTTCCTGCAAAACATGGGCACAATGGCAACTTATGATGCTTTCAGAAATATTGGAATATTCTCTGTTGCAGCTATCCTTGTCGGCGGCGCATCCACTTCCAGAGCCAGTATAAAAAATGCTCTTCTTGGCGCAATCCTGTTCAATGCGATGACCATTATATCGCCGGAGTTAGGCCTTGCGCTCTTCAAAGATGCAGGCAGCGGTGAATATTTCCGATCTTTCATAGTTTACGGTGTTATTGGTCTTGCATTGGGTATATATATCTGGAGACAAAATAAGGCTGCAAAAGACCAGAACAAGTTATAATATCAGGAAGAAACATTGAATAAAGCAGTTATATTTAACATCATGCGTTATTCAATTCATGACGGGCCGGGAATACGAACAACGGTTTTTTTTAAGGGATGCCCATTAAAGTGCAAGTGGTGTCACAATCCGGAAAGTTTTGAACAAAACACAGAGACTACAGGTTATGAAATAACCGCTTCTGATCTGATAAAGGAAATTAATAAGGACATTCTTTTTTTTGAAGAGTCAGGCGGAGGTGTTACGTTTTCCGGAGGAGAACCGCTTTTCCAGGCGGACTTTCTATTGGAAGTTTTAGAGCTGTGTAAAAAGGACTACATCCATACAACCATTGATACTTGCGGCTATTGTGACACCGGGACTTTACTCAAAATAGCCGAAATTACCGGTTGTTTTCTTTATGACATAAAATTTATAGATTCAAAAAAACATGAACAGTACTGCGGCCTTCCCAATGCTTTAATCTTACAAAATTTAAAAAAACTTTCACAAACAAAAACAAAATTATATATCCGCATTCCGGTTATTCCAACAATAAACGATAATATCCAGGAAATGACCGCAATTTTTGAGTTTATCAAGGATTTTAATAATATTGAAATTGTTCATTTATTGCCGTATCATAATATTCAAAGCGAAAAATACAAAAGGCTTGGAATAGAATATGAGCTTTCAGAAATTCCCGGAGACGAAAGCCCGAATATGCCGGAAATAAAAAAAATATTCAGCGGCAAATTCCATACCAAGGTTGGAGGCTGATATATGACCGAAAGAGTAAAAATACTAAGGCAGCAAAGCCTAAACGCTGTCCCTACGCTGTCGATTGAACGTGCATTAATAGTAACCGATGTTTATAAAGAATACGAAGGAAAGGTTTCAATACCGGTTTTAAGAGCGTTGACCTTTAAAGCGCTCTGCGAACGTAAAACTGTTGTTATATATGACGGCGAGCTTATTGTCGGCGAAAAAGGCTGCAAAATAAAAGCAGCTCCTACATACCCTGAATTGTGCTGTCATACCATCGATGATTTTAAAGTTATTAATGACCGAAAAAAAGTTTTTTTTAAGGTTGATGAAAAAACACTAAAAGCCCAGGAAGAAATTATTATCCCCTATTGGAAAGACAAATCCATAAGGGACAAACTTTTAAACAATATGACAAATGAATGGAAAGAATGTTATGAAGCCGGCATTTACACAGAATTTATGGAACAAAGAGCGCCGGGACATACTGTTTGTGACGGAAAAGTTTATGAAAAGGGATTTTTGGATTTTAAAAAAGACATAGAAAAAGAACTGGAAAAAATTGATTATATCAATGATACAAATGCGTTTGATAAACAGGAGCAATTAAAAGCGATGGCTATTTGCTGCGATGCAATTATTATACTAGCAAGCCGTTATGCTGACGAAGCTGAACGCCTTGCTTTCATCGAAAAAAATCCAACACGCAAAGAAGAACTTCTAACCATTGCCAAGAACTGCCGTTTTATCCCTGCGTTTAAACCGGAAAATTTCTGGCAGGCTATTCAAATGTATTGGTTCATTCATATTTCTGTTACCACCGAACTTAATACCTGGGATGCGTTTTCTCCGGGCAGGCTGGATCAGCATTTATATCCGTTTTACAAAAAAGAAAATGAACAGGGTACTCTGAACGAAGAAAAGGCAAAAGAGCTATTGCAATGTTTTTGGGTAAAATTTAACAACCAGCCCGCTCCCCCAAAGGTCGGCATTACCCTTGCCGAAAGCGGCACATATACGGATTTTTGCAGCATTAACTGCGGCGGCCTAAGAGCAGACGGCAGTGACGGAGTCAACGATGTCACTTACATGGTATTGGACGTAATCGAAGAAATGCAGCTTGTCCAGCCCAGCGGCAATATCCAGTTAAGCAGAAAAAATCCGGATAAATTTTTAAACAAGGCGTGCAAAGTTATCAAACGCGGAATGGGACAGCCTTCGGTGTTCAATGCAGACGCTGTCGTAGAAGAGCTTATTCGTCACGGGAAAAAAATTGAAGATGCGCGGGACGGCGGAACTTCCGGCTGTGTAGAAACAGGCGCTTTCGGTAAAGAATGTTATGCATTAACCGGTTACTTCAATCTGGTAAAAGTTTTGGAAATTACCCTGAACAACGGTTATGACCCTGTTGCAAAAAAACAGCTTGGACCCAAAACAGGAGAAGCGCGTTTATTTAATACTTTTGACGATCTCTTCGCTGCTTTTGAAAAACAGGTAAAACATTTTATCGACATTAAAATCGCCGGTAATCATATAATCGAAACATTATATTCCAAATATATGCCCTGCCCTTTCCTCTCTACAGTAATAAACGATTGTATCAAAAAGGCGCAGGACTACAATACAGGCGGAGCGAGGTACAACACCCGTTACATTCAGGGAGTCGGAATCGGAACATTAACCGACAGCCTTTCTTCGATAAAATATAATGTGTACGACAATAAAAATATTACTATGGAAAAACTAAACGATGTACTTTCCAAAAATTTTAATGGCTGCGAAATACAGCGGACAATGTTTATGGATAAAACTCCAAAATACGGCAATAATGATCAGTATGCGGATGATATAATGGTTCGCTGTTTTAATATGTATTTTAATATGGTTGACGGCAGGCCTGCGGTAAATGGCGGCACATACCACATCGATATGCTTCCGACAACCTGCCATGTCTACTTTGGCTCGGTAACAGGCGCTACCCCCGACGGACGGCTTGCCCATGCGGTTCAATCCGAAGGGATTTCCCCTGCGCACGGCGCAGACAAATTAGGTCCAACCGGCGTTCTTTTGTCTGCCGCAAAAATGGATCATCTAAAGACAGGCGGAACTCTATTGAATCAAAAACTTACCCCTTCACTTTTGTCAGACGAAGACGGCATCAATAAACTAATGGCGCTGATAAGAACTTATTTTAGAATGGACGGTCACCACATACAATTTAATGTAATCTGTGCAGACACATTACGGGACGCTCAAAAACATCCCGAAAACTACAAGAATCTGATTGTCAGGGTCGCAGGTTATTCGGACTATTTTAATGATCTTGGCGAAGCTTTGCAGAACGAGATCATCTCAAGAACAGAGCATAAGGAGTTTTTTATGTACAAGCCGCCGTTGGCGGCGCATTAAATAATATTCCTTACACACGACGACCGGAGGGAGTCATGAAAAAGAGTTTTATTGACAAATTGGTTTCCATTATGAACGACAGCAGTATGGACGCGATTCTAGTCTGCCCGTCAGAAGATATGAAGTTTCTTCTTGGATTTTCTCCTGTGATGTGCAAACGCTTTCAGGGCTTTTTTATCAAGAATGACGGAAATTATTTTTATATATGCAATTTGCTTTATACGGGGGAACTTAAAAAATCATTTGGAGGCATGATAATATATGACTGGTTTGACGGGGATTTTATGCCGGAAGTAGTCTTTAAAATTCTGGAAAAAGAAGGACTCCTGGGCAAAACCATTGGGGTTAACTATAGCGCTCCTGCGTTCAACTTATTGGACATAGCTGAAAAGACAAATATCAAATTCGTAAATGCAAAACCGCTTTTGGAAGAAATGCGCATTATAAAAACTGCCGAAGAACTTGAGAACTTGAGAATTTCTGCATCTATTGCGGATTATGCTTTTAGTGAAGTTATTAAATTTATAAAACCCGGAATGAAAGAATCACAAATAAAAGAATTTTTATTTTCGTCAATGATAAAAAAAGGCGGATATAATCCTTTTGGAATAGTAGCTACAGGACCTAATTCCAGTTATGGGCATTATGCAGGAGGAGAAAGAGTTATTGAATCACAGGATGTAGTATTGCTGGATTTTGGCTGCGTCTATAATGATATGTGCTCCGATATGTCCCGTACAATATTTGTAGGCGGTATAACAGATGAACAAAGAAAAATTTATGATTTATGCCGAAAATCAACAGAAGCCGGAGAAGCTGCTGCTGTTGAAGGCGCTTTTATCCCGGATATTGACAAGGCTGCAAGAGAAATAATCGATAATGCCGGATATAAGGAATATTTCGATCACCGCCTTGGTCACGGTATAGGATTTATGATTCACGAAGCACCGGATATTAAAGCGAGTAATCCAAGAAAACTGGAAAAAGGCATGTGTTTTTCAATTGAGCCTGGTATAAATATACCCGGCAAAATAGGCATGAGAATCGAAGATATTGTCGCAATAACCGAAAATGGCACAGAAATTTTGAATAAATCAACTCATGAATTGGTCATAATATAATAGCAAGCGTTGTAATCCTGGCTAATTGACAATATTATTAATTTTTGTCTATAATATAGCAAATGGGGGTTCTCACAAGCCAAAAAATATCATCATATTATGAGAAATTCAGAGACATAGATGTCACTTTTACTAAAGATATGATTCAGATAACCGGGCTTATAACACAACAAATACATCTCAAATGCGGAAACGACTTTTGGCCGTGCGTAGTCTATTCAGCATCATTTGCAGGCGCTAAAGTTGTCGCAAATATAAAAACAGGACTTCTTGGAAAACTCCAGGCTACCAATAATTTTGTAAACTTGCGTTTTTGCTTCAAGCCCCCGGGAGAAACAAATACAGTAACATTCTTCGTAGCCGCCCGCGTTATGGCAACCGCTCCTTATGGCAACTCGCAGGATGTCAATATGTTTACCGTCCAGTTTTCCAACCGGCCGCCGGATGATTTTATCGAAATAATCGGACGCGTTCTGGATGCCAATGTCAATTCCAAAAAACGCAAGGAAGAGCGTATTCCGTTAACACCGGACAATATGCGCAGGCTGAACATACTGTCAACAGAAAGCGCCGTTTTTATAGAAAGAGTTCCCCGGCGCTGTATATTGAGGGATTTATCTTTTTCCGGTTCAAAAATAGTAATGTTGGGCGTTTCAAAATTCCTTCTTGATAAAGAAGCGTCGATACGTGTTGATTTTAATGACCCAAGAGAAGTTTATACGATAAAAGGAAAATTTGTCCGTGCCGAAAATGTCGAAGGAAAAAAAGAAATGGTCGCCCTGGGCCTTAATTTTGAAGAAAGTGAAGTTCCCATGGGATATAAAATACGGCTTAATGATATGTTAACTTCAACGCGCGCTGATTACCGCGCCACTTCTTCAGAATAGAAAAACCAAATTCCAAAAAATGATTTTTTCTCAATCCGGCAGAGCAAGCGTAAGCACTTCTTCGAACCTTTCAACTGCATTGAACTCAATTCCCTTTTTGACATGATCGGGTATCTCATCCAAATCGCGCTCATTTTGTTTAGGAAAGATGATGTGTTTTGCCTTGTTTCTGCGGGCGGCTATTGTTTTTTCTTTCAAACCGCCGATAGGAAGCACCTGCCCTGTAAGGGATAATTCACCTGTCATCGCCTGTTTTTGAGTTACGATTTTTCCGCGCATCAGCGAAAGCAAGGCTGTAGCCATTGTGATACCGGCAGAGGGACCGTCTTTTGGCGTCGCGCCCTGGGGAATATGCAGGTGTATGTGATTCTTTTCGAACCATTCTTTTTCAATGCCGTATTTTTCAACCGCCAGCTTACGCGCGACAGTCATGGCGATCTCCGCGCTTTCTTTCATCGTTTCGCCCATTTTTCCGGTCAGAGTGAATCCTTCCTTGCCGGGAAGCGATGTCGCTTCAATTACCAAAGTATCGCCGCCCATACTTGTCCACGCAAGACCTACTGACATTCCCGGTTTGTCCGCTGATTTTATATCATCTTCACGGAAAATTGGTTTACCCAAATGTTTCTCTATCAATTTTTTATCAATGTTGAAACGCATTATTTCATCTTTCACATCATCTTTCTCTTGAGCATCCACAATTTGTTTTGCGAGCTTGCGGTGGATCTTGTCAAGGTTTTTTTCAAAGTTACGTACACCGGCTTCACGCGCATAGGCATTGGCAATATGCAAAAAGCTGTCCTTGGTATATTTCACTTGGTTCTTTTTTAGGCCGTTCTTTTCAAGGCTTTTTGGCAAAAGATACCGCTTTGCTATTTCCAGTTTTTCAGTATCGATATATCCGGGAAGCTGAATAATTTCCATTCGATCCAATAATGGCGGCGGAATTGTATCCAGAGTGTTGGCTGTAACAATAAAAAACACATGAGAAATGTCAAACGGAAGATCCAGATAATGATCTCTAAAAGAAATATTTTGTTCCGGATCAAGAACTTCCAGAAGCGCGCTTGCAGGATCGCCGTGATAACTTGCGCCCATTTTATCAATTTCGTCTATCATAAAAACGGGGGCTCTCGTTTTAACAATTTTAAGTCCCTGAAGTATTTTTCCCGGCATTGCCCCTATATAAGTGCGGCGGTGCCCTTTTATTTCAGCCTCGTCTCTCATGCCGCCGACAGAAAAGCGGAAAAACTGCTTGCCCAGCGCGCGCGCAATTGATTTGCCTACAGAGGTCTTCCCTACTCCGGGCGGCCCTACAAGGCAGACAATCGAACCTTTTGTGTCTTTGCGCAGTTTTCTAACCGCTAAATATTCTACAATCCGCAGTTTTACATCTTTTAATCCGAAATGGTCGGCTTCCAAAATTTCCTGCGCTTTTTTTAATTCAAAATTTTCCGGTTCGGGTACACCCCATGGAAGCGACGCAATCACATCAAGATAGTTGCGCGTTACAGTAAATTCACCGGAATTTGGTTCCATCATCGAAAATTTTTCCATCTCCTGATCGACAGCTTCCTTAACTTCGCCTTCAAATTTAAAACTTTCAAATTTATCCTTTAAACGCTGATAATCAGAACTTTTTGCATCAGTTGTCATGCCAAGTTCTGTTTTTATCGCTTTTAGTTCTTCTTTTAAAAAATAATCCCGCTGCGATTTTTCTATTTTTTCATTTATTTCTCTTTGAATTTTTTTCTGAATCCTTAATAATTCCTGTTCTTTTTTTATAAATACCAGTACCTGCTCCATGCGCTTTCGCACATTCAAAACTTCAAGTATTTTCTGCTGTTCCGCCTTGTCAATATTCAGGATGCTGGCAATAAAGTCCGCAATTTTTCCAGGGTGATCAATATTGATCATGTTAAGGCGCATTTCTTCGGAAAACAGCGGATTATTTTCGCTTATCTGTTTCATCTCGGAAATCAAGGCGCGGGTAAGTGCTTTTACTTCGTTTGTATTATCTTCTTCTTCTTCCAGGTATTCAACTGCGGCAACTATCGGATTGGAAGGGTTGAGAGTTTTTTTCACTTTAAAACGCTTCAGCGTAGAAATAAAAATATTTACGCCGCCGTCGGGCAAATTTATTTTTTTAACTATCTTTGCAACAGTTCCCACAGTGTATAAATCGGTAATCGCCGGTGTATCGGTTTCATTTTGCATCATGACAAGGCCGATAAGCCCGTCACCTGCATTGGCATCTTCCACGACTTTAACATCGGTAGGATTGCCGATCATGATGGGAGTAAAAATTCCGGGGAATATCGGCCGGCCCATAAGAGCCACCAGATACAATTTATTGGGTAAAAGCTGATCGATAGGTATTATTTGATCCGACATAGAAATCAAGAATTATCCGCGGATTAACGCGGATTAACGCGGATATAGAAAGGAAGCCCTAAACAATCCGTGAAAATCCGCGAAAATCTGCGGACTATTTTATTTGATTAACCTTTTATATTATAGAAAGCTTTTCTTCCGGCGTATTCGCTGATGCCGGAAAGTTCATCCTCAATTCTCATGAGCTGATTATATTTGCAAATACGATCTGTGCGGCTCATTGAACCTGTTTTGATTTGTCCGGTTTCGAGCGCAACAACAAGGTCGGCGATGAAGCTGTCTTCGGTTTCACCTGAACGATGCGAAATGATTGCGGTATAACCTGCTTTTTTTGCCATCTCAACCGCTTCGTAGGTTTCGGTAAGAGAACCAATCTGGTTTACTTTTACCAAAATTGAGTTACAGGCTCCCATCTTAATGCCTTTTTCCAGACGTTTGGTATTGGTAACAAAGAAATCGTCGCCGACAATTTGTACTTTTGAACCGAGCGCTTTTGTCAATTTTACATAACCTTCCCAGTCATCCTGATCCAATGCATCTTCTATCGAAATGATCGGATACTTATTCACCCACTTGGAAAAAAGATCGATCATCTCGTCTGCTGTATAAAGTTTGCCCGGTTCGGATTTCCAGAATTTATAACCTTTCTTGCCGCCTTCGTCAAAAAGCTCTGAGCTTGCGCAGTCAAGAGCAATCGCCATCTGCTCGCCGGCTTTATATCCTGCTTTTTCGATAGCTTTCATTATATAGTCAAGAGCTTCTTCGTTGCCGATGTCCGGCGCAAAACCGCCTTCATCACCTACTGCGGTACTTTTACCGGCATCATGAAGCAATTTTTTTAACATATGGAAAACTTCGGCAGTCCAGCGGATAGCTTCTCTCATTGAATCGGCGCCGACCGGCATTACCATAAATTCCTGAAAGTCAACTTTGTTGTCGGCGTGTTTGCCGCCATTAATGATATTCGCCATTGGGACAGGTAAAAGATTCGCAT
>Ga0123356_10005552_pt1 | contig 12823 bp, 8 predicted proteins | sample TergutEmb28metaG_2_FD_92546 | JGI IMG/M metagenome (GOLD analysis project Ga0123356, IMG submission 92546) | Embiratermes neotenicus P3 segment gut microbial communities from Petit-Saut dam, French Guiana - Emb289 P3 | ecosystem: Host-associated > Arthropoda: Insects > Digestive system > Gut ... | reverse complement strand
TCGACTCCCCTGAAGGGCCCACGAAGACTACGTGGTTGATAGGCTGGGTGTGTACGGCCAGTAATGGCTTCAGCTAACCAGTACTAATTGCCCGTGAGGCTTGACCATATAACCTCAAGTGGTTTGGTCCACGAGAGGACTGATGCCGATGGAGCGATCCATCGTGAACGCGACAGGCGTCGAAACAGAAACCGACCGGATTGGAGGCGCGTGAAGCGGCACCGAAAGGTGCCGCTTCATGAACCTCAAACAGTTTGCCTGGCGGCCATAGCGAGTGGGAACCACCCGAACCCATTCCGAACTCGGAAGTGAAAACGCTCTGCGCCGATGGTAGTGTGCCTTTCAGGCATGCCAGAGTAGGTCACCGCCAGGCTTCAAACAGAAAGCCCCTGAGGTCGAGAGGATCTCAGGGGCTTTTTTCATTTTTCGGGCTTTATCAGTCGTCCGCCAGCTGGCTGCAGGTCACCGTGTGGTAGTTGTAGGTAGACGAGTAGTGGCGGAAGTAGACCGGGTGAGTGGTGCTGAAGATGTGGTTGACAGATCGGCACGCGTGCCGGAGGTTGTGCGAATCCGCGTGCAGCTGAACCTGGGCCACGGTGGGGGCCTTACCGGTCCCGCAGTTGAAGCTCGCGACCCACTGGTTGAAGTCGACGTCGATCTTGGTCGTCTGCTGGTCGAACTCGGCCTGCGGGACGCTCGGGTCGACCTGGCCGGTGAAGATCAGGTCGAACAGCTGCCGCTCGGCCTCGACGCACCCGAGCTTGCCGGCCGGGCAGTTCTGGCCAGCTGTCGCGACCCAGTTCGCGAGCCCGGCGTCGACCGCGGCTGTGTCCGCGGCCGTCGCGGTCCCGGCGAGCGCCTTCTCGGCCTGATTGTGGTGGGCGGTCTCGAACGCCTGGAGTGCCGCGCACTGCTGGGTTGTCAGCGGCGTGCCGGGAAGCTCGGACAGTTCGCCGTCCTCCTCGTTGTTGCTCACCGGTGGAGGCATCGCGGCGAGAGCGGTCGCGACCTGGTCAGCGAACGGCCCTGCTGGACAGAAGTATCCGACTGGCGCACAGAGGTTACTCGTCAGATCGGTGACGTAGGTGGGGTGGTACCACTCGTACGAGCCACCCGCCTTGATGCTGTAGTTGGTGTAGAACTTGTCGACGTTCTGGTTCTGGTCACTGTTCGGCTGCGCCGGGGCGCCCGAGACCGTGGCGTACTGGTTCAGACAAATCGGCCGCATGATCCAGGCCTGCTGCGAGGCCATGACGTAGCGTGTGTACTCGTCGCTCGGCATGCCGTTGCGCGGGTCCGCCAGTGGGTGCAGCCGCTGCGTGCACGACAGGTAGGCGGCCGGGAAGCGAAGCGGCGCCGTTTGCCCGAGCGCCACCGAGACGAACAGCCCGGCCGCCACGAAGGCCACGCCGGAGATCAGAAACTTCCTGTAGAAACGATCCGCGTTCATAGAGCCCCCTGTGATTGGCGCGACGCCAGGCATATTCCGGTGATGTGACGAGTACGTACCGGCGGAACGTGAGGTTGTAGTCATGCCACGAGGAGCTGTCAAACAGTCGCGCGAGGGCGACATGGAAACCATTGTCGCAACGCGCGCTCGTCGCCGCGGTCCTGCAACGGGCGCTCAGACCTGGATCGCACTGCTGCGCGGAATCAACGTCGTCGGCAGGAACAAGGTGCCGATGCCAGCGCTCGCTGCAGCGCTCGAGCGCGCCCGGTTCCGCTCGGTGCGCACCTACATCCAGAGCGGCAACGTCATCTTTCAAAGCGCAGCGGGTACGGCGCGGACGCTCGGCAGGCGGATTGCGCAGCTCGTTCTCAGGGAATTCGGCTTCACGCCTGAGGTCATGGTGATCACTGCAGCGGAGCTGGCGCGGGCCGTCCGTGGCAATCCCTTCCCCGGCGCGCACAGGGATCACAAATCGCTGCACATCTTCTTTCTTGCCGCGACGCCGACGGAACCGGATCTGGAGTCACTCGCGAAACTCGACGCCGGCCGGGAAGCGTTCGCGCTCAAGGGCGATATCTTCTACCTCTATACGCCCGATGGCTTCGCCGATTCCGTGCTGCGCCCGCGAATCGAGCGCTGCCTCGGCGTGCCCGCGACCGGCCGCAACTGGCGCACCGCCAACCAGCTCCTCAAGATGTTGGATTAACCGACTCAGGAGAGGGAGACTCCGAGCAGCCGGCCGATGCCAAAGGTTACCGCGGCAGCTGCGCAGCCGAAGACCGTCTGCCGGGCAGCTGAGAACCAGGCGCTGCGACCGTTGAACAGTGAGGTCAGCAGGCCGACAACGCACAGCGCCAGCGCGCTGGCGGCGATGCTGGCGATGATCGCCGGGGCACCGTGCATCCACACGAATGGAATGACCGGGAAGATTGCCCCGGCGGAAAACAATGCAAAGGAAGTCGCCGCAGCGCTCAGCGCATTCCCGCCCAGATCGGTGGGGTCAATTCCGAGCTCTTCGCGTGCCAGTGTGTCCAGCGCGGCTTGCTTGTTGCTCATCAGTTCGGCAGCAATGCGCCTGGCGTCGTCCTTGGGTAGCCCCTTTGCCTGGTAGATCAGCGCCAGTTCGTGCTGTTCGGCCTGCGGCGTCTGTTCGATCTCCTGCGCTTCCTTGGCGATCTGTGTGCTCGCAAGCTCGCGCGCATTGGTGACCGAAAGCCACTCGCCGAGCGCCATGGAGCAGGCACCCGCAACCAGGCCGGCGAGTCCGGTGAGGAGAATGATCCGGCTGCCGGTGCCGGCGCCCGCGATGCCCATAATCAGGCAGAAGTTGGACACGAGTCCGTCGTTGGCACCGAGCACTGCGGCGCGCAGGTTGTTGCCGGACGCCCCCCGATGCCAGGGTTCTGCGCGCCCGACGTCGGATCCGCTCGTAGCGGGCGTCGACGTGCTTGCCATCTGCTGCACTACCGCCGCATGACCGCGCTCCTCCGCAGAGATTGCCTGCGCATCCGCCTGGCTTGCGTACTTATTGCGGTCCGAGAACTCCGCGGTTGCGACCGTCGGCATGACGAAGCCCGGGCCAAAGCGGTGCGCGAGGCGACACAACAGCCGCGTGCGAAAGCTCGGCACGTACGGGTCTTCTTCTTTGATACCGGCAGCGGCCAGCTTCTCGCGCCAGATTCCGGCGTGCTTCACCTCGGCCTGCGCGAGCTGCAGGAACAGATCCTTGCGGATGGGGTCGGGTTCGGCCGCCGCGAGGTGCGTATAAAGAGCCGCGCCATCGAGCTCATCACGCAGATTGGCGCGAAAGCGCTCGATCTCGTCGCCCAGGTCCGCTGTGGGAAGGCGCTGCGCGTCGACGCCGGGGGCGCCCGCAGGCGTGGCGGGGTTGCGGTCGCTCATCGGTCATTCCTCAGGCTGGCCGCGCAACGTTACACCAGTTCGCTGCCGCACGGTCCGCGGTGTCGCGCTGCACGGGGTTGCGACAGCTGCGCCTTAGCCCCGCCTGTCACGCGCAGGCACCACCCAGCCGTGGCGCAGGTTGTCGCGCCCGCCGCCCGCCGCCTGATAGTCGTCGCGCAGCAGCGCGAGCCGGTCCGGAACCGGCGGCGGCGTGCGCGCCTGCGGCCCCTGCTGCGATCCGGGTGCGTCGGCAAGCGTGGCACGCAGCCCGGCCGGAACGCGTGTTGGAAAATCGCGCGGCACAGGCCGGTACACACCGGTCGGCGAGACCGGCGTGCGCGTGGCGAGCTTGTAGAGGCGCGCGGAATTCAAGCCCAGGATCTTGCGCCGGGCGGTCTCATCGAGGCGCGGGTAGCCGTACCTGGCTGCGAGTGCCTCGGGGATCTGGAAGCGCCACAGCGCTTCGATCTGCCACTGCGGTGCGCCGTACCACAGCGAGTCGGATCCGAACACGATGCGGTCCGCGCCCCAGTACTTGAGAAACTGCCCGAGGATGTGAGCACAGACCGTGGGGAACGTCGTCACCGTGGCGGCGAAGGTCGTGCCCAGCTCGGCATAGACGTTCGGCAGGTGTGCACACTGCTGCGCCATGCGCGTGATCCACTGCACGTCCGGCACCCCGTTCAGCAACCTGCCGTCGCGCACGGCGCGCCATGACTGCTGCCCGAAGAAGAGCGGCGCCCACGCGGCGTGGTAGATGATGAAGTTGAACTCCGGCCAGTCACGTGCTGCCCGCGGAATGTCGTTGGGGTTGCCCATGGGCGCCTGGTCGCTCGCCGGGTCGGACGGATCGCCGAGCGTCGTCAGGCCCTTGTGGATGCAGATGTTGAAGAAGCCCGGCCGCTCCTTGAGCTGCGCGCGGTTGCGGCGGATCAGCTCGTACGTCGGGTAAGCGATGGCTTCATCGTCGAGACTCCAGCGCTCCATGCCGCGTGTCGGGTCGGCGTTGTTCTTGGCGGAGAAGGCGATGGTATAGCCTTTCCAGGAGTCCGGGCGGAACTCCTCGATCTGCCGCTGCATGAATTCGAGGTTGTTCTTTCCCGGGTAGAGCTGCCCGTGCGCGAGCATGCGCGTCGAGCCAGCGATCCGGTTCACGAAGTCGCGGACCGCGACCGTCTGGTAGCCGGTCAGGATCTCCGCCGCCAGCGACTCGGCGATGGTGCGCGGCGGGATGGGCTGCGTCGCCCCCGGCGGCAGAAACAGTCCGAGAGGCGCGTTGCTCAGGATTCCCACCGTGACGTTGCTGTCGAGGTAGACGTCCTTTACCAGCGAAGTCAGCATGAACTCGGTACCGACGTTCGGCGTTTGACGCAGCGCGTCGGTCCAGGCAGACCATGGGCTGCCGAGCTCATCGGGGAAGCCCGCGGGGTTGAAAGGGTTGACCTTGAAGCCTGCGGCCGTGCTTGCGGCACCGGCGCCCTGCGATGCCGCGCGCAGCGGCATGCCGGCGGCCCCCTGACTGTCGCGCACCATGTGCAGCTGGTCATCGAACACGAACAGGTCCGCCGGCGGCCCCCGCGCGGCTGCCGCCGTGGGCTCGAACAACTCGAGCGGACTGGCGTCGAAGAAGTGGCCGAAGACCTCGTTCATGGCAATGAATGACGCCGCCATGCCACCGCTACCGCAGAGGAAGCGACGGCGCGAGAGTCGCAGGCGCCGGGATGCCTCGTCCGCGATCGCCGTGACGCGCGCTTCGACCTCGAGCTGTGCCGGCGTCGGAGCGAATGGCACGTATTCGCCGTTCGAGACATTGCGCGTTGGTACGGCGGCGTGCAGCGGGTCCGCGGACTCGGCGCGCTCCAGACCGGTGAGCTGCTCGTCGGAGAACCAGTTCTCGGCGGCGCGTGTATCCGGATTGTGCTGGCTCAAGAGTGCTCCCCCGTGCGGTCGTCGAGGAGCGGTGCCGTCTCGAGCGACCTCGTGAACATCAGACGCTGCAACAGGTAGTGCGGATCGGTGGCGAGGCGGCGCAGCCCAGCCAGTGCCTCCTCCAGCGCCCGGCCGCCGCCGTTCGCGTGAAAGATCAGCTGTTTGTTCGCCGTCGCCTGTGGAGATACCCGCTCGAGGAACGTGTTGCGGCGCGCCGCCGCGTAGCGATCGAGCACCTCATCGTTGGCGCCTTCGAGGACGACCGCGCTGAGCGCCGCATAGAGCGCATAGCTGTCGAACAGACCGGACGTCAGGCCCAGTCCACCGGTTGGATTGGTAACGTGTGCCGCATCTCCGGCGAGCATGGCACGGCCGACCCGGTAGCGTTGCGCAGAGCGCTGGTGCATGCGATACGGGCACGCCCGCTCGAGCTCGTAGGGAGCATCGCCAGGTAACAGTGCCTGATACATCGGTGGCAGACGCTCGAGGAAGCTCTCCTCCGGCAGGGTGGCGTCTTCCATGTAAGTGCAACGCCACAGGCCCTCGTTGTTGAGGACTGCGATGACGGCGCCGAAGAGCGCGTCGATGACGAACGTCGTGCGCGTGTAGCCGTAGCGCGCGAAGTCATAATAGACGTTGGTGGCAACGAAGCGTTCCGGCCAGGTCATGCCGTCGAACGCGAGACCGAGCAGGCGGCGCACGGTGCTGCCGGCGCCATCGGCCCCGATGATCCACCTGGCACGCAGCTCTTCGGTTGAGTCTCCCATGGCGACGGAGAGGGTGACTCCGTGCGCATCCTGCTGCAGTTCCCGCAGGCGCGTACCGAAATGCACGCTCGCATTCCTGAGGGTTTGCAGGTGGCGGAGTGCGATCTCAGCCAGACGATGCTGGCTCAGATGCAGATTGTAGGGCCGTGGCGTGACTCCCTTCAGCACTTCGAGCGAGTATTCGATGCGCTCGCCGCTGCCACGCACGAGGTACGTATAGTCCTGCTTGCGCACACCGGCGGCTTCCGCCTCTCGCAGGATGCCGAGACGCTCGAGACCCTCGAGGACCGACCAGAAGTACACCGCGGCGCGCGGCGAGTTGACGAGCTGCGGTGCGGCCTCGATGACGGCCACGCGGACCCCCGCACGCGCGAGTCCCAGCGCATTGATGAGGCCGACGGGTCCGCCTCCGATGACGATCACGTCTTGCATCGAGTCGCACCCACAGCCTCTTCAGGGCTGTTGCCCGATTCTAGGCTGCAGCGCAACGCGGGCCAAGCTGTCCCTTGACCCGTGGCGCTGGCCAATGGTATGCAACACCGACAAGAAGCGGGGGACTCAAGCGTGCGGACCTGGACGAGTTGCATGGTGGCGGCTGCGACTGCCCTGACTTCGATCGTGCCCCTGCCACGGGCGTGCGCGGTTGCCGCGGACACGGTCGACCGCAAGGCACTGCTCGCCGCCGCGCAGGATGATTCGCAGTGGCTGACACACGGCCGCACCTACGACGAGCAGCGTTTCGCGCCGCTCACGCAGATCAACACCGGCAACGTGAAGGACCTCGGTCTCGCCTGGTTCGCGGAACTCGACACCTCGCGCGGTCAGGAAGCCACTCCGCTGGTCATCGACGGCACCCTCTACATCACGACCGCCTGGTCGAAAGTGAAGGCCTATGACGCGCTGTCGGGGAAGCTGCGCTGGCAATACGACCCCAAGGTCCCCGGCGCGACGGCCGTGCGGGCCTGCTGCGACGTCGTCAATCGCGGCCTCGCTGCCTGGGGCCGGCGACTGTATCTCGGCACGCTCGATGGCCGGCTCATCGCGCTCGATCGCAACACGGGGAAGCCGCTCTGGTCGAAGCTGACCGTGGATCCCTCCAAGCCGTACGGGATCACCGGCGCGCCGCGGGTGATCGATGGCCGGGTGATCATCGGCAACGTGGGCGGAGAGATGGGCGTGCGCGGCTATGTCGCGGCGTACGACGCCAATGACGGCCGGCAGCTCTGGCGCTTTTACACCGTGCCGGGCAGGCCGGGCACCAACACCGCCTCACACCTCAAGCGCGCCGAGCCGACCTGGAAGGGAGAGTGGTGGACACTGGGCGGCGGTGGGGCGGTGTGGGACTCGATGGCGTACGATCCCACGCTCGACCTGCTGTACATCGGCGTCGGCAACGGCAGCCCGTGGAATCCGTCCTACCGCTCGCCCGGAGGCGGCGACAATCTCTATGTCTGCTCGATCATCGCGCTCAGGCCGCGGACCGGCGAGTATGTCTGGCACTACCAGACCACGCCGCGTGACACCTGGGACTTCGATGCCACACAGCACATCGTACTGGCGGATCTCGATATCGCTGGCCGCCCGCGCAAAGTGCTGCTGCAGGCGTCGAAGAACGGCTTCTTCTACGTGCTCGACCGTGCAACCGGGGAACTCATCTCCGCCGCCAGCTACGTGGCGGTCAACTGGGCGAAGGCCATCGATGTCAGGAGCGGACGGCCCATCGAGAGTCCCGAGGCGCGGATCGCCGAGACCGGCAAACTGCAGGTGGTTCTGCCGGGACCGGGTGGCGCGCACAGCTGGCAGCCCACCGCGTACGATCCGCAGACCGGGCTGGTCTACATCCCGGCGCTGGAAGCCGGCTTCCCGTATGCGCCCGACGCTCACTGGCAGCCGGTGCCGCAGGGTTTCAATACCGGCATGGATTTTGCGGCCGCGGCGATGCCAGCCGATCCCAACATCCGTGCCGCCATCATGAAAGTGACCACAGGAGCGCTCATCGCCTGGGACCCGGTGGCACAGAAACAGCGTTGGCGCGTCACTTTCAAGGGCCCGTGGAACGGTGGCGTGCTCGCGACCGGCGGCGGGCTCGTGTTCCAGGGCAACTCTGCGCAGGAGTTTGCCGCTTACGATGCCGCGAGCGGCGCCAGGCTCTGGTCGACCAATGTACGGACCGGCATCATCGCGGCCCCGGTGACCTACGCGCTCGGCGGCGTGCAGTATGTGGCGGTGCTGGCGGGCTGGGGCGGCATATGGGCGCTCGCACCGGGCATCCTCTCCGAAGTTGGCGGACCGGTCCGCAACGTCTCACGGCTGCTCGTTTTCAAGCTGGGTGGCAAAGCGCAGCTTCCGCCGGAATCCCCGCTGGCGCCGCGGCCGCTCGATCCGCCTGCCGTGACCGGCACGCCCGCGCAGATTGCAGAAGGCGCACGGCACTACGCCCGCTTCTGCGGTGTTTGCCATGGCGATGCCGCGTTTGGCGGCAGTCTGCTGCCGGATCTGCGCCGCAGCCCGGCGCTCGAGACGCCTAAGGCCTGGGCGAGCGTGGTGCACGACGGCGCACTGCGGGATCAGGGCATGGTCGGCTTCGCGATAGTCCTGAGCGTGGAGCAGGTCGATGCGATCCGTCACTACGTGATCAAGCGCGCCAACGAGGACAAAGCACTGGGGTTGCGTTGAATTTCCGTGTCGCTGATCCCGTCTCGTGGATCCCGTCTTGAGCAGCCGGGATCCCGTTTCCCTTTGTGGAGCGACTCGCCTTGCCGCGACGCCCGGTGGCGTGCGGATAACCGCTGTCAAAACCCACACTTATCGCATCACGCCCGCTACGCCGGCTCCTCTGCCACGTGCTGCATTGACAATTGGGATCCCAAAGGGAACACTGGCGACGCTCGTCTGAGGGGGATCGCACAATGAACCGTCATCAAACCCGGGCGATCGTTCGTATCCGCGAGATGATCCTGCGCGGTGACCTCGGTGCGGGGGAGCGCGTCGCGGAGGCGCCGCTCGCGGAACTGTTGGGCATGTCCCGCACACCGGTGCGCCAGGCGTTACCGGTGCTCGCGCAGGAGGGGTTGCTCACCGAGCACGAGACGCGCGGCTACGTCGTCCGCGGCTTCACCACTGCCGATATCCTCGACGCGATCGATCTGCGCGGCGTTCTCGAAGGTCTCGCGGCGCGCCGGGTTGCCGAGCGCGGTGCCTCGCGGGCGCTGCTCTCGGCGTTGCGCGAATGTCTGGCGGAGGGGGATCAGATCCTCGCCGAGGGCCACGTTGCCGACAAGGCCGAAGCACTGTACGTCGACATGAACGTACGCTTTCACCAGCTCATCATGGCCGAGTGCCGCAGCGAGATCATCCAGCAGGCGCTCGAGCGCAACGCGCGCATTCCGTTCGCGGGCCCGCAGGCGCTCGCCATCGACAGGACCAGCGTCGCGCGGATGCACGGCACGCTGGCCTATGCGCACCGGCAACACCATTCGATCGTCTCGGCCCTGGACCGCGGTGAAGGCGCGCGCGTCGAAGCGCTGATGCGTGAGCACACCAGCCCGGTCAAAGAGAATCTGAACCTCCAGGAAGGTGGTGCGCAGTCCCGCGACGCGAAACCACGCCTCGCTCTGGTGCGTTGAGACAACCGGCGAAACGTCCGCGCGTGCACCCGCCGTCTTAGGGCTCGCTTTGTCGATGGGGAGAAAGCCAACATGAATTTCTCGTCTGGCATACCGGTTCGTGCATGCGCCCGTCGGGCGCTCTGTTGCCTGACGGTCGCGCTCGTCTGCACACAGGCACTGGCGCAGGAGGCGCTGCAGGAGGTCACCGTCACCGCGGAACGCCGCGTGGAGAGGCTGCAGGACGTGCCTATCGCGGTGACCGTGTTCAGCGCCGACACGCTGCAAGCCCGCGCTCTCAACGATATCCACGCGCTCACCGCGCTGACCCCGAGCGTCAACCTCGATGCGGGTGCGCCCTTCTCCGGAGACCGCTCGGTGCTCTCGGCCTCGATCCGCGGCATCGGCCAGGACGATTTCGCCTTCAACCTGAACCCGGGCGTGGGTGTGTACCTCGACGGGGTGTTTCTCGCCCGCACCATCGGCGCCAACCTCAATCTCCTCGACGTGGACCGGGTCGAGATTCTGAAGGGGCCGCAGGGGACGCTGTTCGGCGCCAACACCATCGGTGGTGCCATCAACATCACGACGCATACACCCGGGGACACGCCGCGGTTCATCGCCACCGTCACCGGTGGAGAATACAACCGGCGTGATTTCGGCTTCACCGCCGACATCCCGATCGCGGACAACCTGCTGAGCTCGATCACCGTCGCTTCGCAGAACCAGACGGGCTGGGTGAATGTCATTCCGTATCCGACCAATTCCCCCTGGGGAGCGACGCCCTTTGTCGTCGATCCGCAGAACGTCTACCCGAAGTCCGGGTACCAGACGTCCGACAATTACGGCGGTACGAACGTGACCAGCATACGGGGGAAGGTGGTGTGGCACGCCACCGACAAGCTCGACTGGACATTCACCGCCGACTGGAGCCACCAGGATCAGACGGCCCTGCCGTACACCATCCTCAACGTTTACCAGGGGAATCTGGCCTTCTCCACGTTCTCCACTCTGTGGAACCTGTGCATCAGCAACAATGCAACGTCGTTACCCGGCGCCATCTTCGCCAACGGCGGGCCGCCGGGGCCCCCCATCGTCCCACCTGGCAGCCCGCCGGCAATGACCAACGCCCTGTTCGCCGGCGTGTGCAACCAGCCGCGGGCGCGGGTGCCCGGGCTCTCGATCGGCGGCGCACCCCTGCTCGGCGCCGGCTACGTTGGCGGACCTCCCGGACCGTACAACGCCGGGAACCCGGTCGGCGGTATGGCGGTCTGCGGCAAGACCTACTGCGGCACGAATCAGCCGCGCATCTGGTTCGACTACGCGGCGACCAACACCGGCAACATCAACACCAGCTACGCGGACGGTCCGAACTTCGCGCGCAATGATGTATTCGGCGGCTCGGCCACCGCCGTCTACCATCTGAGCGACGCCCTCGACCTCAAGTCGATTACGGGCTACCGGCAGATCAAGTGGAACATCGGCACGGATCTCGACGGCACGCCGGAGACGCTCCAGGAAGTCACGGATGCGCAGCATCAGTGGCAGGTGTCGCAGGAGTTCCAGCTGCTCGGCAAGGCTCTGGACAACAACCTCAACTACGTCGCCGGACTCTACTACTTCAAGGAAGCGGGCTTCGTGCACGACTACGTGCCGTTCGAGAGCCTGCTGTTCGTCTATGACCAGTCGAACGACGTGCAGAACGAGGACTACGCGGCGTTCGTCAACCTCGATTACCGACTGAGCAACTGGGGTTTCAGCGCCGGCGGCCGATTCACGCGAGTGAAGACCGACTTTCTCGGCGGGCAGAGCGATCTCAACTCCTTCCCGTTCGGCTCCGCGCTGTGGCCGCTCGTGTCGGCGACGATTCCGGTCGCAGCCGGCGGCGGCGGCGCATTCCTGCGGTACTTCCCCGCGATTCCGGACAGCCAGAGCTGGAATATCTTCGATCCCAAGCTCGGCATTCAGTACCACTTCAGCTCCGATGTGATGGCCTACGCGAGCTGGGCCAAGGGCTTCAAGCAGGGCGGCTGGACGACCCGCCTGTCCGCCGTGCTGCCGAGCCCGACGGGCGCGCGGTTCAATCCGGAGTATTCGGAGACCTACGAGCTCGGACTCAAGTCCGAGTGGCTGAACCACCGACTGCTCACCAACGCGGCGGTCTACTACACCAACTACAACGGCATCCAGCTGAACATCCAGCAGGGCATCTCACCCGTGTATACCAATGCCGGCAACGCCAGGATCAAGGGCGCGGAGCTCGAGCTGCAATGGCTGGTCGGGGGCGGCCTGCAGCTCAACGCCTCGGGCGCCTACATCGATGCCTACTACACGTACGTGAACCCGAACGCCAACATTCCGCAGTCCATCCTGCCGGACGGCACGAACGTCTGTCCGGCCACGGCGATTGTCGGTAGCCCGCCGCATCCGATCTGCGCGGTGGTTCCGCCCGGCGTGACGCAGCTCGACGCGCAGCTGCCGAAGACGCCGAAATGGAAGGGCACGATCTGGCCGTCCTACGACTACGTGTTGCCGAGCGCGGCCACTCTGCGCCTGCTCGCCGCGTTCACGTACACCGCCGAGATGTTCAACGATTCGCTCAACACCCCCGAGCTGCGGCGTCCCGCGTCCCGACAGCTGGATGCGTCGCTCCATTACATCTCGCCCGGCGGCCGCTACGACCTCGCCTTCGGCGGCACGAACCTGACCGATGACCGCTATTGCACCGCGGGCTCACCCAACATCGGCGCCGGCGAGGTCGGCTGTTACTACAACCCTCCGCGGATGTGGTATGTCTCGCTCAGAGCCGAATTCGGCAAGTGAGGCGGCGGCGCTGGGGGCGGCCGCGACTGCAACGTCCACGCCGAGGCAGCGGCAATCCCAGAGCTTGCGCTGCCGCGGAGCAACTTCAGGAGGATGAACATGGCTACATCGACTGCGAAAAAGTCAGCGCCAGTGGCGCCCAAGGGCATCAAGGCGCCGCCGTCCACGGCGTATAAGATCGTCGACATTCCTGAGACCTACAAGGACGTCATTCAGCGCTATGCCGTGCCGGTTAGCTTCGTCGGGGCTTCCGAGAAGGAAAGTCCGTGGGTGCCGTTTGGCACCAACGCCGCCATACGCCATCTCGGATTCGACGTGCGCCACAACATCTTCAGCAACATCCTGTG
>Ga0123356_10005551_pt1 | contig 12827 bp, 13 predicted proteins | sample TergutEmb28metaG_2_FD_92546 | JGI IMG/M metagenome (GOLD analysis project Ga0123356, IMG submission 92546) | Embiratermes neotenicus P3 segment gut microbial communities from Petit-Saut dam, French Guiana - Emb289 P3 | ecosystem: Host-associated > Arthropoda: Insects > Digestive system > Gut ... | reverse complement strand
GGGCTACTCCCTCTCTCGCTTGCGGGACCGGGCCATCCGCCACGCGGCACGCGACGCACACCATGATGCCTGGCAAGGGCTGCTGATCGTATTCGCTGCGCTGGCAAACGGCGAACCACGCATCGGCTTGCCGGCTCTGGAGGGGATGTTCCGGCACGGCGTTACGCCAGATTTGGATTCGCTAGCCCTGCCCAACCGCGCCCTGATGGAAGCGGTTTTTCGCCTTGCCTGGCTCAGCACCGAGCGTGGCGGTTTGGCGCTCGTGAACTGGCGTGACATGCAGACCGAAGAATTGGGATCGGTTTACGAATCCTTGTTAGAACTCACACCTCGTTTGGCCGAGGATGGCCGTGCATTGGTCTTCGCCGACGCGGCCGCTGACACGCGTGGCAATGCCCGCAAAACCACGGGCAGCTACTATACGCCGGACGCGTTAGTGCAGACATTGCTCCATTCCGCGCTCGAGCCAGTTCTCGACCGCGCGGAGGCGGAAGCTGACGACCCTGCAGCGGCGTTGCTATCTGTTCGGGTGATCGACCCGGCCTGCGGGTCGGGCCATTTCCTGCTTGCTGCAGCGGGGCGAATCGCGACCCGGCTGGCTCGCGTTCGCGAAGGCGGCGTCGCCTCGGATGAGGGATACCGCCATGCGCTGCGCGATGTGACGCGGGCCTGCATCCACGGCGTCGATCGCAACCCGATGGCGGTGGAGCTGACGAAGGCCGCTCTGTGGATCGAGACGGTCGATCCGGGCAAGCCGCTCGGTTTCCTGGATGCTAATATCCGTTGCGGTGACTCACTGGTGGGCGTGTCCGACCTGAAGGCGCTGGAAAAAGGCATTCCCGAGGCCGCCTACAAGCCGCTCACCGGCGATGACAAGGCGACAGCGCGCTTTTATGCTCAGCGGAACAAGGCTGATCTGCAGGGCCAGGGCGGGCTGGACTTCGTTCAAGGCGGCGGCAAGTTGCCGCCCGCGGCACCCCTTGCTCGCGCCCACGCGGCGCTGCGCTTACTGCCCGAAGATACGCCGAGTCAGATCGCAGAAAAGCGCCAGCGGTACGAGGTGGCGCGATCGGAGGGGACAACCTACGCACTGGGCGAGGCGGCCGATCTTTACATAGCAGCGTTCCTGCTAGCGAAGACGGGTGGTCCGCCGTGCCTTCGCCAATTACCGATGGTCCCCACCACCGCGGATGTGTGGCGCGCATTTACCGATCAGCATGTACATCCGCCGCTGCTGACCCGTGCGGTGGAAGCTTCGCGACAAGCACGGGCGTTCCACTGGCCGCTGGAGTTTCCCGACGTAATGATGGCCGGGGGATTCGATGCGGTGTTGGGGAATCCTCCGTGGGAGCGGATAAAGCTGCAGGAGCAGGAGTTCTTCGCATCGCGCGACGAAGAGATTGCGAACGCCCCGAACGCAGCTGCCCGTGGCAGGCTGATCGCGGCGCTGGCCAAGTCCGAACCAGGTAGCCGCCAGCGTACACTGCACGATGAGTTCGAGGCGGCGAAGCGACTGGCTGAAGCATCGTCGGTGTTTGCCCGTGAGGGCGGACGGTTCCCGCTGACAGGCAGGGGCGACGTTAACACCTATGCGCTATTCGCCGAGTTGTTCGATTCATTGACTTCACCGCGCGGACGGGAGGGCGTGATCGTGCCGACCGGCATCGCAACGGATGCAACCACGGCGCCGTTTTTCGCTGCGTTGATTGAGAACAGCCGTCTGGTGCGGCTTGTGGACTTTGAGAACCGCGCTGGGATCTTTCCCGCGATCGACAGTCGTATCAAGTTCAGCCTGCTGACCATCGGTCGGAATGTGCTCCGCGCCGAGTTTGCCTTCTTCCTGACAGATCCTGGGCAATGGGCAGAGCCAGCCCGGCGTTTTACGCTGTCGTCATCGGAAATCATCTTGATAAATCCCAAGACACGTAACTGCCCCACGTTTCGTAGCAAGGCTGACGCTCAGCTGACGAAAACAATATATCAGCGTGTACCGACTTTCGGGCTTTCCACTACAGAAGGAGGATGGGGTCCAGAATTCTTCAAGAAAATGTTTGATTTTGGTATTCATGCTAACCTCCTAGAATTTTCACTGGCACGGCCATCAGAAGATCACCTACCGGTCTACGAAGCCAAGATGATAGGCCATTTCAATCATCGATTTTCCACCTACGAAGGCGTCTCTGTTAAGGATTTTGAGAACGGGAAGGCTCGCGATGCCACACACATGGAGCTGGAAAATCCGCGTTGGGAAATAACCCCGCGATGTTGGGTACATAAAACCAAGTTTGCAGAGCGTATGAAGGGTCGAAATTGGAGTGCACCCTGGATTCTATCAATGCGCGACGTTACAAACGCCACGAACGAACGAACAGCTGTTTTCTCAATACGGCCGTTCCTGCCAGCTAACGATAAATTGCCATCCGTGTTTGTGAGATACCCGGCTCGAAATATAGCCTGCCTTGTAGCTAATCTCTCATCCCTCACCTTTGACTATATCGCTCGACAAAAAGTAGGCGGTACAAACTTTGGAAGCTATCTGGCAGAGCAGCTCCCGGTCCTTCCTCCCTTCTTCTACACCCCTACCGACCTTGCATTCATCGTTCCCCGCGTGCTCGAACTCGCCTGCACCAGCCAGAGTATGGCCCCGTTCGCCTGCGATCTCGGCTACGAAGGTTCGCCCTTCGCTTGGGATGAGGATCGCCGCGCACATCTGCGCGCTGATTTGGACGCGTTCTATGCCCGCGCTTATGGCCTGACGCGCGATGAGCTGCGCTACATCCTCGATCCCGCCGACGCACTGGGGCCGGACTACCCCTCGGAAACCTTCCGCGTACTCAAGCAGAATGAGATCCGCCGTTACAGTGAATACCGTACCGCCCGTCTCGTTCTCGCAGCGTGGGATCGCATGGCGGCGGAGGCGAAGATCGCGGCGGCTTAGCTCTTCACCCGGATTGATGGTCATGGTGCCCGAGTCCCCGCACAGCTTCTCCGTCCAGACCCCACTCCGTAAAGCGGCCTGGGACAACGGTTTTCGCCTCGAGCGCAGCGCCCAGAATGACTGGCTACGCTTCGGCTCAAATACCGCGCAGGGTGATATCTGGCTCGCCGGGGCCGGCCCCACGGGCCCGTGGTTCCTCGCCCTGGAGCGGCCCGAGATTGCTGAAGAAATCAAAATCCGTGATCGTCCCCAAGCAATCCTCGGGGCACCGGGCGCGGCCTCCTTCCGGTTCGATACCCTTGCCCAGCTCTATCCAGTCCTCGATCGTACCTGGCGTCTCGGCGTCAGCCTGCCCGAAGCTCCACTCAAAAAATTCCGCGCTGCCATCATCGGTTTGCCCCAGAGCACCGAGGCTGAACGGCTGGTGGTTCAGCGTATCGGTCAGTCGCTGTTCCGAGATGCATTGATGGCTTACTGGCACGGCACGTGTCCGATGACAGGCATCACCGATCTTGCACTGCTGCGTGCCTCACACATCGTACCTTGGGCTGAGTGCGAAACAGACGAACAGCGTCTCGACGTCCACAACGGTCTCTTGCTTTCCGCACTCTGGGATGCCGCCTTCGATGCTGGCTTGATAACTTTCGCAGATGACGGGACCGTTCTGAGTACACCCAAACTTAGCAGCATGGGCGCGGATGCCCTGAACGTTTCTACGTCCCCAAAGCTCGCGGGTCTGACCGCTGGTCATCGGGGAAATCTGCAGAAGCATCGCGCCCGATCGCTATTTGGGCGCCACGAGGCAACGGAAACATCCTGATTGTCGGCGCGCAGGACGTCGCCACGATGCCTGCGGTCGCCATGGCTCCTATATATGATAATGTCGTTTATCATACAGAGGTTGATGCGACTCGGGCAGGCCAGCCATAGAACAAAAGAGGCACATCGGCTCGCACAACACGGAGGCTTGCTATGGCCAAGCGCCATGTCCGTCTGCTCAATCCTCCGCGGGCCAAGCTGACGGTCGATCAGATGAAACGAGGCATGGCGCGCATCCAAAGGCGGATCGACGATCTGGAGGCATTCGACCCTTTTCGAGTGACCAAACGCCACGCACCTGAGGTCACCGCGCTGGAGACGGCTATTGAAGAAACGCTTGCGGCTGTGTTTGGGTTGGGGACGGCTGAGTACCAACGCTATAGCGACGCCGGACGCCTGGACGACGGGTTGTTGATTGGCGGGGGCCAGAATCAGCGAGCCGCCCTTTCTAAGCTCTTGGAGGACGGCAAGCAGCGATCTCTTCAGCTGCTTCTCCAGGCCATTCGTGGCATGGCGGAAGAAATTGCCGACCAGAACGAGACGATGAGCTTGCCGGCTGTCGCCCGCGTGGCGTCACAGCCCGACCTGTCGAAGGTTTTTATCGTTCACGGCCACGACGGCGAAGCCAAGTCGACCGTGGCACGATTCGTCGAGAAACTTGGATTCCAAGCGGTCATACTGCATGAACGGCCCAACAAGGGGCGGACGATCATCAGTAAGTTTCGCGAGGAAGCGGCTGGCGTCGGCTTCGCCATCGTTCTCATGACGCCCGACGATATCGGGGGGTCGGCCGGGTCAAGCCCCGACAAGCTGCGACCCCGCGCGCGTCAGAACGTGGTTTTCGAGCTCGGAAGCTTCCTTTTGGCGATCGGCCCGGAGCGTGTTGCGGCCCTCGTCAAGGGAGACATTGAGCGACCGTCCGATTATGACGGTGTTGTCTACATCTCTCTCGACAATAGTAACTGGCAGATGGAACTGGCCCGCGAGCTTAGGTCGGCTGGTTATGCTGTGGACTTGAACAAGGTGATCCGGTGAACGAGCTTGTCCCGCTCCCAGTCCTTCCAGCATTAGTCGCTGCCGCCGGCGAGCGCGCCGGTCTCCGCTTCCTCGAGTTTTTCACCGCGCAGATCCGCAACCCGCATACGCGCCGGGCCTACGGGCACGCTGTGGTGGCTTTCCTGGCATGGTGCGAGGGAGATGGTGTATCGTCGATTGCGGCCGTCCAGCCGCTTCACGTGGCTGTCTGGATTGAATTGCAGACGCGCGAGATGTCGGCGCCGAGCGTGAAGCAGAAACTCGCGGCGATCCGGCATCTGTTCGACTGGCTGGTCACAGGTCATGTGGTCGAGGTGAATCCGGCAGCGTCTGTCCGTGGGCCGTCACACGTCGTGCGCCAGGGCAAGACGCTGGTGTTGGAGGCCGCGGAGGCGCGCGTTCTGATCGACAGTATTGATGTGACGACGCTGGTCGGTCTGCGTGACCGGGCGTTGATTGCGCTGATGGTCTATTCCTTCGCGCGCGTCGGCGCCGCCCTCGGCATGAAGGCCGAGGACGTGTACACGCAGAATCGCCGCCTCTGGGTGCGCTTGCGCGAAAAAGGCGGCAAGGCGCACGTGATGCCCTGCCACCACAACCTTGAAACCTATCTTTTGGCGTACATTGAGGGTGCGGCGCTCGACAAAGACCCCAAAGGGCCGCTGTTTCGGACCATTGGCCGCACCAAGGGTCGGCCGCTAACCCGGACACCCCTGCCCCAGGCCAATGCCTACGCCATGATCGGCCGGCGCGCTGCCGCGGCGGGGATCGCGACCAGGCTCGGCAATCACAGCTTCCGCGCGACCGGCATCACAGCGTATCTCAAGAACGGTGGCACTTTGGAGAAGGCGGCACAGATGGCAAATCACGCCAGCACGCGCACAACGCAGCTCTATGACCGCCGGCGCGAGGAGATGAGCCTCGATGAGGTGGAGCGAATCAGGGTGTGATGAGCCAACTTGCTGCACTGATATGCAATTCAGCCGTTTCGGAATGAGTCGGACAGACGGAGGCCCCGAATGGAAGCGCCATGGCAAGCGAGCAAGACCCCAACCCAGCCACCCAGCCCTCCCACTCTGCCACCCATCGAGAAGGGTTGGCCGCCATTTCGGCCAGCTCCTCCACCGGAGCCGAGGCCCCCGCCCCCGCCGCCGTCGCCTCCGCCGCCGCCGCCGCGAACGTCCCCACAACGCTGAACGCTGATCCTGAAACGATAGAGTTCGAGCTAGCCGTAGAGGTCCTCTATCACAAATCGCGCGGAGCGTGGTTCGAGGGTCTCCACCGGTGGGCGATGTTTGGTGTAATTGTTTTTGGCTCCGCCGCGGTGGCACAGGTCGTTAATGTGAAACTGTGCGGGATGCTTGCAGTGCTCTCCGCAACAATTGATCTCGCGTTCAATGTTCCGGAGCGGGCGAGGCAAAACCTCGATATCGCGGCGAAATACTTGCGAATCACCGAAGACGCAGCCGCCAAAGAGTTTGCCGTTGATGCCTGTCTGGATGCCAGAAAAGCGATGCTTCGACTTAGTATCGACGAGCCACCTGTATATCAGGCCGCAAAAGGTGTCGCGTTCAATCAAGCTATCATCGCCCTGAGGCGCGACAAAGGGCACCGCGCCACCATCCAATGGTGGAAGCGATTGCTGAGACATGTGTGGCGTTTCGACGACGTTGAAGGGTGACGGGGGCGAACAACCCCGGCGCATGCCATCTGCATGAGTGCTGGCCGGTGCCGGTTTCCGGATTATAGAAGGTGCCAAATGATCGCAGTCCAATACACTGGGTTGCGTCGATCTCGACATCGGTAAGGTCAGGCTCGTAGCCGACATCGATGACATGACGGATGACGCTGACCGGAATGTTCTCATTCAGGACCAGTGTCTCACGGACACGTCGTTGAGCCAGTGTCGTGTTGCCGCAAATCGCGAGAAAAGTGCTCGTTCGCGAGCTTGGTGCCGTATGAAGTGAGAAAGTCGCTAAGCGGTTTTCTCGCTATTGCGAATACATGAGAATTCAGGCGCGACCTCGGTGCCCGCTTGTCGCGCTGCTTTTTGGATGGAGAAAAGCGCCGGTAGGAGCTGTACTGCTGCTTAGAGTGAGAAATTCGAGCCCAAGATTTTCTCAATCATGCGGCAGAAAACGAGAAGTTCTGCCATAATTTCCACGTCGACACAGATAGTTACCACGCCGGAATCGCTCCGTTAACCCGTCAATCTGCTGCATTAGCCAAATGACGTGTTCTCCCGCCGCTTCCGAGGCGCGGACTTTTTGTCACCAGCGGGCATGCTCTCCATCACCGTAAAGATGCTTTACGCCTTCGCCGCATGTTCACGAATTTCTGTGAGATATGCAGCAAGCTTGTCGTCGAAGAGAAACGTCGCGTCACTGGTGCCGAGCACGAACGAACGGACCGTCTCATCAGAGACGATTTTTCGGACGCTTGCCTCATTCAGAAACCGCCGCACAGCCTGAAACACCGCGTAGCGCCGGTCGTAAAGGTCGTGCTGTAACTTCCTCGCGCGATATACATTTGTTGCAATGCTACCCATGCGCCAACACCAGCAATCACTGGCACCGCGAGTGCTTGCAGCACTTGTACCCACAACGACAGCGACGAAGCTGACACAGGTTGTCCCTACGCTCTTCGGCAGACGATTGTTGTTACCGGCTCCGCTCTTGGTGCCCGGAGACAAACAATCCAGCCTATCACGGGGATCCCAATCACACACCAGCAAAGGAACGTAGCCAACGAACAGCATCGGGCAAATGGTCTAACCCACTTTTCACCAGATCAGTTGTAGCAGCTCTTAGGCTGGCTTCGGAAAGATTTGCGACAGCCTTCCGAAGCCTTGACTTCTCATCGATTGGAATCGTCGACGCCTCGATCTTCGAATCGATCAAATTCCTAATGGTGTCTCCATCAAGCCTAACCGTAATGATGCCAAGGATCGCCGATAGTCCCCCGTCGCCCTCAAGGAAGTCGAGGCCGGTAGCTGTGATCGTTGATTCTCCGAAAGAGAGGTGACCATCCACGCCAATCGTTACGCCACTCTGGCAGAGGCCATGTTCTTCGAGATACCGGAGATTTGCAGCAGCCTGTTCTCCACTAAGGTCAAGGTCGTGCACCGGTATTGCGCCGCGCGGATAGTGCGCTCTTAGGAGCTCGAGGATTTGTCGTTGCAGTGCCCGGTCAAGCCTGGTCGTCCGCGCTGGATCTACCCGTTGTTCTTGATAACATATTCTATCAATATTAGTTTGCCAACATGCCCATCGCAATTCTGCAAATTGCCGATGTTCCTTGGATGTCACCACCGAGAACCTAGGGGAGGACGCCACTATCAATACCGTCACCGGAGAGGTGGTTGTTGGTCAACGGTGCTGCCTAGCCAGCCAAATGTCGATCAAACAATCCGGCCGATGATTGCCGAAAGTGACATCCCATCATCGTTATCAAATTTGCTCCTGAACGACTCGCCACCGGCTGAGCAGATGATCGATTGTCGAACACGATTTGTATCACGGTGCAGCTTCGCGCAGCGGTTAGGGTGCTGAAATGCCCTATCGGGCACGACGGACCTTAGTGACAATCGCTGTTCTTCTGGTCTTTGGCTGGTGCATCGCGGCCTCAGATTCTTTTCAGGGTTGCCTGCAAAAGGCACAACATCAACGAGCCGAAGATCACACAAAAAAACAAGGCATACCCTTCAAAATCCTGGCGTTCCCGGACCAAATGCGCGCCTGCACCGGCACCTTCATCAGCGAGAACGACAATGCAATTGTAGCCGCTTTCACTTTCGTGCTTGCCCTCGCGACGATCTATCTTTGGTCCGCTACCAAAGGCGCTGTCACCACCGCTGACGACAATGCGCGACGTGAACTGCGGGCTTATCTGGCGGCTGTTCCTACTAGGATAATTAGAGTGCCAAATGGAACCGTCGCAATCGAGGTTGTGGCTCAGAACTTTGGTCGCACTCCAGCACGCGCTATGCAGATTAATGGTGGTCGAGAGATCTTGCCCTTCGATAAAAATATCGCCGAGCAGGCCTTTCAATATTCGAGAATGGCTGAATCGATGGGGAGAGATCTTTATCCGGGAGACAAGCAAGCGACGCGACTTCCCGCATTCACGGCACAACAATTGGATTCGATGAGAAAGCAAGAAAACGAAGCACGCATTCACGTCGCCGGCATTGTTACCTACGAAGACATCTTTGGTAAGACTTGCGAGACGACCTTTTACTGTTTGATCCACCCAATGGATTTCCTGCAACTGGTTGACCACCCTGAGTTGGGTGATCAAATCCACTTCGTGTACGGTCCCGCCCGCTTCAATCGCGGAACCTAGTAAATCGCGATCAGCGTGCGCGGGTCGGGCAGAGCCCGCTGGCGCCTGGCCAACAACAAGCGCCAGCGTTCGCGATCACGCCGTCACGTTGGTTCGCGAGAGGTACCCGGACTTCGGCCCGATGCTCGCCGCCGAGATGTCCGCCGAGCGCGATGGTGTACGGGTTTCGCGCGAGACGCTGCGCGGCTGGATGGCCGAGGCCGGGACGGCTATTTGCCCGGACGAATGCCCCCTATGCCGATCGAAGCCGCGGCATCATCGGCAACAACGGGTCCGGACAGTACGCGACATCGGCGCGGCCGGCATCACGTTACAGAATGCCCAGGGTCGCGAGGGCTTGGTGAAATGGGACACGTGCGCGACGCGTCGAGCGGACGCATCCTGCTCAGCTACGGCGACGTGTTGACGATCGACGCCGCGCAGGGGCTGACCAGCACCGAGCCCATTCAGGCGATGCCGGGCGGCACGCAGGCGGTCACCCGGTACAAGACTTTCATCGCGGCGAGCCGCCATCGGGTCGCCAGCTACATTGTCACCTCGGATGGCGCGGAGCGGCGGGAGATCGCATCACGCCGGCCGCTCGGCGATCCGCGGCCGATCCGCGAAAGCCAATGTGCGGGCCAACATGGCGCGCAATCTGGCACGTCAGCCGCAGATGCGGGCGGCACTCGATCTCTTGGAGCGGTAGCACCGGCTGCAGCGCAGGGGAGCACACGGGCTGCAGCGCCGCTTGCAACCAGCCGAGCAACGGGTTGCCGACGAGCAAGCCACGCTGCATCATGCTTGGCAACGGCCCCGTGTCGTTGCGCGTGTCGCCGCCCTGGCCCGACGGTTGGGACATCTAGCGCGCGAACAGGACGCCGCTTTGGATGCGTTGGGCCGGCTTGTGCCGGCGGCGCGAGAGGCCGCGCGGGCAATGGCGGCGATGAAGCCGGCGCTGCACCGGTCCGATGCGCAACAGCGTGGGACGGCGCGGCGGTCGCTCGAGAAGCAGGGTGACCACGAACATGCGGCCGGACGGTCACGTGGGCAGGGACTTGGGATGTAGGCCCCGTATTGCGCCAGCCTGGTCGAGCTGGTGCGCGACGACCGCGCGATGCTCCTCGAACATCGTCGACCAGATCCATGATGCCGAAGACGCAGGCGATGAGCCCCGCCTCCTCGTCACCCGCTGGAGCCGTCGTGGCTTGCGTGTCTTTGGCGCTGATCGCGACGCGCAGCGGCGAAGGAAAGATCCCCGGAGCCGCCCGATATTACCGCTCGGACTTGAGGAGGCGGACAGCGTTGTCGCGGACCACCTCAGATATTGCTACCATTTGCCATGAGCGACGCTCGCGACCATCACATTGTTTCGCAGTTCTACTTGCGCAACTTCGCAACGGATGAGGCGCGTACGAAGGTGATGGCGCTCGCCAAGGAAGAGGGCGGCGTCGCGGTCTGGAAAGAGCGCTCGATCAAAGGCATTGGCTACGAGCGCGACTTCTACGTGCATGCGGTGGAAGGGCGCCCGGTATCGGTCGAAACCGACATCAACCGCTCGGTCGAGACACCTATCAGCATGAGCGACACCTGGGCAAAGATTGTTGCAGGCCGTTCCGCCGATCTCGACGCATCTGACAGGCCCATTCTCTACTCGCTCGTCAGACATCTTGAGGCCCGTACGCCCCACTCTCAACAGATCCAAGGGGAACTGGCCGCGATGGCGGCCGACCCGATGTCGGCGATAGAGTTCTCGGAAGAAGAGCGGGAACTGTACGCGTTCATGCGGTCAAATCCCTCCTCTGCCAAAGCCTTGTTCAATGCTAGGGCTGCACACTCGTTTGTCGACGCCTACGATCGGTCGCTGATCCTGGTGGTGCGGTCGCCGATACCGGTTCGAACGTCGACAGCGCCTGTCGTGGCCATGTCCATTCCTGCACATCCGGCAATCGACTTGCCGCTGCCTGGGATGGTGCCCTTGCAACGCCTACTGGCGGTCGATCCCCATACGCTGGTCTCGGTAGTTGTCGGAGATTTCGGCGGCACGTTTGACAACATCGAGCTTCCACAGGACGACGTGGCACATGGCTATAACCGTCGTGTTGCCGCCCATTTCTCACAATTTCCGATGGTGCGGCACATGGTGTGCGGGTCCGATCGGCTGGTTGAAGACATGACATGGGCGCCTTACGATCTGATCGCCAAGACACCCGCTAAGATCGTGTTCAAACGCCGACCTGATGATGCAGGAAGATGACGATCCGGACTGCGCATTGCTGCTGCGGATCGCTTCGCGCGGAGGCTCTCGCCGAGCCGATCGTTGTTGCCGCCTGCCACTGTACCGAATGCCAGCGGCGTACCGGCGCACCGTTTCTGGTCGGTGCCTTTTTCGCCAAGGAACACGTCCGCGCCGAGGGACCGAGCAAAATCTACGTCCGCGATGGCCAGGAGGGTCGCAGGGTACGCGTGCATTTCTGCCCCACTTGCGGTACGTGTGTGTATTGGGACAGCGATCGGCGGCCGAACGTGATCGGAATCGCTGTGGGCGCCTTCGCGGATCCGTCGTTTCCCGCGCCAACAGTATCGATCTGGGAGCAGACGCGGCATCCGTGGGTGGATTTCCACCACGAGTTGGCACACTACCCAAAAGCAATCCCATGACGCCACCGTTGTCGTGATGCCGCAAGTCGCGAGAAAAGGCGTGAATTGGCGCGGTCTCGCCTTGGACCCGAGCGTTCCCACCCCCGCTCTGATCCTTCACTGTGCGAACTGCTGCGGCGTTAGGGCAAGGGAGCGAACGCGCCCAGGCAATGGCGAGGCGCCGCGCGGCTTCCCGCCCACCATGTCGGTGAACTGCGACTGTTCCGATGCAGGATTTGCGAAACTGCCAGCCCCGATACCTCCAGGAGGTAGCGAAATAGCGTCCCGTCCGGCTTGTAGCCGCGAGCTCTCGCTGCGGTGCAGACAAGATCGAACTCACGCCCCAGCGGCGTGACGCCGAGTAGGTCGTCATAGATGTTGGAAACCAGGGCAAGCTTATGGCTTCGCGAAAGGACATCCAGGGTCGGCATGACGTCCGGATAGAGTTCCATAGAGGAGAAGCACTCGAGTCCGCTGGATCGCTTTCGTCTCGATCCGCGCGACCCCGAACCGTTCATACGCCTCCAAAAGGGGTAGGTTCGATATGGCTCGCGGTAATGCGCAACGTTCCTCTGCTCCCAGAACGAGTAGAACTCCTCCGGGTCTAAGTCCCGATCGCCCCGCATCCGCAATGATGGCCCCGGGCAGTATGGTTCACAGAGGGGTGTTGCCCAGCGTGCCGTACACGTCGAAGGAAACCATGGATGGCTCGAAGTCGGTTGGGACGTTAACGTCACGAGGGTCGTCTCTGATAAGAGACCTGCCCAGGGCGTCGGCGGCTGCGCCCACAAATTCGCCACGTCATCAGTCGTGCCACCGGCCGGCCGCCATATTGGAGCAAGCGGGTTTAAAATGCTCGGCGAGACGAGGTAGCGACCGCCAAGTGTACCGCCCGCCTTCGAGCGGTAACCAGCAGCAGGGTACCCACCACAACGCCGAGTGCGAGAAGCACGGTACCAGGCCGAAAGCGCGAGACGTCGATCAGCCCCGCAGCGAAAGCAGACTGCTCGAATACCATGCCGAGCAGCGGCAGCGGCGAGAGCGCTGCGACGTAGTTCTGGGCACCGATCAG
>Ga0123356_10005550_pt1 | contig 12829 bp, 10 predicted proteins | sample TergutEmb28metaG_2_FD_92546 | JGI IMG/M metagenome (GOLD analysis project Ga0123356, IMG submission 92546) | Embiratermes neotenicus P3 segment gut microbial communities from Petit-Saut dam, French Guiana - Emb289 P3 | ecosystem: Host-associated > Arthropoda: Insects > Digestive system > Gut ... | reverse complement strand
GCGAACTCCGGGACTACGGCTGCGAAGTGCTCGTCCACGATCCGCTCGCGGAGGCTGAAGAAGCCGAGCATGAATATGGACTTGCCTTGACATCGTGGGACGCATTGCCCAAGGCTGATGTCATCGTTGCTGCCGTATCGCACCAGCAATATCTCTCTATGTCCTTGGAAGCACTGCTGAGCAGCCTGAAGCCTGGGGGTGTGTTCATGGATGTCAAATCGGCCTATCCGGCTCAAGCGATCCATGATGGTGGATATCGTTTGTGGAGGCTCTGATTCCGTAGCCTTTTCGTAACGCATGTGCGATAACCAAGCGATAAGCCACCTGTTAGCTAGGCTGTGGATTCATATTTCGATCCGCAGGCGAATGCAATTGTATGCCCTTGCCATGTTGACGCTGTTCGGTACGGTGGCGGAGTTGGTTTCTTTAGGGATGGTGCTGCCATTTCTAGGGGTGCTTACCGCACCTGATAGGGTCTTCCAGCACCCTTGGTCACAACCAATTGTTTCAGGGTTAGGTTTGTCGGCACCACATCAATTGTTGCTGCCGTTAACGATACTGTTTGCTTTGGCTGCGATGGTGTCTGGTGCAACACGACTCGCGTTGTTGTGGGGGCAGACACGTCTTGGTAATGCGATTGGTAATGATCTCGGCTCTGCTGCCTATCGACGTACGCTTTATCAGCCGTACCCCGTACATGTTGCCCGTAACAGCAGCGAAGTGGTGGCAGCGCTGATAACGAAAATCAACACCATCGTATATTTTATCGTCATTCCAGTTCTCACCGTCATTGCTTCGGCATTTATTGTATTGATTATCGTCGCCTTCATGCTCGTTGTGGACTTTGAACTGACGTTGATGGCGATGCTGGGGTTTGGCTGTCTATATGGCATTGTTGTTTTCGCTACCAAGAGTAGGCTTGCTCTGAACGGCCAACGTGTTACGGTGAGTCAGAATCGTGTGGCTCAGGTGGTACAGGAAGGATTGGGGGGGATTCGGGATGTCCTGATCGATGGGCTCCAAGAGATATATTTCCGCATGTACCGGCAGGCTGACAGTCAGCTTCGCCGGGCTCTCTCCAACATTACCATCATGGGGGGGGCTCCGCGGCCATTGATTGAAGCATTCGGCATTGTCCTTATTGGTATGTTAGCCTACTTGCTGGCGACCAGAAGTGAGGGTATGTCTTCTGCTGTTCCTGTTTTAGGCGCGTTAGCGCTGGCGGCTCAGCGTCTATTGCCCTTGGTGCAACAAGGCTATGCAGGATGGGCATCCATACAGGGCGGCAAAGACTCTCTTCGCGATGTGTTGGCACTCTTGGATCAGCCGCTACCTGCCTTCAGTAAAGAGCCGTCCCCGAACCCCATGCTTTTTGTTGAGCGGATTAGTCTTAATGACTTGCACTTTCGCTATAGTCCCGAAGCTCCTTGGATTTTGAGAGGGATAGACTTGGAGATACCACGGGGCAGTCGTATAGGGTTTATCGGTAGCACTGGTAGTGGTAAGAGTACCTTGCTGGATATCGCCATGGGGCTTCTTACCCCCTCAATCGGAGCAGTACGTATTGATAACGTTGATATGGATGCCAGTAACCAGAGGAGTTGGCAGGTACATATCGCTCACGTACCCCAAGTGATATTCCTTGCTGATACCACCATTGCAGAGAACATTGCATTTGGTGTACACCCAGAGGAAATCAATCGAGATTTAGTGCGAGAGGTTGCAAAACGGGCGCAGATCGCAGATGTGATTGAGTCTTGGGTCAGCGGCTACGATACCCTGGTGGGAGAGCGGGGCATGCGGCTTTCGGGCGGACAGCGTCAACGTATCGGCATCGCGCGTGCTCTCTACAAACAGGCCGATGTGATTGTTTTTGACGAAGCGACAAGTGCACTTGATAACGATACCGAATGTGCAGTCATGGATGCCATTAATGCTTTGGGTTCAGATCTAACTCTGCTGATTGTGGCTCACCGTGTTACCACGTTGCAAAAATGCGACAAAATAGTGGAACTGAGTGAGGGACTCATTCAAAGGGTTGGCACGTATCAGGAAATAATTACTCAATAAATATGATATATAAATATGCCTATAGAATTTAAATATGGAGAAACAAGATGATCTTTAAGCCGTCGTCTGTCATACACATAAATGGCAGGCGGATCAGTGAGGATGACCCTGTCTATTTCATTGCCGAGATTGGCTCCAACTTCGACCGGAATTTGAGCCGCGCAAAGGATCTCATCTACCTGGCTAAGGAAGCGGGTGCGGATGCGGCGAAGTTCCAGCATTACATGGCTGGGTCCCTTGTCAGTGATTTCGGTTTCAAGCAGCTAGGCGGTGCTCAATCTCATCAGGCAACATGGAAAAAATCCGTATATGAGACCTATGAAGATGCCTCGTTGAACAGAGAGTGGACGGCAGTGCTCAAGGAAACCTGCGATGAAGCGGGAATTGCGTTCTTCACCAGCCCCTACTCACTTGAACTCGTGGACTACGTCGATCCGTTTGTGTTTGCGTACAAGGTTGGATCGGGAGACATCACGTGGCCGGAAATCATCGAATGCATGGCATCCAAAGGCAAGCCGGTTATGCTTGCGACGGGGGCGTCGGACATTGAGGACGTTCGGCGTGCCGTTGATACGGTGTTGGCACGCACACCCGATCTCGTGCTTATGCAGTGCAATACGAACTACACAACTGGCCTGGAGAATTTCTCTCATCTCCAGCTAAATGTTCTGCGTACGTATGAAGCCATGTACCCCGGGGTGATCCTGGGGCTGAGCGATCATATGCCGGGCCATGTCTCGGTACTTGGTGCGGTTGCCTTAGGGGCGCGTGTCATCGAAAAGCACTTCACCGATTCAAATGATCGGGATGGGCCAGATCATGCGTTTGCCATGAACCCCATGACATGGAGGGAAATGGTAAATCGGACTAGGGAACTGGAGGCATGCTTGGGCAGTGGTGAGAAGAAGATTGAGGCAAACGAGCGCGAAACCGCGATTGTTCAGCGCCGGTGCGTGCGTGCAGCCAGGGATCTAGAAGAGGGTACGGTGCTGGGCATCAATGACCTGACGGTGCTTAGGCCATGCCCAGTTGATGCAGTGGCTCCATACGATGCTCAAAGGCTCACGGGAAAGCGGTTGCGACGAAATGTTCGTTCCGGAGATCACTTGAAATGGGGCGATGTTGAATAAGCCCGACCATATTTGAACAACACAAGCAAATACGAAAATGATAATGCCCAATTCGCGAGTCTTAGTCACGGGTGCCTGTGGCTCTGTTGGTTTTGCACTGGTTCGTCGCCTTCTTGATGATGGGTGCACAGTTTGTGCCTTCGATCAAAGCGAGGACGGCCTTTTCAAACTTGATCAGGAATTGAAAGAGGTGGCAGGGGGGCGCCTGCGGTCATTTTTGGGAAACGTTCGGGACGAGAATCGCCTCAGGCGTGCCTTCGAAGGTGTCAAGGTGGTTTTCCACTGCGCGGCACTCAAGCATGTCTACATCTCCGAATACAATCCCTTTGAGGCCATGCAGACAAACATTGAGGGCACCCACAATGTCATCCAGGCTGCGATTGCAGCCAATGTTGAGAAAGTAATCCTGACGAGCAGCGACAAGGCCGTCAATCCGACGAGCACTATGGGTGCGACGAAACTGCTCGGGGAGCGCCTGTTTATTGCGGCAAACCACTATGCTGGAAGCCATAAGACTCGGTTCTCATGTGTGCGTTTTGGCAATGTGCTTAACTCGAATGGGTCAGTGCTCCAAGTCTTTCGGAGGCAGCTAGAGAATGACCAACCCCTGACCATTACCTCTACAGGCATGACTCGCTTTTTCATATCCATGGATCAGGCGCTGGATCTTTGCTTGCATGCCGCAACTGAAATGTTGGGAGGGGAAATATTTGTCTTGAGTATGGGAAGTAGCGATATAATGACATTTGCAAAAATAGTGAATGGAGACCGTCCGTTTAAATACATCGAGATTGGCCACAAGCCGGGAGAAAAGCTCTACGAGGAACTGGTTACGGAAAGCGAGGCTCCTCGCACTGCCCACGATGGCTATATGTATGTGGTTTTGCCTGACACCCTCGACATGATGTCGGACGAGGTGCGTAGCCAGTACAACAAATACGAGAAGATGCCGCGCCTGAGTGCGCCGCTGCGTTCCGATCAGGGTATCTTGCCCGAGGCGGACATTGCATTAATCCTTCGGGCAGCTGGCTTGCTCTGAAAAAGATGGCCATGACCGATAGATCCGATCCTGTTCTCCAGCAAATCGCTCACGATAAAAATGGGCATTTCGCAAGGCTAAGGGAAGAGTACCGGGCAGTGGGCGACCGCACTTGGTTGTCAGAGGATTTCACCGAAAATAATCTCGAAAATTCCAGGAACCTGTTTACGCCTGAAAGCCTACAGGCTCGGAAGCCACAACCAAGGGCGTTGGAGGTGTATGCGCTACTCTCCGGGCTGCCCTTTGCCGAGGATTTTACCGATAGGCTTGTTGCAGTGCAGATGCGTATCTCAGAAATTCTTGGAGAGCGCTTGCACTACTGGGTGATCCCTCAAAACCTGGGCGTTGAATACTGTGTGTTCAAGTGGCCAACCGAACCATGGGACGAGCAATGGTATGATGCCATCAAGAATACGCTGAATTCGATCCCTACGCAGGCATTTTGTTTCCATATTAACGGTGTGCAAATCAATCCGGATGGTTGTGTGGTGGCCAGGGGCTTTGACGAGAATGCCGAAATGTTCCGTGTCCGTGCATTGCTTAGGGCGGGAGTCCGGTGTCTGCCCGAGAAGCAATCTAGGTGGGCACATGTTCCACTAGGACGCATCCTGGAGCCACTGGGAACAGAACGGTTTGCAAGACTGGGTGGTTTAATCGGCGAGATGGTTGATCAGCCGATTGCTTCAACAAACATCAATGTCATGAAATTTATACACGAAACGCGTTGGTATATGGAGGAGAGAGAAACGGTTGCTGAGTATCCGCTGGGCAATGCCATTGAGGAGGAGGCAATATGACGTTGCATCCGAAGGTTGTTGCAATCATCCAAGCCAGAATGGGGTCTACCCGTTTACCCGCCAAAACCATGATGGATTTGTCTGGAATGCCCTTGTTGGGCCGTTTACTGCAGCAAATGACCGGGACGAAAACCCTCGACGAAGTGATTGTTGCAACCAGCACAGATCCCTTGGACGATGTCATAGAAGCGTTTGCTAGCGGTAAGGGGTGTCGTGTAGTTCGGGGCTCCGAACAGGATGTGCTCAGTCGATATGTCATGGCGGCCGAGGCGGTCAACGCAGATGTTGTTGTACGCCTGACTGCCGATTGCCCGCTCCACTCACCTGATACCGTGGACGAAGTAGTGGAAGCCTTCCTGGACGCTAAGGCCGACTACGCTTGCAACACAGACCCCTATACCCGGCCGGACGGACAGGACGTAGAGGTGTTTACACGGGAGGTACTTAGCCGGGCTGCATCCATGGCTTCTGAAGCGCCTGACCGTGAGCATGTTACGCCCTGGATACGCAGGAGCCCCGATGTGGTTAGGCTCAATGTCTTACATCGCCTTCCGCATCAGCCATCATCACGCTGGTCTGTCGATCATCCCGATGATCTTGAATTCGCACGTTCGGTCTGGTCCTGTCTCGATAGGTATGGATCAAGACCCTTCAACTTTGAGGAAATCATGTCTGCCGTTATAGAAAGCGGTGCTGCACAAGGCAAAGCAACCATCAATGAGGGGTTTTATCTCTCTATTTTCAAGACTGCCACGGCAGAGGCTGCGCCACCGCTACCCTTGGGTAAGAGTTTCGAATGGTTGGAGCGCAGCGAGAAGGTTATTCCAGGAGGCGCGCAGACTTATTCGAAAAGCTGGCATCACCACATTCGTGGCGTGACCCCCATATTCCTAGAAAGCGGCAAGGGAGCAATCGTCACGGACGTGGACGGAAACCAGTATGTCGACCTTGTCCAAGGACTGCTTCCCAATATCTTGGGTTATGCCCACGAGGAGGTTGATCGCGCTGCCTACGAACGCGCCTGCAATGGACACAGCTTCTCTTTGCCACACCCGATCGAAGTTGAACTCGCAGAAAAGATCTGTCGATTGATTCCCTGCGCCGAGATGGTTCGATACGGAAAAAACGGTTCTGATGCAACAGCTGGGGCGGTTCGCGTGGCAAGGGCTTTTACCGGCCGGGAACATGTAGCTGTTTGCGGATACCATGGTTGGCAGGACTGGTTCATCGGCACGACTTCGCGTAACACGGGGGTTCCGCAAGCAGTGTGTGAACTGGCGCACCCCTTCCCCTACGACGACGTTGATGCGCTTGAGGCGTTGTTATCCAGCCGTCCTGGTCAGTTTGCTGCCGTAATCATGGAGCCTGTGAATTTCATCTGGCCGACACCTGGCTACCTGGAAAAGGTCAAGGAGATCGTGCATCGGCATGGAGCCTTGCTGATCTTTGACGAGATTTGTTCTGGGTTCCACTTTGGGCTTGGCGGAGCCCAGAAACTCTTTGGCGTACTGCCTGATCTGGCGACCTTTGGCAAAGCCATGGGCAATGGTTGGCCTATCAGTTGTGTCGTTGGCCGACGCGATGTTATGAAGGTTTTCGAAGACGCCTTCGTAAGCTTCACATTTGCCGGAGATGTATCTGCAATGGCCGCCGCTGTGAAAGTGCTAGAAATCCTTGAGTCCGGTGATGCTTACGCACGCATGACAGCTGCGGGAACCAGGTTGTTTGACGGTGCAAGAGTCATGGCCGCTGCTGCAGGTCTGGAAGACACTTTCAGGCTCAAAGGGCACCAACATTGGTCTCATTTTTCGTTTATCGACCAGAATGGGAATGATGATCCTGCAACAAGGGCTCTATGGATACAGGAAGTTACGCGCCGAGGTGTGTTGATACTCACTACCTTCAATATTTCAGCAGCTCTGGATGAGGCTGCGGTGAGAACTGTGCTTAGTGCTTTTGCTCATGCCTTCAAACGTGTAGCCGAGGCACGCAAGCTGGCTATCCCTCCCGAATCGTGGCTCGACGGGCCAATTCCAGTGCCTGCATTCCGCGCCCGTGGATAAGGCAGTGTAGTTGAGCGTTGAAGAGTAATTCAGAGAGGGGGGAATCAATCAAGTGTCGTTTACTGTGTTTACGGTTGGTTGGGAGCCAAGTTTTGCGAATGAATTTCTTGCACCAATTGAAAAAAAGACAGGCATCGGCTTCGTCCATGGTCTGGTAGGCGATGCGTCACGGATTTATTCTGCACAAAAGCTTTACCCTGAACTAAAGTTCATCGCACTCTCGAAGAGGAACAGAGACTCACTTCCTGCCCCGGATATAAGCCTGCTAACCAGTCTAGAAAGTGTTGGTGTTCCAACCGTCAGGAGCATGATTCAGGGAGACAGGGTATTACGGCATTGCTCTGAAGATGAATCTCTGGGCTACGCTACGTTATTAGCTGGAAAACTGAAGGAAGAGCTTGAACAGCTTCGGCCCGATGCGGTTCTTGCTTCCCACGACAGCTTGCATTCCGCAATGAGTTTAGCCGTAGCAAGACTACTCAATATCCCATGGGTAGCGCTAGCTTTTCCTGTTATACCGGACAACTTAACAGGCTTCTGCAACGCACTGACGCCAAACTCACTTGTTCCCATCATCCGCCCGGTCGATGAGAGTCTACGCAGTGAGGCTAAGGCTTTGATCCAGAGTGTACGTGCAAAAAACCAAAAGGTGGTTGCGTATCATGCACCCGTTTCACTTGTCCAATGGATATGGCAGTACGCCCTACACGTCAAGAATCTTATCCGCCGTATACAGGCTGCTGAGAGTCTCGGCACTGACAAATATACGTACCCTACAACTCTTGAACGAGTGTGCGACATCTTACGTCGGACGTTTAATCGTCTCCGTCTCCCAATCGATAAGATGCTGAAGTCACCGCCGGATGGCCGCTACATTTATTACCCCTTTCACATGGCTCCCGAGTCGATGCTGGATACTTGGGCGCCCTATTATCAAGACCAGCTAGCTTTTGTTGCACAACTGTCGTTGGCAATACCAGCCGATACCACCTTTGTGGTCAAGCTGCACTTCAGTGACCCAGATAATTACAGTCGTCAACAGCTCGATAAACTCATGAGCATGCCCCGATTAAGGGTTGCTCACCCAAGTGCTTCAGGCGGTACATTTATCGAAAAGGCGGCACTTGTGGCTGGTGTGACCGGTACCTCATGCCTGGAAGCGGCATTACTTGGCAAACCTGTCCTGGTTTTTGGAGATTCGCCCTATGCGAACTTCCCTCGCTCTGAGCGTGCGAGACGTCCGGACGGGCTATATAAACAGATTCGCCGTATGCTTGACCAGCCTTCACCAACTGATGAAGAAATTATTAACGCCTATGCCACATATATGGCGCGATATATGCCAGGCCGTATCAATGACTGGAGTCGCCCGATTGAGCCTGATGAACTCGTCCGATATGCTGAATGTTTTAGGGCGCTCATAGGTTATCTTTCCGTCCCGGAAAACCGCGAAAATTGGTATTCTCTTCCTCCATTTTCAGATTGTCAGGCATAAGATTCACGTCAACCAATGTCGGCATTGAGTATTAAAGTCTTTGGGTTAGTGCTAGTCAGAGATGTTGAACGATTACTCATCGCGCTTACCATATTCTTCGCAGCTTTTGTATTATGTTTACCAGTTCCACCAAATGAAGACATTGCACAGCTTTATCCATTGTGGGCAAATAGAATCACCATTGGTAATATTTTGTTACATGAATTATTGTTTATTTGTTGGTTTTTATTTTATGGCGGTCGAAGTTTGGCCAGTTTTTTTCTAACACCAAGGTATCCAGCACGGCAGGCGGCGATTTGTTTGATTATTCTCGCGATATGGTGCGGCATCATGTCATTATCGGCTCCCATGTTAGAGCAAGATATTGGGCGCACCTTACGATTGCTCCTTAATGCTGCTTTACTTCTTGCAGCTGTACGATGGGCGCGAAATTCTCCCGTGCACTCTTTGCTGGTGCTGGTTCTAGGATTCTTTTCAGGTACCGTTATAAACTTATTAATCTCGTTTGAATATCCGTTGATTGTCAATGGGGTCATGCGGCTGTCTGGTCAGAATACTCCGGGGGTAGCAATGGCTGTTGCGATTCACCTTTCGGCATGGCTCTTTATCCGAGGAAAAAGGAGGGAACAGTTGTTTTCCTTGCTTGTTGTGCCCGTATTCGCTGCTGCCTGCACAATCAGCTTCTCTCGTATTGGATGGTTTGTTGGAGCATTTGGATTGTTAGCATGGCTTTATGTTTTGTATTTTTCACAACCGTACAATCCTGAGCAACGTAGGGGAATAAGAATAATACGTTGTTGTTTGACACCTTTGTTAATCATAGGTCTTTTGATAGCGCCTACTACAAAGTATGGGCAGATTGCCGCCCAGTGGGGGATGGGTCTGATTGAACAGAAAGGATCATATGATGGGCAAGGCGATGGGGAGCGGCTATCTTACCTAAAAGGTACCTTGGAGATTGTATCAAAACATCCTTTTGGAGTTGGATACTCGGGTTTCTACAAATCATATGTATTGACAAAGAGTTATCGCAGCCCAGAAGCTGCTGAGGAGAGTTCACCCCTAGAGGCCAATCCTCATGCCACGTTCCTTTGGTATGCGAGCACAGGAGGAATCCCGGCAGCCTTTATATCTATTCTGTCATTCATCATGTTGCTAAACAGCATGCGAGTGGGGCTTAAGGCAACTCTGAGTAAAGATGGCCTCGTATTGTTCGCACTCATAGCCCCTGGGTTTTTGCTGATGGGGTTGACTGTTCCGTATTTGTTCAACGGTACGATCTTTATAATTCCAATAGCCATCGCTGCTGGATGGGGATGGTTAAGACTGTCAGAGCATCCGCAATCCGTTACAAATACGTAGAGTGGGTTATGTTTCTTGCACGGCGCGTGAAAAAAGGATATACTTTAGGATCATATCAACCCTTTTGTTCATCTTGTGGTAAAAATTGAGAGCAGGATATTTAAATGCATGCTAATCACGCACAGAGTACGGGTAAAGATATATTGTTGGGTTCTGGTGAGTGCGAAAAAGTTCTTAAGTGTGACTTGCTGAAGATATTCGAGGGGGCTAGAAACAGTCAAGTTGATCCGTATTATCTTGATCGGACAGGTAGGAATCGTTTTGCAGCGAGTCAGCTTAATAAACTCCCTGTCAGCAGTATTTTGAATTTAGGTGGAGGTGGTCATCGGCATCTTCAGCAGAGCTTGGGTAGAAAGGATATTATGGTTTATGAGATGGACATTCAGGGGGATTGCGACTTACGGGTAAATCTTGATCAGTTGCAGGGGTTGCCATTTGACGATCGCTCTTTTGACGTGGTGTGTGCGTTTGATGTGTTAGAGCATCTTGAAAATTTCCATTTGATAAACGATGAAATGTACCGGGTTGCAAGGGATTATGTGCTGATATCCCTTCCCAATAGTGCCGCTGAGATTTTCTATGATGCGTTTTGGAATAGGCCACAAATTGAGTCCAATAAGAATCGTGGAACATATTCAATCTTCTATGGTTTGCCGCTTGTTCCGCCTGATGATCGCCATAGATGGTGGCTGTACTTCCAGGATATTGTTCGTTTCTATTATTATTTTTCTTTGAAAAATAATGCTGATCTTGAGTTTTGGGTTCCTAAATTGAATTTCAAGAAAAGATTATTTCAAAAAATTTTTGGAAAACACTTATACTATACTTTTTTTTGTCCTCATGTGTGGGTTAAAATAAAGAAACGGCAGTCATAAAATTTACTATTATTCTATTTTTGAAAAATGAATATTAATATAAATTCGCGAGCTAGCAATATTATTGCATTTTTTCTGCAGGATTTGGATGGTGGTGGTGCTGAACGAGCCATCATTAGATTGGCGGGCGAAATTGCAGAGCTTGGATACTCGGTTGATCTTGTAGTGGGAGATGCCTCCGATTATCGACCTGAGGTTTCTGAAAAAATCAATCTACTTGACTTTGCGACACGTTCCCCATTTTCGGTGTTCAGCAGGCTGACTTCATACTTGAGATACCGCAAGCCGGTAGTGATTATGTCAGCGCTTGATCTAGCCAACATTATGCTGCTTTTGGCAGTAAACCTTGTAGGTTTCAAGGGCAGAAAAGTAATCAGTCAGCGTGCTGTCTTTGATGCCGGTCTGCGCGACCTGAATCCTATCCGAAGAATGCTTACATGGCAGTTGATACGTGTCTGTTTCCCGCATGCAGATGCACTTATCAGCAATTCGCATGCTGCTGCGCTTGAAGTGAAAGCGCGACTTGATATCCCTGCAGACAAAATTTTTACGATCCAAAACGCCATTGATCTTACCCGCATTACACAACTTGCCCAAGAGCCTTTGAGTGATCATCTTGTCTTGAATGACACAGTTCCCTTGATTGTTTCTGTTGGCAGCCTGACAAAACGAAAGGACATGTCGACGCTGATACAGTCCTTTGCGCTAGTAAGAGCGCAAAGGACATCTCGTCTGGTTGTTGTTGGTAAGGGGCCAGAGATGCCCATTCTCGAATCCTTGATCAAGGAACTTGGGTTGGAGGGGAGCGCTCATTTGGTTGGCTTCGATGCAAATCCCTACAAATGGATTGCTGCAGCATCAGTTTTCGTCAGTTCATCAATGGAAGAAGGATTTCCTAATGTAATCGCTGAGGCATTGACTATAGGGCGTTCTGTTGTTGCTACCGACTGTCCTGGTGATACAGCAGAGCTTCTCGGTCATGGGAAGTGGGGGCGTTTGGTTCCAGTCGGTGATACCGAAAACATGGCAGAAGCCATTTTGGCAGCGCTAGATGACCCAAGTCCGCCCCAAGGACATATACGTGCAGCAGACTTCAGTCCTTCGAAAAATGCTGCAGCCTACCTAGATGTCTTGTTGCCCCAAAAGAGTTCGACCATGTCTGCATTTTCTGGATATGTATAGTTTATGTGTGGTTTTATTGGAATTGCGGCCACAGACCCCATCACAAATCGTTCTTGGCTAGGCGTCGGTCGCGATGCCATGCTGCATCGCGGACCAGATGATGCCGGTGAGTGGTGGTCGGTGGACGGTCGCGTTGGGTTGGGGCATAGGCGACTCTCCATCCTTGAGTTATCGCACCTTGGACATCAGCCAATGCAGTACCCGGCCGAGGGGCTTTCTATCGCTTTCAATGGCGAAATCTACAACCATGCGGATTTACGCCGTGAGCTCATCAAGCAAGGTTTTGTGTTCCGGTCGCGTAGTGACGCCGAAGTCCTGCTCGCAGCCTATTCAGCATGGGGTGATGCCTGCTTGGCTAAGCTCAACGGCATGTTTGCTTTCGCGATATACGATGAGCGTAAGCAAATGCTGTTCATGGCCAGGGACAGGGCAGGGGAAAAACCACTTTTTTATCGATTCGCCAATGGCTCGCTACGATTCGCCTCAGAACTGAAGTCTTTGCTCGCAGATACTGAGGCGCCGCGGCGCATTGATCCTGAATCACTGGATTGCTACCTAGGCATGGGCTTCGTGCCTGGAGAGCGTTGCATCCTGCTGGGGTATAGCAAGCTACTCCCGGCGCACGCGTTGAGTTTTAGCTTGTCCTCTGGCGCACTGCGGGTTTGGCGATACTGGTCATTCTCCGCTTCGCAAATGAAGTTGCCGCTGTACAAAAGCATCATGCCATAACAAGCCCCGGTATCCTCCGTTGTGTTTTTATCCGCCAAAATAATAAATGGGTTATGCTGGTGGCTTGACGTACCGCGGATACTCCCG
>Ga0123356_10005549_pt1 | contig 12829 bp, 13 predicted proteins | sample TergutEmb28metaG_2_FD_92546 | JGI IMG/M metagenome (GOLD analysis project Ga0123356, IMG submission 92546) | Embiratermes neotenicus P3 segment gut microbial communities from Petit-Saut dam, French Guiana - Emb289 P3 | ecosystem: Host-associated > Arthropoda: Insects > Digestive system > Gut ... | reverse complement strand
GATCTTTTTGAAAGAAGTCGTCAGACCTGTTTGTTGGTTTGGTGTTTTACTCAGTTTTTGCGGTCTTGCCGCCGTGACATTGACCCAAGTTTCGGAATTTACCTTTGATATCGGTGTATTTTTGATTATATGTGCGGCGTTGTGTTCCGGTGTATACAGTACGGTTATGCGTGTCCTCACTAAAAAATACACGGCAATTGAAGCTACAACCTATACGATCATTGCAGGTACTCTCGGCACATTGTTGTTCCTTCCTACAGCAATCCGCGAAATACCCGATTCAAATTTGTCGGTCAATTTATTGGTTATATTCATGGGTGTCTTCCCCGCCGCTATTGCTTATCTCGCTTGGAGTTATGCTCTTTCCAAAGCAATAAAAACTGCTCATGTAACTGTTTTTTCATATTTGATTCCGTTCATATCGGCACTTATAGCATATTTTTGGCTTCGAGAAATTTTATCGATATATGTGTTGGTCGGCGGTATAGTGATAATTGCAGGAATGCTGTTAACAAATATTTTTGACAGAAAATGATAATATATTTAAGTTCCGGAGGAGAAAAAATTGAAAGCGTTTATAGATAAATTATTACGAAATCCCATTTCATTTGAAATCACATCAATCCCTGTTTATTTATTTTATTGCTTGGTGTTTGCTGTTGCCGCTATTCCGTCCGCATTCATTATATATTGGGGAATAGGTTTGTTTAACGGCAGTTTTTTGATGTTTCTTTTATTGACCTTTTTATGTTTTGTCGCATTTTATGTGTTTTTGGTTGTATCGGCAATAGTTGTCGGATTTGTTGAGCGTTTATTGACCATCGGGTTGAAGCCGGGAGCATATCCGCCCGGATCATCTGAAGTTTTTCAGTGGCTTATTTATTCCGGTCTTCATTTATGGCTTGTTAATTTAGTTTTGCCGTTTATACGAGGAAATAATTGGATCAAGGTTTATTTAAGGATCGCAGGTGCTAAAATCGGCACACAGTCTTTTATAAATACGAGAGAGATTTATGATGCGTATCTTTTGGAAATAGGACGTGAAGTATTGGTCGGAGGAGATGCATTCATAAATTGTCATTTGTTTGAACACGGGCATTTGGTTTTGGATAAAATCATTATCGGGGATCAAGCTACGATCGGTTCAAACGCTTATTTGACACCCGGGACACGTGTCGGAAACAGAGGTTCGGTCGGGATCCATACTCATTTGCGACGTAATACAATAATAAATGACGGGGATGCATTGATCACACCGCCCGGTATGACCCCCCGCCAAGTTGTTAAATTGACTCGGAAGAAGCTTGAAAAGAAAAGCGATTCGGAAAAGCAGGACGATTAAATAAGGCAATAATCCTCATGCAATATTGCATACCAATGCAAATCGCACCATTCGCCTTTGCTTGAAATCGAATGTTTACGCCAAACGCCTTCGGAAGTCATCCCGAGTTTTTTCATTAGCGGAACAGATTTTTCCGTATCGATCGCTTCGGCACATATTTTATGCAGTTCCATTTCTTCAAAACCGTAACTGATCAAACGACTGCATATTTCATATGCATAACCTTTTCGCCAATAATCTTTATTGAATATCCATCCGGTTTCATAAATCTCCGGTTCATCAATGGATTTAAACAAAACATAACCGATAACCTTCCCTGTTTCTTTCAATACAGCGGCAAATCCGCCTTTCGGATCACGTTCGATGCAGAACTCTTTTAAGAATTTTTCGCACTTTTTTATATCATAAGGCGGTTCGGTATGTTCCATAACAATCGGATCGCTGAATATTTCATGTAAATCATCAAGATCATCCATGGTAAATTCACGCAAGATCATTCGCTCGGTTTTTAAATACATTACAATATACCTCTTGTTTTATTCCCCGTGAAAAAGCTATTGTATCATATGCAGATACATAAAAAAACGCATGCATACGCAAATGGTCGTGCATATGCAAGCGATTTAGTTAACAGATAAATAACACAATTTGATAAGATAAAGTTCCTAGAAATAGGTGTCGAGGTTTTCTGCGGAAGTTTCACTCTTTTCCGGTGCCGGTTTTTCGGCTTTAGGTGTTTCCGGAGTGAATGCTTGTTCCTTTGCTGCCTCTTTTGCGGCGTTTTGTGCCGCGTTCTTTGCGTTATTGCTCAACTCGACATTATCGTTGGAAATTACATTCGCATCGTTTTCCGGTTTGTCTTTCGGAAATTCTTTTATCAAATGTTTTACGTCGATTTGAGACTTTTCTTCGATATAAGTTTTAACGTCTGTGTAGATTTTTGCCGTGTTTTGATCGATATTCTTAATCATGATCCTATCCTCCTTGATTAGCCGCAGTCCCCGGAATCCTTTCCAAGAACTTTACACACTGTGTTTGATTTTATCTCCTACTCGTATTATCGGCATTATGTACGGAAACTTTAGCTTTAAAAGCAAAAATTTTTATATACCCGGACATAATAATTTAACAAGATGATTTTTGGTATAAATTATTGATTTATTTCGCAGTATTTATTAATTATTTACTTGTACGGGAATCTAAATAAATGTATACTTTGCAATGGTGAAAGGATGGAATAGCGTGAAAGAACATAAGTATTCAAAAGGTTGGTGCGTAACCCCATTCTTTACACGACTTATGGAATAAGACGTTAGCTATCTTGTGTAAACAGAATTGAAATGGGGTTTAATATGATCGGCTTCGGAACTGTTGTAAATATTTTTACCATAATCATCGGCGGAGCAGCCGGGCTTATTCTTAAAAAGTATATATCAAAACGTATAACGGAAACCGTAATGCAGGGTATCGCACTCGCTGTTCTGGTAATAGGGGTAAGCGGAACACTTAGTGCTGCGTTTTATATCGTCGATGATGCGATAGTAAGCGATCATGTTTTGATTATGATCGTTTCTTTGGCGTTAGGTGCATTCATCGGAGAGTTATTGAAAATTGAGCAAGGCCTCGAAAAGTTCGGTGCTTTTTGTGAAGCCAAACTTAAGAAGCCTGATGATGATTCAACATTCGCACAAGGTTTTGTCACCGCAACATTGGTTTTTTGTGTAGGTTCGATGGCAATCGTCGGTTCGCTTGAAGACGGCATTAACAGAAACAGCGACATCCTTGTAGCAAAAGCTATTATAGATGGCATAGCGGCAATAATCTTTGCTTCAACAATGGGTATCGGAGTTTTGTTTTCTGCATTAACAGTAGGTCTTTATCAAGGTTCAATCACCTTATTGGCTGTTGTCGCCGCACCGTTTTTCAGCGAAACCGTGGTGATGCAAATGTCATTGGTCGGGTCGATATTGATAATGAGTATCGGATTCAACATGTTGAAAATGGGAAAAATAAAAACAGGCAATTTATTGCCCGCTATTTTTATTCCTGCTGTTTATCAATTGATTCGAAGTTTTTTCATTTGATTTCTTGTGATTTTGCATAAAATATTTTGCTTTTTAATGTCCGGTTTTTATCTCAATATTTCTAAATATTTTCATGTTTTTTCCGATAATATATATAGAGAGAAAAGGGGAGAACATGAGTTATATCAACGGTAATCATAATTATATAAGTTCATATCATACAGGTAAAAAAGGATACATCGATAAATTTGAGAAATCGTTGAAACTGCCGTTTTTGAATGTATTGCAAAACTATATGCCTTTAAACAAACCTGCATATATTGAAGAATCTGATATTGACAGTTCTGATATTTTAATAAATGATAATATTGAACTGAGTTCAGCGGTAACAGGAGCAACGGAAACGTTAAACAACCATTAAAGAGAACACAAATCTTGTTTGGTAGTTTGAGCTTGTTACGTGTATGTCTTCGTTGTGGTTGTCCAGTATTTGTTTTACTATAAAGAGACCGAGTCCCGCGCCTTCACGATCGGCGCTGCGGGATCTGTCTGCTTTGTGGAATCTGTCAAAGATGTGCGGCAACTCGTCGACAGGGATCGGTTCGCCTCGGTTGGTTACTGAAACTTGCGCGCGATCGCCTTGTTCGGTCACTTCAAGCTCGATCAAGCTGCCGAAGTCTGAAAACTTTATTGCGTTGTCAATAAGATTATAAATAACTTGTGTTATTGAGTCCGCATCACCTTGAGTCATGATCGCTTCTTCGGGTAATTGTGCGGCTACGTCCAAGCGTTTTTCATCGATTTTTCCGGCATGACTTACAAGAGCCACTCTTGCGGCTTCCGAAATGTCAAATGAACTGTCATTATATGTGTTTGAATCTACCGCTCTGAGTGTGGATATTTCCGTCATGCTTCTGACAAGTCTTGAGAGTCTTCTTGTTTCGGAGGATATGACTTCCAAATATCTTGTTTCTTCTTCGCGGGGGATCGTGCCGTCAAGTAATCCTTCCGCAAATCCGGCAATAACTGTCATCGGTGTTCTGAGTTCATGAGAAAGATTTGTTATAAAATCGCGTCTTAATTGTTCTGAGCTTTCAAGTGTATCCGCCATGGCGTTAAATGCTTCTGTGAGCTGCCCTATTTCGTCGTCTTTTCCTTGATCTTTAACACGAGCACTGAATTCACCGCGTGTGAAACGTCGCGCCGCACAAGCCATTTCGTTTAACGGTTCGGCTTGTTTTTTTGTTGCGATAAAAGTAATGATAAATGCAAACAACATTACTACCAGTGCAATGACGATAAACAAGCTGTAAAAATTACTCCATTCCTGGCGAAAAACGGAAATATCGCTCGTAACAAATAAATGTCCGTAAGAATGCAACTCTCCGTCGATCGTTGTTGTGACAGGCATTCCAGAAATTTGGCGACGCTCCGGATAGATATCTCCCAAGGTCGACATTGTTACCGATATTCCGTTTGTTTCTGCATACCTGAGCATTTCATCAGGAACGATTTTCCCTATATTTGCAAGCGATCTGTCCGAACATGCTTCAATGACTCCGTCGACATTTGTTATGAATAAATCAAATCCCGTGATACCCGATGTCATCGTGAGCCACATGTTTAAATCTGTGCCGTTAAGATATTCGGAGTCGGCGGTATGCCTGTTGATTATATACTTTCCTGTTTCATTTAATGTCGACAACATCAATTCTCTCTTATCGGCCATGGTGCGTCTGTAGCTGATTGCTGTAGACAAACCGCCGAGAAGAGAGAAACTGAGCAAGACTATTAATGATGTGGCAATGAAAATGCGAAAGTATATGCTGTTTTTCATAAAAACTCATTTTTCGCTGAGCAGTTCGAACTTATAGCCCACTCCCCAGACTGTTTTAAGCGACCACTTATCACTTACATTTTCGAGCTTTTCGCGAAGTCGTTTGATGTGAACGTCAACCGTTCTCGAATCTCCGAAATAATCAAAACCCCAAACTTCATCAAGCAATTGATTGCGTGTATATACTCTGTTAGGTGACAATGCAAGATGGTATAAAAGTTCCATTTCTTTCGGCGGTGCTTCGACTCGTTTGTTGCGAACAAGAAGCTCGAAAGAATCCATATCGATAACCAGATTATCAAAAGTCAGTCGCTTTTCTTCAGATCCGCCGGTTACGTCATATCTGCGCATGACTGCATGTATACGTGCCATCAATTCCCCGACTTCAAACGGCTTAACTATGTAGTCATCCGCACCCATTTCAAGTCCCGTGACTTTATCGAGTGTTTCATCCTTTGCTGTGAGCATTATTATCGGAACATTTGAAACGGCACGTATTTCACGGCATACTCCCCAGCCGTCAAGTACAGGCATCATGATGTCGAGAAGAATAAGATCGGGTTCGACCCTTTCAAATTCCGTAACACCTACTGCTCCGTTTTCTGCGATGGTTACGGTAAATCCGTCTTTTTCCAAATAAAGACGTAAAAGTTCTGCGATATTACTGTCATCTTCTACAATAAGAACTTTTTTGCTCATCCGATTTTCTCCTTATCATTTTATATTCAAAATCGTTCGTTGTGGTGAACAATTTGGAAACAAATTTGCATGTATTTAATTAACATTTCCATTCTATTTGAAATCTTGCTATAATATCAATATAAATTAATATTTAATTTGTCGGAGGTTTGCTAATGAAGATCGGTTTTTTAACAAGCGGCGGTGATTGTCAGGGACTTAACGCGGCGTTACGCGGTGTAGCGAAGACTTTATTCGGTGCTGTTCCTTATGTGGAAATCTACGGGATCCAAGACGGTTATGCCGGGCTTATCGAGAGCAAATGGCGAAAGATGGAGCAATATGAATTTTCCGGTATCCTTCGAGAAGGCGGCACTATATTGGGTACATCCAGACAGCCGTATAAAACGATCCGTAATTTCGAAGACAGCAGGAATTCAGACAGATTGACCACGATGGTCAGAAATTATCATAAAGAGTGTTTTGATGCTCTTGTTATTCTCGGCGGTAACGGGACTCATAAAACGGCTCATGCTCTCAGTCAATACGGTCTCAATGTTGTCACGCTTCCGAAAACCATAGATAATGATCTTTACGGCACCGATTATTCTTTCGGTTTTGACAGTGCCGTTGCGAAAGCGGCAGATGTTCTTGATACATTGCATTCAACCGCGGCGGCTCACGGACGTATTTTCGTGTGTGAACTGATGGGTCGTAAGGCCGGCTGGGTTGCTTTGTATTCGGGTATTGCGGGCGGTGCGGATGTTATTTTGCTTCCGGAGATCCCGTATTCGATCGACAGTGTTTTGGAAGTCATTGATAAACGCAATAAATCCGGTAAGAATTTTTCAATTATAGCTGTTGCCGAAGGTGCGATGACAAAGGAACAAGCGGAGCAGCCTAAGAGTGACAGAAAAGTCGGTGATATTTCTCCGGGCATGGAGCTTGTGCGGATCCTTGATGAGAAGCTTAATCAAGACGTCAGGCTGACGATCCCGGGGCATTTCCAACGCGGCGGCGATCCTACTCCGACAGACAGGGTATTCTGTTCGCGTCTCGGTGCAATGGCGGGCGAACTGGTGCTTAAACGCAAGTTTGGCAACATGGTGGCTCTGCAAGGCAATACAATCGGTGCTGTTCCGTTAAGCGAAGTCGCCGGCAAACTGAAAATGATTTCACAGGATAATGAAGTATTGAAACAAGCCAGGTTACTTGGAATATCACTTGGTGAATAAATTGGTTCTACATCCGTGTGACTTGAAGTCAGTATAATCACTTCTTTTTCGTTTCGACTGTACGTCCATGTACAGACTCACGCGTTCCACCATCCGTGGTTGCACTTGTCAGAAGTAATTATACTGCCTCCAAGTCACACTACTGTTTACTTATCATAATTTAACATTTATTCCGGATTTATGCAATTGCTGTTTTAGGTCCGGGATTTTTATTTCTCCGTAATGGAAGACTGAAGCGGCGAGGGCGGCGTTTATGATGGGGATTGTATTGAATAATGTTATGAAGTCTTCTATGGTGCCGGCGCCGCCGGAGGCGGTGACGGGGATTTGAACAGCTTTGCATACTGCTTGGAGGAGGGGGAGGTCGTAGCCGGTTTTTATGCCGTCGGTGTCTATGCTGTTTACTACTATTTCGCCGGAGCCGTTGTCAGCGCCGTTTTTCAGCCATTCGATTGCTTCGATTCCTGTGTTTTCTCTGCCGCCTTTGGCGAATACCCGGTAAGTATCGTCAACAAGCTTGATGTCTGCGGCAAAGACGACGCGGTCGCTTCCGTATTTTTTTGATACTTCGTTTATAAGATTCGGGTTTTTTATGACGCCGGAGTTTATGCTTACTTTTGAGACTCCGAGGTCGAGCATTCTTCCGAAGTCGTCTGCTGTGTTTATTCCTCCGCCTACTGTCAGGGGGATCGATATGTTGTCGAGGACTTGCTTTAATAAATCGATGAATACTCCTCGTCCTTCTATTGATGCCATGATATCGTAAAAAACCAATTCATCCGCTCCGGCATCATTATAAATACGTGCAAGGTCAACGGGGGATGATACTTCTTTTATTCCTTCAAATTTTACGCCTTTTACTACTTTGCCGTCTTTGATGTCAAGGCACGGGATTATTTTTTTTGTTTCTGTATTTTTCATTTTCATCTTTCCGTTTTCAATTGATTAATGATTTCTCCCAAGTCAATGTCACCTGTATACAGTGCTTTTCCGAGGATCGCACCGTTCATTCCCATTTCGGACAGGTTTTTTATTTCATTTATAGATGATACTCCGCCTGATGCTATCAGTCCGATCGATAGTTCGGATCGTAATGTTTTATACAATTCCATGTTTGTTCCGCTCATCATTCCGTCTTTGGAAATGTCGGTACATATCAATGTTTTTACGCCTGTTTCATCTACCGTATAGCAAAATTCGATTGCATTAAGGTCCGATACTTCTGTCCATCCTTTGACGGCAACGAGTCCGTCTTTTATATCTACCGAAACCGCAATTGCTTCACCGAACATTTTTACGGATTCACGTAAAAAACCGGGTACAGAAACTGCTGCCGTACCCAGGATTGTTCGCTTTACTCCTGCGTTTATATATTTTTCGATTATTTCCGTTGTTCGTATTCCGCCGCCGACTTGTACAAATAAGCCGGATTCGGCGACGATGCGTTTTATAAGTTCAAAATTAGCCGGTTCGCTGTCACGGGCACCTTCGAGGTCGACGATGTGTAACGCTGTTGCACCGGCTTTTTTAAAGTTTACGGCTACGGATACGGGGTCATCGCTGTAAACGGTCATTTGTGCATAATCGCCTCGTTTGAGCCGTACTGCTTTGCCTTCATATAAATCGATCGCCGGATATAATATCACATCAATACTCCTTTTGTTGACGGTATATCATCAATGAAGTCTTCATCTTTTTTTACTGCTTCTTTGAGTGCACGAGCAAATGCTTTAAAACATGCTTCCAATATATGATGTGCGTTTTTACCTTCAAGCATGCGTATATGAATCGTTACGCCGGCTTTTCTGACAAATCCCTGCATGAATTCTTCAAACAACTCAGCATCCATTGCGCCGACCGGACGATCCGGGAGTGTTACATCAAGATTTAAATGTCCCCTGCCCGATACATCGACCGCACAAAGAACAAGAGCTTCATCCATGGGAATCGTAACATCACTGTATCTGAATATTCCTCTTGCTTCTCCCAAAGCTTGTGCAAAAGCCGATCCCAAACATATCCCTATATCTTCGACAGAATGATGACAGTCAACATGAACATCACCTTTGCATTCGACTTCAAGATCAAATCTGCCGTGTCTTGCAAACAATTCAAGCATATGATCAAGAAATCCGACACCGGTATTAACGGTGTTTTTTCCGACACCGTCAAGACACAAAGATAATTTAATTTCTGTTTCTGTTGTATTGCGTACTATTTCACCTATCCTCATTTTAAACCTCATATAAAATCTCTTTTGTTGCTTTGATAAGTGCGTTCATTTGTTCTTCGGATCCTATTGTAATCCTTACATGATCGGATATCCGGGGTTTATTCCACTGCCTTATCAGTATACCTTTTTCTTTCAGTTTTGAATACAGTTCAAAGCCGGTTATTTTCGGATTTTTTCCGAATAAGAAGTTTGCGTGTGAATCGGTAAACACGAAACCCGTATCTTCCAAGTGTTTTTGGGTGTATTTCCTTGTTTTGATTATTTCTTTTCGTTTTTTTACAAAATATTCTTCGTTGTCGAGTGCCGCTTCACCCATAACTTGTGTGAGGTTGTTTACGTTGTACGGGTTGAATGAATACTTCATTTTGTTCATGTCTTCAATGATAGGTGCAGAGCCTATTGCATAACCTAATCGAGCACCCGCTAATGAACGTGATTTTGAATATGTGTGTATTACTAAGAGGTTATCATATTTTTTTATAAGCGGAATTACGGAAGTGCCTCCAAAATCGACATAAGCTTCATCTATCATAACGATGTAATCCGGGTTGCTTGTGACTATTTTTTCGATATCATCAAGTTCGAGCGATATGCCGGTCGGTGCGTTCGGGTTGGCGATCACAATGTTTTTACTTGTATTGATGTAATCTTGAATGTTTATTGTAAAATCGTCTTGCAAAGGGATTTCTTGGTATGGTATGTCATACAGTTTGGCGTAAACGGGGTAAAAACCGTATGTTATGTCGGGGAATATGACACCGTTTTCGAAAAAAGCAAGGAATGCAAACGCCAGTAATTCGTCGGATCCGTTGCCGATTATTATGTTTTCCGGTTGGACATCATAAAGCTTCGCAAGTTTATTAATCAATTTTTTGCCATCGGTGTTTGGGTATAATTTTAGTTTTTCGACCTCCCCCGCTACGATATCTGCGATCACAGCCGGCGGCGGAAACGGTGATTCATTTGTGTTGAGCTTAATATATTCCATACCGGTCGGTTGTTCTCCGGGAACATATGTGTCAAGCGAAGCAAGCCTGCTTGCTATAAATTTGCTCATAATCAGTAAACTCTTTTTTCTATTGATAATGCGTGTGCTTTTAATCCTTCTTCTTCAGCAAAACGGATAACATCGGCACTTGCCTTACACAATGCTTCTTCTGTGTAATAGAGATATTGTGTTTTCTTTGTGAAATCTTCAACAGATAAAGGACTTGAAAAACGGCTTGTTCCCGATGTCGGAAGGGTGTGATTTACCCCTGCGTAATAATCGCCGAGAGGTTCCGGTGAATGTTTTCCTAAAAATACGGATCCGGCATTTATTATTTTATCAAGATAATTAAAGGGTTCGTCAAGCATTATTTCAAGATGTTCGGGTGCCAGTTTATTTGATAAATCAAAGGCTTCGTCCATACTTTCAACCATTATTATCAAGCCGTGATCGTCGATTGCTTTGCGTGCGATTTCTTCGCGGGGTAATACAGATAATTGGTCTTCAATTTCCTGTTTTACTTTATCGGCAAGAATTTTGCTGTCAGTGATGAGTATTGCCGGTGAATCCGGTCCGTGTTCGCATTGTGAAAGCATGTCTGCGGCGACATGGCAAGGGTTTGCTGTTTCATCGGCGATCACGAGGATGTCGCTGGGTCCGGCGATCATGTCTATTCCGACGATGCCGAATACTTGGCGTTTTGCTTCCGCAACGTATGCATTGCCGGGACCGGTGATTTTGTCGACTCGAGGTATCGAATCCGTTCCGAATGCCATGGCGGCGATCGCTTGTGCTCCGCCGATCGTGAATATCCTGTCTGCACCGGCTATTTTTGCCGCTGCGATCAGCCTTGCGTCAACTCCGTTGCAAGTGTCAATAACATTGCCGGCGTCATTGATATTGTCGCAAACACATTCATTTGACGGTGGAGTTGTTATGATTATTTCTTTTACTCCGGCTATCTTTGCCGGTATACAGTTCATCAACAGAGATGATGACAGTGCTGCACTTCCTCCCGGCACATATATCCCCACACGTTCGATCGGTGTTATTTTTTGTCCCATTACAACACCGTCTTTGGGCGGCAGGTCAAAGCCTTTTTGGATTTGGTTGCGATGAAAATCTTCAATGTTTTTTGCCGCACGTTCCATTACTTTAATGAATTCCGGGTCGACGCTTTCGATCGCTCTGTCCATAACTTCCGGTGTCAGTTCAAATTTATCGATAATGCAATCATCAAATTTTTCTGTATATTCCCGAAGCGCTTCATCTCCGCGTTTAACCACATTCGCAATAATCATTGCAACCGTAGTGTTTATTTTCGTTGAATCAATCGTCTGCTGCACGATGCAATTTGCCGGAACTTCATTTGCCGATATTATTTTTATCATTTTATGTAAATCCTTAATCCTTATTCTCCGTCGCTTCTGCCAATTGCTCAGAAATGGTTTTGACAAGAGCATCAATCTTTTTATGTTTGAATTTATAACTTACCTTGTTGGATACCAGACGAGCACTTATATCCGTTATTTTTTCGATCGGTTCCATTTCGTTTTCAAGCAGTGTTTGCCCTGTTTCGACGATGTCGACGATCACATCCGACAAGCCGAGAATCGGTGCCAGTTCGATAGAACCGTTGAGTTCGATAACATCGATTTCTCGTCCGTGTTTGCGGTAATGAGTGCGTGCAATGTTCGGGAATTTTGTGGCGACACGCAGTGTTTTGGTTCGATTTTCGGGATCGAAACCTTTTTCTGCCGAAACACTCATATTGCACTTCCCGATGCCGAGATCGAGAAGCTCGTACACTTCGGGTGAATATTCAAGTAAGATATCTTTGCCCGCAATACCGATATCCGCCACTCCGCGTTCGACATAAATAGCTACATCGGAAGGTTTTACCCAAAAATATCGAACTCCTGTTTCGGGATTTTCAAATACAAGTTTGCGGCTTTCTTCGCGAATGCCGGGGCATCCGTATCCCGCATTTTCGAAAATCGCATATGCTTTTTCGCCCAATCTGCCTTTCGGTAAAGCAATACCGATCATATTATTATCGGTTTCCGATTCTGCAGCCGATTCCGGCTCCGGTTTTTCCGGCGGTTGCGAATTTTCAAGTAAGTCAAGATACACGGCAAAACCTATCGCTTCAGATTTTTTGCCGAACTTACGAAGCAGTTCATCATAACGACCGCCCGATAATACTCTGTTCGGAATGCCTTCAATATATCCTTGGAAAATTATACCGTTGTAATAACTGATATCGTTTATGATTGAAAAGTCAATGTTTATTCCTTCGGTAAAACCTGATTTTTTCATAACAATATTCAGATCGCTGAGTTCTGTCAATGCTTTCTTCATTTCATCGTTAATACAAATACGCTTTACTTCATCGACAACATCATCATATGAGCCGTAAAGCTTTGCAAGGGTTTTGACTCCGTCGTTAAATTTATCGCTTAATTTATACTCCCGGCATAATGATTCAAGTT
>Ga0123356_10005548_pt1 | contig 12830 bp, 8 predicted proteins | sample TergutEmb28metaG_2_FD_92546 | JGI IMG/M metagenome (GOLD analysis project Ga0123356, IMG submission 92546) | Embiratermes neotenicus P3 segment gut microbial communities from Petit-Saut dam, French Guiana - Emb289 P3 | ecosystem: Host-associated > Arthropoda: Insects > Digestive system > Gut ... | reverse complement strand
ATTGTGAGTGTTGTTTGTGGGGTTTGTTGTTTTTGTCTTGGCATACGCAGTATATACATTGTTTATACTTATAAGGTTTTTGGTGGTAAACCCTTAAAAACGTCAGTGAGCTGAATACATACAGCAGTATTAGTTCTATATGTTAAACAAATATAAAAATCGTCAAGGACTTGCGTCAGGAATAAAAATTAAAGGGCCATTCGCCGTTTAAAGTGGGTGTACTTTACAGAGTTTTCTCAAGGTTGTCTACAAAAACTCTGCCGATACCTGGGGTGCTTAGTTTTCACACAACAAAGGGGTGCGAGACTCAACCCTTGCGGTTGAGTCTGCGGTGGCGTAAAATCCCCAAAAAACCTCATCGAGCACTACTCGTAACCAACTCAAAAGCAACCTTCTCTGAGCAACTCTAAACTTTTACTTCAAAAGCGCCACAGTGCAAATAAAGGCCATTTGCTGTCTTAGGTGGGTGTACTTTACAGAGTTTTCTCTAAATTTGTCCACAAAAACTCCACCGTCGCTTCGAGAGCAGGAAGCCTTTGGCTGAGCATGCAATCAAAATCTCAAACGTTTATGCTATCTTAACTGCACAGAAAACATGACCCCGAAAGAAATTGGCCCAAATATTTTTGTCCCAAGCCCGTTAACAATAAAAAAAGAGATGAGGGGATTTGTTCTAATTTATGGTCCAGGCAGTGGTGGAAGAACTATTACGCTGTCTATGTAGATATTGTTGCTGTAGTCGTTAGAGTTTTCACGATAGACTGTTAACGAGATGTATTTGAAATTGTTCGCATAGTTTCCGCAGTCAATCCAGCGTGCTCCACCTGTACCTACAATGACATTGTTGTTGACTACATACCAGTTGTAATTGTCGTTAGAAACATATACTCGAAGACGGCTTGTGTAGCTGGATGCATAGCCATAGATCCATATGCGTCCTCTAGCTTGGTCCGCGCCGCTGTAGCCCATGCTTCCTGTGACACATGCTTGATCATTTACGTTTAAAGCATACAATCGTGTGTAGCTACCATCGGGTTGGGCACCTGTGAAACCATTGGGAGTGCTAACAGATCCCGAACCAAAGGAACTATAACTTTTATGGGGAGAGTGAACAAAGTACTCATACAATCGCAGATTTCCGTTCCCATAGATGACTAAGTTACAATTGGAAAACGTTGCGAACCCTACCCAGCCTGAATCAAAACCCGTGGAAAGCTTTGTATTGCCAAATGAATTGCCGAATCGATTATATGACGCCCGATCTAGTGCTTGATTTATAGTAATATCGAGCGATAATGCTCCATATAGAAAGTCTTGAAGCCATAGATAATAGAGGACATTTGGATATGCGGGGTCTATTTGTTGGGTCAGCGCTGCAGAGCCCCAGGGGAAACCCATGTAGCAGTGTCCACCGCTGTCGGCATTGGTATAACCATTGCTACTCATGTAACCAGCTGGAGGTGTAGATGTTGGCGTTGTAGTTACAAGTTTGTGTGTCCAAGCAAACGGCATACTTTGAGCATGCGTAGTGCCAGAGACAAAACCTTGGGAAACTGGATTACCTAGAGGAGTAGTATATGTGGAGTAATTTGCAGACAAGCAAGTGTTGATGAGGGTGAAGAAAGTTTTGCGTAAGGTAGTCTTTCCGTGTATGTCCATATCGTAAACGTAGTTGTCGTTGTGGTAATTTGGGTTGCTGGGATCCATTCCAATGTTGTCTTCGAAGAGGTAGTGGAATTCACCGTAACCTTGGGCGTAATCTGTTCTGCCAACACCGTGATTGAAGTCAATTACTGCTACGCGATCATAATTTGCTTCGTTTGAGGAAATTTGCGCTAATATCTGTGATCTATAGGAGCCTTTACTGCCTTGATAGTTACTTGCAACATAACCATCATTTTTAAAATAGTCACTGAGAATTTGCGATGTCACGCGTTGTTGATTAACCTCAGCAGTAGTTTTGCGTGAAGGATCACCCGTACCCTCTGAACCCCAAATAGTAGCCCGCCGTCTTGGATCAGCACTAACAATTGCCAAAGAACTAAACAATGAAACCAACATTAAGAGACAGAGTAGAAGACCACCAAATTTGAATGCCCGTTGCTTGGATATATACGTATTTTTCCTTAGCAACAAAAACGATAGTGCTACAATTCCTGCTAATGATAGGCCCATAATTGCTGTTTGTGAAGTTGATATCGCATTTGTTTTTATTAGATCGGCTGTTTGAGCATTTAGTGGAACTGCACTTTCGCTAAGACTCACAATACTATCAGCGGGTGGAGGGAGGGTTGAGAATACTTCGGTGATATGTCTGACTTTGTTTGTGTTTGCCCAGATATCTACAAATATGCCATAAACATTACCCGGGTAGAATTTATCTAGTGAAATGCCGATACGCCACATAGGGAAAAGCACAAAGGGGTCTTGGCTTTGGTGGTTTCTGTTTGCCTCAAGTGAGTTGCAAAATATCAGTTGCGTTGTAGCCACATCCGCTAAGTTAAACTTTACAACCTCATAGGCATCTTCTGGGGGTCCGACTTGCCAGGTGTATGTTTCAGCATTTTGCATAGCTATTTCGATGGCCTCTTTTTCTGTGAGCCCTATGTTGGTGCTACCTATTTTGTAGAGATCCCAGTTATCGATGAAGAATTTTAAAAAGCCATCGCTATAGCCTAAGACAACGCATTTCTCTGATGCATCAACTCCATTTAAGGAATATGTCCAACGGTATGTTTTCGAATCACCTGAGCTCGTGATGTCGAGTCGCATATTGTTTTTTGTTAAAGTTATTTCTTTGTTTGCATCTATTTCATCTAGCATTGTTTTGAGTTCGCCATAAAAGAGGTTGTTGGTGTTGGTTTGGCAGTTGGTTAGAAAAGTTTTGGCCATTTCTTGTTCTGTTGTTGTTTTGGTTAGGTGGGGTAAACCGCTGGTTTGCAGGACATCGATCATGCGCAGTTTTCCGTTTGCAATGGTGTAGATGATGTCTATGTTGCTGGTGTTGGAGTCTATGTAGTAGCGTATGTTTTCTTGTGGAAGGACATCGAGATATGTATCTTGGACGCATTCTGTTGTGGTTATGGTGTATTTTGTTAGATCCAATCCGAGAGGGTTGTTTTGTAACGGTGCATCTTTATCAGGGTTTGATTCTTGTGCATGAACACTTGGAAGGAAGGTTATGCAGGCACTTGAAAGCAATAGCAACAAAAAAACTGTTGTAAATAAATATTTTTTAAGGTTTTCAACCATTTTCATCACTCATACTTACTTAAGGGCTTAGTCACCCTTCAATACACAATACATCAAACAAATGTTTTTAATACTTTCGGACTAATTTGACAAAACGTACAGACAATTTCGTACATCCATCTAACAAAGTAGCGAAAATTCTTACAGTTTATCAAATAGCTTCTTTTTAGATTTTGTTAAAAACCTGTATGTGTTTAGCCTACACCAGGATTTATGGGCAATGGGGTGATAATGTTACACAGGGTGTTTACGTTTCCCATAGCACCTAAACACATACAAAAACCTTTATGTTACAAAGAAACGGTATAGTCACTGGTGGAGCTCGATGGGACAAAAATGTCGCTATCTGGTCTTGTTAACCGGTTTGACAGTATTGGGGTTAGCTGTTGTTGGAACCCTAATTGTCGAGCAAACCAAAGCTGAGTATGATGCCTACGAATTAGAGGGCTTCATACCCGGCGACCTCACCATAGTTGAACCAAAAAACACCACCTACACAAACATTGTTCCCCTAACAATCCAAACAACCCCCTGGAGCTTTGAACCAAATAGCAAATTCTATCACGCTCAACCAATGGGACAAGGATATAGCTATAGTATAAACGGACAAGCCAACATTACAATAACTAACACAACCCCGCCAACCATACTTTTGACCGAATTAGACCCAGGCAACCACAGCATAGTTGTTTATACCTATTTTTATTTCGGAATGGGCCAAATGTGGGGACCCTATGGATATAGCTCCGAACCCGCATATTTTAACGTGATAAAAACCAATATAACAATCCAAGAACCCCAAAACAAAACTTACCACACCCAAACCATACCCCTAAGCTTCACCACCAAAAACCCCAGCACAACCCTTACATACAGTTTGAACAATAAAGCCAACCTAACCCTAACCCAAAACACCACTCTCACAAACCTACCCCACGGCTCACACCAAATAACAATCTACGCCGACAACACCGTAGCCTCCCAAACAATCCACTTCACCATACAAATCCCCCCCACAACACTCACCCTAACAATCACCACAATATTGGCAGTAACCCTTGGAATTATGCTATGTATATACAAAAAAAGATACAACAAAACACATGGTAAAAAATTTTTTGCGATTACCTTTTCTTTGCTGTTTACAATAATTTTAGTGTTTTGTTGTTTTGTTTATACGTTAAATAATGTGTCTCATCTTGCACGCGATCAGCCAATTGGGGTAGTGGTTAATGATGAGCTGGAACTTAGAGACGCAATTAACAATGCCTCAGGACCCACAATCATAGCACTCAACAAAGATATCACCCTAAAAGAAACACTCCAAATTTCTGCTGCAAAAGACATTACCCTAACTAGTAATCGAGCTGAGGGTTTTTACAAACTACTGGGTAGCGATGAATACACTATTGCAGTTGTTGATCGGGGGATGTTGCGGCTTGCAGGTATTATTGTGACTCATACAAAAGGTACGGAGGGCGTGGGGGTGGGAGTTTTTAATGGTGAACTGTTTATGTTGGATGGGGAAATTTCGGGCAACACCCATTCTGCTTCTGGTGGGGGTGTGTATATTGATACGGGGGTGTTTGTGATGTCGGGGGGTAGGATCACTAATAACAAAGTTCTAGGTGAGGGTGGGGGTGTATGTCTGTATCGGTTGGCGTCTTTTGTGATGACTGGTGGTAGTATTTCGGGTAATAGCGCGGCTTTAGGTGGCGGGGTATATGCAGGTTCGGGGGCGGTTAATATGTCTGGAGGGGAAATTATTGGTAACACCGCCAATGAGGGGGGCGGCGTATATGTGTATCGGCAGGCGTCGTTTAGCTGGTCTGGCGGGATGATCTCAGATAACACCAATGGAGACACATACAATATCAGCGATACCCAATGACTGTTTAGACTCTTATGAATGAGATTCTACGCAAAATGACAAAAATATGTCCTCAGAGCTGATGCAAGCTCCGGCACAAGAACCTGGATGATTAGATACTTTTGCTAAAGTACGCCCCAAAAAACGCCACATCATAGGCAAAAAACATACAACAGCTATCGAGCAGAATAACAGTAATACGCGACATCATCTGGGCAGTTTACGTGGCGAACCAAAGTAGTTTCTAAGCGCGATACATGGTTGATACCTCGATAAAGTTGTGGACCAACATGACTACGCCAGATATTTTTACCCAAATCCAAGAAATAGCTCTATCACCCATAGGTAAAAACTCTCACAAAAACACCGAGAATTCAGGTTTTAGATGGAAATCAAAGAAATCAAGTGGACTACGGATTTTGATTTACCTTTACTGCTTACAGTACTGTCAGTGACGCTAACCAAGATGTTTCACTTAGCAGAATACTGTGTGACGGGGACAAGAACAGACACTTAGCAGATGCGATTTGTAAAAAAGATGACCTCTTCGCACACTGTTAACTTGCACCCATTTGGCAGAACCATATTCTGAAAATTGGAATTTAAACCAGACCCCATATGGAGATATCGCCAGCCCTCACGAGAAGAAAAATAGAACAACAACACAAACCCCCTCAAAACACCCAAAAAATCACATAGATTTTAATTCGCTAAATCACAATTTTAAATCAAAAATCAAACATTCAACCAAAAAACAACTTAAAAAGATTATTTGGATGGTGAGGCCGCTGGGATTTGCTCTCAAGATTCCGTGGAGACATCGCCATCAAACTTCCTTTCTTTTTTTGAGCCTTGTACGTATCGGTTTTTTATCGAGACACACCTTTTGCATAGAAACTACAAAAGACACTCCACTAAGCGAAGCAGGATTTGACAGGATAGTTACAGGATAGCGATTTTATGCGCAGATGTCTCGTGGAAAGTATTACTATGCTCAAAGCGCAAGTCCCCAATCAAGACCAAACCATAGGCTGACCTTTGGACATGTTATCGATCAGGTGATTTCTTTCAGCCCTTCTTGGCCCCATTCAATATTAGTTTCGGCAAGATTTTCCCAACATTGCCGACATACAGGTAACCTCTCCGAGGCGATTTGTATGTACACAACAATATCTCTGTTGTTACAGTCTGGTTTTATGGGGTTACAACACTGCTCATTAATCAATTTTATCCATCCACCCATTATGTTTCGGCTTTTTAAAAACAGCAAACATTAACGCTCAACAGGAGAACGCCGCTTTGAGCACGCCCAACATAATTGATCCGAACAAGACAAAAAATAGGCTTCACATTTTAGGCATAGATGCAGAAATCGACCCCGCGATAGGCAAAAAACTAAAACGCGGCATATATGCAACCGATCGCATCCACACCTTAGTGATGGGGTTCCCCGGCTCAGGCAAAACCCGCTTCCTACTCTCCCAAATAAAACAACACATCACAAACAACGAAGGTTTCATGGTCATAGACTCCCACAGCGACCTCACCCAACTGGTTTTAACCCATATCCCCCCTGAACAATGGGGCCGAGTCATCTACATCAATCCCTGGTCAGCTTTTGAGAGCAAATACGACAACCACGTCGTCCAAATAAACTTTTTAGAATACACCGACCCCCACCAAAGAGACATAGTCGCCCGCATGTTTATGGATACTTTGGAGAAGCTCTATGAGCGCTGGTGGGGGCCGCGTCTAGATATGATTTTGCTAAATGCACTCTATTTGCTCATGGAGAAAGAAAACGCCAAGCTACCCGATCTCTACAAAATCCTCTCCGACCAAGAATTTCGAGATATGCTAACAGCCAAATGCAAAGACCAAAACGTCAAAACATTTTGGGAAAAACAATATGATAAGATGCCCAAAGATGCTGCTGTTGCAGTGTTGACCAAGTTGTATCGGCTTGTGCAGGAGCGCATTATTGTGCCCATGTTTATGGCCGAGAAGAGTTGCATAAACTTTCGCAAAATTATGGATGAGCGAAAAATTGTAATTGTAGATTTACCCGAAGGCAAAGTCACAACCGATATAGCCAACTTTTTGGGCAACCTCATCCTCTCCGCAGTCTACAACGCAGGCATGTCACGCGAAAACATTGCCGAAGACGATCGACACCCCTTTTTTGTGTATGTCGATGAAGCGTATCGCTACACCACCAAAAGCATCCCCGAAACCCTCCAATCTCTTCGAAAGTTTAAGGTCTTTATGACTCTGGCAAGTCAATACCTCACCCAGTATCGTCGCGACATCCAAGACGCCATCACACAGACCTGTGAAACCATCATCTCATTTAGAGTGGGCGAGGACACCGCACGAACGTTAGAGAAGTTTTATCCCAAGGCCTATGGATATCAAACCTTGATGAACCTACCCCGGCACCTCTTTTTTGTCTCCACCCCCTTCCAAGGGAACCGTGAATACCAAGTCCTAGAAACCCTAGACCCCAAAACCGGCCCAAACAACATTGAAAAAGTAATTCGACACAGCTTAAACGAATATGGCCGCTACGTTGATGTAGAGGAACTTATGGGGCAAGTCAAAAATCGCTCAGTGCAACGCGACTTTTTAGACTGGACAATAACTCCCGCTGAGTGGGCAATTCTACTCTCAGTCAGATTATTTGGGGGTTGTGTGGATGAACAAACCTTGCAAAAGCATCTTTTGTATGATCCCACAAAACCTAAGCCCTATGTGCTAACCGAGTTGGGGTTTGCCAATGCACTAAAAAACCTCGCAGTAGATAACGCCAAACGAGCAGCTTGGTTGAGCTTTAAAGAAGAGACGGTACGTCAACTGCGCGAAGAAGCCTATACCTACGGTAAAAAAGAACTCAGGGCTAATGAGGTGCATACGCGGTTGTGGCGTTTGGATTTATGTGATCGAGTGGCTAGGCGGCTCTTAGATGTTACCTTTCGAGGCGAGAAGGCGGGCGGGGTTAAGCATGTTTGGGCTATTATGGCGCAACGTAGAGTTTATTGGCAAAACGGCTGGATCGTACGCATAGACGATGGCGAGACCGATGAGAGCTTAGCTGATCTCTATGTCACCCCTACTCTACCTGCTTCACGGACTGAGGGCGCCAAGGGCTATATTGATCACACCAGTTGGGATTATGCACGTAGTTTTGCAGTAGAGGTGGAGTGTTATCCCAACAAACATTGGGATCGCCTCAAGAGCAATTATTTGCGTAATCGAAAGATGGGTTTTCCAACGGTCTTTTTGGTGCCCACAGAAACCGATGAGGCTACTTTGAAAGAGAGACTTTTGGAGTGGGGGGCTACTTGGGTGGTTAATTCGGTAAGGTTTGAGCCGGATCATCCTGAGATGGTAACAATTGAGGTTATCAGTATGCTTGATAATCAACAAACTAACGACCCCCAAGCGATAGTTCAGTCCTACAGGGTTGAACCTGCTAAGGTTGTTGTTGAACAGCCTGAGCCGCCCGATCAAGAAGAAAACCCCCTAACGCCTATGCTGGCTACTGAGACGTTTTTAGAGAAAAAAGAGTCTTGTGAAGCTAAAACTGTTACGCGACCGTCTGTGGTGGGGGAGGGGGATTTGGAGCGGGAGCAGATGTTGTTTGAGTTGGCGGATCAGGGGTGGCTCTTTAGGCTAAAAGAGGCAAAAGGCAAAAAATATCTTTGCGCAAGAAACACAATCGAAGAGCACAGTCTAGGCCAATTTAGTGAGTTAACAAAACAGATTGTTACAAAGTACAAAATAAAAGTCCAAGGCTTCAACGAAAACCAAATTTAGAAACAACAAATAGCGAACTTAGGATCAGTTAACAAATAACTTGGGCAAAATTTCTGACAGAACCCGATATTTTCCAAGGTTATCCGGGTACTCTGCCCTTTATGTGATCAAGTTATTTTCGAACTAATCCTTACTGTTAAAAACATACTTTCAGAGATAGTTTCATAACTCTTAGCAGAGTAGTAGTACTTACATTCGGCAGTTTGATGTAAAAGTTTGTTGAATTAACCGTTTAGCAAAGGGGTTTACGCAATTTTAAGGTCCAAAACAAAAATCAAACGGACACTTGACCGATTAACAGAACAAAACAACAAAACAAAACTGCTATAACACAAAAATTTAGAAACTAACGTAGAAAACAAGACCTCTCCTAACACAAAACTAAACAAGCTGCGCCAAACTATACCCCAACAAATCCAAAAAAACCCCCACCCGCAACTCCGCCACCCCATGCGGCCAACAAAAACTATAACAACCCAACCCCACCTCACGCTCAAAACAACAATTAAACGCATGCTCAAAAAACATCTTAAACGTAGGCACCAAAAGCTCCCGCCCACCCAAACCCGCACGCAACGACACCCCAGGATTACGCTCCCGAAAAACCCCCAACCCCTCCCGCAACCGAAACTCGATAAGCGCACGCACCAACAAAGAAAACACCAACAACATCGTTAAAACCCCAATACGCATAGGATTTTTTAAATAAATAACCGAAGCAACCTGAGGAGATTTTAGCAAACGAAAAGAATTCTCCACCACAATTTGCCCCTTATAAGCCAAAGCAATCTCACGATCCAAGCGCTCAACTGCATTGCTAGCCAAAACAATACAAGACTGCTCCTGCACAAACACTTTGTAGGCTGCCTCGTTGCGCCGGGTTGCTTTGTGTACGATTTTGTAGGTGACCTTAATTTTGGGTTTTGTAGTAGGTCCGCGGCGGCCCTTGGGCCAAACCTCGCGCATATGCCTAACTATCTCGAAGTCAAATTCAAAGAGCCGCGCCTGTTTTTGAGATTGAAAACGCACACAGGCCTCCTTAGCGGCACATAAACGGTTATAGGTGGGTTGGGTTAGTTTTTTGATAAGCGGCTCAAGGACCTCTTGTTGTTTAACATAGGTTTTAGTAACTCCTGCTGCTAAGCTGCTACTCTCAAGCACCACCAAGCGCATAGGCGCCCCAAACACTTCTTGAGTAAAGCCCACGCCGCGATAGGTGCAAGCATCTTTAGCCTCACTAAAACAACCATACTCTATCCACTGGTTTTTTTCATATGCGGCGGCTATGGTTTTGTTTTCTAGTTTTTCTGCAAAGTTAGCGGGGCAGCGTGATACAAATTCAACTCGATTAGCGGGATTGTTCATGTTTTTGACGTGGGTTTGGGTCATTAGTTTGCTATCGGCGACAAATAGGCCTGTTTTAAAACCCTGGGCACGTATTTGCTGAATGTATTTTATGGCCTGTTCATTCCAATCCACATCGCTGGTTGATCCGGATTGAACTCTATTGACTATGGGTATGCCGTTTTGGGTAGTTATCTGTCCAGTTATGACTTGTTTACATTGGGGTCTGCCGTCTTTATTGTATCCTTTTTCTATTTTGAAGAGAGATTTTATTTCTTTCTCAGTTAACAAGCTGTTTTTTAGATCATATTCGCCATAAAAGGAGAGGGTGCTGGTATCGTTGTGGGTACTGGTTATGGGGATGTTGTGTTTTTGTATGATGTTTAGGGCTATTGTTTGGTAGAGTTGTTGGTAGTCTATGGTTGCTATGCGGTCAAGGGCGGCGCCTATGTTGTATTCGTTTAGGTTGTTTGATTTTTCGTGGGGTTCTAAGAAGTAGTCGGTGTCGATGCCCTCAAAGCGTTGTGCTATGCGGGTTAGGGGTATTCTTAGGTCGGTGAAGGTGGCCATGATTAGCATTTTGGCTAGGTTGCCGGGGCTTATGTTCCAGCTGTTTGGGCGCCATTTTAGGGTTTGGTTTATCAGCTCAACTAGGTTTGTTTCTTTGATTATTTTGTTGGCTATGGCCATGGTTAGGGGGATTGTTTTTTTGCGTGCTGGCTTTTGGTTTATTGTGAGGCGGCCCAATTGTTATGCTTCCTTTCTTGTTTGGGCTTGGTTTGCTTGGATTTTAGTCTATCGTTTTTAGAGCATATCGGAAAAATTAATTCAACAACATTTTAACGCAAGCTGCCGAATGTAAGTAGTAAATGGCAAGTTAGGGATTATCGGCAAAAAACCAAGGGGTGTAAACGGTATCCGTTACTCTTTTTCATAATCAAGCCCATCCAAACGAATCAAGCTTCTGTCATCGGTGATAGTTCCAACAAGACGTCTAGACGTATCGGAGAACCTTGGGATGTATTCAACTGTTATTGTATTTCCATCAACCGTATACGTACCCGGACTATCATTCCAAGAAAATTCGAACACATCCCCACCACTAAATTCCATGTATTGCCCATCAGGCGGATATGGCCAGTCTTTTGTTTGAGCATTAGGTATCAAAAGATATCTACCTGACAGAAGACCACCACCGCCACTTTCGATAGTACCGCCAGTAGCGCTAGTACTGCCAGTACTACCACTGTCAGAAGTAAAGACCACCGCAACTACTATTATCGCCACCACTACAATAACGCCTACAAGTGCAAGGGCTTTCATATTTTTTGATTCCATAATTGGATGCCGTCCATTTCTACTGCTGATTTAATCCCGTATATGTGTATATTTAGCACTATGTAAGATTTATGGCAAATAGTACAGTGATACCACTTTATTGCGCGTTACACCGCATATAGCATAAGTGACATAAAATTTAGAGAGTGTTTCAAAAAGGATTATGAACAAGGTTCCAAATTTCCTCTCGTGAGCCGTTGACGTGAAATCTGACAAAAAGAAATATGGTTAAATCAATCATACGCAAGCTTCTTGAAACCATACAGGTTCTCCGACGAAACCGACCGCACCAATGCCTCTGACGAAAATTATTCCGCTCCACCCCATGCGTTTCTGCTTTCGTTTGAACAAGCAGCTTGGTTGGAATCAATTCCGCATAAGCCTCCCAGTTATCTGCAAAGAAAACCTTAACCTCTAACTGCTCAAGCCGATCAAGCATCTTCTTTAGTGTTTGGGCACTTCGGTTTCCACACTCCCAATCAACAAGCTCACCGGTAGTTCGACAGTATGCCTTCCAGACCCAGACCTTGTTTTTTTTGAACGCAAAAAGTGCCACATCTCATCTAGCTCAATAACAACTTCACCCTGTGGAGTGGGTTTTTCATAGTTCTTAAGCGCAAAGTTCCTCACCCAATACAGAACAGTTGAGGGTTCGACTTTTAGCATGCGCCCAATGGCGTTCATGGATAAGCCAACTACATATAGGTATAGTGCGAAGGCGCGTTTGGTGGCGTTTTTGTCTTGTGTTTGGGTGAATTGGCGCCCGCAATCTCTGCATATGTGGCGTTGTCGGTTGTGGTTAAATCCTGCTTTTACACAACGCTGACTTCCACACTTGGGACATCTCATAATCATCTCAAATACAAGGGTTAAGCTACCTTATAATCCTTTTCACAATACCCTCAAAATTTATAGCAAGTTAAAGGCCCATAAACTGTAATAAAAACGTTGTTTGTTTAAAGTATAATAATAAGTAAAAAATGGTGAAAAACTAGCTCAGCTTCAAAATCTAAGTGTAGACAAAGTTTTCATAGTGACATATTTTGTTTTTATTTTTGTGACCCGCCGTATGTGTTTAGCTCGCTATCGGTTTTAAATGTTTGTCAACCAAAAACCTTATAAGTATAAACAATGTATATACTACGTATGCCAAGACAAAAACAACAAACCCCACAAACAACACTCACAATAACAAACATAACAGGATACT
>Ga0123356_10005547_pt1 | contig 12831 bp, 10 predicted proteins | sample TergutEmb28metaG_2_FD_92546 | JGI IMG/M metagenome (GOLD analysis project Ga0123356, IMG submission 92546) | Embiratermes neotenicus P3 segment gut microbial communities from Petit-Saut dam, French Guiana - Emb289 P3 | ecosystem: Host-associated > Arthropoda: Insects > Digestive system > Gut ... | reverse complement strand
TCGCGGTAATCGTTTTTGTATTTATTATGTTGTTCACTTTCCTTTTCGGGATCACGAGAAGCGAGAACCCGTCAATGTCGCCGGCGGTCAAAGACGGCGATTTAGTTATTTTTTCCCGCTATACACAAAGCGGTTTTCAGCCGGGAGACGCGATCGTCCTCGGGCATGGCGGAGACAAAGAAGTAAGACGCGTCATCGCGACAGAGGGCGACGTCGTTGATATCACTGAAGACGGGCTCTTGATCAACGGGGCTCTGCAGCAAGAGCGGGAAATATATCAGCGTACCGAAAGATATACCGCCGGCCCCGACTTTCCGCTGACAGTACCGCCTGGAGAGATTTTCGTTTTGGGCGACAGCAGGAAGGTGGCTTTAGACAGCCGGATCTACGGCTGCGTAAAGATCGAAGACACGTCCGGAAAAGTAATGACGGTCATCCGCCGCCGGGGAATCTGAGTTAACTGTTATTGACATGGGCGGACGAGCTCCGGCCAAGCCGAAGAACCATGTGGATATAGAAAAAGAATAAGCGTATCACGAAAGGAGTTCTGAAATGAACACAAAACAATTGACACTGGCACGGATCTTATTGGGCCTCGCTTTGGCGGTAGTCCTGTGCGTCAGCATGGCGACGCCGGCGTTCGCGGCCGAGAGCGGCTTTTCCGAGGGGGAAGAAGGCGATGACGCTACGGCGGCAATAACGAAGATCTTCCACATGGCCGACGGAACGGTTACTCCGGCAGAAACATTCACCTTTACATTCACAATGAAAGAAGTTAATGGCGTCACCACAAATCTTGCCGGGAAAATGCCTCCGGTCAGCTCTAAGCAAGTAAGCTACACCGCCGCTGACACTTTAGCGGCCGTGGACGGTATGATCAGTATGCCAAGGGAAGCCGAAGACATTTTTGCCGGCGTAGACTGGCCTCACGCGGGTGTTTACATTTATACCGTCAAAGAGACCGAAGGCTCAAACGCGAAAATAGCTTATTCCAAGGCCGAGTATGATATCCACGTCTATGTCGCTAACGGCGAAAACGGCGGCCTCTACGTCGCCGGCATCAGCGCCTACCGGATCAAGAATGACGAGGGCACGGCTGAAACTCCGGCGAAAGTCGATCCGACACCCGGTGAGGATTCTGAATATCCTTACTCCCAGATCATTTTTAACAACACTTACGTCAATACAAGCGGCGGCGGCGATCCTGCCGATCCCGACAACCACGCTCTTGACATCAACAAGACGGTAACCGGAACATACGGCGACAAGACAAAGTATTTCGAATTCACGCTGACAATGGACAAAGCTTCGACGCTCGATGAAAACGTGAAATATGAAGCGTATGTAATGGCTGAAAACGAAGACGGCGACCTTAAAAACGTTACGAGCACAAAGAACTATAATCCTTTAAAGAATAATGCGACCTATGGCCTTTACATCGAAGTGACTACTGGCGATCCAATAGTAATCTATCTCCAGCACGGACAGAAGCTCGTTTTCACGAACCTTCATTACGGAACCAGCTATATCGTCACCGAGTCGGCCGACGCGAACTATAAAGCCAGCGTGACAGTCGTTGCCGACGGCAACGCCCTTACGCCTCTCGTCAACGCCGATTTCGGGCAGCCCAGAAGCACCGCGCCAAACGACACGCCCGCCTTTAAGCATGTAGTCGGAGAAAACGAGAACAGCGCGTCGTTCACAAACTTATACAAGCAAATAATTCCCACTGGCATCAGCGTAGACAACCTGCCCTACATTTTAATGATTGCCGTGGCTCTCGGAGCTCTCGCGGGTTATGTGATAGTCAAAAACCGCAGAGACCGTAAGAGCGAGCGGTAGGCCTGGAATTCGCGGGAGGTCTTAAGCGATGAAGGCGGAGGCTGTCGGCAGAAAAGCGATTCAAGTAGTGAACGAAACAGTTAACTACGCGGTTTTAACGATCATAGTGCTGCTGACAGCCTTCGCCGTTTACTCTCTTTGGGATTCTAAACAAATTTACGCGGCGGCTGTCAAAGGGCATTACGAGGTCTACAAGCCCTCGGTCATAGATGAAGGAAAATCCTTTTTGGAATTGCGGGCGATAAATCCGGAAGTGATCGCGTGGCTCACCGTTTTCGGTACAAATATCGATTATCCGGTTACGCGGGGCGATGACAACATGAAGTACGTCAATACAAACGCCGAGGGCTCGTACTCCCTCTCCGGATCGATCTTTTTGGACGAGCGAAACAGCAAGGACTTTTCAGACTTTAATAATATTTTATATGGCCACCACATGGAGAAGAAGGCCATGTTTGGAGATATCGGAGAGTTTTCCGGCAAGGAAATGTTCGATTCCAGGCTCTACGGAAATCTGTACTTTGAAGGAAGAGATCACGGAATAGAATTCTTTGCTTTTGTCCACGCTGACGCGTATGACAGAAAACTTTTTGTACCGATAGGCGAATACGATGAAACTGAGCAGGAGTATCTTGACGCTCTCCTGGAGCAGGCGACGCATAAAAGAGATATAGGCATTACTAAAAACGATCACATCATTCTCTTGTCGACCTGCTCGTCAAGCTCTACGAACGGCCGTGACATTCTGGCCGGAAGGATCACGGATAAAGTGTTTGACGATCCTTTCGCGAGTATAAAAGCCGTAAAAGGCTACAACCCTGACGGCCCGAACAAACTGCCCGGTTTCATCGACGGATTCTCCATGTGGCAGCTGCTGATAATGATCGCCGTGGCTGTATGGCTGATCGTGAAATTGATTCGCGTGAACCGACGGCTGAAAAAGAATGATACCGGGGACAGAAAAGGAATAATGAAATGGTTGCTCTAGTAAAAACGATTATGAAAAAAGCGTTCTTGACGCTTATGGTGGCATTGTTGTTTTTGCCCGCCTGTATACCCTCCCCTGTTTTCGCGGAAGCAAATCCTTTTAAACTGACGGTGAAGCAAGTATTCTGCGCTTCTTCGGTTCCGTCAGGCGCTACGTTTGAATACAAGCTGAAGCCGCTCGAAAATGGCGCTCCTATGCCTTCGGGCTGCGCGAACGAAGAATACGGGTTCACGATCACGGGAAACAGCAGCAAAGAAATCGGTCCGTTCAGCAATATGCGCCCGGGCGCTTACCATTACCGGCTTTCTCAAGTCACGGACACGCAGCAGCCCGGATTTATATTTGACAAACAAACATATCTGATCGAAGCGCTCGTGGATGAAGATTTGGACGTAGACTTGATCGTAAACAATGAGGACGGTACCAAGGCCGACAGCATCTCTTTTGAGATCGCCCTCGACGAACTGCTCGTCGACCCTCCTGTCAGGAAGATCGTGCGGGGTAATCCTTCCCGTGACAGCGTATTTACATTCACTCTGACGGCGCTCGACGATCCGCTTCCTATGCCGCCCGGCAGCGTGAACGGAGTTAAGACGATTCAAATCGTCGGTTCGGGCGAGGAAGACTTTGGTATGCTGTCCTACACTCAGCCGGGTATATACAGGTACTCGGTCAAAGAAGTCAACACCGGCGAAAACGGCTACACCTACGACACTGCTGTATACACGATCACAGACACCGTGACCGAAACAGGCGGCACGCTTGCATCGTCAAGAGTTATTACGAATTACTCGAACACGCCTGTCACGGCTATGGTATTCATAAACACGTACAATTCGAATGCCGCTTTCAGCGCGACATACAAAACCGGAGACAATATGCCCGTTACCTTTTACACTATATTGTTGGCGCTGAGCGGCATTACTATTCTTTGGCTGGCGGTTTTCCGCAAGAAAAAGCGCGGGGAATCCGCCGGCCGGGAATAGCGTACAGGGCGATCAATGTCCTATGAATTCCGCAATAAGCCTTCCGCACTCCCTGGTGCCCGCGGGGATCATTCCGTCAGACATAATATCCTGTGTTCGGTATCCCATGGCGAGATAATCTTTTACTGCCTTCTCTACGGCGTCAGCCTCAGCGCCGAGGCCAAGAGAGTATCTAAGCAGCATCGCGGCGGAAAGAATCGTCGCGACCGGGTTTGCTAAATCCATACCGGCGTATTTGGGCGCCGAGCCGTGTATCGGCTCGTAGAGCCCGAAGCTGCCGTCGCCCAGACTGGCCGAAGGCAGCATCCCGATCGACCCTGTGATCTGACTGGCTTCGTCGGACAAAATGTCACCAAACATATTGCTCGTAACTATGACGTCGAATTGTCTCGGCGCTTTGATGAGCTGCTGTGAAGCGTTGTCGACGTACATGTGGTCAAGTTTGACCTGCGGGTACTTGACATGTACCTCTTCCATAACGGCCCGCCATAGCCGAGAACTCTCAAGCACATTCGCTTTGTCCACGCTCGTGACGCGCATCTCCCTCTTCATCGCCATTTCGAAAGCGACGTTCGCGATACGGCGTATCTCAAACTCGGAATATTGCTCGACGTCATACGCGAAGCGGCCGGGCGGCAGCGTCTTCTCGCCGCGCAGATGGTCGATGAACTTACCTATCCCCGACGCCTCGCCGATTACTTCCGTTCCACGCTTTCCGAAGTAGATACCTCCCGTTAGTTCGCGGACTATAAGTATGTTGAGGCCGCCTTCGATGATTTCGTGTTTTAACGGGCTGGCGTACTCCAGCTCGTCGTATACCATCGCGGGACGCAGATTCGCGTAAAGGCCAAGGGAGTCGCGAAGGCCGAGAATCGCCGCTTCGGGCCGCAGGTTGCCGGGCTGAGAATCCCATTTCGGGTCGCCGACAGCGCCCAGCAGCACGGCGCTGCATTCCTTGCATTTTTTGACTGTCTTTTTTGGAAGCGGCTCGCCGTGCTCGTCAAGCGCCGCTCCTCCGGCAAGCAGGTATTCGTACTTGATCCTGTGTCCGTATTCCTTGCAGATTTTTTCAAGCACAGGTATTGTAGCGTCAATTATTTCCGGGCCGATGCCGTCACCTTTGATTACCGCGATCGTATAATCCATCTCTTACTCCTTTCCCGCTTTGGAACGGACATATTCGACGAGGCCTCCGCTGTCTATCAGTCCGCGCATGAATTCGGGCAGCGGTTCCGCCCGGTATGTTTCGTTTTTTGTTTTATTTGTTATTGTCCCCGATTCAAAATCGATCCTGATCTCGTCTCCCGCCTCGATGGCTTCCGCCGCTTCTTCGCTTTCCAGTATCGGAAATCCGATATTGAAAGCGTTGCGGTAAAAGATACGCGCGAACGACGGCGCGATAACGGCCGCGACGCCGGATGCTTTCAGCGCGAGAGGCGCGTGTTCGCGCGACGATCCGGAACCGAAATTGCTGCCGGCTACGATCACGTCGCCGGGAACCACGGTCTTCGCGAACTCAGCGTCTATATCTTCCATCGCGTGGCGCGCCAGCTCATCCGGGTCTGACGTGTTAAGGTATCTCGCCGGTATGATGACGTCTGTGTCTACGTTATTTCCGTATTTGTACGCTTTTCCCATTGCTTACGCTCCTCTATATATCCTCAGGGTCTGTGATACAGCCTGTCACGGCCGACGCGGCCGCGACCGCCGGGCTCGCGAGATAGACTTCGGAATCCACGTGGCCCATGCGTCCTACAAAATTCCGGTTTGTTGTGGCGATGGCGCGCTCTCCCGCCGCGAGCACTCCCATGTGGCCGCCGAGACACGGACCGCAGGTGGGCGTCGAAAGAACGGCGCCTGCCTCTATGAATATTTCCGCCCAGCCGTTTTTGACGCAATCTAGGTAGATTTCCTGCGTTCCGGGTATGATGATGAGCCTCACTCCATCCGCGACCCTTCTGCCTTTAAGTATGCGGGCCGTTATTTCCATGTCTTCGGGCCTTCCGTTCGTACACGACCCTATAACGCTTTGGTCGATCCTTATCCCTTTCGCTTCGTCAACGGTCCTCGTGTTGTCGGGAAGAGACGGAAATGAGATCGTCGGCCTCAGGGCGGACAGATCTATAACAAATGTTTGTAAATATTCCGCGTCCGCGTCCGCTTCGTATATTTTTGGCGTTTTTGTCATGGTTTTCGCGGGGCGCGCGTCCATGTACGCGAGCGTCTTTTCGTCGACAGGGAAAATACCGTTTTTCGCGCCCGCCTCTATCGCCATGTTGGCGACAGCGAACCTGTCGTCCATCGATAGCGCGGCGACTCCCGGGCCCGTGAACTCCATCGAGTTGTATAGCGCGCCATCTACGCTTATGAGACCTATTATATGTAATATCAGGTCTTTGCCCGAGACCCACGGCGGAAGCGTTCCGACAAGCTCAAATTTGAGCGCGGCCGGCACTCGGAACCATGCTTTTCCGATGGCCATACCCGCCGCGGCGTCAGTCGAGCCGACGCCTGTCGAAAACGCGCCTAGCGCTCCGTATGTGCATGTGTGTGAGTCCGCGCCGATGATGACGTCTCCGGCTGTTACAAGTCCCTGTTCCGGCAAAAAAGCGTGCTCGATACCGACACGGCCGACTTCGAAATAATTTATAAGGCCGTTCTCTTTCGCGAACTCGCGCAGTACCTGGGCTTGCTCCGCCGCTTTGATATCTTTATTCGGCGTGAAATGGTCGGGCGTCAGCACGATCTTTTCTTTGTCAAAAACGCCTCCCGTTTCCATGCGTTCATATTCGCGGATCGCGACCGGCCCTGTGATGTCGTTTACGAGCACGACGTCAAGGTCCGCCTCGATGAACTGCCCCGGGTATACATGATCGTGCTCCGTGTGCGCGGCCAGGATCTTCTGTGTCATTGTCATGCGGTCTCTCATGCGTTTTTCTCCTGATAATAAATCTTGTTTATCGCGTTGATATAAGCTTTTATGCTGGCCTCGATGATATCCGTCGAGAGACCGCGTCCCCGGAAAGTCCTGCCGGTGTCGCTCTTAAGAAGGACTCTCGCGTCGCCAAGCGCGTCTTCGCCTTCGGACACGGCGTTGATCTGGTAGTCCTCAAGCGCCAGCTGTCTTCCGACGATCTTATCGATGGCCTTGAACGACGCGTCTACCGGGCCGGATCCTGTCGCTACTCTTTCAAACGCCTTCCCCTCTTTTTCCAAAGACACCACTGCCGTAGCCGTGATAGAATTGCCGCTGTTGATCACGAAATTATTCAGGGTGAACGTCTTCGGGACCTGGACGGATTCCCTGGCGACGAGCGCTTCGATGTCTTTATCATAGACTCGTTTTTTTCGGTCGGCAAGTTCCTTGAAGAGCTTGAACGCTTCGTTCAGCTCGGCGTCGGAAAGCATATAGCCAAGTTCTTTCAGCCTGTTCCTGAACGCGTGCTTGCCGCTGTGCTTGCCGAGCACGATGTTGTTTTCCTTGCGCCCTACGGAGGCCGGCGTCATTATTTCGTACGTCTCCGCGCGCGCGAGCACGCCGTGCTGATGGATGCCGGCCTCGTGAGCGAACGCGTTGTCGCCGACGATGGCTTTATTCGGCTGGACCTTGACTCCCGTGATACGCGAGAGCAGCGAGGACGACCGCATTATCTCAGTAGTGTCGATATTTGTCGTGACCTTGAACTCGTTTTTGCGGACGCGCAGCGCCATCACGATTTCCTCGAGAGCGGCGTTGCCGGCCCGCTCGCCAATGCCGTTGACGGTGCACTCGACATGCCTTGCGCCGCCGAGTATCGAGGCGAGCGTATTAGCCACCGCGAGACCGAGATCGTTGTGACAATGCGAAGACGCGAGCACTCCTTCGAGTTCCGGCACGCGTCTGTGTATTTCTTTGAAGAAAGCTTCGTGTTCGTCCGGCGTCGTGTACCCGACCGTATCGGGAAGATTGATCGTAGTCGCGCCCACTTCTATCGCGGTCCTGACGACTTCGGCCAAAAAATCCATGTCGCTGCGGGTCGCGTCCTCGGCCGAAAACTGGACGTTTGGACAATATCCCGCGGCAAGTCTGGTCATTTCTCTCGTCGCTTCGAGCACTCCTTTCCGGCTCATCTTCAGCTTGTGTTCCATGTGAAGGTCGCTGGTGGCGATGAAAAGATGGATTTGCGGGTCCGCCGCTCCGCTTACCGCCTCCCATGCTCTGTCTATGTCGCTTTTTTGCGCTCTGGCGAGACTCGCGACGGTACAGTTTTTGATAGTGTCCGCTATCGTCCTCACCGAATCGAAATCGCCCTGGCTGCTGATCGCGAACCCGGCTTCGATCACGTCGACGCCCATTCTCTCCAGTTGCTTCGCCATTTCGATCTTTTCTTTCAGGTTCATGCTCATCCCGGGCGACTGCTCGCCATCCCGGAGCGTCGTGTCAAAGATGATCACTTTATCCACTGCTGTCATTTTTTTTGCCTCCTGTTCTGTCTGCCTGTTCGAGAGCTTTTCGTATAAAAAGCCCCCGAAGCTAAATTGCTTCGGGGACGGAATTTCTCCGCGGTACCACCCCGGTTGCCGGATACGCCGGCCTCTCATTAGAGTACTATCATACTCTTGGGCTTGATAACGGACCCTTCCGGACATCCCTATTCGCGCTTTACGCTTTCAGAATGTCTGCTCCGGAGTGAGTAGTCTTTTGTTTCCGCCGGGGGCTCGCACCAACCGCCCCTTCTCTGCGCGGCATCCGCAAAGGACGCTCTCCATCAACGCATTTGTTATTATTTAATTATACGAAATAATAGCTGTTTTTGTTTATACTGTCAAACAAGTGATATACTCATTTTTTTCGGGATAAGACGAAAGGGGGAACGAAATGGAAAAAGAGGTCATGAAAACAGCGGTACTCGAAGCTATAAAAAACCGGCGCAGTACAAGATCCTTTCTTGAGGATCCGGTCCCCGAATCAATAATCGAAGAGATCGTGGACGCGGGAAGAAACGCGCCTTCCGCCAATAATACACAGTTGGCGCATTTTTACGTTATTTCAAACAAGGAGAAGAGAGCGGAGCTCAAAGAGGCCGTCAACGACGCGCTGAGAGCTACGGAAAAGCAGGAGGGGATGTCGGCGTCTTTTTTGAGTCTGCTAAAACGGGCAAGAGAAGGCGAGGTCGACGTCACCTACGGAGCGCCGGTACTGATAGTAACTACGCACAAAAAGAGTTCGGTAAACGCGATCGCCGATTGCTCGTGCGCGCTGCAAAACATGATGCTGGCGGCAAGCGTCAATCAGATAGCGAATGTCTGGATTAATCAATTCTTCACGCTGCGCGAAAACCCGCTTGTCAGGGACTTTTTCGCGGCTCTTGGCGTCGCGGAGGATGAGACCATTTGCGGCTCTCTGGCTCTTGGTTATTCCGACGATATCGCTTCGGACCCGCTGCCCCGAACAGGGTTTTCTGTGACGATTATTAGGTAGCCGCTTGTGATACAATATTCATATGGCGCTATATGAATCGGGCGAGAATTATCTTGAAACCATACTTGTGCTGAAAGAGCGCAACGGCCACGTGCGTTCGATAGACGTCGCGACCGAACTCGATTATTCGAAGCCCAGCGTCAGCCGGGCGATCGGGATACTGAAAAAAGAAGGGTTGATCTCGGTTGATAAAAGCGGCTGGATCGAGCTGACAGCGGCCGGCAAGCTTCGCGCCTCGGCCGTTTTTGACAGACATAAAATCATAGCGAATTATCTGAGCGAGGTGCTTGGCGTAGATAAAGAGACAGCGCAGGAAGACGCCTGCCGTATAGAGCACATCCTGAGTGAAAAAACCTTTGGCAAAATGAAAGAAAGACTTTACTTGAATGACTGATCGCGTTGAAAACTTTGAAGGCTTTGTGACTGTCGCCGCGGTAGCGCCGACGGTAAAGCCCGGCGACTGTAAGCACAACGCGCTTCGCCTGCATGAAGCGATCTCGGAAGCTGAAGCCGCCGGGGCAAAAGTGATCTGCGCGCCCGAGCTTTCAATAACCGGATATACATGCGGCGATTTGTTTTTGCAAAACACGCTGCAGGAAAGGGCTTTGGCCGCGCTCCGGGCTCTGGTGCGGTGTTCGGAAAAAAGCGATTCTTTGATATTTGTCGGGCTGCCTGTATCTCATATGGGCAAACTGTATAACGCCGCGGCGGTGATTTCCGGCGGAAAACTGCTGGGTCTAGTCCCAAAGGCGTATCCTCCCGGCCGGGGAAACGCTTCGGAACTTCGTCATTTCTCTCCGGCGCCGTCCGGTATAGAGGAATATATCTTCAACGAGACCGCGGTTCCGTTCGGAGCCGATCTTCTGTTTCGCTGTAAAGAGTTTCCCGATCTCACCGTGGCGGCCGAAATTTGCGAGGATCTTTGGACGCCGCTTCCTCCCAGCACGCGTCACGCTCGTGGCGGCGCGACCGTGATCGTCAATCTTTCGGCCGAAAGCGAAACGGTCGGCAAAGAGGATTACAGGCGCCTGCTTGTTCGCAGCCAGTCGGGCCGCGCGGTCTGCGCCTACGTCTACGCGAACGCGGCCTACGGAGAGAGTACCGGCGACGCTGTATACGCCGGGCACAGCCTCATCAGTGAAAACGCGGTCATACTCGACGAACGAAAACCCTTTAAACCCGGCTTTACGATAGCTGACGTTGACGTAAGCAGCCTGGCGCACGACCGCAAAGCCCTGGGCACTTTTTCACGCGCGCATCTTTTGGCTCATAAGGTAATAGACTTTTCCCAAACGCAAGGCTGTCCTCTGCGGCATCGCGTGATAGACCCGCATCCTTTCGTCCCTTCGGACGAAAACGATCTGGCCGCGCGTTGTGAAAAAATACTAAGGATCCAGGCGTACGCCCTTATCCGAAGGCTTGAGCACACAGGCGCGAAAAAAGTGATCCTCGGATTGTCCGGCGGGCTTGACAGTACGCTCGCTCTCCTCGTCATCGTCCGGGCCATAAAACTGCTCGGCGGAAAACCTGACGACATACTAGCCGTAACCATGCCGGGCCCCGGCACGACACAGACCACAAAGCAAAACGCTCAGGCGCTCGCCGGAGCTCTTGGCATAAATATGCGGGAAATAGGGATCGATAAAATTCTTCAGCAGCACTTAAGCGACATAGGCCATCCGGAGGATGACCATGACGTCGTTTACGAAAACGCGCAGGCTCGCATTCGCACACTGATCCTTCTGGATCTCGCGAATAAGTATAACGGACTCGTAGTCGGTACAGGCGATCTTTCTGAATTGGCTTTAGGCTGGACGACCTACGGCGGCGATCAGCTCAGCATGTACGGCGTAAACGCGGGCGTGCCGAAAACTATTATCCGCCACATCATCGATTATATAGCGGGCGTGGACTCCGGACTTTCGGCTGTCTTGCGCGACATTCTGGATACTCCCGTCAGCCCCGAGCTGCTTCCGCCCGACGGCGAAACGATCTCGCAAAAAACAGAAGAGATCCTTGGGCCTTATGAACTTCACGACTTTTTCCTGTACCACGCGGTGCGGCGAGGACGCACGCCGACGCTGTTGCTGAAGCTGGCGGTCAAAGCTTTCGGAGACCATTATTTCGAGGACGAGATACGCGAGCGGCTCAGGCTTTTCTACCGCCGCTTTTTCGCGAATCAATTCAAACGGAGTTCTCTCGCCGACAGTCCGAAGATCGGTTCGGTCAGTCTTTCCTCTTCCGGCTGGGACATGCCGGGTGATATCAGCAGCGATCCCTGGACTCAGCTACTGTAGCATTCCAATATAGTTTTGTCCGAGCGCGATACCTCCGTCATTCGGCGGAACGTGTATGTTGTAATAAACGGTGAAACACTCTCCCCTGAGCCGGCTAAGGGTTTCTTCCATCAGTATCTTGTTTTGAAACACCCCGCCTGACAGACAGACTTTTTGAACGCCCATTTCGTCGCGCGCGCGCCGGCATTGCTCAATTATTTTCCCGGCGATTTCCATATGAAACCCGAGCGCTAAAGACTCCTGCTCTGTCGGAGTTTCTCTGAATTTTTGCTTAATAATCGCCCGCCGCGCGGCGTTTTCAAGAAGGATAGCGCACTCTCCTTCGTAACGGTTTTCGTAATGTATCCCCAGCATCGCGCAAGCCGCGTCGAAAAGCCTGCCCATGCTGGAAGTCTTTACTGTGTTCACTCCTTTTTTAAGCGCCGCCGCGACAGTCCTGTCTTCGGCTATCGTCCCGTTTCTTTCGCTGTAAGCCGCGAGCGGCTCGAGATCGACCGAGAATTCTTCAGATAACACATCGGGGACGGTTCTTTTTGTGTTCTCCCGCGCGAACAAGTGCGACAGGGCGGATTTCCACGCGTCCTTCATCGAGGCGTCGCCGCCGATCATGTCGACATATTTTAAGTGAGAAAAACGCGAAAACGAAGTCTTTTCGCAGATAAGGATCTCGCCGCCCCAGATAGCTCCGTCAACGCCATAACCGGTTCCGTCAAAACTGACGCCGATGACCGGCCCTTTAAGCCCGTGCTCCGCCATGACCGAGGCGATATGCGCGTGGTGATGCTGAACGCGTAACACCGGCAGCCCAAGCCCTTCCGCGAAGCGCGTCGGGAAGTAACGAGGATGTATGTCGCAGACCGCGAGCGCCGGTTTGATTTCAAAAAGCGTTTTCATCCTATCGTAGGTTTCGGCGTAGACGTTTTCGGCCTCAACGCTTTCAATATCACCGATATGGCGGCTCAGATAAGAGTACGCTCCTTTGCTGACCGCGAGCGCCGATTTAAGGTGGCCGCCCGCCGCGAATATATGCGTGTTCTTTGTGAGAAAGTCCGCCGCCTGCGCGAAGACAGGCGCCGGAATATAGCCTTTCGACCTGCGGATCAGCTGCGTCTCCCCGTCGACGATCCGCGCGACCGAATCGTCGAGCCCTGAGGCAATACGTCTATTGTTGTATAGTATTCCGTCGACTTGAAACTCTTCTTTCTCTATCGCTTCGTCGTCTGTTATCAGCGGCATCTCCGTAATATTCGCGCTCGT
>Ga0123356_10005546_pt1 | contig 12834 bp, 14 predicted proteins | sample TergutEmb28metaG_2_FD_92546 | JGI IMG/M metagenome (GOLD analysis project Ga0123356, IMG submission 92546) | Embiratermes neotenicus P3 segment gut microbial communities from Petit-Saut dam, French Guiana - Emb289 P3 | ecosystem: Host-associated > Arthropoda: Insects > Digestive system > Gut ... | reverse complement strand
GAACGGATCCAACCATTCCCCGAGCCGCAAGTAGTGGAACTGCTCACGCCGCTCTTGCAGGGTCTGCGAAAGCGAGGTTCCGAGGCTGCCGCCCTCATTGCGCAGCAGGCTCAGCAAGCCGACTGCCGCCCCGCGCAGCGCGATCGGCGTATAGAGATAAGCCGCCACGTTTGCCGGCGCGAAACACATCGCCAGCCCAACGACGAGCATCACCCGCGGCCACACCGCTTCGCCCGGACTGATGCCCAAATTCATCTGGGACATCCAGTAATTTCCGACGGCGATGACCAGCAGGCCGGCGGCGATCAGCCAACGCGCGTCGAGACCCCGTCCGAGCGCCCGTCCTACGAAAGGCATTGCCACGACGGCAAAGAAGCCGGCCGGCGACATGACAAGCCCGGCATTGAGTGCATCGTAACCGAACAGCGACTGAAGCAACGCCGGCAACGACGTGCTGGCAGCATAAAGCACCGCAAAGATGCAAAAAATGATAATGCAGCAGGCGGCGAAATTTCGCTCCCGCAAGGGCCGAAAATTCACCACCGGACTTGGATGGCGCAGTTCCCAGAAGATCAGCACGGCCAAGCCGACAGCAAACAGGATCGCCAGTGCTTGCACGCGCCAGACCGGATCGCCGAACCAGTCCCACTCCTGGCCTTTGCTGAGCATCACCTCCCAGCAGACCATGACGATGACCAGCAGAGCCAGGCCAACGCCGTCGAAGCTGAACGGCTGGCGCCGCAATTCCCTCCGCTGCGCTATAAGATAGTCGGGATCACGAAGCGTCAGTGCGCACGCGCTCAGCGCCAGCAGGCCCACCGGCACATTGATCAGGAACACCCACCGCCACGAATAACTGTCGGTGATCCAACCTCCGAGCGTGGGACCAACGACGGGTGCGATCAATGCGGCCAGACCAAATAAAGTCATGGCCATGCCTTGGCGTTCCACCGGAAATGCATCGAGCAGTACGCCTTGGCTCGATGGTTGAAGACCACCGCCCGCAAGTCCCTGGATCACACGAAACAGGATCAATTGGCCGAGGCTGGTAGCGATGCCGCACAGGCCAGAGGCAAGCGTGAAGATGGCGATTGACAGCAGGAAGTAGTTTCGGCGACCGAGATGCGCGATCAGCCAGCCGGTGAGCGGCAGAATGATCGCGTTGGCGGCGAGGTAGCTGGTGAGGACCCATTCGCCGTCATCGACCGTCGCGGAGAGACCGCCTGCAATATATCGAAGTGCGACAACTGCAATTGTGGTGTCCAGCACCTCCATAAACGTGGGCACGACGACAACCGCGGCGACAATCCAAGGATTGATCGCGAGGCGCGGACCGGAAGTCGGACGTCCCGGCGACGCAACCGTACTGCTCATCGTCCGACGCCGGATGCGTTGTCGGGCGTGCTTGACTGAAGATACTTACCAGCGTTAGGACCAGTTGGCGGCTTGTTGATATAGACGTACGGAACAACCGAGGTGCCCACAAACAGAGGCGCTTGATCCGGATTGTAATCAACGAGATCGATGCGCACCGGCAGGCGCTGAACCACTTTTACGAAATTGCCTGTGGCATTTTCGGCCGGCAAAAGCGCCAGCGTTGATCCCGTCCCCTCGGTGAAGCCGGAAATCCGGCCCTGGAACACATGCCGCCCGCCGTACATGTCCACATCAAGCTTCACAGGTTGACCAATACGCAGGTCGCGCAACTGCGTTTCCTTGAAATTGGCATCGACCCAGATTTCGTTGAGTGAGCGGACTGCCATCAGGTTCTGTCCGACCTGCACAAAATTGCCCGGGTTCACATTGCGGCGCGTCACGACCCCATCAATGTCCGCGACGATGTCGCAGTAACGTAGGTTCAATTCGGCCTGCGCCAGATCGCGCCGGGCGGTTTCAAGCCTTGCGCCAGCCTGCTTGACAGCCGGAGCGTTGGCCGCGAACCGAGCAAACGTCTTGTCGATGTCGCCCAGCTTTTCGAACTGGTCGAGCATCGCCTTCGGCCCCTGGTTGAACGAGTGGACGACACCAAGCTGAGCGGCGCTTGCAATAAGCTGGGCCTGCGCCTGGAGTACGGAGGAAAATGTTTCATCGAGATCGGCCGGAACCTGGCTGAGATCATCCGCGTCAGTTTTCGGCGGCAACCCCAACGAGCCGCGGATCTGGTACACATCAGCCAGGCTCTGCGCGAGTGCCGCGCTGGCGGTCTTCAGGTCGGCTTCGCGCTGGTCGTACTCGGAACGCGGCACATCGTTTCTGGCAACGAGGGCCCGCGCACGCTCGAATTGAACCTGCGCAAGCACCAATGCGGCTTTGGCCTTCGCGACATCAGCGACCCGCGCGTGCAGGAGGGCAACCTGGCTGTCCACATTCTGCACCGCCTGCTGCAGGTTCCAGCGCTCACTTCTCGCTTGTGCTTCGGTGGCACGTGTCGATGCAATCGCGGCCTGCAGGTCTGCCTGCGCGCTGTCAACCGCTGCCCGCTTCTCCGCGACGATGACCTGGTATGGCTCTTTATCCAGGATGGCGAGAATCTGTCCCTTGTGCACGCGGTTGTTGTCATCCACGAAAACGCGGGCGATTTGTCCCGCCACGCGCGGCGCAACAAAGGTCACATGGCCATTTACGTATGCGTCGTCCGTGGAAACGGTGTTGAGCGTCTCGGCTATCCAGGGGACGCCGAACGCCAGGAGTGCTGCGAGGACGGCGAGACCGAGTGCGCCAAGGACAAGTTTGCGTTTTCTTCCGAGAGTCTTGGCCGTCGACGGCACGGGGCGCGGCTCCGGTGGCGCCGGCTCGGCTTTCACGTCGCGGAAAGAGAGGGTATCCCCGTTCGCGGGCGGTTCCGTTTTGCTTGCGCCGTCCGGTTGATCACTCATTTCAGGCGCCCTCCGGGTCCGGAGCGTTGGCGACGGTCACGAGCCGCGCGGCGATCTGCTTCAACATTACAATTGCCTCTCCATCCGTTCGTGTCAGGCGCTCATAGCGGATGACATCCTCACACCTCACGCGAGTCCGAAGTGCCAGTCTCAACCCCGGCAGATTATCAGACCGCAGCCGCTTCAGAAAACGTTGATTATGTCGCACGAGCGTTGTGGGGCAGATCATCACCGATGGCGCCGTAATCCAGACCGGGTGGGCCACCGCGTTGACCTGTGTGCCGTACGTGCCCGCGTCGCAGAGGGGGAGTGCCATGATTCGCCGAGACGCAGCTGGACGCTGTCGGGCGGCAACCCCGGCGACTTCTCCGCGTCAAGGTGCTCGCGTCGGACGATGAAGAAGTCGCCCGAGATGACGGCACACACCTGATCTTCGGGATGCTTATGGGGTGTCAGCTTCACCCGATGCGGCACGTTCACTCTCATGACATGTGGCGCCCGGGTAGACGCTTCGCCAATGAGGATTGCCAGCACGCCGGAGGGTAGAGGCTCTAGGAATTATTCCCTTCCCGTGTCGTCCGGCAGCACGGAGCGAAAGACGGTCCCTCCCGGTAGATGCGCGCGGGCCATGCCGGCATTCCCGGGCCAATCGGCGAAAAGGCCGGCCGAGGGGCGTTTCAAGGACCAACTTATGATGACCAGCCTTGATGCCCAATATTCGGCGTCAGGAAGCCAGTCTTTCGCTGTGCGGTTGAATGCCACCCACGAACCAAAGCACGGCCGGCGTGATGGCCCGGCACACTGGGCGTTGGCTCGAGCTCGCCGAGCGGACCGCGGTTCTGGGCCCGTCTCCTCGGTGATCAGGGCTTTGTTCCGCCAGTCGATGCAACGGAAACGCGAACATCAGGCGGTGTGCTGTGAATTATGTGCTGCTACGAACCTCGACAGGCGGTGGCGAATTCAACCGAGAGGCAAGCCGGCACAGGCAGTGCTTTCCCCCTATGTATGACACCGAGCACATGAAACAGCACATCGAGAGACACCACCCCCGCTGCCCGCAGCTGTTCACTCACCTGTTGAGCGCCTGCGGACCGCTGACGAACCAATTGCCGCGAATGTAGAACCGCAACAACTGGTTGGTCGCGCGGGTGATGCCGATTCGTCTGCTTTGCCGGATTTCTCCGGACGAACGGCCGTCGCATCCGAGCCACAGCGGACCGGCTTGACAGAAATCGAGCCCGTCCAGCCCGCGATCAATTTGCAACGCGGCGCAGAGACGTCCTGGCCCGCGCGTCAGGTCTCGTGCCCGCTTGGTGCCGCGATTTCGCTCCATGAGCGCAATGCCATGCGTTGGTTCGATTGACCTGATCAATACACCTGCACCCACGCCTGGTGTCTCGCTGGAGACGTTGAGCATGAAGGAAGTGCCGTAGGCGAGATAGACATAGGCACGTCCACGCTCGAGGAACAGCGAACGGTTGCGCAGCGTGATGCCGCGATAGGCGTGGCCCGCAGGGTCGCCGATGCCATATGCCTCGGTCTCGACGATGCGACCCGCCGCCACGCCTTCGTCCACGACGCGCACAAGCATTTTGCCTATGAGGAAACGAGCAAGCGAAACCGTAGCGACAGGCAGTTCTGATCGATTCAGTAGGCGCAGGCGCGCTAACGGTTCGTCGCATTCATTCAAATCGCTCGACCAAATGGGCACGGGAAGGTCCGGGCTCGAACGGGTCGCCAAAGTATTGGGTCTCGCGAGCGACCTTGCCATCCAGAAACTCCATGATGCTCACCGTGTACGATGGCTGACCATCATAGGTTATGATATACTCCGTGATCCATAGGTCGCCCGCGCCGACAATGCGACGCACCTTGAAGCGCTTCGCGTTCGGCTGCGCGACGCGCGAGGCCTGAATGCTGCGACGGCTCCTGATACGCTCGCCAGACTGCGGGTACTCGAGCACTGCGTCATCGCGGTATATGTCATGTTCTACCTCGAAGTCATTTGCGTCCGATGCGGACCAGTGCCGATCGAGTGCGTCGCGAATATCACGCTCAGTCATGCCGCCGCTCCTGTTCCTGCTCATTTACTCGGGGGATAAAGCCGGGCGCCCCTGTCTCCACGACTGCGTTGAACCTGACGTTCGTCGTGATCTTCTCCCGAATGTCCCGCATGGCGTCTTCGGGCAGGCTCGATATGTCAAAACTTTCCCGAATACGGCCAGGTCTGGTCGAGGTAGTCAGGAATGCCGTGCCGCGTTGCACGGCCCACGCCAACGCAACCTGCGCGGGACTCTTGTTGACGCGCTGTGCGATGCTTGTGATCACAGGATCGTCCAGCACTCGTGGACTCATGCCGTGGCCCAACGCGGCGAATGCCAGCAGTACAATCCCATGCTCCCGACAAAAGTCGAGCAGCTCCCATTCAGGAAGATATGGATGGGATTCGACCTGCACCACGGCAGGCTTGATCCGTGCAGCAAAAACGATATCTCGCAGCATTGGCAACTTGACGTCCGATAGGCCAATCGCATTGCACTGACCACTGTCCACGAGACACTCGAGCGCACGCCATGTCTCGAGGAGCGTCACACCAGAATCATAGATGACCTGGCCATGCTCGTCTCTCGGATCCTGCTCCTCGCCCGGCCGAAAGGCAAACGGTGTGTGGATAAGATAGCAATCGACGTAGTCGAGGCGCAGCCGGCTACAGCTCGCGTCAAAGGCGGGTTTAACGCGCTCGGGGCGGTGATTGGTGTTCCACAACTTCGTAGTGACAAACACGTCTTCCCGCCGGACCGCGCCCGTTTTGAATAGCGTCTGCATCGCATCACCAACAGCCGCCTCATTGCGGTAGCGCTCTGCGCAATCGAAGTGTCGAAACCCGACTTCCAATGCGACCTTCACCGCTTCGCTGGTCAGGGCGGCATCAGGGATCAGCGTGCCGAACCCGACGGCGGGAATCGAACCAGATCCGTTTGGCAGAGGAATCCTGGTATCGCGGAGCAGATCGGGCGTCTCCATGTTCGGTCTCCTTGGTTCGCGGCTTGCCACGCAACTGACGGAAGGCTTTGAACAGCACGGCCCGGGTTCTGATTGTAAGATTGATCCCGATTTGGCAATATCGAGCTATGGTGAAAGGTGCGCAATCGGCCGACGCGACCGTCGGCCTGTGCAAATTCCGCGTGATGCTTCTGTAATCCGTTTGGTTTTGGGTCAGAAACCGTCCCACCGACCCTGGCGTCTCCGCCAGGAACGGAAGAGGAAGACAGATGGCCGATTTTATGCGCCTCTTTCCGCTCTCAGTTGAGCGCACCGGGATAATTTCCGTCGCACCGTTCGGCGATGGGCGTTCGGAATGATCTTCCCCCGCGGCCGGCGTGCCGGGCCAGACCCCTCACTGGAGGTGCCATGAGCGGCGTGATTGTTTCGGTCAATGTCGGACTTCCTCAGAACATCACGTGGCAGGACAGGATTGTCCGGACGGGGATCTGGAAAACGCCAGCGACCGGGCGGGTTGTCGCCCGCCGGCTGAATCTCGATGGTGACGGTCAAGGAGACCTCCACGGCCACGGCGGCGAGCAACGTGCGCTCCTGGTCTATCAGCTCGATTCTTACAGGTACTGGGCAAAGTATCTCGGGCGATCGGACCTCACGGCCGGGAATTTCGGCGAGAACCTCACCGTGGACGGTCTCGGCGATAATGAAGTCTGCATCGGCGATCGGTTCAGGATCGGCGGCGCCATCGTCGAGGTCAGCCAACCCCGTGACACCTGCTACCGGGTCGGCATCAGGCTGAACCACCCGCAGATGGCCGCGTTGCTGGTCGCGCACCGTCGACCAGGCTTCTACTTCCGCGTCATCGAGGAAGGTGAGATCGGCGCCGGCGACCGCGTCGAGAAACTCTCCGACGGTCCCGAGGGCATGACGGTCGCCGAGATCGATGCGCTTCTGTATTCCGCGGACCACAGAACGGAGGGTTTGCGCCGGGCGGTCCGGATCCCGGCACTTAGCCTCGACTGGCAAGGCTCGATGCAGGCGCTGCTCTCCGCTGCCGAGGCAGGCGGGACCTCGGGCAACGCTGGACTTGGACTCGGCGCGTCAGCGCCGCTTGCATGGCGCGGCTTCCGCCCGGCTGTGGTCCTGGCTTCGCTCGATGAAAGCGCGGACGTCCGATCATTCGAGCTCGCGGCCGCAAATCGGGCGCCGCTCCCATCCGCGCGTCCCGGCCAATATCTCATGCTCCGCATGAAGCCCGACGCGGATGCGCCCGCCGTCACGCGAAGCTATTCGCTGTGCGGTCCGCTCGGGTCCCCCACCTACCGGATCGCCGTCAAGAACGAGGGCGGTGCCGCCAGCGGGTTTCTCCACGAACGTGTTCGGGAAGGCTATCGCCTGGAGATCAGCGCGCCGCGTGGTTCGTTCACGCTGACGGCGGGTGCGACGCCCGTCGTGCTCATCAGCGCCGGTATCGGTGTGACGCCGATGTTGGCGATGTTGCATGCCGCGGCGACAGAAGCCGGGGCGGCCCGGCGGATCTGGTGGCTGCATGCAGCCCGCGATCGGGCACATCATTCGTTTGCCAAGGAGGCGGACGATCTGCTCGCCACACTTCGAGCGTCTTGTCGCTGCGTGATCTATAGCCGGCCTGCGCCAGGAGACGCACACGGACGGGACTTCGATCAAAGAGGCCATCTCTCGCTCGAGTTGCTGCAGGAGCTCGGCATTCCCAAGGACGCCGATTTCTATCTGTGTGGTCCGCCCCGCTTCCTCGATGAGTTCCAAAAAGGACTGGCGGCGTGGGGCATTCCCTGGCCCAGGGTCCACGTCGAATTGTTCGGGCCCGCGCCCACACGCACACCCGGCATCTTCAATGCCGCCACCTCGTCACCACACGGTCCTGCCGGCGCCGCGGGCAGCGGACCCGTCGTGACCTTCTTGCGAAGTGGTCTGGCCGTGCCATGGGACTCCCACTTCGGCAGCTTACTCGAATTGGCGGAAGCGTGCGCTGTTCCCGTGCGGTGGGCTTGCCGATCAGGCGTGTGCCATAATTGTGAGAGCGGTCTAATCGAAGGCGAGATCACCTACGGACCGACGCCGTTGGATCCACCGGCCGAAGGTAATGCGCTCATCTGCTGCTCGACGCCAAGAACCGCCGTCGCGCTTGACCTTTAGTGCGTCGCGTTAAATACGACGCGATCATCGTCGGAGCCGGACGACGGCTTCATGAAGATCCTGGTCAATGCCGAGACAAAGGAATTCCTCGGGGCGTCGTTCAGGAAGACCGGCGGGGATGAGGCCGTCGATTGCGTGCTCGGCGCGACGCATGCGGAGGCACCTTGCACTCTCCGCGGGCGTGCGATGTCTATTCACCGGACGGTTGCGGAATTCATTCCGACCGTGCTACACGATCTCGTTACGGTACCGGGCAGAGATGCGGGATAGATCACGAGTAAACCGGCAGACCGTAACGTCGAGCGATGGCGCGCGGCCACTTCTGTCACTGCGGGGACGCATAGACGCATCATTGAGAGCTAATGATTTCATCGTCTGGCACAAGCTGGCGCGCAACGGCCGCGCCCGCCCTCAAGTAGAACTCGATTACAAGGACTGCTCCATTGGATAGTTGGATATGGGCGGTATCACTTACCGTGCTGACGATTGCGGTCCACGCTGCGAGCGTAACATTCATGGTTGTAGTGCTGCATAGCATCCGCGTTTGGTTGGAACCTCAGAGCTGCAGTTTGCCAAGTCTGTTCGCAATAATTATCGGCACTATCATAACGATGGGACTGCTGCTCGTCGCGTTGCATGTAATGGAAGCGGCATTTTGGGCAGCGGCTTATTTGCGGCTTGGTGCGCTCGCGTCGTGGGAAGCCGCGATGCTCTACTCAATTGATTCGATGACCACAAGAGGCGCATCGGGGCTCGTGCTGCAGCCGCGCTGGAGGTTGATGGGAGCCCTGGAGAGCGTCAACGGTGTTATGTTGTTCGGCATCAGCACGGCTTTCGTTGTCACGGTCATGCAATTCTACTACCAACACCTTGTGTTGCACATGACGTCAGACGACCACGCTAGCGATCACTAAGCGTCGCATCGGCGCACAATTTCCGGCCGTTTGGCACATGCCGGAAGACCATCGGTGAGGACCACATTTCCCGGCTGACCATTTTTTCAGGCTCGCCATGTTTCAGCGTCGTGTGTTCGCCCAAAGAGCAGCTGCAGCCAGATTTACTCCGGCCGCCTGGCCAGTGATCAGCCAGTCGAACAGCATTCTGCAGCTTTCGGTGTTGTTCGACCGGGCCGGGTATATCCGCATCCGGCCGGAGCGGAACGAACGGTGCTTTATCGCCTAGACGTCTCTTCCGACTTGTGTTGCCGGCCGCGCCCTGCTCGTCCGCCAGTGGGACCGCATCGGCACCGAAGGCCACGTTCGCCTCGATGCGCACCCGGACGCGAGCGCCGCCCTCCATGGCCTGGCCTGCCTCGCCGGAGGCAAGCGTCGCACCGGCTACCAGGACAGCCCGGCATGACCTAGCTGGCCAGATCGGAGAAGGAAAAGGACATCGCGCGCAGGATTTGGACATATCCACCCTACCAAAAGTGGCAATGCCCGATACCCGGGAATGCAATAGCGCAGGTTTTCGGCTATAGTGGCCGAATGAAGCGGAGTGACGCCATAGCAAAGCTCAGAAAGCACGAGGCCGAGTTGAGGCAACTCGGGGTGCAGCGCCTTTACCTCTTCGGCTCCACCGCTCGCGGTGACGCGCGGGACGATTCCGACGTGATCTATTCTTCGATTACGAGGAAGAAAAATTCGGGCTTTTCGACCTCATGGACGTACAAGAGCGGGCAGCGCGCATTCTTGATGGTAGGGCTGATGTCATGACGCGCGATAGCATCCACAAAGTCCTTCGTGGCCACATCGAAGCAACGTCGTTGCGTGTGTTTTGACTCCTCGATTGTCGGTTGTCCTCTATCTGATGGACATCATCAAGGCGATCGAGCGCGTTCGTGCAAAGGCTGGCATGTTCACCCTCGACGAATTCAAGGCGGACTGGGAGCAGCCGTGGATCGTTCCGCGCGGCATAGAGATCGTGTCCGAGGCCTGCCGGCGATTGCTCGAGGATTTGGCGATCGGGCATCCGGGTATCCCATGGGCAAAGATCGCAGCCATCGGCAACATCATGCGCCATGAATTCCTCCAAATATCGCCGCCGATCATTTGGGAAATCGTCCGCGATCATCTGCCACACGTGGATAAGGTCGGCCGTGACGAACCAGCTGCGGCGCAACAGCTGGAGCGAGACCGCGGCTGCTAACCCGTGCCGATGACCGGCTGGCGCGCGGTGCACGCCATGACGCAGGCCGCAGACCTCGCCCAAGGAGCTGCGCCACGGCGATCTACGCTGATGCCGTCGGTGCCGCGGACAAGGCTATCGCCCCTATGCCAAACGCCCGCGGTTCGTTCCGCCACCCTGCGCGGCTTCGCCGGAATCTCCGGCTGGCTTCCGTCGGATTCAGTGGCCGATCTCATTGGAATCCGCGCGGTTGGAGGTTAGGCGACCTGCAGACCCTGTTCCCAGTCACCAGATACAAATCCAAGTTACTACACTTAAGTTCGTGAAGCATGCGATGTTTGATCGACGTGACATTATGTCGGATTGTGTGTGCGAGCGGTGGCAACGAAGGCGGGCCAGTAACGAAGCCAATGAGCGATCAGTGATGGATAATCGTCGGCAGAGAGGCGCGAATGCGCACTGAGAAATCGGGCGCGTTACCGGCTGCCTGGGCAATCGCGGTGATCAGCGACAGCTGCCGAAGCCTCGCGTACGGCAGCGTCGTGTCCATCCTGCCCGAGTAGTATAGGTAGCTGTCGATCAGGCCGTTGAACAGGTGGCGGATATCGAACCCGCTTTCAAACCCGGCCGCGTTGGCGTAGCGCACGATGTTGAGCGTGCAGTTGTTGCTCACCAGATTGTAGAATTCTGGATGATCGGCGAGTTCGTTGATTCGCCTCAGGTAGATCAGAAAGAGCCGCCGCGCAGCCGGGGCCGACGTATTGAGGTGATACAGGTATACCGCCTCCTGGCGGTAGTTGGTGCGCACGCGGACGAGGTCATCCTCATCGCCGACCACATAGATCAGCCCATATTGCTTGAAGAGCGAGGCGACCGGATCATAGCCTTGGCCCACCTCCGGCCGTGCCTCAATGGAGATGCACAGCGGCGGCGCATCGTCGAAGTCGAAGCTCAAGAACGTGTGGCCGATCAGGCGGCCGATCAACCCGTTGCTCCAATGGGACACGTAAAAGTCGATGCCGGTCAGGTGCGACAGCCGCACCTCACGCTGCTCGTAGTGCACCGTGAAGTCGTCGACGCTGCGATAGTCGAAATCACGCACATCTGTGAGGTGGACCACGTCGCCGTTGATGGATGCCCGCGGCATCACCGCGACCTCCGGCCGCCAGGGACGATCGCCCGATGGCTGGATGGTGATCCACCACACGACCACGCCGGCGAAGAGCAATGCCAAGGCCAGTCGTGGCTTTTGCCGACGCGAGAACCAGAGGACCCATGTCGCGAACCCCAAAAAGGCGAGCGCCAAGCCCAGGCGCAACTCGGACCACGGCAGATTAGAATAGAAGATGGCGAGGCTTGCCCAGACGACGAGCACGGCCCGAGCCAGAAACCCCACTCCCGCGGCCAGACCGCGGACCAGGCCTCTAAGGATCCCGCGAGGTGACGTCATCACCGCCGCGCTCTCTTCTGCCACATGGGGCCATGCTCACATTATTGCCCGGCGCTGGTCCACGTGCGCGACGCGCGCCTCTCGCCTTCGGCGAGCGATCCGTCGCTGTTGCCGGTGCACCGGCCGAGCACGCTCGTCCGGTCCATCGTGTTCTGGATCCTACCGATATCTCGACACCGCCTGCATGGTAGGACGCGCCCTCGTCCAGGTAAAACGGCTGGGCATGACAGTCTCGGCGCCACCGAAGAACCGACCCAGGAGAGCGGCCCGGATTGCGCGTAGCAGGGTCCAACCGTGGAACTTCGCAAGGCATGGAGGTGGGGAAACAGCGGATTGTCCCCGCAAAACCACTTGCGGAAGACCACAATCTCATCGGACTGCACCTGCGGCGCATCACGTCTTGTGGAATTCATTTCGATCGGCCTCATCCGCTTCGCCAGGTTCTCGCGAGCGACGCTGTCCGGCTGATGGATATCAGTGATCGTGGCATTATCGGAGACCTGTTCGTCGGGCTGGGCGCCATCCCTGGTCGGGTCGATGAAGAAGGCAGTGGAGAACCGCGCACAACGGGAGCGTATGCTGCCGCCGGATCGACTCTCGCGCCGAGTCGAGCTTCGTCGAAATGCTCGTGGTATGAGACTGGCGTCTTTGGTGGAGATCTCGGCCATCCGCGAGTCGCGTGAGCGCACGGGCAAACTGGCGCGCGAGGCCGAGGCACCGCGGTCGACCATCTGCCGCGTGAACTCAACGAGGAACCGGCTGCGCTCGCAGCGGACCAACAGTGAGGTCGCGGCTGGTGGTTACAGCCAGTTCTCAGTCCGCAGGCCAGACATCCGGACAACCGCGTGGAGAATCTTAGCCCGCTGCAGCCGTCGCATGTCTCGACCGAGACGAAGCGCCAGATATGTTCGATGGGCTGCTGGCCGCTGGCGCCGACATCGACAGAAACCGCGCTCAAGTGCGAGCACTGGTCACCACTGATGCTGACGTTTTATTGTGAGCAGCCCGAAATGCGGCAGATTCTCATGGAGCGCGCGTCGATATGTTCGAAGCCATGTTGTCCGGGGATGACGCAGCCGTGGCAACGCTTCTGCGTCCCGGAAAGAGCGCACTCCCGACCATCGAACCCAATGGCTACTCTCTTCTTGCCTCCGCTCAGAGGACATTCGCCAACGATCGCTTGCCGGAGGTCGTCGTCGCATCGGT
>Ga0123356_10005545_pt1 | contig 12836 bp, 12 predicted proteins | sample TergutEmb28metaG_2_FD_92546 | JGI IMG/M metagenome (GOLD analysis project Ga0123356, IMG submission 92546) | Embiratermes neotenicus P3 segment gut microbial communities from Petit-Saut dam, French Guiana - Emb289 P3 | ecosystem: Host-associated > Arthropoda: Insects > Digestive system > Gut ... | reverse complement strand
CGCTTCGGCTGCCATCAGCGCACCGGCATGATCGCCAGCTTTGAGTCGTGCCGCCATGACAAGCCTCATGACCGCGAGCGGTGTCAGTTGTTCGATCTGTTCTGGGGTCAGCCGGACCGCTCGCAGCGAGTGCTCAACCATCTCATCGCGCGCAAGGATCTTCTCGTCGCACGTGCCGTTCTTGCGCCCGCCGACCTTTGCATGCCCTGGCCGAAATGTACCATCGCTCCGTGCCATTGTCTGCTCCCCACCACGCCACACTACGGACGCACGATTCTAGCGCAGGGAGGTGCGGCGGGACGACCCTGTCGAGGGGCGTCGCTGCGCGCGCGGGCCGAGGCGGTCGAGACTCCCCATCCCGTTTAAATCGGGAAGCAGAGCGGTGGGGTGGCCGATGGCTCCAGCCAGTGGGGTCAACAGGACCTTTTGCGGGAGCCCGCTTACAGCGTCGGCACTGGCGCCGCGCATATTGGCGATGGCCTTGGCCAGTGGAATCAACCGGACCTCTTCAGGATTGCATCATCCGCAGTAGTCGGCTGTGCCACCGGCTCATCACCCAGGCTGGCGAAAACCTTACCCGACTGAAGCTCATCGTGCAGTTGCGGGGAAGAAGATAAAAGGGAAGAACAGGCATATCCTGGTCGACACGATAGGCCTGTTGGTGGGCGCGGATGATCCATCCGGCACATCTTCAGGATCGAGATGGCGGGGTTCTGGTGCTTCAGGCACTGTTCGATCGCTACCCGCTGCTACGGAAGTTGTTTGCCGATGCCGGTTATCAGGGGCCGAAGTTCCGCGACGTCGCAAAGCAGGTGCGACGAGGAATGGAAGTCGAGACCGTCAAGCGATCCCATCCGGGGTTCAACGTGCTTCCGAAGCGCTGGGTTGTGGAGCGGACATTCGCCTGGCTCGGCCAGTGCCGCCGGCTGGCGAAGTATTTCGAATGCTTGTCACGCGTCCTGGCGTTCTTCCGCTGGGCAGTCCGGCTCATACTGCGCAAGCTCTGCAATTGTGCATGAACTTTCCGGACTCCAAGGCAGCAGCACTCCGATCTGTAACAAAACTGTCAGCAGATCGCTCGCTCCAGCCTCACGGTCTTACGCTACCGTAATGTCCAGTCCGACGAGGAGGCAGAGGGAAACATGGCGGTCGAACTCGTGGTGCGTCCCGGCGTGGACAGCGCGTTTCTGGCGTGGCGGGGTCCTTTCATCGAGAATTGCCGCGGTTTCGCGCTGGCCCGACGGATCCGGCGCGTGGCCGGCAGCACCCGTAGCCCACAGACCTATAAGGATGCGGAGGCAGACGGGTTCGCCGAGGAATGGGTTTCGAGCTGGGTGGGATTCGCCAACGGGCCTGAAACGAAACCAGGCGAGCGTCAGCCCACAACGGTCTGGCCGATCCAGAAATATCTCTGGTCGGATTTCATGGTGAACCCGGGCGATCGGGTGGCGTATCGCGTGGTGCCAATGGTGGGAACCGCGAAATCGCTGAAACCGCTGGACAGCGCGGCCTCGGGGTGGACGTCGGTGGTGACCATCGGTGCCGAGACGCCAGGCCAGATCTCGTGCTTCTTCAATCGCGGCATCGTCGCCAGCCAGTGGCTGGCTCGGCTGTTGCCGCAGGCTCATCCGGGTAAGACTCTGCGTGAGATCATCGCGACACCGGGCGATGTGACGCGCAACTTCTTGGGCGGTCCAGTGCGCGAGAAACTGATCGATCTGCTGCAGCAGACCAACAAGAATAATGGTCATATCTACGCAGCCCTGTTCGAGCTGAATGACCCCGAGCTGATTCCACTGATCCAGGCATTGGGCAAGCGCGCACACATAGTGCTGGGCAATGGCAGCGTGAAACATAAGGGTGACGACGAGAATGCCGATGCGCGCGATGCGTTGCGCATGTGCGATGTGCGCGATCGGATGACGGCGCCGCGCGCACTGGCGCACAACAAATACCTGGTGTTGTGCGACGCGCATCAGACGCCACAGGCCGTGTGGACCGGCAGCACGAACTGGACGGAAACGGGATTATGTACGCAGGCTAATAACGCGGTGCTGGTCCGTAATGTAGCGTTAGCACAATCCTACCTCGAACACTGGAACGTGCTGGCCGAGGCCGGCAATGCCTCACCGCCCAGCTTGTTCGAAGAGGACGCCACATCGCATACGGCCAAAGGGCTGGACGGGACGACGTTGTGGTTCACGCCGCTGCATGGGCAGCTCGATCTCGAGCAGGCGGGGGAACTCATCCGTGGCGCCAAAGAGGGAGTACTGTTTCTGATGTTCAACCCTGGGCCGCGCGGCACGCTGCTGAGCGACATAATCGACTTGGCCTTACCGTCAGGCCAGCATTACGATCCTGATTTGTACATTCAGGGTGTGGTGAACCAGGACCCGGGTACGGCCAAGAACCCGGTTACTCTTTTCAATCGCGGCGAGAAGATCGATTCCAACGCCGACGTGGTGCTGCCCGCCGCCATTCCGGGGCCGTTGGAATATTGGGTAAAGGAGCTGAAGCAACTGCCTGGCACCTTCGCCATGGTGCATAGCAAGGTGATCGTCGTCGATCCGTATGGCGAGAAGCCGGTGGTGATGTCCGGTTCGCACAACATGGGGCCGAAGGCCTCCGGCGTGAACGACGAAAACCTGCTTCTGATCGAGGGCGATGGCGAGCTGGCCAGCCAATATGCCGGCAACATCATGCAGATCTACAGTCAGTATCGCTGGCGGCAATCGGTGATGGCACAGCACGGGAAGCCGAAATGGTCGGGGCTGGTAGACGACGACAAGTGGCAAATCCAGAACCCAGATCATCCGGACGACTATGACAAGCGGCGCCTGCGTGAGCTGGATTTCTGGTTCGGCCAGCCAACATTACCTGCGACGGATCCGGTCGTGGCGGACGATTCGACTGATACCGATAGGTCCCAGGACGACTCGCCACCCCATGCCGCGCTGACCCGGCGTGCCGCGGGGTTTGGTACGGCGCATCCGACCACTCGTAAGCCGGCGCGCGCGACTCGGCGCAAGCGTTGACCAGTTGCGAGCCGCTGCCGGGATGAATGGTCACCCTGCGGCCGGACAACGTCAGCGAGCCGTTAGTGTCCGCAAAAATCACCGCGGCCCAGCCGGACGGGGACGGCACGGTCAGAGAGCTGGCAACCGACCCGGGGCTGGTAACCAGAGTAATGCCATGATCCTGGCCGCGTTCTCGACGTGCTTGCTGTAAGCGCTTTGTGCGTCTGTGACGATTGTTGCATTCGTAGCGCCGAGATCGTTAGCCAAGGCCGCGATCGCATCCTGTAACTCCGTGCTGGCATCGGTCAGCACGGATGGAGGAGAGGAACCGAACATTGGCAATTTCGCTGGATCCGACGAGCCTCGGGCCGCGAGCTGCAAGTAACGGTGCTGACGAATGGCTGATTTCTGGGTCGTTCGTGTGGTGAGCCGGCGACCGCATCGGGCCGGGATCCGCCACTTCGAGCTTCAGATTCGCCAGCTCGGTGCGCTCCACCACCGGCTCCATGTGCAGCTCCCGGTGCTCGCGCTTCACCAGTCCCTTGGCAAGTCCTGCTTCTTCATCCGCCATCGCCGCCGATATAGCGTCGCCGGCATGACCTTGCCCTCGATCAGCTTCCGCCCCATTGCGAAATGTCCCCACAAAATTTGTAGAGAACATCATGCCCGCATGTTAGTGAGGAGTGATGTGCAACTAGGGAATCATTGTCAGTCCGAATCCGTATGCCTCTGGGCCTAGAAGCAATATCCTAAGAGCTGCCGCAGTGATGCGCCGAGCCTGCGTGGACCTTCTGCAGAAAGCCGCCAGTCGGTACCATGCCCGCCGCGAAGTCGAATTGTGGCGCGTAGCCTAGAATGCGCCGCGCTTTGCCGATGTCGATCGTGGCGCGAGATTGGAAGAGCTGCAAATCCCCGGGGAGGGGAACGTGAACATGGTCGCGCCAGCATGAGGCTGGGCGGAAGAACCAGTCTTTTGCGGCCCGACGAAATCTGAGTGGCAGCGCGTCCAGCCCTGTTTGCGCCAGCTTGCGAAACGGTGGGGCCTGCGCAACGCGGCGAATCGCAAGTTCCGGGCGACCGATCAGCCGCACCAACTTACGTGCCTTGCTGCCCGCGGTCATGATCTTCTCTGCAGGCCAGTAATTCGGCCCATTCGCACCGACCGCTCGCGCCATCTCTCCATAGAATTGGCCCCACGTCGTCCCGCCCGGACCCGAAATCAGGAAGCGCTCGCCGACGGCTCCGGGATGCTCTGCAGCAAGGATCATCGCGCTGACGACATCGTCTATATAGACGACATTGCAGATGCCCTCCCCGCGATCGGGCAGAACGACAGTGCCGTATCGAAGCATCTCGGCCGGCTCGATCGTCCAGGTGCGCGAATAGGGACCGTATACGATAGTCGGCTGCAGGATCGTGCCAGGGAACGAATCCTTGTGCACCGCGTTCATGATCTCGCGCTCTAGTTGGCGCTTGGTGTAGGCGTATCCGGCATTGTGTGTGTACTCGGGGTTTTCCTCCGTCACCTCGCCCTCGGATGGTAACTGATAGACGACAAAGCTGCTGAGATGAACGAACCGGCCAACCCCGTTTGCGCGACAGCCGGCGATCAGCGCTCGCACCGCAGCAATATTCCACGCCTCATCGTGCCAGTCGTAGGCGCAGTGGAAAACGACCTCAATCCCTTTCAGCGCGGCGCGGACTAATTCGGGATCGGACAGATCGAGCCTCTGTATCCTGGTGCCGGTACGCTCGAGGCGCGCGCCGGGAGCACCGACGCGCAGCAGCGCAGTTACGGCGACACCATCCTCGGTGAGGCGTTCGACAAGCCGTCCGCCGATAAAGCCGGTGGCACCTGTGACCGCAACGATCGTACCCGACCCAAGGGTGGGCGCCGGGGCAGCGGTATCCTGGTATTGGTTTGTCATGCTTGCGATTCCCAACGAGTGCCAGCGGATCTTCACCGATGGGGCCCCAGTCAATCAAAGAGATCTGTTATATGATCCGATACCTTCAACGTAGAGCGTTGTCCGCTGCAGATGCTCCGCCAACCGCAGTGCCAAAGCCATGATGGTGAAGGTCGGGTTTGTGCTTCCTCCACTCGGGAATACCGCGGCGCTTGCGAGATAGAGGTTTTGCATGTCATGGACGCGGCAGTCGGCGTCCACGACGCCGTCGCGCGCCAGCGCACTCATCCTCGCGCCACCGGCATGGTGATACGTGTCGACCACGCGATCGAGTCGGGCGCCCTCTTTCGGGTCGAAGGCTTCGTCGAACCAAGTCACCGCTCCGATCCGGCTTCGCCGCAGGAGCGCCTCCAATCGGCGACCAACAACAGTCAATGTCCGCAGCTCCGCATCACCAATCTGCCACGCAAGGGCAAGCCGGGGCATCCCAACCGCATCGTAGCCCTCGGCAATCCGGATACGCGCACTGCTTCGCGAAGGCTGTTCGGCAACCAAGTGGACCTCCGCCCTCGAGCGGCTAGGAATCGGTTGAAGGCCGAGAGTCTTCCGCACAAGAAAGTCGGCAACCAGATCCGGCGTTCCACGCAACAGCGTCGCATACGAATCGCGCGACAACGCCCGCGCCCCACACGCTCGATAATCTTCCAAGAGGGTACGCAGCTTGACGATGGCCGACTCGGGCTCAGCTTGGAAGTAGATGCTCGCATACCCGGACAAGCAACCCTCTTCCACCTTCGACTGCTGCGATAGCTCGAACCTCGGCGTGTGCAGGACGTTGCCAATATAGAAGCCGCGAGCCAGTCGCCGTAATCTTGGCCACGCATCGGTTGCAACGACACCGGCGGTGTGCAGCATGACATGATCATTGAAGCCACACCCCAGAAGCTTCCATCGGCCGCCCATCCCATCAGGATGCAACGAATGGGATACAAGAAGGAGACGAACGCTTTCGATCGCTCCTGCGGCGATGACGAAATGTCGGGCCGCAAAGATCCGCTCCCGGCCAGTATAGGAGCGCGCGCGGACGCCCGTTACGGCATCACGACGATCGCCGCAGACCAACTCGACGGCATTCGCATGATAGAGCACAACAACATCCAGATCGTCGTTCAAGCTCTGGTGGAGAAAGCGACCGATATCGCGCCTGGGCAAGGGCAGCCATTTTTCGAAACGCACAGAAAAGGCATCGCAATCAGCCGCGAGCATCTGCGTCGTTCGTCTGGCAACCTGATCACATCTGGCGTCGAAAGGCGAGCCTTTGAGCCCGAGCATCGCTTCGAGCTGGTCGTAATAGGATGCGAGGATAGAAATTTCTATGGGCCAGCCGACGCCATCTATCGTCGACCCAGCCGACAACTCGTGCGCCGCCAACGGGACACACTTGCCCGACCAGCGCGTTCCAGAGCCGCCAAAGACGCGAAAGCGACCGTTTCCGACCCCTTCATTCACTGCACCGGCAAAGTCCATCTCTGACTCGAAGAGCGATTGACTGCGCGGCTCGTGTGTCAGACCGCCGCCCTCGAGCACGAGAACCTTCAAGCCTGTCTGACGCAACGCCGAGACGAGCGTCAATCCAGCAATCCCTGCCCCGACGACGCAGATATCCGGGGCAAACGGAAGGTCGGTGGCGCGTTCAAAATCGATAAACATGTCTCGATTTTCTGTCCGGCGGAGAGCGTGTGGGAGCGACCAGGGTTGCGGACATTAGAGGCGCTGGCATTCGGCACTCCAGACGGACAAATTTGCCAACGTCGTCAATCGAACGGCTTACGGACGTGCCTCACATTACGACTACGTCCAGTGGCGATGATACAAATTTCGTAGGCGATGCACTCGCCGAGCAAGGACTCGCCCGGCGCATTTGGGCAAAGTTGCCACTGCATTCCCTATTGTCGGTGCTGACGAGTTCCCAGGCTGTCGCGGTCGTGCCGCGCGGGTCGCAGAGGATTTCTTGTCCGGCCACCGCAAGTCCCGTCACGGCGCTTATCGCTCTCCATGATCTGGCATCGCCGCCTCGATGACCACGCCGCCCATCGCTGGCTGCGCAATGCGCTTCTGCACAGCGTCAAACATGCCTCAGGGTCGGACGCGGCTGCAATCAGTGGCTAGCCATGGTGATCGCGCTTTGGGGAGCCCGGCGACCCAACCGACTGGCGCCGATCAATGCAGCCCTGCCCGCCATGCAAGACCGCTAGCGCGGCGTACGTTGCGCGCCTTTGCTTTAGCAAAATCCAAGGGGATTTCGCCAAATGCGGCCAGCTTGTCCATTACATAAAAGCAATTAAATTCGATTTTACCCAGACGCGAAGCGATCATCATCAAGGTTGTACTATCAACAGGTGGCGGTGAAAACTTCCGGCGCCCTTTTGCCGCCGGCGCAACTGCGAAGGAGAAGACATGAGCCTGAAGCGAATCCTTGGTCATGCAATTGTGGCCTCCGCCCTTGCCTCATCCGCGGCGTTCGCCGCGATAGGGACACCAGGACGCGTGCGCGGGACCATAGTGTCAGAGACCGCGAATTCGGTGACCGTCGATACCTATGCGCACAAGCCAATCACTGTCGGCCTGACGGCAAAGACCGCATACCTGAAAGTCGAGAAATCGAGCCTCAACAATGTTGAGAAGGGTAGCTACATCGGCACCGCAACCAAGAATGTCGGCGGCACGCAGATCGCTTTGGAGCTCGTGATTTTCCCGCCGTCGCTGCGCGGCACCGGAGAAGGCCACTACGCCTGGGACAAGATCCCCGACACGACGCTCTCCAGTGGCGTGCGGACAGATTCCAGCATGACGAATGGAAATGTCGCAGTGGTCTCGACGTCGGTGCCAGATGTGAGCAGCACGATGACCAATGGCGACGTCGCTGCGTCGAAGTCACAGGGCGGCGTCACGCATCTTGTCGTCACGTACAAGGGTGGCCACGAAGATGTGCTGGTGCCGCGAACCGCTCCGATCGTGACCTTTCGGCCCGGCACGAAGGCTTTGGTGTCCAAGGGGAAGGACGTTTTCATAAAGGCGACGGAGACTGGCTCGGGTCTCGTCGCGACTGCGGTCGCGGTTGGCGTTGATGGCGTGAAGCCGCCGATGTGATGGCAACTCCTGCGCCATCGGCGCAGGACCCCCCACTGCGGCAAGGAACATCCAATATGATTCGACGCGACACACACCGCCGTCCGGCGCATCCAGTCGCGATCCGCGTGATGCACTGGGTCGGCGTCTATGCCATGGGCTGTATGATCTTCAGCGGCTGGGAAATCTATAACGCCTCGCCCAGCCTGCCATTCGTGTTCCCGACCTGGGCCACCCTTGGCGGCTGGCTAGGCGGCGCCCTGGCCTGGCACCTCAGCGCAATGTGGGTGCTGCTCGCTGACGGTATCGCGTATCTGGTTTACGGCTTCGCCAGTGGTCATTTTCGACGCGACCTGAAGCCCCCGCGCCCTGCAGAGGTGACGCGGGATCTGGTCGCCGCGCTGCGGCTTCGCCTCAGGCACCGCATCGGTAGCTACAACGCCGTGCAGCGCGCGCTCTATGGGGGGGTCATCGTCATCATCATCCTGCAGGTGCTGACCGGCCTTGCTATCTGGAAGCCGGTGCAGTTAGGTTGGCTGACAGGGTTGTTCGGTGGCTATCCGATCACCCGCGGCATCCACCTCGCCACCATGTTCTGCATCGTCGCCTTCGTTCTCATCCATGTTGCGATGGTGGCAATCGTCCCGAGCACGCTGAAGTCGATGCTCGTCACCGTCCCCGCGGCGAGGGAAGACGGCCAATGAGCGTGCAACGCATTAATCCGGCGGTCAGCATGGCTGAGATCAAACCAGAGCTGGATAGGCTGCGCCGGCGAGGCTTCCTGCGGGGCTCGCTCTCGCTCGGCGCATTAACAATGCTGACTGGCTGCGACCTTTCGACCCATTCCGGCGTCGACGCCGCGCTGGAAGCCGTGCTGCGCTTTGACGATCGGGCCCAAGCAGCACTGTTCAGCCGCCAGCGCGCAGCGATGATCTATCCGGCCAGCGCCATCACCCACCCGTTCCGCTTCAATGCCTATTACCCTGAGTGGCAGGTGCGTCTGCCGCCGAATAATTGGGTTCTGAACATCAACGGACTGGTCTCCGACCGGCGACCCTGGACGTTGCGCGCGCTGATGGCACTGCCGCAGCAGGGGCAGATTACCCGGCATATCTGCATCGAAGGCTGGAGCCAGATCGGACAGTGGACCGGCGTGCCGTTGCATATGTTCCTGCGCCGCGTCGGCGCCGATCTTTCGGCCCGCTATGTCGCTTTCAAATGCTTCGATGGCTATTACACCAGCGTCGACATGGCGAGCGCGCTGCATCCGCAGACCATTCTGGCTCTCGATTTTGAGGACAAGCCGCTGGCGCCGCAATGGGGCGCGCCGCTGCGGCTTCGCATTCCGACCAAGCTTGGTTTCAAGAGCGCCAAGAATCTGGAGGCGATCGAGGTCACTAACAAATATCCCGGGGGCTACTGGGAGAACCAGGGCTACGACTGGTTCGCCGGCGTTTGACTGTGCCAGGACCGCGACGTGCGCTCATGTCGTGCACACCGATCGCCGACAATTTCGAACAGAGATGGCTGTGCCCGCGACACATCCCCGTCCTGGCTATGACAGCGTCTGCCATTCCTCTATCCGCCGCGCGCGCTGTTGAAGGGACGCCGGAGCGCGTGCGTGGGATTGTAACGTCCGTCACGGCGGCTCTGGCGGCCGCTTAAAAGTTTTTGGGGTCAAACTGGTCATCGATCCCGTAACGAGCAGCAAGCCATGCTTGAAATCGGAGGAATCAGATTTCAACGAGAGGACAGGCAGCTTCACGGCCACCACGACGGAGAATGTTCGCGGCACGCGGATCGTGCCGCGGTACCCTTGGTTCTCGGTGCGGGAACAGGTTTCGTCCATGAAGGCCAGCCGTCCAGGATCCTCACGTCGAGATTCCCCGCAGCGACCACTTCAATCACCTGTTCGCCCAAGTCCCGCGAATACGGCGCCGGCATTGCTCACCAAGGCGAATCGATACCGTCAGACTCACGCTTTCTCAACTCCGTGAGAATCCGGACGGAAAATGCTCTAGCAATGTGTGAGTCATAAGATAGTGATTTATTTTGGACACCTTCCACGCGTCCAGCGGCGCGGCGCGTCGTTGATCGCTGACCCCTATTACACAACAAAAACCTGTCGCGCCATAGGTCGGTGCCGACAGGGCTGCCAGTGCGGCTGTCTCTAGCCCAAAAGGTTGGAATGCGCTACCGACCTTGAGCGGCCAGTAGCAAACCGACCAGACGAATTACTGAACCATAGTCGCGACTGATTTACTGACAAATAGGGAGGAATAATGATGGATACCCAGCGAATGGCGTCAGCCTTGCGCGAACCAATTGAAAGAGGAGCGATTCCGGGGGTGGTTGCGGCAGCGGCAGATGCCAGCGGCACGGTCTTCGAGGCTGGGTTTGGCACACGCGACGTGAGCAGCGGTGCGCCGATGGCGCCCGACACCGTGGTCTGGATCGCCTCGATGACAAAGGCGGTCACAGGTGCCTGCGCTATGCAGTTGGTGGAACAGGGAAAGCTGCCGCTGAACGAGCCAATTGCCACGATTGTACCGCAACTCGGACGAGTGCAGGTGCTTGAAGGCTTCGATGCCGCCGGCAAGCCGCGCCTGCGCGCGGCACGTCGGCCCATCACGTTGCGGCATCTGCTGACTCACACCTCTGGCTTTGCATACGACCTCTGGAACACCGGGATTGCCCGATACATGGAGGCGACAGGTACGCCAGGTGTCATCACCTGCCAGAACGCAGCCCTTACTCTGCCGCTGATCGCTGATCCGGGGGAGCGGTGGGAATATGGCATCTCGATCGACTGGGTCGGCAAGGCCGTGGAAGCGGTTTCCGGCGTCAGGCTGGATCGCTATATGCGTGAGAATCTGTTCGAGCCCCTCGATATGTCGGATACGACGTTCAGGATCACCGATGAACAGCGCGGGCGGTTGGCGAAGGTCCATGCCCGGACGTCAAACGGCATCGAGGCGACGGATACCGAGCTGCCGCAGGATCCGGAATTTCACATGGGTGGCGGGGGACTTTACTCGACAGTCGGCGACTATCTGAGGTTCACCCAGATGATCTTGCACGCTGGCCGATTCAATGGGGTTCAGGTGTTGCGGCCCGAGACGGTGGCAATGATGTCGGAGAACGCGATGGGGAACCTGGTATGCAATGTGATGAGATCAGCCGTTCCGTGGGCGACGAACGATGTTGAGTTTTTGGCAGGCATGAAGTGGGGCCTAAGCTTCCTGATCAACCAGGACAAGCTGTCCACTGGTCGATCGGCCGGTAGCCTCGCCTGGGCTGGTCTGGCGAACTCGTATTATTGGATTGATCCCACCCGCCAGGTGACTGGTGTATTCGCGACGCAGCTCCTGCCGTTCTTCGACGCTCCGGCCGTGGCAGCATTCCAGGCGTTTGAGTCGGCGGTTTATGCGGCGTCATGAGTTGGCTGGCCATGAGAGCCGGCTGTCGCGCTGACCTTAATTCAGCGGGTCGCAGGTCAAGGGTCGATGTTCATGTCCGTTTCGCGATGGGACATCGGAGTCAGCCGACATTGGCGAAATGTCGTTGACGACAAGTTCGTCACGGGGTTCGACGAAATCCAAGTCGCGGAGGATACCGGGCATCTCGAACCTGACCTCTGCGAGAGAAGTCGGACCAACAGTTGTGACGATCTGTCCGACCAGCGTCCATGCCGCGTATGGGCAGCGGGCGGGTGATCGCCAATATCGATGGCTGTGCACGAAGCGGCGTACCCGTGTGGTCCCCACGAGTTGCCACAAGGGCGGTAGGCTCTGATCCCTCCAACAGTGCGCGGTAAAGTGCATAGTTGTTGATAGGCCGAGTGCGGCGAGACCTCACATGGTGCGTGTGACGGCACTGACTGGTTGAGCATCTTCGAAAGCACATCGGAGCATCTCGAAAACGAAGGAGCCGTGTCCGCACAAGTCATCCCATCGCCACTCGATCAGCTCTCGCTTCGCGCTGTTGCACATTTAAGGTCACGAATACCCGCGCGATGTTGCAGATTTAGGGTCGATGTCACAAAATTTTCTGTGCAACATTACCGGCCAGTTTGCTCAAATCAGGCGCCCGCAATTAGGGCAGCGTGACACCCGCCGCGACAGCCCTATCATCATCATCAACGGTCACTCGAAGCCCGGATCGGTAAACCTGGCGGATCGCGCAATAGCAGCATGAGCAGCAGCACCCCAATCGCTGCAAAGCCGATCACCATGAAGCCATCGATATACGACAAGACTTCGGCCTGGATTTGTACGGCGCGCGCAAGCAAACCCACGCCACGTGCCTCCGCCCCAGCTGGGCCGACCGAACGGGCAATCACTGCCCCAGCATACTGTTGCAGCCGCTGGACCGTTGCGAACGATCCCGTCTCAACGTGCTGACCGATCAAATTCGAATAGGTCTGCTCCTGCACCCGAACGAAGGTTTGAATAAAGGCAGACCCGAGCTGGGCGCCGAACAGACGGCCGGTTTGCAGGACGGCGCCGAATGTCAGTACTTCGCTCGGTTCGAGGTGATGCAGGAAGAACCACACCAAGGAGGTCAGGCCCAGCGACTGCCCCGCAGCCTGCAAGATCTGCGAGGACAGGAAATTGTCGCCGGCCCAAACCTGCGTGAGCCCTCCTGCCATGAAACAGCCGACGGCGACCAGCGCGAAGCCAGTCGCCAGCGTCAGGCGCGCGTCTACGAAGCGCAAGATAGTGGCAACGGCGGGTGCCAGCAGGAATTGCGGAAGTGCGATCCAGAGCAGCACGCCGCCGAT
>Ga0123356_10005544_pt1 | contig 12838 bp, 10 predicted proteins | sample TergutEmb28metaG_2_FD_92546 | JGI IMG/M metagenome (GOLD analysis project Ga0123356, IMG submission 92546) | Embiratermes neotenicus P3 segment gut microbial communities from Petit-Saut dam, French Guiana - Emb289 P3 | ecosystem: Host-associated > Arthropoda: Insects > Digestive system > Gut ... | reverse complement strand
TGGTGGGCGGGTTGGGCTGGGGGAGAGAGATGATGATGGTGGGCGGGTTGGGCTGGGGGAGAGAGATGATGATGGTGCGGCTGTTGGGCTGGGGGAGGGAGTAGGGGTAGCTTCTGGTTCCCATTGTGCCACATAGGTGGCATCGCCCTCAACGGTCGGAGTTAGTTTAGGTGTCCAGCCGATAAAATGCCAGCTGGGCTGACCAATTGCTACCGGTGCTTTAGGAGTCAAATCTCCCAAAGCACACACAAAACTAACCGTCTCAAAAGTGCCATAATCCCCAGGCAAATACGTTACCGTATACATCAAAGAAGGCGGGTCCTCCTTGAGCCATATGGCATATAGGGTGACATCTTTTGTGAGGGCGAGATATGTTGTTGAACCGGTCGTAAAGTCGGGTGTTTTTGCATCTGGGGTGTAGGCCCAGCCTTGGAAAACATAGCCCTCTCGAATCATGCTTCCTTGAGTGGCTACAGGCATCAAATATCCTGCCGGATAAGAGCCACCCATAGGTACGGTCCCGCCTGTAAATCCATTGCCATTATATGTCACAGTATAAAATATCGGCTCCACGTTTTTGATCCACTGAGCCACATAGGTCACATTACCCGATACCACAACAGACCAAGCTGGAAGCCAACCTGCAAAACTCCAACCCGATACACGATCAATTGTGTAATCAACACCGGAAGCAGTACCAAATACTGGCGTAGAACTTCCAAACTCTAAATCAACATAGGTCTCCGCATCAGCTTGCCAAGTACCCTGTGCACCCGGATCATAAACTATCACACAGCGGGTCATAAAGCTGATATCATAATTATTTATACCATACAACGCACCATTGGACCATAGCCCATCGTCAATCTGGATCTGATTACGATAAATTCCTTCCTCATAGGCACTTAAGGATGTTAGAGAAACAAGAACACAAGCCGTATTATCTCTAAATATCGTCCCACGCTCAATATAGAGTTTACCAAGGGATGCAATATCATCGGTGTTAGTGACCCAGATTCCGCCGCCATTATTGCCAGCCGCATTACCATAGACTATCCCTGCTTGCAGGTCAACAAAGCCGCTGGAAGCCACATACATTCCACCCCCATTAACATCAGCAGTATTGTTAGCAATCACAACCTCGGTCACAATAAGCTCACTATTTGTATATATACCGCCGCCAGAACCGGAAATAGCAGAGTTATTAGCGATAGTACCGCCATTTATTGTGACTGCGTTAGACAGAGCACACATAGTGTAGATGCCGCCGCCAAAGATGGCAGAATTATTAGCAATAACAACATCACCCGATAGGATGAGCAGACCGTTGTTAGTGTTTTGTATGCCGCCGCCATAGTAAGCGGCTGAATTGCCCAAGATAACCGCATTATCAGATAGACTAAAAACTGAAGGCTCAGCTTCAGAGTAGGGGTTCCAATTGTACATCCCGCCGCCATAAAGATGGGCAGTATTGTCTAAGAGAGCAGCGTTGCCTGACATATTGGCAGTGCTGTTGGCGTTGTTGCATATGCCGCCGCCAAAAACCGCAAAATTATCAGCGATGACCGTGTTGTCAAGCATGTTAAATGTGGCGCGATCAAAGTTGTATACACCGCCTCCTCGACCGTCACTTTTGTCAGTGTTAACGGCAACATTACCGGAAATGGAGGCTCGCTCAGACATGTTAACTGTAGCATTATAGGCATTATATATGCCGCCCCCAAGAACCGCAGAATTATTAGAGATAAGTGCATTTCCAGACATCTCAAATATAGTAGAACCAGACGAAAGACTGCCATTGTTATGCACACCACCTGCATATCCGGTGGATGTGTTGTTTGAGATTTCTCCGCCGTTCATGTTGAACGTGCGGTAATTTAGTACTCCGCTTCCGCTACGGGCAGAATTGTTGGAAATTTTTCCACCCGACATATAAAATTCGCCATAGGTACATATTCCTCCGCCGCCGGTACCGGCGGAATTGGCTGAAATCTCGCCGTCTAATAGGTTAAAAACTGCAGAGTTGTACACCCCACCGCCATCGGTACGAACAAAATTATCAGAAATGACTGCCTGACCAACCATACTAAAAGAAGCGCCGTTACCTGTATTATACACGCCTCCGCCATAGTTTGCAGTATTACCCGAGATACGAGCGACTTCAGCGGAAAGGGTGTTACCCATGTTAACTTTACCGGCGTCATTATACACCCCACCACCGCCATAAACCGCATTATTACCCAATATGACCGCATCACCAGATATAGTGACCATGCCTCTATCGTTATACACTCCTGCGCCTCGATAAGCAGAATTACCCTCACTACTGCTATTGTTACCGCCGATTATGCCGCCAGCCATATTGAAAATAGCACGCGGGCCGGCATTACATACACCTCCGCCCCGGTTATTATTACTAGTGCCGGAAAGTGTATTGCCAGAAATCGCACCACCCAACATATCAAATACACCCAAATTATACACCCCACCACCAAAAGAAGACGCAACATTACCATCAACCCGAGCGCTACCTAACATACTAAAAGAACCCTCAGACACATACACACCCCCACCAGACACAGCCGTATTGCCATCAACTCGGGTATCATCCATCATACTAAAAGAACCTCTACTAGACACATACACACCCCCACCCAAAGACGACACCGTATTGCCATCAATTCTAGCGTTGCCTAACATACTAAAAGAACCCTCAGACACATACACACCCCCACCGCCATTATAATTTGCAGTATTACTATCAACTCGGGTATCATCCATCATACTAAAATAACCACCACCAGACACATACACCCCACCACCGCGATAATCAGCCGTATTGCCATCAACCCTGGCGTTGCCCATCATACTAAAAGAACCCTCAGACACATACACACCCCCACCAAAAGAAAACACATTATTGCCATCAACCCTGGCGTTGCCCATCATACTAAAAGAACCACCACCAGACACATACACCCCACCACCAAATCTAGCTGTATTGCCGTAAATTTGGGCATCATCAACCATGCTAAAAGAACCACCACCAGACACATACACCCCACCGCCATAACCAGCTGTATTGCCGTAAATTTGGGCATCATCAACCATGCTAAAAGAACCACCACCAGACACATACACCCCACCACCGTTATAAGTAGCAAGATACAGGTTTCCAGAAATTTCTCCGCTGTGGAGTTCAAGAGTGCCATTGGTATCGACTGTTACCCCACGACCTAAATCACCACTAACATGCGTAACAATAAGTCCATCAAGCACCAATACACCACCACCCGCAACAGTAAGGGTATCTACATCATTTGGCCCAATAAGCTTCATAAACACACCACTATCGCTTGTCAGCACAACATTTGCAGTTGCAGGTATAGTAAGCGTGGAATCCGTAAGCTCAATATCAGCAACCAATGCAATAACATACTGAACAGGTGCTGCATTCAAAGCCTCATCATTAATGGCATCTCTGAGTCCTTGCTCATCATGAACAATTTTATCAACAGCATATGCTGAAGCAAAATGGGTAGTGCCGTTAAAGGTTGTTGTGTAAACAATAGAAAAAAGTAACACCAGTACAAACACTAAAGAAATAAATGTGAAAATTGTGCTTTTGCGGTGGAGTGTTTGCAGGTTGGTTTTAGGGTTAGTGTTTGAGTACGTATTTAGTTTCAGGTTTTTGTAAAGTTTTTTGTTAATCATTGTTTCTCACGCTTAACGTTATTTATTGTTTGTATGCTCCCTAAACTTGGAAGAGGTGACAACAGGAAAAATGCTGTCAGATGAACGGGTAGACAACATACACCCGTTTTACAAGTTTTTACTATTAATTAGTATTTTATAAATGTACTTATTTGATTTTTTGCCCACACGGATAGCATGGACACAGCCATCTTGTTAGGAAGATCGAAACCCCGCTTTTTTCACGCATCAATCAATATCGTTAATGACACCATCAGCGCTGACACCGTGTCAAATAGCACGCTGACTTTTTTCTTTGCATAGCATGCAAATCAGCGCTGAAAAGCCATGTTCAGCAAGAGACAAGTAAAAATATATTCTTGCTCACTCTTCACCGTATTGTTTTTTAGTTCATTGCCCAAAACTCTGCGTTTTGTTTCCATCAACACTAGAAAGAAAATCTGCGGAATTATCAATTAAATAGATAATTCTAAACTGTCAACTTCCACCAACTGTTTTTGGCTAAATCATGTTTATTGTCTTTCTTATAACGACCCTCTATAGTTGCTTGTTGCTGAACAACCAACACATTTTTGCTTTTCATACCGTTTACAGAGATTACAATCCACGTTGCAGGGATTGGTCTTTTTTTCTTGGTGTGCAAGGTTTCCTCTTATTTGCAGAAACGACGAGAAATATGTTTCACTTATCGGATAGAATTCTGAGCGACGTACACCTCTGCTACATCGAAGCGAGCAATTCTCCATAGATATACTTTCAAGTGTTTCCGGTGTTTCTGCAACAACTATTGCAACTAAGTTAAAGCCGCCCACTGTTTTAAACATCCGCATTATCCGAGGGCATTGTTCGAATCGGGTGAGGATTTCTTGCATGGCGTCTGCACTTTCCATTTCGAGCATTACGATTGCCGGATGGAGGTCGAGAGCGCTTAGGTTGATGAGCGCAGATATTTTTATTGTGCCGTTTTTTATTAGTCGTTCCAATCTTTTTTTGGTTCCCATACTTGTAAATCCGACTGATTGCGCTAATTCTCGCAGGGTAGTTCGCCCGTCTGTTTGCAGTTGCATAATGATTTTCTTGTCAATTTCATCCACATAGTTCACCAGTTTATTTTATAAACAAAACCTATTAATATCATTTAGAATATAAAAAACTTCAGGAGAAAAAATTGACTGAAAAAGACACATCAAAAGAGGAACTGGGAAACGGTCCGGGAATAATTCTTCAGCCTTTGGTGAGAACAAGATGGCAGATTGTATCTGAGACAGATCCTGATACAATTATGACCAGAATCGCAGAACTTGAAAGTGCGGGATGGGTGCCCTTCTCATTCACGCCTGTGCATGACGTGAAAGAGTGGGCAGTAAGGTATGTTATGCTATTTTACCTGCAACTAAAATAATAACAACTAAGTAACACAACACATAACATCTTTTTCTATGAGAGTAGCGCTTTATGAAATTTATATTATGCCAAGTTTTTCTTATTCTGATTTTTACTGATGCTAACAGTGAATTTTATGTTTGAAAAGTTGAAACATACTATTTAAACGGGGTAACTGGAAAGAAAATACCGACATCATAACCAGAGGAGTTTTCAGATCAGACACAACGGATCAGTCATAGCTAAAACTAACCCCCACCACAACATAACCACCGATGCAGGTCGCAACACAACCCGCCAAATCCGTCACCAAACCAGTCATGGCGACAGCTCCAGCTTTGACATGATAAGTGTGAGCAACACAGATTACACCCCCCACAGCAAACGAAACTACGTTGAACGGCAAAGTTAACACTAATGGGTTAATCTCGCATATTTTCTTTTTAGTGTTTGCGATGAATTCTCAAAGTTTAGTTCTTGACTTTAAGGAACGGCATCATACCCAAGCAGATAAATTCTTTGGAAGAGGCTTCTGTTATTTGAGCATGGTTCCTTTCCTCAAATAGTTTTGATTTTGAAGATTTATACTAACACTAAAAAAAGAGATCAGCTTGGTGTTTTGGGGTTATAGAGTAAATCATTAATGAGACTTGGCTCATCTTTATAGCAGAGAATGATTATCGAGGAATATGAGGGATACAGTTGAAGATTAGTGCAATTGTATTTATACTATTGTTTTTTGGGGTGATTTTGGCTGCACCCAGTCAAGTTTTGGCTCAATCTGCCACACCGTTAAAGCTTCAGAGGAGTCAAACATATAATGACTCTTTTATTTCCTCGATAGTTCAAACACAAGATGGCGGATTTGTACTCGCTGGATCTAATACAACCGTCTATCCCCCAGTCTTATCCCTTATGAAAACCAATAGAGGCGGCGAAATAGAGTGGACAAAAACTTACCCCGAAATTGAAAGCATGAAATGGATAATACAATCAATTGATTCCGGATATCTTTTAGCTAGTCAGGGCAGTACATGTTGGTTTATAAAAACAGATTTCCAAGGCAATCTGGAATGGTGCCGAAAAATCAATGACTTACTATCGGTTTCAGGGTTTACTGCAACAGACGATGGAAACTATGTAATACTTGAAGGCATATATGTTTCTACACATCATACGACTAGTGTTTTTAAGTATGATGTTGCTGGGGATTTGCTTTGGGAAAAAACATTCTATGAGATTAGCGCTGGAGCTATTTTGCAATCAAATGATAGTAAGGGTTATTATGTTGTGGGTTGTCAGGGTATGAGTTTTTGGTTTACCAAGTTAGATGCGTATGGTGAAGTTGTCTGGAACCATACCTATGATTATGGGTTAGAGGAAACAAATTTAGTGGTCTGTTCGATTATCCAGACCCAAGATGGGGGGTTTTTATTTGGTGGTTTTGATGATGAGAACAACTGGCTTGTTAGAACAGATGGTAGTGGTGAGGAACTGTGGCATCAGCGATACGACAACCATATCATATCAAATAATCGTCAGTATTATTACCTTATCAGGGATATAGTTCAAGATAGAAACGGTCAATATTTGTTGTTGAGTGTTTCTGGGATAGTTGCCATAGATGAGCTTGGCAACAAATTATGGGCCTTCTCGTACTCCGAGTATGTTTCTGATCTTAGAAATCCCGCTAATACTGTGGTGTTGGGTGTTTTAGATGTTAGGGGTTTTGATGATGATTTGGTTGTGGTGGTTAGTTACCTTCGTACTGCAACATATCCCGACTCAACTGATAATCATTATGGTTTATGGATGGCAAATTTTATTTTAGAACCGATGGATTCAACAGATAATGGTTGGTTCGGTGTTGAATTATTGGTTGGGATAGCGGTTATAGTTGTGGTAACGGCTTTTGTTGGTTTTTTGGTTTATTTTAAGGGACACAGACACTTGTAGAGGAAATTCAGCCATGACCAAACACCATGCTAAATGTAATCGTACATAACTCTGTATTTTACTGACCTACCCCCCCCAAAAAAAAAGAGGACTAAAACTCACAAAACCAATCAACTATGCATGGTGAAAAAAGTCAGGATTATACTTGATCCATAAAGGCCTGTGCAACTCTTGATCCCATCAAAAAAACAGGCTTACAATAAAGCTCCAAAACAATTCCAACTCTTAGAGCTATTGTAGTGTGACAATAACGATTAAAAAGACCAGAAAATTTAGAAAAAACATTATCAGATTATCATGCAAAAATGGTTATGCAATAAAAACAGACAACACTAAAATTTAAAAAAGATGAAAAACTAACATATGCATTATCTATCATTTGATGGAAGGTAATTAGTTGAGTAATTTTGAAGCAAAAGAATACAAACGGTTTGAAGACATAAAGATTATTCGTGCTAACAAAAGCTAATATTGGTCAGCACGGGAGCTTGCACCCGTTTTGGATTACTTTAAATGGAAAAACTTTGCCAAGGTTATCCAACACGCCATGATAGCTTGTCAAAACAGCGGACACACTATTGATGACGAATTTCCTGAGGTCAGGAAAATCGTGAAAGCTGGCGCAACAAAAAGGATGTTTTACACTTGTTTTAGCTATAGAGCATTAAATTGAGAGTAAAACAAGCAGATTCAAAATGGAAAAACCAATTTATCCATCAACCAATAATTGTTAAATATGGCGCAGTACCATTGAGAGTTTAGAGAATTATGACAACTGAAGCCGAATTTAAAGAACTAAAAGATATCGTGGCAGGCCTTGTAAAGAAAATTGACAATATGAGCGAACTGTTAGCAAAACGGCTGATTGAAACAGTGGAACCTCTACCGGACGAAATTGAAGCCACTGCACAATATCAAGAAGATAAGAAAAACAAAACAATAGAATACATACCTCTGGAAAAACTGCAGAGACAATAATTTTTGCCCTCAAACACCGTCATTGTCAGCAAAAAAGCAGAAACAATTTTTCAGTCTCCCAAAAGATGTTCAAGACAGAATGCTTTGTGCACTACATATTTTACAAAATAAAGGCCTTATTGAGAATTGATATACAGAAACTAAAGGGGCATCCAATCTTTTTCGGATTAGAGTTGGCACATATAGGATTCTTTTTGAACTTGATTCTGAAAATGTGATTAAAATCTATGCAATGTTACCGCGTAAAAACGCATACAAGCGTTAGCTCACAGCAAATTACACAGGTTAAACTTTTTGCAGACATATTTATACTGTTTTTCAGTACACCGTTTAGCTCCTAAAAAATGTACAAATAACACTTGTGCCATTAACTACGATTGTTACATAGCGCCAAAATATCTACGATAACATTAAGAGACTCAAAAAAGAAAAAGGGTTAAGCGAAAAAATCTGTTGATGACGATGTCGCCATAGGAATGTTAGCGCGAATCCCACCGTGCACTCTTTATAAAGAAACTATGGGTGTTTGCAGAATAGCAGTAACCATAACTGTTTAAATGTCGCTCTTTTTCGAAATAGTTTATTGCCGCAAAAGTCACATACAAATTTAAAGCCAACGAAAAAGTAAAAGTAAAAATCACTTTTCAAAGCAAACAACTAACCATAATGTAGTTTTATTGACATGTAATCCATGTGTTGTCCGGCTCTGGTTTTCGGCTTACTTATCGTTCGCATTTATATATGTGAGTTCTTTCTTTGTTCTGCACTCTTGATTCATGTATGACTAACTTAGGGGAGAGCTCCATATGGTTGCGGTAAAAAAAGAAAATGCAGTAAAAGCAATTCTGGTTTCATTATTTTTCCCACTTCTCTATTTTCTCATCATGTCTTTGTTTGATGAAGGGTATAGCCTAAGTTGGAAAGCGCTCAACCCCGGAGCAACTCCTGATCAAGTTAAAGAACAGTTAGCATCCGTTTCACTTCTTCTTATCGTGGCAACTATCATAGTCTTCTTTATAATTACCCTCATCATCTTTAAAGCTCAAAAAAAGGACTTATTGAAACGTATTCAATGGAATCCTGCGCCAAAAAAATCCATTTATGCTTTCGCTGTTTTGCTTGCTTTGGGTCTATTTTTAACTGCCTTTTTATTAGTAGCAGTGATACCACAAAGCTGGCTGGCTGATGATGCTGCAGGCAACGCTATTACGAGTATGAGCCCCCTTTTTGCTATTTTAATTATGGGAATTATTGCACCTATAGCAGAAGAAACCGTTTTCCGTGGTTTGATGATGACCCGCCTTCAAGCGCGTGTTGCACCTTGGTTTGCGGTGATGTTGACGACGCTTGTCTTTGCCGTGCTCCACATGGGCGCTTCAGTAGGGCATGCCTTAACCGTACTGCCCTTTGCTTTAAGTGTGTGCTTAGTATTTCTTTGGACAAAAAGCATCCGTGTTACCATGTTTATACATGCCCTATATAACACAATTCTTGTATCAGTTTCACTTCTTGCTATGAATTTGTCTGACTCATCGACTACAAGTAACGCTTCGAATGCCAATTTAGCCCCAGCCATAATGGGTTTAATTGGGCTGGTCATTGTCGTATTGGCGCTGATTTCTATCTACAAACGTAGACAAAAGGATGTGCCTGATTCATCAGGGATACCGTCTAATTAACGTGGCAGACTAAATCATACCCTATCTTGAACATCAAAAATCTACATAGCAACGTATGAGTTAAAGGTAAGTCTGAAGCTTTTCCATCAGAGATAGTAAACGATAGCTCTATGGTCATTGGCACACCAATTAGAAGAAAACCTCTTGAACCAGAACTAAAACCAGAATTCATCGAAAGCCTAAAAGCATCTAAAAACGAAAAAATCATAAAAATCAGCGGCTTCACAAAAAGATACTCCCAGGTGATTACTTGTATTCCTTAGAAGTAGTTGAGAAAATAGAAAGGTTTCAATAAACTGTAAAGGAAAGACACGGCATAATTTGAAGCACTATCTAGAAAGGTTAGCGGGATTCTAGAAAACCCTACATGAACACGTGTCAACAATTTTTGTATATGTTATACTTCCCCATTTTTTCGCAGACACTCTTTTTGAGTTATGGTAGCTTTACCGCGTTTATAATAGCGACAAATTTTAATGGGTGGCCTAGGATAAGCGGGATAGTAACGGCACACATCACGCTTACAACAACACCCACATAATTCCTGCACATTACTCATTTTTGTACACCTTATATGCAATTATGGTTCTTTGTATGAGATTTAAATCCAAACTTTTTAGTGTTATGCCATAGTTTTAGGTTCTGGAAATATTTTAAAAAAGTTTACCAGTCTTTTTCAGGTTGTTTGATTGGGTTCTGAATTATTGTCCCTATTGTTGTGCAACAGATATAGAACCAGCAAGTTAGTCGATTTGACGCAACTATCAGCAGGCCATAAGGCTTTATAGATTGATTTGTTGTTTTTACAGAAAGGAGTGTATGGCACTGCATTATGCTGATTATAAAACCATACTCTCGCCTCAGAATGGTATGAATCTCTATCGCGGGTGTACGCATGGTTGTATCTATTGTGACAGCCGGAGCGTGTGCTACCGAATGGATCATGATTTTGAGGACATAGAGGTCAAACGTAGTGCACCACTAATTTTAGAGTCTCAACTAGGCCGCAAAAGAAAGCCGTGCATGATTGGTACAGGTGCGATGTGTGATTCCTATATCCCGCTTGAGAACGAATTACAAATTACCCGCCAATGTCTGCTACTGATTGAAAAATATGGCCATGGATTAGCAATACAAACCAAGTCTGCCCAAATTTTGCGAGACATAGACATATTGAAGCGGATTAACGCAAAAACCAAATGCGTAGTACAAATCACCCTAACAACCTATGATGAGGATTTGTGTCGAAAAATTGAGCCTAACGTGTCCACAACAGGGGAGCGTTTTGAGGTATTGGAAACTCTGCGGAAAGCAAAAATTCCAACCATTGTATGGATTAGTCCTATTCTGCCCTTTATCAATGACACAGAAGAAAATCTTCAGGGACTATTGGATTACTGCATTAAGGCAGGGGTTGTGGGTGTGCTCTGTTTTGGTTTTGGTGTGACCTTGCGAGAGGGGAGTCGAGAATATTTTTATGCTAAACTGGATCAAGAGTTTTTGGGTTTAAAGCAGAAATATATTCAACAATTTGGTAATGCCTACATATGTAACAGCCCAAATAGCAACCGGCTGATGGATATTTTCCAATCAAAGTGTCAGCGGTATGGGATGTTGTATAAACCAGAGGAGATATTTGCTTATCTGCGAAAGTTTGAATCCCAAGAACAACAAAGACAACTGTTTTATTAGAGCAAACAAGAAAAAGATGCTAAAAAGGTGTGATGGTTGATTCAGTTACTGTTCTACCTAGGTTTGGCCGGTTATGATTTTGCTTGCGGCTAGAGCGGTTGTGGTGTTTTGGAGGTAATAGTGGACGGTGTATTGGATGTCAGTGTTTGGGAGGTAGTAGAAGGTAAATATGTTGCTAGCACAATAAGCAGGTGTAAACCGCTACAGCTCAAACAGCCATTACCAAATTGTTGAGCCATTATAGTGAAATGTCGCTGACCAAAGTGGCAGAAGCTGACCAGATTTAGCAGAGGATGTTTGTAGCGTGCTCGCTGACGGGTTGGTCGGCAGTTATTCTTCGGCATATAAATGCAAGTGATTCTTCTGTGAAGCTAAGAGCACTCTGCCCGTCAGCTGTTAGGCGGTAAATTTTTCTTGGACGTTCACAAGACATATCCCATTTACTGTCGATAAAACCTTTTTTCTCAAGTAAACCCAGCAATGGATAGATTGTGCTTGGGCCAAAGTAAACGCCGAAATTTTTTCGGATTTTGGTAATAATTTGGTAACCATGCATAGACTCTACGCTTAGGAACTGCAAAACAATTACGTCAAGCAGACCTTTGGTGAGTTTTGTTGAAACTTCTTTTTGTGTGCTAGCTTTAAACATTTTCTTCCCCTTGAGCTTTGCTCAACCGCAACACTATACGTCGGCCCATATAAATTTTGCCCATTTTTAGCAAAATTGCTATATTACAACAATATCACAGGGTTAAAAGGCCCCACAACATCAAAAATAGACCCGATCCCGATAGCTCACGCCATCCCCCTATTTTTATTAATCTTTATTGGCCCTTTAACATAAATTCGCCACTAAGTGATTGACAGCCGCAATTAAATTCAGAAGCAAAGAAACCTAAAAAGTAAGTGTTGGTTGTTGGTTTGAGCTGTTTGTGTTATTAGAGGTCTATGGTTTCGTCTTCGATAGGGATACAGACGTTGGTTAGATTTTTAATTTGTTCACTGAGTTGTTCGGCTTGCTCGAGATCACCATGAACTAAGACGGTTTGTTTAGGTTTGAGTTTGGTTATCATTTTAATAAGTTCGGTTTGGTCGGCGTGTCCTGAGAGTTCGATTTGTTTGACTTCAGCATTGACGTGGATGAGTTCTTCGGCTTCTGTTTTGAAAATGCCTTCTTCTTTGGCTTGTTTGAGTGGACTGTCGGGTGGGAGGTATCCTGAGGTTAGGATGACACAGTTATCTTTGTCGGGGGCCCATTCGGTGAGTAGGCGGAGGCTTGCTCCGGCATGTCCAAAGCCTGAGGTACAGATGACTACTGCGGGAGATTCGATTTGGTTGGTTCGGTAGAGATGTTTGACATGGCGGTAGCTGAAGGGATGTTTTTGGCTTTTGATTTCTTTTGTGAAGAGTTGTTTGTGTTGGTTAAAGTATCCGTT
>Ga0123356_10005543_pt1 | contig 12838 bp, 9 predicted proteins | sample TergutEmb28metaG_2_FD_92546 | JGI IMG/M metagenome (GOLD analysis project Ga0123356, IMG submission 92546) | Embiratermes neotenicus P3 segment gut microbial communities from Petit-Saut dam, French Guiana - Emb289 P3 | ecosystem: Host-associated > Arthropoda: Insects > Digestive system > Gut ... | reverse complement strand
GGGGGCGCGAAAACCCGCCCCCCCCCCCGCGCCCCCCCCCGGGGCGGGAGAACCCCCGCCCCCCCCACCGCCCGCGGGGGGGGGGGGGGGGGGGGGGGGGGGGGGACAAAACCGCGTTCCCCTGGCGGGCGATGCCGGGACCATCGATCACAAACGGGATCAGCTTCAGTGCGGGCTTGCTTGCCCGCACTTCAGAGATCGGCTCCGCGCCGATGAAATCTGTCTGCTCCGCACACGCCCACCCGAGCCCGGCGGCGATCGGGTCGTGGTCCTCGTCGAGGTCGTTGCCGTAGAGGTGAAAGCACGCCTCGAGCCGCAACGTGTCGCGCGCGCCGAGGCCGGCCGGCTGGGCGCCCGCGTTCACGATTGCCGCCCAGAGCGTCATCGCGTGGTCCGGCTCGACCAGCAGCTCGACCCCGTCCTCGCCGGTGTAGCCGGTGCCGCAGGCCAGCACCGGCACGCCGGCCACACTGCGCTCCATGCAGTGCAGGCGCGGCGGCAGCGAGCCGTCGGCGAGCGCGCCCACGAGAGAGCGCGCCCTGGGACCCTGCACCGCGAGCATCGCGAAGCCGGCCGCGCAATCGCGCAGGTCGGCGTCGTACTCCTGGGCGTGCGACCGCATCCAGGCGAGGTCCCGGTCGTGGTTGGCGGCGTTCGTGACGGTCAGGAAACAGCGCTCGCCGAGCCGGTAGGTAAAGAGATCGTCCAGCACGCCGCCGCGCTCGTTGCAGAGCAGGCCGTACTGGGCGCCGCCCTCGGGCAAGCGCCGCAGATCGTTGGAGGTCAGACGCTGCAGACGCTCGAACGCCTGCGGTCCCCTGGTCTGGATCTGGCCCATGTGCGAAACGTCGAAGACGCCCGCGCCCGAGCGCACCGCCAGGTGCTCCTCGCGGATCCCCGTGTACTGGATCGGCATCTCCCAGCCCGCGAACGGCACGAGCTTCGCGCCCGCGGCGACGTGCGCCGCGTGGAGCGGGGTGCGCTTCAGGGTTTCCGTCGGCGAGGTGTCCGTCTGCGCGTCGGCCACTCCCGCAGCGTATAGCCGCCGGTGGCGATTCGGCGGAAGGCTTGCTCAGCGGTCCTTCAGGAACGACGGGATGTCGATGTCGTCGTCGCTGAGCTCGAGCGAGCGGCGCTGCCGGTCGTCGAACCTGACCTCGCGGTCCGTCCCACGGCGCGGGGACGGTCCGCCACGCTCGGACTCGCGGGCCGCGGCCCGGTGTTCCTTGTCGAACCCGGTGGCGATCACGGTCACCCGCACCTCGTCGGTCATCGACTCGTCGATCACCGCGCCGAAGATGATGTTGGCGTTGGCGTCGGCCGCGCTCTGAACGATCTCGGCGGCCTCGTTGACCTCGAACAGCCCGAGGTCGTGACCGCCGGTGATGTTGAGCAGGATGCCGTTTGCGCCCTCGACCGACTCCTCGAGCAGCGGCGAGGAGATCGCCTCCTTGGCGTCCTCGGCCGCCCGGTTCTCACCGCTCGAGCTGCCGATGCCCATCAGCGCCGAGCCGGCGTCGGTCATGATCGTCCGCACATCCGCGAAGTCGAGGTTGATCAGGCCGGGGATCGTGATCAGGTCGGTGATGCCCTGGACGCCCTGGCGCAGGACGTTGTCCGCTTCCTTGAGCGCGTCCGTCAGCGAAGCGCGCCGCTCGACGACGGACAGCAGCTTCTCGTTCGGAATCACGATCAGCGTGTCGACGAACTCGCGCAGCTTCTCGATGCCGGCCTGCGCCTGGCGCGCGCGCTGCGTGCCCTCGAAGCCGAACGGGCGGGTGACGACACCGACGGTCAGCGCGCCGATCTCGTTCTTGGCGATGTCGGCGATCACCGGCGCCGCGCCGGTGCCCGTGCCACCGCCCTCGCCGGCGGTGACGAACACCATGTCAGCGCCCTTCAGCGCCTCCTTGATGTCATCGCGCGATTCGGCTGCCGCGCCCGACCCGATCTCCGGGTTGGCGCCTGCGCCCAGTCCCTTCGTCAGTTCGGTGCCGATGTTGAGCTTGATGTCGGCATCGCACATCTGCAGCGCCTGCGAGTCCGTGTTGGCCGCGATGAACTCGACGCCGCGCAGACCTGCGTCGACCATCCGGTTGACCGCGTTGGTGCCGCCGCCGCCGATTCCGACGACCTTGATGACTGCGAGATAGCTACCGCTTTCCATGTGATCCGTCCGACCCTCGATTCAGCCTTGAGCGTTTGGTCGCTCCTGCGTGCTTTGCGGGAGTTTCGCACGTTACGGCCTGATCTTCGGACAAGTCAACGCGAACGCGTCCCCCGCAACGATCGTTGCAGAACGCCAAAGTCTCAATCAGGCCCGGAGAGTGCTGGCCTTTGTGGGTTAACCCTCAGGTTGAGGTCGAGAGTACTCAGCCGCCGCTGGTGGTGGAGTTCGCGGAGGTCGCGAGGCCGAGCGTGGTCGCCTGCGTGCCGCTGACGCCGGCGCCCGCGGCCGGGCGCGCCGGATCGCTGACATCGATGTAGTCGGCACCGCCCGACTGGGTGTCACGCAGCACGGCGCCCACCGCCTCCCACTTCTGGGCGAGCTGCGTGTCGGGCCCGAAGTAGATCTGTGGCCCGCGCCGCAGCTGCACGATCACGCCATGCCGCACGCTGGAGGTGGCATTGGTGATGTGCCGCAACAGCGCGTACGGCGCCGCAGCGAGCACCGCGATCGCCGCGCGCGGGCCGCCGGCGGTGATCGTCGTCCCGGCCGGAGCCGCGGCCAGCGGCACCAGCGGGAGCGCGCCGTGCACGCTCGTCGAGCTGGGGAGCAGCAGGCCGGCGCCGTCGACGAACTGCACCTGCGTGCCGAGCTTCACGCGTGCCACCGGGACGCGCTCGTCGACCCGGATCAGCACTCCGTGCGCGCCCTGGCGCGTGACCGTCAGCGACCGCACGAACGCATACTGCGAGACCGCCGCATCGAGCTTGGACATGTCGATGTTGAGCGTCGTCATGGTCAGCGCGGCACTCGTCAGGTCGTCACGGATCTGGGGGATGTCAGGCCCGCTGAGGCCGGTCACGGTGACGTGATGCACCTTCACGAACGATGAGCCCTTGTACCAGGTCCAGCCGAGCCAGCCGAGCAGCGCCAGTGTCATCACGAGCCCGAGCGTGTGCAGCGAGCGCACGCGGCGTGGAAGCAGCCGCGGCATCGCGAGCCGGCGCTCGCGCACCCAGCTGCCGCTAATCACGCCCGGCTCCTGCCGCCCGGGAATTCGACCGGGCCGAGCACCTGCACCTCGGCCTCGAGCTCGATCCCGAACTCCTGTTTGACGCGCTCGCGGCCCGCGGCCATGAGCGCGACCACGTCGGCCGTCGTCGCCTCACCGAAGTTCTCGACGAAGTTAGCGTGCTTGGCGCTGAAGCCGGCCCCACCGATCCGCAGTCCCCGGCAGCCGGCGGCTTCCAGCAGCTGACCGGCCGTCCGCCCGAGCACGCGGGGGTCGTCGGGGTTCTTGAAGGTCGAGCCGAACGTCTTGATCCCGGCGGGCTGGGCCTCCTTGCGGCGGCCCCGCAGGTCGGCGAGCGTCGCTTTGACCTGTCCCTCGTCGGCAGGCTCGAGCTTGAATTCGGCGCGCGCCACGACCTCGTTCCGCGTCAGGTTCGAGCGCCGGTATTCGAAGCCAAGCTCGGAGGGAGCGCGCCGATCGGTGCCGTTCGCGGAGACAACGTCCACCCACTCGAGCACGTCGGCGAGCGCGCCGCCGTAGGCGTTCGCGTTCATCCGCACGGCGCCGCCGACGGTCCCGGGGATGTTGACCCCGAACTCGATGCCCGCCAGCCCGGCGCGCGCCGCCGCCGCGGCGACCGCCGGCAGCCGCGCCCCGCCCCCGCAGAGCATCCGGTCACCGGCGATGCCATCAAGCTCGATCGTGGTCAGTTCCTTGTCCAATTTCACGACTAATCCCCGGACGCCCGCGTCCGCCACCAGTAGGTTCGACCCCGAGCCCACGACCCCTACCTCCAGCGCGGATTCGGCCGCCCAGGCGAGCAGCCGCTCCAGCTGACCGACGTCGCCCGGCCGGGCGAAGAACTCGGCCGGGCCGCCTGTGCGGACCGTGGTGAGCCGCGCGAGCGGGAAGTCGCGCTGCACGCCGGGGGGTGGTTCAGCCATCGGCCCTGTTTCAGCCATCGGCCATCAGAGTAGATGCGGCCCAGGATGCACCCGCAGCCGGGCGCGCTCGGCACCCGAGTCCGGTGGCGCTCGGTGTGGGGGGCCTCTGAAGCGACCTCCACACATGTGTCGAAAGTGTGCCGTGGTGTCACGACTCTGTGACTTCGGGCACCGATTTCGCCGTTTTGACACAAAGTCGTGACATGGCGTGACACTTTCGGCACACCCGTGAGGGCATGACAAAAGGGGGTACTACCCGCGGTCTACCAGGGTTCGGCCCAGGGAGTCGACGTTGCCCGCGCCCATCAGGAGGCAGAGGTCGCCCGGACGCAACGTTGCCTCGAGCCAGCCACGGGCCTGATCGAGGCTCGGCATCCAGGCCACCATGCGGCCGGCGGCGGCGTCGGCCGCCGCCGCCGCGACCATCTGTCCGGTCACTCCCGGGAAGTCCTGCGCGCGCTCGCGCGCCGGGTACACGTCGGTGACCACGCAGATGTCGGCCTCGGCCAGAGCCGCCCCGAACTCCGGCGCCAGCGCACGCGTGCGCGAGTAGAGATGCGGCTGGAAGACCGCGATCAGCCGCGTCGGCTCGAGTGTGCGCGCGGCGGCTATGGCGGCCGCCACCTTCATCGGATGGTGGGCGTAATCGTCGTAGATCCAGGCGCCACAGGACGCCTGGCCGAGGCGCTCCATGCGCCGCCGCGCGCCTTGAAAGTCAGCGATCGCGGCGACCGCCGCAGCCGTGTCGGCCCCCGCGGCAACGGCGGCGGTGAGTGCGCCTGCGGCGTTGACGGCGTTGTGCAGGCCGGGAACGGCGAGCGCCACCTCCAGGCCGCGCCACTGAAACGTTGCTCCGGCCGGGGTGAGCTGCGGATGCGTGGCATCGTAGGACACGATCTCCCCCGCGCCGGCGGCGATCGCCAGCAGCTCCGGCCGGTCCCAGACCACGGCGGTCCGCGCGCGTCCGGTGAACTCGGCGAAGGTCTGCTCCAGGTCCAGGCGCGATGAGTAGGTCGCGTGGTGGTCCAGCTCGCAGTTGGTCAGCACCGCGATCTCCGGCATGTAGTTGAGCAGCGAGCGGTCGGACTCGTCGGCCTCGATCACGATCCACTCGCCGGCGCCCCAGTCCGCGTTGACACCGGTCCCGCGCAACTCCGCGCCGACGGCGTAGGCGGGGTCCGTGCCGCAGGCGCGCAGGACGTGCACGATCATCGCGGTCGTGGTCGTCTTGCCGGCCGCGCCGGAGACCGCGAGGCAGCGCTTGAGGCTCGCGATCTGTGCGAGGAGCTCGGAGCGATGCAGCTCGGAGCCGTGCGCCGCGGCGCGCTCAGCGTTCTCCGGGCCGATCGCGGTCGAATACACGACCTCGGCGCCGGCCGGCACATTCTCGCCCCGGTGGCCGATCAGCGGCTCGATGCCAGCTGCGCGCAGGGGCACCATGTAGGCCGACTCACCACGGTCCGAGCCGGTCACAGCGGCGCCGAGCTTGGCGGCGATCAGGGCCAGCCCGCTCATACCCGCGCCGCCGATCCCGACGAAGTGCAGCCGGCGGCCGGCCCAGGGCGCGTCGCTCATGCCTCGAGCTCGCCGGCATGCCGGCCGCCAGCCACCACGCCGCTGACCACCCCGGCCGCCGAAAGAACCTCGGATGCGATCACGGCGGCGGCGTGCGGACGCGCGAGGCCAAGCGCAGCGCGGCCCATCGACTCCAGCAGCGGCCGATCCGCAAGCAGCGCGTCGACCTCGGCGCGCAGCCGCTCACCCGTCAGCTCCACGTCCGGGATCACGACGGCCGCGCCGGCGTCGGCCAGGTAGCGGGCGTTCACGCTCTGGTGGTTGGCGGTCGCGTGCGGGTACGGGATCAGCACCGACGGCCTGCCCGCGGCGGCGAGCTCCCAGATCGACCCGCCCGAGCGGCCGACGGCCAGGTCGCAGGCCACGACCGCGTCCATGAAGTCACCGACATAGCCACGCAGGTCGTAACCGTCCCGGGGCGCGTGCAGGTCCGCCAGATCGCGCTCACCGGCAGCGTGCAGCACCCGGAAACCGGTGTCCGCGAACGCCTCCAGAGCCGCCTGGTTGATCGAGCGAGCGCCCAGCGAGCCGCCGAACACGAGCACCAGCGTCTCCTCCGGGCCGACCCCGAAGCGGGCCCTGGCGGCGCCCCGGTCGGCCGGCACGGGCGGTACGGGCCGGCCGGTGATCACGAACTTGGGACCGTGATGGCCGGCGAGCGGCAGCGCGGTGCAGACGCGCCGGGCGAGCGGCGCGAGCAGGCGGTTGGTGAGTCCGAGGTGGCCGTCGATCTCCGCGATCACGAGCGGCGTGCGCAGCATCGCGGCCGCGAGGCCGACCGGGCCGGCCACGTAGCCGCCGCCGCCGAAGACAGCCTGCGGCCGCAGTCGCGCGAGCAGCGCCGTCGCCTGGGCGAGGGCGCCCGCATCGATCGCTGCAGCCCGCGCTGCTCCCAGCGGGGAGCTGCGCGGGAGCGAAACGACCTTCAGCTGATGCAGCTCGTAGCCGGCCTCCGGCACCAGCGACGCCTCGGCGCGATCGCCACCGGCGAAGTGGACGTCGGCGCCGTTAGCCCTCAGCCGCTCGGCGACGGCCAGGGCCGGTACCACGTGACCCGCGGTGCCGCCGGTCGCGATAAGGATCCGCGGAGCGCTCATGCCGGGTTGCCGCCGGTTCGGGCTGCTCGCGGTCGACCAGCCGCAGCTCGCGCGCCGCGGGCCGCGCGATCCCCTGCAGCAGGCCGATCGCGACCAGCATCACGATCAGGTTGGTCGGCGCATAGGAGAGGAACGGCAGCGGCACGCCCGTGAGCGGCGCGATGCCGAGCACGACGAAGATGTTGAGGATCCCTTGGCACAGAATCAGCGAGGTCAGGCCGCTCGCGAGCAGCTTTGTGTAGCGGCTGGCCGCGCGCCGCGCGGTCCGCAGTCCAGCGTAGGCGATCATCCCATACAGCGAGACCACCACGAGGATGCCGAGCATGCCGAGCTCCTCGCCGATCACCGCCAGGATGAAGTCGGACTGGGCTTCCGGGAGCCACTGCAGCTTCGCGACCGACTGGCCCAGGCCGACGCCGGAGATGCCGCCGGATCCGACGGCGTACTGGGCCTGTGCGGACTGGTACCCGGCGCCCGCGATCTGTGAGAACGGGTGCAGGAACGAGGTGAGTCGTCCCGCCTCGTAGGGGTGCACGAGCAGCATCAGCCCCAGGCACGCGGCAAGCGCCAACCCGACGCGCATGAGGTAGCCAGTCGGCACGCCGGCGACGACGAGCATCGACACGATCGTGAAGCACACGACGAGCGTCGTGCCGAGGTCGGGCTCGACCGCGATCAGCAGGCAGGCGGGCCCGGCGACGACAGCGATCGGCGCCATCGCCTGCTTGAACCCGCGGTTGATCCGCTTGGGGTGGTCGGCCAGGTAGCGCGCCACGTACAGCACGAGCGCGAGCTTCGTGAGCTCCGAGGGCTGGAACTGGATCGGGCCGGCGCCGAACCAGCGGCGGGCACCATTGATGTCGAGGCCGATGCCCGGCACCAGCACCGCCAGCAGCAGCGCACAGGAGCCGAACAGCAGAAACAGCACGATCCGCTCCTGCGCGAGCCATCCGAGCCCGAACTGCTCGCAGAGGCGCATCGCGATCAGTCCGAGGCCGGCGGCGAGCAGGTATGTGAGGAACTCGCCGGTGCCGTAGCCGCCACCGCTGATCACGACCTGCGGCGAGGAGGCGCTGTAGACCATGACCGCGCCGAACGCGATCAGACAGAGCGTGGCGGTGGTGAGGATGCGATGCTCGAGCGGTGGCGCAACCCGTCTCGTCGAGCGGGCGGGAGCGGTGCCGGTACGCATCAGGGCTCACTTCGACGTCGTGCGGTGAATCCCTCCCGGTGAATGCCGCGTGGCGGCGGTGACATGGGCGACGCGCGCGGCGGTCTCCGAGCTGCCCGGCTTGTCGGTCGGCGCGGAGACCTGGTAGAGCGTGAAGCCGATCGCGCCGCAGGCGGCGGCGACGATCCAGAAGCGCAGCATGATCTTCGTCTCCGACCACGCCTCCAGCTCGAAGTGGTGATGGATCGGCGCCATCTTGAACACGCGCGTCTTCCAGAGGCGGAACGCCGCCACCTGGATCAGGACCGACATGGCCTCGATCACAAAGATGCCGCCGATCACGATCAGCAGGATCTCAGTGTTGGTCATCACCGCCAGCGCGGCGATCGCGCCCCCGATCGCGAGCGAGCCGGTGTCGCCCATGAACACGCTCGCCGGGAAGCTGTTGAACCACAGGAAGCCGATGCAGGCGCCGCACATCGTTCCCGCGACGAGCTCGAGGTCGTGGTCGTGAGGACCGGTAACGAACGTGATGCCCATATAGGTGAGCAGCGCGATCGCGCCGCAGCCGGCGGCGAGCCCGTCGAGTCCGTCCGTCAGGTTGACTGCGTTGGTGGTGCCGGAGAACACCACGAAGATGAAGAGGATGTAGAACGGGCCGAGGTCGACGCTCGCGTTGAACGGGCGCAGCGAGACCGACTCGGTCATGTGCGCGCGGTGGACCGCGATCCACCAGAGCCCGACTGAGATCAGCAGCAGCACGACCATCTTGGTGCGGCCTCGGAGCCCGAGCGACCGCTGTTTCACGATCTGCGTGTAGTCGTCGACGAACCCGAGCGCGGCGCAGGCGAGCGTCGCGAGGAACACGCCCATCGACGCCCAGTCGCGGGTCGACAGGCAGAGGTACGGCACCGCGAACGAGATCACGATGATGATCCCGCCCATCATCGGCGTGCCGGCCTTCACCTTGTGGCCCTCCGGGCCCTCCTCGCGGATGTTCTTGCCGAGACGGCGGTCCCGCAGGAACTGGATGAAGCGCGGGCTCAGGAACAGGCACATCAGCAGCGCCGCGGAGCTGGCCAGCAGCACGCGGCCGGCCTGGCTGCCGAGCACGGGATGGGTCGCGCCGATGACGATCATGCGCGCGCCGCCGTCGTAAGCGCTTCGCAGACGCGCCCCAGACCGACACCGTTGGAGGCCTTGACGAGCACGACATCACCGGCGTGAAGGACGGCCGGCAGTTCCGCGACCGCCGCCGTGGCGTCGTCGAGGTGCACGTGCTCACCGCGGAAGCCGCGCGCCATCGCGGCGGCGAGCGGCCCGACCGTGACCAGCAGGTCGGCGATGCCGTCCGCGTGCGCGCCGATCTGCTCGTGATAGCGCTCGGCGTCCGGGCCGAGCTCGAGCATGTCCCCCAGCACCGCAACGCGGCGGCCGCCGGTGGCGGTGGCGGCGAGCGCGTCGAGCGCTGCCCGCATCGACACAGGGTTGGCGTTGTAGGAGTCGTCGATGAGTGTCACGTCCGCGGCCAGCTTGCGTTGCTGGCCGCGGCCGGGCGAGAGCGCCAGCTCGAGCCGCCCTCCGGGCTGGACGCCGACCGCGAGGGCGGCGGCCACGGCCGCGAGCAGGTCCTGGCGCAGGTGCGCCTCGGTGAAGTCGACCGCGAACGTGAGCCGCTCGCCCTCGGCGTCGATCTCGACGCGCGTGTCGGCCGCGGAGGCGAAGCGGACGTCGCCGCCGGAGCCGAAGGTGACGGTCCGCAGGTCGTCGCGCAGGTGCGGGTCAAGCAGCGGCTCGCCGGCCGGGATCACGGCGGTTGCGCCGGGGGCGAGCCCAGCGATCAGCTCCGCCTTGGCGGCGGCCACCGCCTCGATCGACCCGAGCAGCTCGAGGTGCACGGGACCGATGCTGACGATCACACCGACATCCGGCTCCGCGATCCGCGCGAGCTCCGCGATCTGGCCAGGCCCGCGCATGCCCATCTCGAGCACCAGCACCTCGGTCCCCGGCGGCGCCGCCAGGATCTCGAGCGGCAGGCCGATCTCCGTGTTGAAGTTCGCCCGCGAGGCCACCGTCAGGCGGTACGGCGAGAGCACGCCGAGCAGCAGGTCCTTGGTGGACGTCTTGCCGGTCGAGCCGGTCACGCCGATCACCCTTGCGCCGAGCTGCCGGCGCCAGGCGCGCGCGAGCCGCTGCAGCGCAGCGAGCGGCTCGGCCGCGGTGAGGACGGCGCCGGACCCGGAACCGGCGGCGCCGGACCCGGTCGTGACCGCGTCGCCATGCTCGGGCGTCACCAGCACGCCCCAGGCACCGTTCGACAGCGCCGCGGCGGCGAAGCTGCCGCCGTCCACGTTCTCGCCGGGCAGCCCGACGAACAGCGAGCCAGGCGTGGCCTTGCGCGAGTCGATCGTCGTGCGCTCGGGACCGTCCGTCCCGGACGCAGGCGCGCGCAACAGCTGCGCGCCGGCCGCACCTGCGACCTGCTGGGCATCCCACCGCCGCCTCACCCGATCACCTCGTGAAGAGCCTCGCGAGCCACGCTCACGTCATCGAACGGGAGCTTGCGCCCGTCGGCGAACTCCTGACCCTGCTCGTGGCCCTTGCCCGCGATCACCACCACGTCACCGGCCCCGGCACCGGCGACCGCGGTCCTGATCGCGGCCCGGCGGTCGGCGTCGTGATCCACCGGCCGCGCGATCCCGGCGAGAATCTCGCCGATGATCGTCTCGGGATCCTCGGAGCGCGGGTTGTCCGAGGTGACGATCACGCGATCGGCGAGCCGCGCCGCGATCTCCCCCATCAGCGGCCGCTTGCCGCGGTCGCGGTCACCGCCACAGCCGAAGACGACGTGGAGACGAGTTTCGGTGAGGTTCCGGGCAGCCGCGAGCACGTTCTCGAGCGAATCAGGGGTGTGCGCATAGTCCACCAGCACGGCAAATGATTGCCCCTCATCGACCGTCTCGAATCTTCCCGGAACCTGCCCGGCGCGCTCGATCGCCGCGATCGCGGTGTCGAACGGAACCCCGACCGCACGCGTAGCCGCGAAGGCGCCGAGCACGTTGTAGACGTTGAAGCGCCCGCGCAAGGGCGAGGCGACCTCGGCGCGGCCGTCGGGCGCATGAATCGTGAAGTGCGAGCCCGCGAGGTCCGTCCGCAGGTTGTCGGCGCGATAGGCCGCGCCGGGGTGATCCAGCGCAAACGTGAGCGGCTCGGGAATCTCGGGGTCCGCGGCCAGCCGCGCCCCGTAGGAGTCGTCGATGTTGACGATCGCGGGCGCGCCCAGGTCGGTGAACAACCGGCGCTTGGCCAGGAAGTACTGCTCCATCGTCGGATGGAAGTCGAGATGGTCCTGGGTCAGGTTCGTGAACACACCCGCCGCGAACCGCGCGCCGTCGGCACGCGCGAGCTCCAGCGCGTGCGAGGAGACCTCCATCACGCAGGCGACGTCACCGCCGTCGAGCATCGCCCGGAATGAGCGCTGCAGGTCGATCGCCTCGGGAGTCGTGCGCTGCACCTCGGATTCGGTTCCGCCGATCACGCTCTTGACAGTGCCGAGCAGCCCCGTCTGGCGGCCGTCGGCCTCGAGCAGCGCGCGTGTCAGGTAGGCCGTCGTCGTCTTGCCGTTGGTGCCGGTGATGCCGATCAGGGTGAGGCTGGCCGTCGGGTCGCCATAGAAGGCCGCCGCGGCGGGTGCCATCGCGGCGCGGACATCGGGCACGACCACCTGCGGGATGTCGAGGTCGAGCAGGTGGTCGACGACCAGCGCGGCGGCGCCGGCGGCGACGGCATCGGCAGCGAACTCGTGGCCGTCGCGGGTGAAGCCACGCACGCAGAAGAACAGATCCCGCGGGCCCACGGAGCGGTTGTCATACGCCAGGCCCGCGATGTCAACCGCTGGCGCGCCCGGGAAGAGAGCATCCAGATACATCGGCGCCAGAGAGTAGCCAGCGGCTCGGCAGGGGCCCAGCGTCCCTAGGGCACGCTGGGCGTCGCCCCGCCGTACGCGGACGCCGGGCACGGCGACGGGCACGGATCGATCCCGAAGTGCGGGACCGCCCAGCCGGCGATCCGCTGGAACGCTGGCGCCGCGACCGAACCCCCGTAGATGACGCCCTTCGGATAGTTCACGACGACCGCGATCACGAGTTTGGGAGCGCTGGCGGGAACCATGCCGATGAACGAGGCGATGTAGTCGGTGTTCGAGTACTTGCCGTTCACGACCACCTGGGCGGTACCGGTCTTGCCCGCCATGTCGTAGCCGTTGATCGCCGCGCCGGAGGCGGTGCCGCCCTCGCCGAAGACGCCGCGCAGCATGTCGCGCAGTTCGGCGGCGACGTTCGTGGAGATGATGCGCTTGCCCGGCGCCTCCGGCACCGGCCTATCGCCGACCGACTCGACGATCTGCGGCGTGCGCAGGACGCCGCCGTTGGCGATCGCGTCGTAGGCCTGGACCATCTGCATCGGGGTCACAGCCTCGCCCTGGCCGAACGGGAGGTTGTACATCGACAGGCCGGAATAGCCGCCCACGGGCCGCACGAGGCCGGTCTGCTCCCCGGGCAGGGTGACGCCGGTGCGCCTGCCGAAGCCGAAGCGGTTGACCCAGGAGCCGAACCGCGTCGCGCCGAGCTTCTGGCCGATCAGGTCGGCGCCGATGTTGCTCGAGTACTTGAGGATTCCGGCGACCGTGAGGTCTTCATAGCCGTGCGCTTCCGCGTCGCTGATCGTGTGGCCGTAAATCTGCAGGTCGGGCGGAATCGTGAAGTTGGTGTTGGGCGTGACCAGTCCGTCCTGGAGCGCCCCCGCCACCGTGATCGCCTTGAACGTCGAGCCGGGCTCGTACGACATGTCGACCGCCTGGTCCTCGACGGCGGG
>Ga0123356_10005542_pt1 | contig 12840 bp, 13 predicted proteins | sample TergutEmb28metaG_2_FD_92546 | JGI IMG/M metagenome (GOLD analysis project Ga0123356, IMG submission 92546) | Embiratermes neotenicus P3 segment gut microbial communities from Petit-Saut dam, French Guiana - Emb289 P3 | ecosystem: Host-associated > Arthropoda: Insects > Digestive system > Gut ... | reverse complement strand
CATGATGAGGTCGATCGCCTGCTCGCCGTTATCCCGGTTTTTTGTTATCAGCTCGATCAATTCTTTTTTTATCGTGACAAAAAGACCGTCGACGACATCATCATAGGCGATCACTTCCCGCGCAAGCTCCAAATCTTTTTTTATGAACGCCTCAACGCTTTTCGTGACCATTTTCATCGTCGCTTGCGCCATTTGCGGAATGTGCTCCAGCTTTTTGATATATTGCTTGCCGGCAAGCAGCAAGGTGATCTTGGAGATGTCGGAAGCCTGGTCGCCGATCCGCTCCAGATCGGTTATTATTTTCAAGACGGCCGAAATGAGCCGCAGATCCCCCGCGACCGGCTGCTGCTGCAACAATAACTTCAGGCAAAAGCTTTCGATTTCCTTTTCTTTTTCGTCGATTTCGTCATCGGCGGCTATTATTTTCCGCGCGAGAACAACGTCTTGCCTGACCAGGGCCGCGGAAGCGTCTTCGATCGCTTTCCCGGCAAGGACGCCCATTTCGATGAGCGAGTCATAGAGCTGTTTTAATTTTTCATCAAATTTTTCCCTCATGTCAGGCCCCTCGCTGTTCTTTTTATTTTAACCGAATCTGCCGGTAATATAATCGCTTGTCCGCTGATCTTTGGGGTTATAGAAAACCTGGTCGTTCAAGCCTTCCTCGATCAGATGCCCCATCAGCACGAAAACGACGCGGTCGGAAATGCGTCCCGCCTGCTGCACATTGTGCGGAGCGATAACAATGGTGAACTGTTCCTTGAGCTGCATCAAAGACTCCTCGATCTTGGCGGTCGAGATCGGGTCAAGCCCGGAACAGGGGCGGTCTAAAAGAACGACCTCCGGCTTCAAAGCCAAGACCCGCGCGATGCACAGACGCTGCTGCTGGCCGCCCGAGAGCGACATGGCCGGCATTTTCAGCCTGTTTTTGACGTCGTCCCAAAGCGCGGCCATGCGCAAGGCCTGCTCCACCCCTTCCATGACGGCCCAGTTGCTTTTTCTGCCGCCCAGGCGCAGGCCATAGGCGACATTGTCAAAGATGGACATGGGCAGAGGGGTCGGGATGTCGAAAACCATTCCCACTCTGCGGCGCAGCTCGGTCACATTGACGTCCTTGTCGCAGATGTTTTTGCCGTCCAGCAGGATCTCCCCTTCCATGCGCGCTTCGGGGATCAGGTCGCAAAGACGGTTCAGCGCACGGAGCAGAGTCGTTATCCCGCTTTTGGCCGGTCCGAGAATGGAAATGATTTCATTCCCCGGAATCTCCAGGCTGAAATCATGAAGCACGCGTTGGTCTCCAAAATAGAAATTGAGGTTTTTGATGACGATCTTCGGCTGCTGAACCATGTTTCACCTCCCGACAGTGTTTGCATGAGTTGAAATGCTTGGGTTTCGAGCTGTTTTCTTGCCAGACAAGGCGCGGAGGGCCAAAAGACAGGCGTTTCGGGCTCGCGTGAACACCGTTTACCGGCCTTTTTCCGTGACCCTGTTGACCATCGCGTTAGCGACGACGTTTATGAGGAAGATCAGGATGATCAAAAGGGCGGCCGTGCCATAGGCATTCTCCATGGAAATGCCCTCTCTGGCCAGGATATAGAAGTGAACCGCCATCGAGCGGGTGGGAGAAAAAAGCGAGTCCGGCATACGCAAAACCGTGCCGGCCGTCAGGACGACGGCGGCCGTCTCGGCAATGCAGCGCCCCACGCTCAAAATGACGCCGTTGGCGATGCCGCCGAGTGCCGACGGAAAGACCACCTTGAAGATCGTCTGCCATTTCGTGGCGGAAAGAGAGAAGCTGACGTCCCGGTATATGCGCGGAACGGCGCGGATCGCTTCTTCTGACGTGCGGATGATGGTGGGCAGGATCATCACGGCCAAGGTCAGCCCGCCGGAGATGATCGACCAGCCGAGTTTCAGGTATATGACAAAAAAGATGAAGCCGAAAAGTCCGTATACGATCGAGGGGATGCCGGCCAGCGATTCCGCGCTGAAGCGGATGACGCGCGTGACCCAGTTCTCGCGGGTATATTCCGCCAGATAAAAAGCCGTCCCGATGCCGAAGGGCATGGCGATGACGATGGCCACCGCGGCCAGCAAAATCGTGCCGACAATGGTGGAGGCGACGCCGCCGTCGCGGCCCATATTACGCGGGATCTCGGTGAGGAACTGCCAGTTGATCCGTGGCAATCCTTTCGCCAGGATATAAATGATGATGAAAGCAAGGAGCGCCATGACAAATATGGCTGCGCCCCAAATGACTGCCTTGGCTATTTTTTCTCCCGTGCGCGAACTGATTTTCATATGCTTACTTCCTTCGCGTGATGAATTGGGCGGAGGCATTTAAGATCATGATGATGACAAAAAGAACGATGCCGGTGGCAAAAAGAGCCTGTTGGTGCTCGCCGGAGGCATAGCCCATCTCGATGCCGATATTCGTGGTCAATGTCCTCACCGGGTCGAGGATCCCTTTGGGAAGGGCGACGGCATTGCCCAGGATCATGATGACCGCCATGGTCTCGCCGATGGCGCGGCCGATGCCCAAGATGACGGCGGCGACGATCCCCGACTTGGCCGCCGGCAGCAGCACGGAGCGTATGGTCTGCCAATGATTCATTCCCAGGGCGAGAGCGCCTTCTTTATATTGACGGGGCAAGGCAAGGATGGAGACCTCGGAAATGCTGATGACGGTCGGCAGGATCATGATGGCAAGGATGATGGAGCCGGCCAGGATGCTGAGCCCCGGCCCTCCGAGATGATCGCGGATCAAAGGCACGATGAAAATCAATCCCCAGAACCCGTAAACCACCGAGGGGATCCCGGCCAAAAGCTGGATGGCGGGCCTGAAGATCTTGCGCAAGGCGGCGGGGGCAAACTCGGACAGAAAAATGCTGCAGCAAATGCCGATGGGCACGCCCAGAAGGGCCGCCCCCAAGGTGACCGACACGGAACCGACGATCATGGGAAAAATTCCGTATTTTCCCTGGCCGGGCGCCCATTCCATGCCGAAAACGAACTTGAACAAGCCCACCTCGGCGATGATAGGCGCACCCTTCACTATGATGAAGACCGTGATGAGCGCCAGCACGGAGATGGACGAAAGGGCCAGCGCGAAGAAAACACGTCCCGCTAATTTTTCTCTGAATTTCTTCATCATTACCGTTCTTTCCGCTTTTTAGTATGTAAAAATTTTTGCGCTTTTTATCAGGCTTCCGGGCAAATCCAAACGCCGGCCTTACGGAGCTCTTAGAGACTGTTTAATACCCTCATGGCGCAGATTCCGAGAAGTTTTTTCGCCCCCCGTTTCTGCCTTCTGTCTTCTTGCCTCTGCCTTCTGTTTCAGACAAAAGCCCAAAATAAGGTTACCAACTCGGAATAAGCCCCGCGTCTGTCAGGATTTGCTGTCCTTGCGGAGAAATGACAAAATCAATGAATTGCCTGGCTTGTCCCTCTGGCTCGCCTTCGGTGATAAACAAAAACGGCCTGAACAGGGCATAGGCTTCATTCTTGATATTATCCCAGGTCGCCTCGACGCCGTCCAATTTCAGAGCTTTCACCGTTTTGTCGACCAGCCCCAAGGAAATGAACCCAATGGCGTTTTTGTCGCTGGAGACCAATTGCCTGACCGCCCCGTTGGCGTCCTGGACGATGGCCTTCGGGGTAATGCGCGTTTTGGCCATGACCAGGTCTTCAAACGCGCTTCTGGTTCCTGAGCCTTCCTCGCGCGTGATGACGTGTATCTTCGCGTTCCGGCCGCCCACTTCGCTCCAGTTGGTGATCGTGCCGGCATAAATGCCGCGGATCTGTTCGACAGTGAGGTTTCCCACCGGATTGTCCGGATGCACGATGATGACCAAGCCGTCTTTGGCGATCTCGATGGACCACAGATCCTGCTCGTCGGCTTTCAAGGCGCGGGAGGACATGCCGATATGGGCGGCGCCTGACCTGACGGCATTGATACCGAGCGCCGAACCGCCGCCCTGAACGTCGATCTCGATTTTGGTAAGCTTAAAGTATTCCTCGGCCAATATCTCGGCGAACGGCTGCACCGAAGTGGAGCCGGCGATAATGAGAGACGCTTTGTTCCTGCTGCAGGCGGACAGGGAAAATGCGCAAAGAAGCAATAACGCAATTACGGCCGTCAGCCTCGCAAAACGGCAGACCGGCTTTGTTGATTTTGCGTTTTTCATATGGACAAAAGGCTTCTCCGTAAGCGTTTGAATGACCTCCTTAACCCCCCTTTCCGTAAAGAGGGAATGGGATTAGGGGAAAACAAAAGCTGTTTTATACGTGAGCGATTATATAACACAAGAGTAACTGGGAGCTAAAAGTGACAAGCAGCCCCAGGCGCACCACCACCCCAAAAAACCTGCGGTTTGCCGGGAACCCCGGTAACGGCCGAGCAAAAACAGAAAGCAGAAGCGAGGCCGCAGACGCTCTGCTAACGAGGAGCTAAAAGCGGCAAGCAGTACAAGGAAACCGTGCGCCGCGAACGGAGGCGTACTCGTTTGTACGTCGAAGTGAGAGGCAATGCGGTTGACGCCGTAATGCGAAGCCGATTTTGCGACAACGCCTATGTTGCCGAGAACCTGAGAGCCGCCCGCCCCCGCCTGATCCTCTCCGACAAAGGCCCTTCCCGCAGCCGTTTCAACTCCGCGGCGGCTTCTTCAAGCACCTCTTGAGCCGCGGCTCCGCCATAACCCAAGCTGATCGCGGCCGCCAGACCCGCGATTTTTCCCTCTTCCATGGCGGTGGTCGCTTCCTCAACGCCGCCGCCGTCCCCCGCGACATAAAACCCCTCTTTGGTGGTTTGCAAACATTCGTCCGTGACCGGCACATGGCCGGAAAGTTCAGGAATATAAACCATATGACAACCGGCCTGGCGGCACAGCCCGCCCAAAGGGCTCAAGCCCGCCGCCAGACAAATGACGTCGCAGTCGACGCGCCGTTCCGTGCCGGGCAGCGGCCGCCGTTTTTCGTCCACTTGGCAAATGACGGCCCCTTCCACCTGCTCCCGGCCGCAGGCGGCCTTGATGGCATGGGAATTGAGAATGGGCACCCCGCAGCGGCGGAGCTTGGCGGCGTGGACCCAATAACCGCCTGTTTGCGGGGCATGGTCGATCACCGCGGCCACCTCCATCCCTGCCTGCAAAAGCTGATAGGCGACCATCAGCCCGACATTGCCCGCGCCCACCATCAGCGCCCTTTTGCCCGGCAGGATGCCCTGCGCGTTGATCAGGGTTTCCGCCGCGCCCGCGCTGAAAACGCCGGGCAGGTCATTGCCGGGAAAGGCGAGAAAGTTTTCCGCCGCCCCGCAGGCCGCGATGATTTTCTTCGGTTTTAATTTGACATGACTGCCCCTATGCAGAAGGGTGGCGACCCCGTCTTCGTATATGCCGAGAACAGGCGTTTCCAGCAAAATTTCTATATTATCCCTTGTTTCCGCCTCGCCTGCCAGCCTTCGGGCGATCAAAAAACCGCGCTCCCCGGAATGCTGACGCGCGAAGCCGAAAAATTTATGGGTCTGTTTGGCCAGCTGCCCCCCCAGATGCCCGTCGCGCTCGGCCATGATCACTCCGGCGCCGCAGGACGAAGCGGCCAGCGCAGCGCAGAGCCCGGCCGGCCCCCCGCCGATCACCAAAACGTCACATTCTCTGACTGCGGAAGGCATCATGACAAGCGCCCCTTTCCCGACTGTGTGCAGACTTTCATTCCCGGCCTGACCTTTTCCACGCAGACGCGCACATTAGGCTGCCCGTCGACCTCCATCAGGCAGGAGGCGCAGTTGCCGATGGCGCAGAAAAGCCCCCTGGGACGGCCCAACCGCCTGCTGTGAGCCAGCATAAGCACGCCGGCTGCCGTCAAAGCGCCGGCCACGGTGTCTCCTTCACGGGCTTCAATTTCCCTGCCGTCGAAAAAAAAGCTGATTTTTCCGCCCGGGGAAAAACGCAGGATCGGATGTTCTTTGATGCGCATGTCGTCCTCCTACAATAGATTTACGGTTAAGGGTACGGTTTAATCGCGTCTTTTCCGTCTCATGCTTTAGCTGGTAGAATGGGAGCGGACTTGGACTGACGACGCATACAAGAACTGACTTATTCACGGTCGCAGGGGAGTCTGTCCGCCCGCCCTCTTTTGCTGTTTATGTTACACGAGTTGCCAGAGACAGGGCCATGAGCGCGGCAAGGACGGAAAGCAACGCTTTTTTCATAAGAGCCCCTCTTGATTTTCGCGCAGGCCGCATAATTGACAAAGACACTATAACAAAAAACAACGCCTTTGGCAATAAGGGCGTCGTTTTTTAGCGAACGTATTTTTTAGGGCATCTGGCGTTGCCATGCTTTCAGCGCAAACCGTTTTCCGCCCGCGCCTCCCTGCCCCATTTCATGACGACCGTGCGGCCGGCAGCCAGAGAAGCCGCCACGTCTATCACTCTTTGGTTGGACGAACCGCGAAAAGGCAAATCCAGGTTTTTCAGCGCTTCCACAAAAGGCCCATCCACCAGTATATCCGTGTTTTCCAGCAAAAGCCGGGCCTCCCCTTCCCCTTCACCGGATTCCAGAAGCTCCTCCCAGGTGTAACCCGTATAAACCACCACGTCCTTGCCGTTTTCCTTCACCATGCGCGCCAGGTCGGCGCAGGCGGCCGCCTGGGCAAAGGGCTCTCCGCCGGAAATGGTCAAGCCCCGCAGGTGGCGGTTGGCGGCGAATTGACGCCAAATTTCCCCTGTGTCGTGCCATTCGCCGCCCGCAAAATCCTGCGTATTGGGGTTGTGGCAGCCGGGGCAGGCCCTCGCGCAGCCCTGGGTGAAAACCGCCATGCGGATGCCCGGCCCGTCCACCACGCTTTCTTTCACCAACCCGGCCAGCTTGATTTTCATGCCAACACCTCTTGCCGTTTCAAATCAAAAAACCATGCTTTTGCCAAACAGAGGAACAGAGAGCAGAAAATAGTGGGCAGAATGTGAAGCAAACGGCGGTTGCCGTTTGCTTTGATATAATAAATACGTGAACGACTGAGCCGCCACCCACAAACGAGGAGCTAAAAGCGACAAGCAGTACAAGGCGCGTCAAGGCGAATCCCACCCCAAAAGACTGAAAAACGTCTTTTGGGCACCCCGGGGAGCCGAGCGTATCGTTAATACGTGAGCGACTGAGCCGCCAACCACAAACGAGGAGCTAAAAGCGACAAGCAGTACAAGGCGCGTCAAGGCCGAGCAGCGGAGTGTACACGTTAGTACATGAGCAGCGAGGCCGCAGACGCAACGCCGTAATGCGAAGTCGATTTTGCGACGAGGCAAGATCGGTCACAGATGCGGGATCCTGTCTTCCAGTTCCCGCTTCTTCGAATCGTTGAAACGCTCGATGGTGCTGAAATAACCGGTGATGCGGCGCACCCGGGAAATGCACTCGCTGCCGCAGGAAGGGCATTCCGCGGGATAAACCCCTTGATGATGGCACTCCAGGCAAAAATCTATGGGGAAATTGATGCCGGCATAGCCCATGTCGCTGTCCTTCATGTGGCGCAGGACGGCTTCGACGCCCTCAATGTTGTCCAGAGGCGGGCTGGCCATTTCAATGTAACCGATGTGCCCGGCATTGCAATATTTGTGATAAGGCCCTTCGATGTCGATCTTGTTGAAGATGGAAATGGGGAAATCCACCGGCACATGGAACGAGTTGGTATAATATTCTTTGTCGGTCACGCCGGGAATGAGTCCGTATTCCCTGCGGTCGATATACAGGAAGCGCCCGGAAAGACCCTCGGCGGGAGTGGCGAGGAAAGTGTAGTTGAGGTCATAAACATCGGCGAACTCGTCGATTTTTTTGCGCATATAAGAAATGATCTCGTGGCCCAGGCGGTTGGCTTCCGTGCTCTCGCCGTGATGCTTGCCCGTGAGAGCGATCAGGGATTCGGCCAGGCCTATGAAGCCGATGGCAAGCGTGCCGTGCTTGATCGCCTCTTCAATGGAATCGCCTTCTTTGAGGTTTTCAGAGCCGAGATAAAGATGCTGGCCCATGAGGAAGGGCATGTCCCGCACTTTCAGCGCCGCCTGCAGACGATAGCGGTGGAAAAGCTGGCGCGCGGTCAGCTCCATCAAATTGTCAAGCAGGCGATAAAAAATATCCATGTCGCCCTTGGCCTGGATGGCGATGCGCGGCAAATTGATGGAGGTGAAGGAAAGGTTGCCCCTTTTCTCCGTGACCTCCGGGCCGCGGCGGTTGGCGATCACCCTGGTGCGGCAGCCCATATAACTGACTTCCGTGCCGAATTTCTTGTTGAAGCTGGCGTCCATGAAGCTGTATGTGGGGTTCATGCGGCGCGAGGTGACGCGCATGGCCAGCTCGAAAAGGTCGCGGTTGGGGTCGCCGGGGTTAAGGTTCACGCCCTCCTTGAGCCGGAAGATGACATTGGGGAAGATGGGGTTTTCGCCGTGACCCAACCCCTTTTCATAGGCCAGAAGAAGATTGCGCGTGACCTTGCGGGCATTTTCCGACGTGTCGGTGCCCACGTTTATGCTGGAGAAAGGCACCTGCGCCCCCGCCCGCGAATGCATGCTGTTGAGGTTATAGATGAGCGCCTCCATGGCCTGAAAGACTTCCTCCTCGTCCGCGCCTTCCATGAAAGGAGCCATGTCGGTGTCAAAGAAGGGGAAGCTTTGCCCGCCGTGCATGTCGTTCTGCGAGCTTTGCAGGATGATGGCGGCCTGCGCCGTGGCGGAAGCGGGACGTCTGGGCGGACGGATATACCCGTGGCCGTTATTGAAGCCCCTCTGCAAAAGCTCGCCCAGAGGGATCTGAACACAGGTGAGTGTCTTGGAATAAAAATCAAGGTCGTGGATGTGGATGTCGCCCCGTTTGTGGGCGCGGGAAAACTCCTCGGTGATGAGGCGCGAAAGATAATATGTCTTGCTGGCGGCAGAGGCGATCTGCAGCATTTTGGCCGAGGGGGAATTGCTGATGTTGGCGTTTTCGCGGTTGGTTTCGATGAGGATCTGCTCCACCGCGTCCATCAGATCTGATTTGGCCATGCGCACCCTGGTCCGCTTGTCGCGATAGAGGATATACGCCTTGGCCGCCTTGGCCCGGCCGGCTTCGATCAGCACTTTTTCCACGATATCCTGCACGTCTTCCACGCCGAAGATCGTGCCGTTGAATTTGTCTTCCAGCTGCCGCAGAACAGGGCCCGTCAGCCTGAGAGCCAGCGCCCCGTCTTCCTGTCCCACCGCCTTGACCGCGGCGGCAATCGCTTCGGTGATTTTGCGCTCGTCAAAAGGCGCCAGGCGTCCGTCCCTCTTGCGGATCTGCATAAACATTTAAGCTCCTCCTTAAAAACCGATCAGGTTTATGAATTTTCTGAAAGACCCTTATTTATTCCTGGAGTTCTCCGCCAGCTCTTTTTGCAGCTTGCGCAGTTCGCTCATGAAAGTTGAGATGTCTTCAAATTTGCGATAGACCGAAGCGAAACGAACATATGCCACCTCGTCAATGTTTTTCAGGCTGAGCATCACCATCTCGCCGATCGTTTGCGAGGCAACCTCCTGCTCAAGCGAATTGCGCAGGTTTTTTTCGATCTGGCTGACCAGCTGCTCCATGACGGCGAGCGGCACCGCGCGCTTGTCGCAGGCCTTGATCAGGCCGTTGAGAATCTTGTTCCGGTCAAAAAGCTCGCGCCGGTTGTCTTTTTTGATCACGACGAGCGGCGTTTCTTCCACCCTTTCATAGGTGGTGAACCTTTTGCCGCAAGACAAACACTCGCGGCGGCGGCGGATGCTTCTGTTTTCATCGACCGGCCGGGAATCCAGGACGCGGGAATCGTCATATCCGCAAAAAGCGCAGCGCATCTCTCGACCTCCTCACAAATCACAGCCACTCCGGACGACCGGGTCTTGTCCGCCTTATCAAACTCCCCACCACATCATGTTGTGCTTATATAATGTTACACTACTATATATCGCATGTCAAGCCTTGCAATAAAAATTTTTTGTCTCCCGGCGGCCATGCCATGAGCCCCAAATTTTTTCATGGAGGCTCTAAAAAAACTGTATTCACAGATTCTTATTCTTTGCCCAAGCCTGCCAACATATAAATAAAAACAGCCCATCTCGCGCCCCGTGAGCTTCGGGCGCAAGGCAAGCGGCCGGGAAAAAACCGACAGAAGGGAAGGATCGCGATGTTCCGTGTCTCGGATTTGCGCAATAAAGACGTCGTAAACGCCCTCGACGGCAAAAAACTGGGATATATCAAAGACATTGACCTGGATCTGCACCAGGGCCGGATAAGAGCCCTCATCCTGCCGGGAAGCCGCAGCTTCTTCGGGCTTTTCGGCAAAAACGACGACCTCGTGGTGGATTGGACGCAGATCCAAAAAATCGGCGTGGACGTCATTTTGGTGGAGATCCATTCTTTCACGCCGGGAGTGCATTACAGCGCCCCGGAGGAGCCCGGCAGCAAAAATAACCGCTGGATGATCCGGCGGGATTAGAACGCCTCCGCCATGAAAAAACCGGCTTCCGCGCTCCTGTTGATATTATTGATTTTTTTGGCGGTCTCCCTGCTGGTCTTCCCGCAGGAAGGCTTTGCCGCCGCGCAAGCCGGCCTGAAACTGTGGTGGGAAAGCATCCTGCCCGCCCTGCTGCCCTTTTTCATCGTTTCCGAACTGCTGGTGCTTCTGGGCGCCATGCGCCTGCTCGGACGCTGGCTTGAGCCTCTGATGCGCCCCCTTTTCAACCTGCCCGGCGCGGCCGCCCTGGCGGTGATCATGGGATATACCTCCGGCTTCCCCACGGGAGCGGCCATCACGGCCGGCCTGCGCAAGGAGGGCGCCGTCACCCGCGACGAAGGGGAGCGCCTGCTGGCCTTCACCAATAATGCCGGGCCTTTTTTCATTTTGGCCGGGGTCGGCGTCGGGATGCTCAACTGCCCGCAGGCCGGCGTATATCTTGCCGCCATACACTATGGCCTGAACCTTCTTTTGGGGGTGATTCTGGGCCTTTTTTCAAAAAAAAGAGGCGGGCGGAAGGCCCTCCCACTCACGGCGCTGCCGAATCACAACCACGAACCCGTCGGCGCGCTCCTGAAAAAAGCCGCCCTGAAAGCCCTGACCAACATCGGCCTGATTGGCGGCTTCATCTTATTTTTCTCCGTGCTGACAAAAATGCTCTGGCTTTCAGGCGCGGGCCTGCTTTTCTGCCGGGGCTTGGAATGGCTGCTGACCAGCCTCTCCCTCTCCCCCGCTTTGGCCGCGGCCTTTTTCAACGGTTTTTGGGAGATGAGCATCGGCGCCGCCGCCGCAGGGCAAAGCGCCGCGCCCTTCGCGCAGAATTTCGCCGCCTGCGCGGCCATTCTGGCCTGGGGCGGGCTGTCGGTGCAGGGACAGGTGAGCGCCATGGTGAGCGACACCGACCTGCGGCTGAGATATTATCTCCCCGGACGCCTGGTCCACGCCGCGGCCTCGTTTCTGCTGGCGCTGCCGCTGGCCGGCAAAATGGCCCTGGCAAGCGGCGGGGAAAAACCCGTTGCGCCCATGCTTCCGCCGGTCATGGTTATGTTGGCATTCTCGCTGCTTCTGCTGTTTTCCGCCGCCGTTTTGGGCAAGGCGCTCGGCGCGCTTCGCAAACAATAAGAATATGTTCAGCACCCTCACAGCGCAGATTCCGAGGTGTTTTTTCATACCCCGTTTCTCACTTCTGCCTCCCGTTCAGCGCCTCCGGCCAATGCGGCTTTAATAGCGATAGTTTCTCAGGTCTTCCTTGTTCTTTCTGAGGGCCAGGATGGTTTTTTCCAGATTCAATTCCAACTGCTGCAACACATCGGCGGCATAGGCGACCGATTCTTTCTTGAATTCCTGGGTCGCCTCCAAAGCCCTGGCCGCGATGGCCTCGGCCTGGATCTGCGCGTCGCGCAGGATGCCGCTTTCCGAAACCAAAAGGGCGGCCTGGTTCTTCGCATCTTCCAGGATGCGCTTCCCCTGCATCTCCACGCTTTCCAGAAGCTTTTCGCTTTGATCGAGCACCATCTTGGCCTGCTTCAGTTCTTCCGGCAGGATGGCTAAGATCTTGTCCAGCTTGTCAAGAAGCAAATCGCCGTCCACGAGGTGCTTGCCGGTCACGGGAACCCGGAAACTGTTGATTATGATGTTTTCGATATCGGTGAGGATCTCCTCCACTTCCATTTTACCAACCATTTACTCTACCTCCATTTTACAGCAATAAATTACCCAGGTGTCTCCATAACGTGATTCTTTGAGTATATCCAAAGGCAATGCCTTCAAATATTCCGCTCCTTCGGCGTCGGTTTCCACCACGACGACCGCGCCGTCCGCCAAAAGCAAGGTGCCGAAGACCAGCCGCAAAGCCGGGACCAAAAGCCCCTTTGTATAAGGCGGGTCGATAAAGACCAGGTCAAACGGCTCTTTCAGCTTGGGCATGTTCCGCAGGGAATCGCCCGGAAAAAGAATGGCTTTGTCTTCAAAGCCGCAAGCCCGGATGTTGCCGCGGATGCTCTCGCAGGCCGCGCGGGTCTTTTCCAGAAAAACCGCCCTTTCCGCGCCCCGGCTCAGGGCTTCCAGGCCCAAAGCGCCTGTGCCGGCGAAAGCGTCAAGCACCACGGCCCCCGCGGTTTTGGCCGCGAGAACGCTGAAAATGGCCTCCTTGACCCTGCCGGCCGTGGGACGGGTGAACGCGCCCGCCGGAGCGGCAAGCCGCCGCCCCTTGGCCTGTCCAGCTATGATGCGCAAAAGAGCGGCCCCCTCCATCGGATTATGTCGCAAAGACAGTTTTTTGCAAGAACCTGTTTGGCTAAACCAGGGCGTCATAAATGAGAAACAACGGAATATCAGCCGCAT
>Ga0123356_10005541_pt1 | contig 12840 bp, 11 predicted proteins | sample TergutEmb28metaG_2_FD_92546 | JGI IMG/M metagenome (GOLD analysis project Ga0123356, IMG submission 92546) | Embiratermes neotenicus P3 segment gut microbial communities from Petit-Saut dam, French Guiana - Emb289 P3 | ecosystem: Host-associated > Arthropoda: Insects > Digestive system > Gut ... | reverse complement strand
TGCTTTTTTTACGGATAAGCCCCGGTATTTTTCGGGAACCTCGCCATTCAGCGTTCCATCGGCATTAAGTATATTAATAACGGCAAGATTATGCCTCTTTGCGACTTCCCAGTCATTAGGGTCATGGGCGGGAGTTATTTTTACCGCTCCTGTTCCAAAGGCTTTGTCAACATAAGTGTCAAACACCGCAGGAATATCCCGTTCTACAAGAGGCAGGCGGATTGTTTTTCCTTTAAGCGCGGCATATCTCTCATCTTCGGGGTGGAACGCTACAGCGGTATCGCCTAACATTGTTTCGGGGCGTGTTGTGGCTACTTCGACGAATTTATCTTTTTCGCCTGTTAAAAAATAGCGGATGTGATACATCTTGCCTGCAGTATCTTCGTGTTCAACTTCATCATCGGAGAGGGCGGTGCCGCAGGATGTACACCAGTTTACAAGGTAGTTCCCTCTGTAGATGAGATCCCGCTCATAAAGAGTGACAAATACCTCACGAACTGCGCGTGAGAGACCTTCGTCCATCGTAAAGCGTTCGCGTTTCCAGTCAACGCTGGCTCCGATTTTTTCCAGCTGTTTGGAAATGATTGCATGATGCTCGTTCTTTACCTTCCATGTTTCTTCCAGGAATTTTTCCCGCCCCAGGTCGCGGCGGTTTTTTCCCTGGGCTTTAAGCCTGCGTTCAACCACGTTTTGGGTGGCAATGCCGGCATGATCGGTGCCAGGCACCCATAAAGTTGGAACTCCCCTCATGCGGTGATAGCGGACGACAATGTCCTGAAGGCTGTTATTAAGGCCATGCCCAAGGTGAAGTACGCCCGTAACATTGGGCGGCGGAATCACCACTACAAAAGGAGGCTGATCGCTTTTTCCGGCAGTTTCCGGGGCAAAAGCGCCCGCTTCCTTCCATAACGAATAAATCCGATCTTCAAAGGATTTTGGATCATACGCTTTCTCAAGCACTATCGAGTTCATAGCAGAATCTTACTTTTTTAAGGAAAATGATTCAATGCCGCAAACGCGCAATAAAAACCGTATCGTAAAGCTGCATGAGTAACTGATTACGCCGTAATAATTTACCCGTTAGTAAAAAATATTGCAATTTTTTTCCGTCTTGAATATAATACAATATCATGTTATCATATCCAAAACAGCAGAAGGAAATGCAGACAGGTGAACATTGATAAGGAAAAAGCAAAAAGAAATATTGAAACAGTTCTTGAAAAAATTCATGGCAGTACCGATCTTTCTCTCCTAAGGGAATACAATAAACTTTTTAAGAAAGAAGTATCGCTTTTCAGCCGCAGATGGGCAGCTGCATGGCTTTTTATGTACTATGACAGCAAAGAAACTCCTTCAGCTGCTGTAAGCTACGCTGCAGGCGCTGGTGCGAAATCTGCCGGTCTAAAGAAAAATAAACCGTCTGAGCCAAAGAGTAGTCAGGCTCAGGAAGATAAACTCTCTTTATCAACTGCCGAACTGGCTCTGCCTGAAGAAGAATCAAAAAGGCTTTTTATCAGTATCGGGAAGAACCGCCGCCTGTTTCCAAGGGAGATTATTACCCTTATCATGACAAAAACAGGAACAGTAAGAGAAGATATTGGCGTTATCAGAATTCTTGACAATTATTCTTTTGTGCAGGTAAGAGACAACAGGGCTGATGATATTATCGAGACCCTGAACGGACTTAAATTCCGCGGCAGGACATTAACTGTAAATTTCGCCAAGCCAAAAACCAGCGAAGACCAATAATTAATTTTAAAAAGTTATTACCTGGAATAAAGACAGTACCATAAAAATAAATATTATATTTATTACAATCCCTGTGAGCATAAGAAACCATGCGAAGGCTTCCAGCGTATAGGCTTTTACTGCGTAACGTTTTGCAAGGTTTCCGGAAGAGTCCGGCAGAAAACCAAAGCGCGCAAGGTCCCAGTATGCCCTTAAATTTCTGGAGTGCCATGTCATGCGGCGGTACAGGATTGTAAATAAAAGTCCGGGCGGAATTATTGGCAGAATGGGTACAAAGACCGCGGCAAGCGCGCTTATTGCAGTCAGGCGGAAAGCCGGCCTGTTAAGGAATGATGCGGCTATAATAATTAAAGACAGAGCCCCGATAATTAGCGATACCGGAGTAAAATAGTTCCAGTACTCATTTCTGGTCCTTGCTGCACGTATTATGCCGCTGGGAAGGTCTGCATCCGGGCAGTCATATAAAATAACCATAAGCGGTTTTTCCTTTGTGGAAATAAAACTTTGCCTGTTGTTCTGCATGGCGATTGAGCCGCCGATAAAAACCTTAATCCCTTCGCTTAGTGTGGAAACCCGATCCCAGTTTATCTTCTCCGGCGCGTCCGGCGTTTGTTCTCTTTCAAATTTTGGCAGCAGCCAGCTTTGAGTATTTTTTAGGGATACAGGTATTGTAAGATCTTTTCCCCTTACCCATAGGGTCTGCCCGGATATCGATTCAATTTCTCCTGTGAAACTAAATACGCCGCCTTCGTTTTCTATCTGTCTGTACTGCCGGTAATCCAGAATAGGCACAAAACGCAGCATGTTGAATCTTTCCCTGAACCGTTTCCATTTGTACCGGCTGTAAAAACCTCCAGCGATGGGAATAATGCCGTAACAAACCGACACTATCAGTAGAATTACTAGAAAATAAAGAACCCTCGTGTTACTATCCTCTCATGAAAAAAAAGAATGTCACCAACATAATTGTAGGTCCAATCGAAACAAACTGCTGGATCTATCCTTTTAGTGAAAAAGACGCTATTGTCATCGATCCTGGAGATGAAGCAGACAAAATTATTTCTGTTCTCAGGAAACTTGATCTTTTTCCTACATATATTTTACTCACACACGGGCATTTTGACCATATCGCAGCTTTGCCCGAACTTGTTCAATTTTATAAAACCGGAAAACCCAAAGTTGCAGTTCACCGCCTGGACTCCGATTATATCGGCCCGAATGCATATAAAACCCATAGTGTCAGCGTTAAAGCTGCAATGGGTAACACTTCGTTTATAGATGCTGCATGGACTGATTTTCCGCCGCATGATCTCCTTCTTGATGAAGGAGATACAATAGGCCCGTTCACCGTGCTGCATATTCCGGGGCACACACAGGGAAGCCTCGCTTTCTGGGATAAGGAAGAAGGAAACCTCTTTACCGGAGATACGCTTTTTGCAGGTGATTACGGCCGCACAGACCTTCCTGGCGGCAGCAGGAAAGATATCTTTAAGAGCCTGAACCGCCTCTTTGCAATGGATTCGGGCATTAATGTTTATCCTGGTCATGGAGAGACGACTACTATTGGGCGTGAATCATCCCAAAACTCCGCCAGATTAGCATAAAATGATTCAATGCTCTTATAATACCATTGACTAAAGTGCTTTTATAATGTAATCTGTTGAAAATTTGTTATTACTCATGGGGGTTTTTTGATGAAAGTCGCGATTAATGGTTTTGGGCGCATTGGACGCCTTATTTTTCAGTCATTGGTAGAGCAGAATCTGCTTGGAAAAGGCAATATTGATGTAGTAGCGGTGGTAGATCTGTCTACAGATGCAAAATATTTTGCCTATCAGTTAAAATATGACTCTGTACAGGGCCGTATGAAAGCTGATATCGGTACTGACGGTGATGATGTTCTTGTAGTAAACGGCCACAAGATCAAATGTCTGTCCGGTAAAGGCGCAACTCCGGAACAGCTTCCGTGGAAAGACATGGGCGTTGAGTATGTCCTTGAATGTACAGGCATTTACAATACCGAAAAAGCTTACGGGCACATTACCGCAGGAGCCAAAAAGGTTATCCTTTCTGCTCCCGGCAAATCCGGCGATGCTTCCAAACCTATCAAGACTTTTGTCATTGGCGTAAATGAAGCTGATTATGACGGCTCCAAGCACCATGTAGTATCAAACGCTTCCTGCACCACCAACTGTCTTGCTCCGCTGGTTCACGTTTTAATTAAGGAAGGTTTTGGTATCGAAACCGGTCTTATGACCACGATCCATGCCTACACTGCGACACAGAAGACAGTAGACGGCGTTTCTGCGAAAGACTGGAGAGGCGGAAGAGCAGCTGCCATCAATATTATTCCGTCCACAACCGGAGCGGCAAAGGCAGTCGGCGAAGTTCTTCCTTCAACAAAGGGAAAACTCACAGGAATGAGTTTCCGTGTTCCGACACCCACAGGCTCTGTTGTAGACCTTACTTTCCGCACTGAAAAAGACACTTCCATTCAGGAAATCAATGCCGCTTTAAAGAAAGCAGCAGACACCTACCTTAAAGGCATTTTACAGTTCCAGGAAGATGAAATTGTATCGACAGACATCATTCACAGTCCATATACATCGATTTATGACAGCCTTGCAACCCTGCAGAATAATCTCCCCGGCGAGAAACGCTTCTTTAAAATCGTTTCCTGGTACGACAATGAATGGGGTTATTCGAACAAGGTCATCGATCTTTTGACCTACATGGCAAAAAAGTAGTTAGGAATGATTTCACGCAGAGACACTGAGACGCAAAGAACACAAAGGGATAATTAAGGTTTCACGGAGATACCGGGCAGTTATCTCTCTAATCTTTGCTTTGCGTTCTCTGTGGCTTTGTGCCTTTGCGTGATGAATTATGTTTTTTTTTCAGTAAACTTTAGGGAGAAATTTCCATGATTAAAACGGTAAAAACTGTAGATCTGAAAGGCAAGCGCGTTATTATGCGCGTAGATTTCAATGTGCCCATGAAAGACGGGGTAGTGCAGGACGACACACGCATTGTTGCGGCTATGCCTACCATTCAATATATTCTGGAACAGGGAGCAAAAACCCTTACTCTTATGTCCCACCTCGGCGATCCTTCAAAGGACGCGAAGAAAGCCAAAGAAAAAGCCGAGAAAGACGGCAAAACATTTGACGAAGGCACTTATATTAAAGGCAAGCACCGCATGGCGCCGGTTGCCGCATACCTTGCGAACAAGCTTGGAAAACCCGTTATATTCGCGGGAGAAGACGGCTGCTACGGCAAGAAAGCTTTTATTGAGAGCCAGAAAGACGGTTCGGTAATCATGCTGGAAAATACCCGCTTCCACAAGGAAGAGACGGCAAAGGAGACGGCCGATCTTGATAAACTTGCAAAAGAACTTGCAACCTATGGCGATGTTTTTGTTAATGACGCATTCGGCACAGCGCACCGAGACCACGCTTCCACAGCGTCAATCGCAAAGTTTGTCCCTGTCTCTGTTGCAGGATTCCTTATGGAGAAGGAAGTTGACTACCTTGAGCCGATTGTTACCAGTCCGCAGAAACCTTTAATCGCCGTTATCGGCGGCGCGAAAGTTTCGTCTAAAATCGCAGTTCTGGAAAGCCTCTTAAAAAACTCAAGCGCGCTTGTTATCGGCGGCGGAATGGCATATACATTCCTTAAAGCCCAGGGGTATAAAGTAGGAAAATCTCTTGTAGAAGACGATCAAATCGACACAGCAAAGAAAATTCTTGAATCTGCTAAAAAAGCGAATGTACGGATTGTGCTGCCTGTAGACCATATTGCAGCAACAAGTTTCGATGCGGCTTCGATTCCTGTACCTGTTGACGGGCTTGATCTTCCGGACAACCTTATGGGCCTTGATGTTGGACCCAAGACGCTTGCCGAGTATAAGGAAGTACTCGCCGGCGCCAAAACAATTGTATGGAACGGTCCTGTCGGCGTGTTTGAATTTGACGCTTTTGCAAAGGGAACGGAAGAAATTGCAAAACTTGTAGCGCAAGCTACCGGTAAGGGATGTATTACCGTAGTCGGCGGCGGCGACTCTGTTGCGGCAGTTAACAAGTTCGGTCTTGCATCAAAGATGAGCCATGTCTCCACAGGCGGCGGCGCTTCACTTGAGCTGCTGGAAGGCAAGAAACTCCCCGGCATCGAAGTTTGCAGAGGATAAAAGGAGAGTTTATGAGCAGGCATTATTATATAGCAGGCAACTGGAAGATGCACATGACAAGGGCGCAAGCCGCACAGCTTGCACAGGCTCTTGTTAATGAATTAAAAGACGGCAAGCATGAGTACCTTGTCGCGCCATCATTTACATTACTCGAAACTGTTTCGGCAGTTGTCGAGGGTACCAATATCCGTCTTGGCGCGCAGAACTGCGCTCCTGAAGAGCAGGGCGCTCACACCGGGGAAGTCTCGGTGCTGCAGCTGAAGGATCTCGGTGTTCAGACAATCATTCTTGGACACAGCGAGAGGCGTCATGTATATAAAGAAGACGACGCGCTTATCAACAAGAAAGTCAAACTCGCGCTTAAACACGGCTTTAAGGTAATTCTCTGTATCGGCGAACTGCTTGAAGAGCGTGAAGCCGGAAAAGTTGAAGAAGTCTGCGAAGCTCAAACTGTTAAGGGGCTTGAAGGAGTCGGCGCTGAAAATCTTTCGAATGTTGTAATTGCCTACGAACCTGTTTGGGCAATCGGCACGGGAAAAACCGCGACTCCGCAGGACGCCGAAGCGGTTCATGCCTTTGTACGCAAGGTGATTGCGAAGCTGTACGGAGACGCTGCATCGGAAAAGATCATTATACAGTACGGCGGCTCTGTTAAAGCTGATAATGCCGCGCAGCTTATGGCGATGAAAAATATTGACGGCGCTCTTGTCGGCGGCGCATCACTTAAAACGGATACATTCGTACCTATAGCAAAGTTTTCCTAGAACAATGTCGATTTTCTGCCTGTTGTGGGTTCCATTTTTTTATCTTCTTCGCCGGTCTTTATCCGATACAGGCAGTTCCGGCAGTGTATGGGCGCTGCTTCTTGGGAGTATCACAGCGATAATTCAATTCTTCCTGGGCAATCTTGTAAGCCCGGGAGGTTTTGGTTTTTCGCGATGGCTTTTTGGTTTTATCGATGTTGTAAGCCTTCCGGCACTGGCTCCGCTTATCCTTTATTTTATCATGCTTCTTTTCCGGGGCTTGTCGGGAGAAATTGATTTTACTAACTTTGCATTACTCTGGCTGATTCCGGTCGGCGCGCTGCGCGCCTTAAGCTGGAGTTCCGGATATGATCCCATCTTGCTTGTGGCAGTTCCTCTTCTGTGGACATCTTTGGCTGTCGGCATTCCTTTCTTTATTAACTGGATGGTTAAAAATCCCCGCTGGTATACGCTGATTGCCTCGATACTCTGTATCCTGCTTCTGCCGTTAACTGCGGCTTCCGCTTATTGGGCGTTGTTTTCGCAGGAGACCTTACTGGGTTTTCTGCTGCTGTTTATTTCGCATATTCCGCTCGGCTTGTCGCTTGCCTTTGACATTTTAAAAAAATAAGTTTTACTGCTCATACTGGGCGAGGCAAAGTTCATAATAACGTCCGCGCAGTTCCATCAGTTCCTCATGTGTGCCGCTTTCTATTATTTTTCCGTCGCTTATAAACATTATAAGCGTGCAGTTGCGGATCGTAGAAAGCCTGTGCGCGATCAGGAAAGAAGTTCTGCCTTTCATTAAAGTACGGATTCCTTCCTGTACAAGCTGTTCTGTTCCCGTGTCGATATTGCTTGTCGCCTCGTCAAGGATTAAAATCCGCGGGTTGGAAATAAGGGTGCGGGTAAATGCCAGAAGCTGCCTTTCCCCTGCGGAGATTCCTCCTCCGCGCTCAGTAATCGGGGTATCATACCCCAAAGGAAGTTTCTCTATAAAGTTATTTGCGCCGATAAGCCTTGCGGCAGAGCGGATTTCTTCGTCTGTTGCATCAAGTTTCCCGTAACGGATGTTATCTGCAATAGTTCCCTTGAATAAAAAACTGTCCTGAAGCATAATGCCCATCTGGCTGCGAAGCGACTGAAGGGTTACTTTCATTATGTCCTGTCCGTCAATTAAAACCTGTCCTTCTTCAATGTTATAGAAACGGGACAGGAGGTTTACAATGGTGGTTTTCCCTGCGCCTGTGGGTCCTACAATTGCGATACTCTGCCCGGGGTGAGCGTCAAAGTTGATATTGTTAAGAACCCTGCGGACACCATCATAACTGAAGCTTACGTTTTTAAACTCAACATGCCCGCGCACAAACGGAAACTCTACGGCATTTGGAATATCCTGAATCGTTACAGGCTCTGCAATTGTGTCGAATATCCTGTCCAGGTATGCCATCGCGTTAATAAAAGTATTGTAAATATTCGCGAGGTTTATTATCGGCTGCCAGAAACGCCATGTGTAATTTCCCATAACAAGCAGCATTCCAAAACTCGCCATGGGGTTCATCCAGTAAACTCCCATGATAAAAATAAACGAGAAGACAATCTGGCTGATGGTTTCTGTTGAAAACCAGACTGTGTTTGATATATATATCGCCTTCATCCACTCATGATTGCGTTCTTCTGTAAGCTGGTTCATTATATCAAGGTTTTTTTCCTGTCTGTCAAAAGCTTGCGTCACCTTTACGCCGTCTATGGATTCCTGAATGTACGCGTTAAGATTTGCACTCTTGTTGGATACCGACTGCCATGCCCTGCGCTGCGCCGGCTTGATTGTCCAGATAAAAATCGCAAGAAGCGGAAGTCCCAAAACAGTAACAGTGGCAAGATACGGATCTACCCTGTACATAAAGAAAATAATAAGGAAGATGTTCAGCACTTCTATCACAAAATTGATAATTCCGTTGGAAAGAGCTTCCGATACGCTGTTTACATAGGGCACAACGCGTACAAATATTTTTCCGTGCGGGCGGCTGTCGAAGAAACTGAAAGATAGTTTTTGCAGATGCGAAAAAAGGTCATATCGGATATCGTGGATAATTCCTGCGCCGGCTTTGGCAACCAGTATGTTACGCATCGTAGTTAATGCAACGCTTACCAGAATTGACGCTGTAAGAAATGCTCCCATTAAAAGGAGAAGGCGCACATCTTCGTTTGGAACTGCTTCGTCCAGCGCGCGTTTTATAAAGAGCGGGCCCATAAGCCCTGCGACAGATGCAAGAAGACTGAAGAAAAGTGAAAGTCTTAAGTGCCCTTTTGCCTTTATAAGATAACCAAGGACGCGCTTTAAGTTAAAAAGGTTTACACTGTCGTCGAGGTATTCGTCAACATCATAGCGGTTGCGTTCTTTTGCATTTTTTTGTTCCTGCTTTTTTTTCCGGAAGGCCATTAACTGTCCCTCCCCGCTGAAGACGAAATTGCTTCAATGCCGGCATCGTACTGCAATGACCATATATAATGATAAAATCCCTTTGCTGCGAGCAGTTCGCTATGAGTGCCTCTTTCTATTATTCGTCCCTTATCCATTACAAGAATCAAATCCGCTTTTCTGAAAGAAGAAATCCTCTGTGCGATAATTATCTTTGTGCAGGGAAAATCCAGTTTTTCCAGCTGCTCCTGTATATACTGTTCTGTCTCGCTGTCTACGGAAGAAGTTGTGTCATCAAGGATCAGGACAGCCGGTTTTACAGCTAATGCGCGGGCAAGGGCTATCCTCTGCCTCTGCCCTCCGGAAATTCCCACTCCGCGTTCTCCAACCAGCGTATCGTAGCCGTCACTCATGTTTGTGATAAAGCTGTCTGCGTCCGCCTGTACCGCGCATTGGCGGATATTTTCTTCATCGATATCCGGTCTTCCGTAGGAAATGTTTCCCTTTACGGACTCGGAGAATAAAAATACATCCTGCATCGCAAGGCCAATCTGCTGTCTTAATGAAGATAATGTGTAGCGCCTGATATCCTCGCCGTCAAGAAGTACGGCGCCGTAATCCGGCTCGTAAAAACGGGTCAGTAAGTTTACAAGGGAAGTCTTTCCGGCTCCCGTGCTGCCCAGTATTCCGATTGTAGACCCGGCTTCTGCCGTAAAATTAATATCTTCAAGAATTGAAACGCCGCTTATGGAAAGCCTGATATCCCTGAACTCAATTTTTCTTGCGGGCTTTTTTGAAAGCTCCACCGCTCCGGAGATATCGCTAATGCCCTTAGGCGCTTCGACAACTTCGCGTATCATCTCTCCTGCGGAGGTATAGCGTTCAAGGTCTGCAAGCAGCGGGCCGAGCATCCACATCGGCATCGATAGCGCCCATGTAAGGGAAGAGAACGCCATGTACTCGCCGGCGGTCATCCATCCCCTGATAAGAAAATATCCGCCTGCAATTAGCATTATTACCATAAGGAGCTGGCTTGCCGTTTCCAGAAGAGGCTGATACTTCGCAGTAATAAGCGCGTTTTCGCAGCTTGTGTCACGGAAGTCGGCATTGTGTTTTTCAATTTTTTCTTTCTCGTGTTCTTCCCGCGCGAATGCCCTTACCACTCGGTTACCGTTTATATTTTCTGTTACTGCCGTTCCAAGGTCTGTGAGTTTCTGCCGCAGCAGCATGAAGCGCGGGCGGATTTTTTTTACAAACCTGCGGCTTACATAGAGTATGAAAGGAGTTATCGCTACGAGGCACAGGGCGAGCCGCCAGTTTATCAATATATAGAAAACAAATGTTGATATAAAAAGCGCGACTGCACCGATGAACTGATACGATACCCATGCGACTGTATGGCGCAGACGTTCAAGGTCCTGAGTCATGCGGGTCATAAGATTGCCTGTCGGGAAGAGACCCAGGAAACGGTAATCCTGCCATTGAACCATTTTGTACATATCGCGGCGTAAATCCGTCATTACGCCGGTGCTTGCAATTTCCATGAGTAATATCATGAGGTAGTAGAGCCCAAGGCGGGAAAGCTGTACGACGAACATTGTAACAAGGAGCGGGATAAGGGGTTCTGTGTTCTGCGGGGTTATGACTTCATCGATGATTCTCTGGCCGAGCATGGGGTTGATAACGCGCATTGCTGCCGTGACGACAGAGAGAACGAGACCTCCTATAAAGAAGGCCCTGCGTCCTTTCATGTAGTTCCATACCCAAATTATTTGCTGCATAAAGTTGACATATTTTTTCTCACGGAGGCACAAAGTACACAAAGTACACAGAGTATTAATTTAATTTATCTCTGTGTTCTCCGTGTACTCCGTGAGAGTCTTTAGAAAAATTCTCCTTCGGTTTGTTATGCTTGTCCGGCGCTCCCGAGGACGTTCAGGTTCTTGTGCGCATACAGTTTCTTAAGCTCATCCCTTGCAGGCCCCAGATATTTGCGCGGATCAAACTCGTCCGGTTTTTGTGTAAACACCTGGCGGATAATCGCTGTCATTGCAAGGCGTCCATCGGAGTCAATATTGATCTTGCAAACTGCGCTTTTTGCCGCTTTGCGAAGCTGGTCTTCGGGGATACCGACAGAGTCGGACAATTTACCGCCGAATTTTTCTATTATCTGTACGTATTCAATCGGTACAGATGATGAGCCGTGCAGTACAATCGGGAAGCCGGGAATCTGTTTTTCGATTTCTTCGAGGATATCGAAACGCAGGGGAGGGGGAATGAGAATGCCGTTTGCGTCTTTTGTACACTGTTCGGGTTTAAACTTTGCGCGTCCGTGGCTTGTGCCGATGGAGATCGCAAGCGAGTCAACTTTGGTCTTGCTTACAAAATCGACAACTTCCGACGGCTCGGTATAGTGGCTGTGCTCGGAGGAAACATCGTCTTCCACTCCCGCGAGAACTCCAAGCTCACCTTCTACGGTTACATAGTCTTTCTGGGAATGGGCAAACTCGCAGACTTTCTTTGTGAGCGCGACGTTTTCTTCGTATGGAAGGTGCGAACCGTCGATCATTACGGATGAGAAACCTGTTTCGATACAGTCCTTGCAAATTTCGAATGTGTCGCCGTGATCAAGATGCAATGCGATGGGGATATTGTGCCCCAGCTCGATGGCATATTCAACCGCGCCCCGCGCCATGTTCCGCAGGATATTCTGGTTTGCGTATTTTCTTGCACCTGCCGAAACCTGCAGGATTACAGGCGATTTTGTCTCTACACATGCCTGGATAATTGCCTGCATCTGCTCCATATTGTTAAAATTGTACGCCGGAATGGCATATCCGCCCGATACGGCTTTTTTAAAAAGGTCCTTTGTATTTACAAGACCCAATTCTTTATAACTGGTCATATTTCACTCCTTGAGTAATTTACCTAATGCTATATGTTTTCCTGCTCTTTGGTCAATGGAGTTAAATTACGTTTAAAAATAAATTCCGGTACCGAGTTCTTCGGTGTACTCGGTGTTTAAGGTTGATACCGTCTGTTCAAGAGGAATGACGATCTGCGAGCCGATAGGAAGCCCTGGTTTTAGCTCAAGCATTGAGGTAATCTCCGGTGATACAGCGCGCCCTGTCCTGTCGTCAATGTAACTGTACCGCCCGGCATCTACCAACACGGGGATAGCGAATTCCACTCCGGAAAACTCCATTGTCCCTTCAAGTACAACAAGGTTTAAGGTATCAAACTCAAATACAGTGCCGCGTACGGATGATACTGACGCAGGGCTCTGTACGGTCATGGAAGCCCTGCTGCCTGCGGGAGGCTTTACATCGACACGAACCCTTCCAGCCTGAAGGTTTACATTGATAACCTCTACCCCGGCTTCGGCGGCTATTTCTGATAGTGTTAATCTTGTAAGAGGACGTACCGTTATAACAGAACTCCCTATCCGCAGAAGAGCTGCGCTCCTGAACCCTGTGGAGATACTAGTGTCCTCTGTAAGCGCCTGTCCTTCCAGAGCCGGTTCCCATACAGAGGAACTTGAGTGTTTTATCTCTACAGTTCCTGTTATCTCGAGTATCACTGCCTGTTGTGCGAAACAGAAAACTCCTATAAATAAAAGAAAAACGGTTAATATTAATTTACATCTCATAATCATCCCCTAAAAAGAAAAGATAGCACCCAATGAAACAGCCCAACGCACTGAAACTCCGTCACGCATAGCTCCCCCTAACTGAGGAAGA
>Ga0123356_10005540_pt1 | contig 12844 bp, 4 predicted proteins | sample TergutEmb28metaG_2_FD_92546 | JGI IMG/M metagenome (GOLD analysis project Ga0123356, IMG submission 92546) | Embiratermes neotenicus P3 segment gut microbial communities from Petit-Saut dam, French Guiana - Emb289 P3 | ecosystem: Host-associated > Arthropoda: Insects > Digestive system > Gut ... | reverse complement strand
TGGTCTTCCGGCTTCTGTGTAACCCATGCTCCGACGCTTTCTCTGGTTCCATGGACGGAGTTTGACCTTGCTCCCGGTACCCTCTTCGTCTTCGGTTTCATCGTCGGCCCACGTAGTCTGCGGTTCCTCTTCTTCATCTTCTGGCTCAATCCCTCCGGTGCGAAGCAGGATTTCGTACTCATCCGCCAAAGCCGAATCTGAGAGGCCGCACGAAACCGCGTAAAGTATGCAAGCCCCGATAGGTGCATCGTGGAGACCGAAGTCGTTTCGATGGAGCAGATAATAAGTTGTGATGTCGTCGAGCCCGCTTACAGCATTAGGATCGCCTCCGTGTGTGAGGACTTGTCCCACGACGAAGTTCACCACCATGTGCCGGACATGTTGGAGAAATTCATGAACCTCCATGATCCTTCCGGGCTCATTCGCTTTCTTAACCACCGGATGTCTGCTGTACGCCTCGAGTGCCGGGCCAGTTGCTGCCCACACGAAGTCCGGACCGCGAATTCCCGCGTCCCAGAATTGACGTAAGCGGGTCGCGATGTTTAATCTCATGTCGTCGAGAACTCGGTTGTCCCAACCTGGCCGCGCTACCTCTGACCGCTTGCGGCACACGAGCCATACGGACGATGCGAGCCGTGCGCCGCCTGCAGCCCTGTTTGGCATTTCGGTCTGGATCGGCCAGCTTGCATCTACAACGAAACCTGCTTGAATAATTGCAGAGGCCAGGGTCTCCCATGCTGCGGGACTCTTGTTCGCGAAGACAACTACCATACAGCCGTCAGGTGCGAGTTGGTTGTGTCCCGCCTGGAAAGCGCGGGCCATGCCCTCTTCGTAAGCCGTTCGAGCGCGCTCATTGTCTCCTTCCATTCGTCCGGCGTGCTGGACGAGCTCCCTCTTTTTTCTGGTCAGTGGTGTTGCGAAAGCATCAGGATATTCCTCACCAATGCTCCTTCGCAGCCACACATAAAAGTAGTCGCTCAAATCCGCATACGGTATAGCGTCATAGTAGGGAGGATCAGCCATAATCACGTCGAAAGGACCGCCTACATCGTCAGCAGCCGATCCAAGCACAATGGTGGCGTTTTCAGCTGGTGCGAGGGCATTTGTGAGGTGTTCAATGCCTAACGCGATCCATTCAATAGCACTGGGGTAGCCACCAGTCGTTTCAGCGAAGGGATTAACCTCTGCATAGTCCCAGTTGATCCGTAACGCGTATCTCTGAAATGTGTTGCTCATGGTTTCACGGCCGATGTCCCAGTGGCAGATTGTGCTATTCCGGTCAGAAAGGCGATCGATAGCAAGCGCGAGGTACGCCGTTACCGCTTGTGACCAACTAAGCGGATAACCTAATTTCTGTAGCATTTTCCGACTTCTTCGCACAGCGACTGTAATTGCGGCTAGCGAAAGCAGTTGCCGTGGGTTAAAAAGAACGTCGAATCGGTCCAGTCCGTGCCTAGTCAGGCCCGATAAACCACGCGCATTGGGCGATGGTCGGGCGGAGTCAATTGGGTCTCTCGGCAAGCCATGGGGAAGCTGTGCGGACCAAGCTTTAAGGGCATCACCCACCAACTGCCACCGCTCGACCCAATCGGTGCTGGGCGGGCAGTACGTTTTTCCCTCAGTTCCGTCTAAGATGACCGCGGTGGGTACTGCCCCGCTGCGACCAGCGCAATTTTCAGCCTGTATATCCTCCATAGACATCGCGACGGTGTCCGGCCTACCGCAGCAGGGGCACCAAGCACCGCTCCCAGTCACCGTGCCCTGACCAATCCTTTTGTCGTGCTCGCGACGCTGCGCGGTGTTCCCGCCGATGCGCGGCAGGTCATTCTCGATTCCGAAGATGACACCTGTCTTGTCCAGTTTTGGTTGCATCGTAAGAAGGACCCGCTTATGGTCCTTCTTGCAAAGCCAACGAGTTTTTAAGAGAGGGATCTGGGCTCGGCAGTTCTTGCATGCAACGGTGCGTGCCCAGAGGTACGCCACCGTCGGCTTTGGCACCCAGCGTGGGTTTCGAGGATCTTTCAGATATTCTTCATCGAATTCGGCATTCAGGGCGACCAAGTCTATCGTGCCGTCATGCTTAGTAGGAACCACCGTCGTATTTCTTGGAGCCCACTCCACACCGCCTTTGTTGAGCGGTTCGAAGTGGGCGTAGGTGTCATAGAACCGTGCCAGATCTTTACGCGCGGTGTTAAGCACCCATCGGCCCCAGGCACGCACATGCCAAGCCAAATCCGCTTCGGGCGTTGTGAGCTTTCCCGAACGAAGGGCATCGAACACGATCAAGTACTGCTTTTTCGAAATGGTTTTTCCGGTGCCGATTAGCGCGGGGTGATCCTTGTAAAACTCCTCCATAAATTCTTCGTCTTGCAGAACGAACTCGGGAAGCGGCCTCATCTGCGCGGCAAGTTTCTGCGGATACTCCAAGGTGCATTTCAAAATGAACCAGGCCACAGGATTAATATCGATCGCCGTGGCCTCGCATCCCAAACGCATGGCTTCAAGCGGAATTGCGCCCCCACCTGCGAAGGGATCCAGGACTCTCGGAGCACGGCCGTCGTAGGCTTTGCGGATCTCTTCACGAAACCACTCAAGGTCGGGCAGGGATTCCCGACCCCAATGAAGAATGCCACCGATCGTTTCTTCCTTGGGTCGTTCGACGACCTTGCCGGACGGCATCTTCTTTTTTTCCACCCTCTTAATAATGTGGCCCCCGAGTCTTTCCAAAATATCTTTACGCATTTCTGGCGTGCCCGGATCAGGTAGCAGCGTAGCAATCAGGGCAGCTCGGCATGCGGCAAGCGGTCGACGAGCGGGCCAGATGTGCAGAGTCGAAATGTGGCCATGCCGGACGTTTTTCTCATGAACAGAGTCCAGCGATGCCTCCTTCAGCGGGAAAGCAACCTCAATTAATCGTGGACGATCATTCATTGACTCCCCTCACTTCCTGCTGCCTTAAAGACTTCTTGCTCGTTTACCAAAACGCTGCCGCGCGCGCGAGCGAGGAGTTTGCCAAAGGGGTCTTGAACTCTGAGAAGTCTGGGCTGAGAACTAGCACAATTGAAAGCGACGTATAGCCAGTAGCGGTCACGCAGATTGCACGCTTTGGCCCACTCGTTTTCAGTGATCTCCACGTCGCCGACGCCCGCGCGCCCTTTTACCTCAATCGCGAGCTCTCTGGGGCCGGGACGGAAAGACAGGAGATCAAAACCGGGGCTGTCGGGCAGACCAGCACCGCGCGCCAACGATGGTGTTGAGACATCCTTTACTTTGGACCCAAGGCCTTCCTCGTAGGACCATGCAAGTTTCACTGCTAGGGCTTCGACAGCTTCGTCATGCCGCTTTCGATCCTCTGGATCCGAGGACGGCACAACGAGGGCGTGACCTATGAAGCTGATCTGATCGACAGCGACAAGATCGGGCTCAAGACGAATCGCCATTAAGGCGTCTTCACTTCTCATTGAGAGAAGTCGCTGCCGTTCTTTGATTCGTGTAAGCTCTCCCTTTGCTTTCGGATCATCGGCGCGGGCTCTCTGCGAGTACCTAGCTCTTGCTGCTGCAAGTTCCGCGTCTTGATAGCTGACGCCGCGCCGAATAAAACGTTCACGTTCAGGGAGAGATTCTCGAATTCTCAACTGGTGTTGTTCTTCAAGATTGGTGGCAATCCGCTCCATCTCGGCCAAAGCCAGTCCACGCCAGCTGTTGCCAGACATGGCAAAGCGGCGAAGGCTCACCGGCACGCCGGTCCCGCCTTTTAACAACAAAAGATACTCAACAGGGCACTCTTCAAATTCCGCGCCTTCCTTCTGCTTCAGCGCGATGAGACGGGATTCGAGAGTCTCCATCTCTTTGAAATAGCGTTCCTCTGGATCAGCCTTGCGGACGATGGTGATCTGGGCAACGTGAATCAGATAGGCGCTGTCTGCAGTTGCGTCAATGAACACACCGCCCTTCAGCGCGCGTTGCCGCAACGTCGAGCAAACATACTCCCGAAACCCCTCGAAGAACGGCTCGCCTGGATGCAACCAGATGGCATGCTCGGAATTCTTTGGTCTAAAGAGAGTTAGTCTGTTTCTGTCGTTGGGCGGATATCTCTCGAGTGCTGGCCAGAGAGGGTCCATTGCACCTGGACGAATTGCCCGAAGCGAAAAAGCGTGCTCCATGTCGCCGTCAATACCGATTCCGACTAGAGGCGCCGCTTCTTCCACAAAGCGTCGAGCGTAACCCGGCAGTAGCCGCAGGAATTGTTCGTGCTCAATTTCCTTCCGCAGAGAGGGCAGAAGGCGTTCAACGTCACCGCCCTCTCCATAGATCTTCTTCTCTTTGTCCTCAATGGCTCGAATCTGCTCCTTCGTGAGTGTGCCCTCAAGTCGCTTGGCGATCTCGTCCGTATCTTCTTCCGTGATCGCCTGAATCAAGAACTCCTTAAGCGATACTCCTTCGAAGAGTCTCCCAACGACGTCAAATACCTTGTCCGAATTGAGTTCGCGCCGGATAGCCTCAAGCTTATCCAGTAGCGTCTTTAAGACCAGACCCTCCCGAGTTCGCGCAGCAACAAGATTAAAAATCATGACGGGGTCATGTTTTTGCTTGTAGCGATGAATACGGCCCATTCGCTGCTCGAGCCGAGCTGGATTCCATGGGATGTCGTAGTTGATCATTAGCCAGCAGAACTGGAGGTTGATCCCCTCACCTGCTGCATCAGTTGCAATAAGATATCTCGCCCCTCCATCGGACGATGGCTTGTGGAAAAATTCGATCGCCTTATCGCGTTCCTGATAATCCATTCCGCCGTGGATTTGTGCCAATGTGCCGGTCAGTCCCATCCCTTCGAGGCGACGCACCAGGTATTCAAGAGTGTCTCTGTGCTCAGTGAAAACTATGAATTTCTCATCTCGGAATCGTGGATCGCGGAGTAGTTCCTGCAATTTTTCAAATTTCGACTCCTGGCCTTGATCGTAGACCTCGCGCGCCAGCTCAAGCAGGCTCTTGACCTGACCTCGTTCCGTCTCGATTTCAACAAGTGAGGCACCGACAATTCCGCTGAGAGCCTTCTCTTCAGCGACTTCGTTTTGTTCCCGTCCGTCCTCAGTGCCTTCTTCGTCGGCCGTCATTTCATCGAACACATCAGCGACATTCCCTAGCCGCAACTGCATCGCCGCAATCTCATCCAGTGTGAGTTCACCCGTTTGAAGGCGCTTAGTTAGATCGTCGAGGCGCTCCAGGCGCCGATCTAGAGAGCGCAATAAAGCATACGTGGAACTTGCAAGGCGCCGCTGAAAAACGCTCATTGCAAGCCGCGCCGCGGAACGATTCAGAATCCGCGCACGATTGTAATAGGTGCGAATGTAGCTTGTCGTTTCATCGTACAGTTTCTGCTCGCTGATTTCGCCTTGAACTAGGTCGTAACTAAACGTGTTTGAAATTCGTCTTGGGTAGATCGGACTTCCGTCGAAATAGACCATTTCCTCCTTGGTTCGGCGCAAGAAATATCGCTGCCGCGATTCTTGTGAAAGCGAATTGAAGGCGTCAACTGTAGACAGGGCGTCGGGTTCAAGAAGTCGCCAAAGAGCGTAATAGGGAAAGTCCTTACCCATGTGCGGAGTTGCTGTCAGGAGCAGAACATGATGGCAGTTCCAATCGATTAGCCAGCGTGGATCCTCCGTCCGTACCCCGACCAAGGCTTCAGCCAAACGATAACGATCGGTTTTTCGTACGCGAAAGTCCGGTTCTCGAGCGGCTGAAAGCTTGTGGGCCTCATCGAAGATCACCACGTCATATGGGGCGACGCCCTTCTCCTGGAGCCGCGAAAACATTCTCTCGCCAGCCAGTGTATCGATACTCACGATGACGCAGTCGCTCGACGAGCCAATGAAGGGATTCTTTCCTCGGGAATCCATTCCACTTACGATCCGGAAATCCAGGTTAAATAGAGAACGTAGTTCCCGCTGCCAATTTCCAACCAGCCCTGCCGGCGGGATGATAAGTATCCTGTTCAGCAATCGTCGGGAGAGCATCTCGCGAACGTAGAGTCCCGTCATGATTGTCTTCCCGGCTCCAGCATCATCGGCAAGCAAGAATCGCAATCGAGGCTGCGTCAACATGTGCTGATACACGGCGATGCGCTGGTGGGGGAGGGGGTCAATTAGGGAAGTTTCGGTCGCGAAGGCGGGGTTAAAAAAGTGGCCAAACGAGAGCCGTTCTCCTTCCACAACGGTTCGTATTGCCGCTGGGTCGGAACTGAAGTCAACGTCCGGTAGCGAGCCTGGCGGGGCGGTAACCGGGAGATCGAGTTGTTGTGAGTCAAGCTCGTAGCCTGGAGAAAGCCCAACAGACGCTTCGGCATGAACAATCTTCTGCAAGGCCAAGCCGGACGGACCGACTTGGTCGTTCTCCCATCGGTTTACGGTAACGTGCGACACGCCAAGCCGTTCCGCAAGCTCAGCCTGCGTTATCCCTAGGCTGCGGCGTAACCTTTTTACACGATCTGCTATGATCATATGCTAACCTTAGAAGGCATTGCCACATGTCTTTATAAATGACATCACGTGTATTGACAAATTCATTTATCATGTGATACGCAATCACCGAAGTCAATCCATCCGCTATAGGGCTCGCAGCCCACTCTCGGTCCAACACCCCTGGCGCGGCCACAGACCGTTCTGAAAACGATCAGACTTTGCTAAGCCTTTAGCTAGCCTAGCCTAGAGCAACCTAGTGTCATGGCTTAACATTCCGCAACTTTCCCGCCCCGGTTCGCTAGCCAATAATTGTTATAAGGTCGTTTATTGTCAATAATATAGTCTAATGATAACATCTACGTCAACTGTTTACACGTATTAGTCGTAGTAATCGCGTGGTATGTACTATTGCGTATTATCATGTGTTAAGTTTTCTCTTGACATGATTCGAGATCTCGAAATAGGATCTCTGAATCGCAACGCAAGAAGAAGCGAAGGCGCTATTAGTGGTCTATTAGCGAAGTCAGGGGGTCAAGAATGAGAATTCTTCACTTTGCAGATCTGCACTTGGGTCGTTCTCTCCACGGCCAATCGCTTATAGAAGATCAGTTTTACGTCCTGAATCAGCTCGTCAGCATGGCCCAGGAGACGGCGCCCGATGTGGTTCTGGTCGCAGGTGACGTTTATGACCGAGCAGTTCCGCCGGCAGAGGCGGTAGCGTTGCTCGACGAGATCTTGGGTAGGCTCCTTCTTGACACCCACGTCCCGGTGGTTCTGATCCCCGGAAACCACGACAGCCCGGAACGTCTGACTTTTGGCGCCCGTCTTCTGAGGGCCGGTAACCTACACCTGTTCAAGAACTTCGGTTCGAACAACGTTGTTACGCTTACGGATCAGCACGGTCCTCTGGACATCTACGCCGTTCCCTTTGCCGAGCCACCCGTCGCCCGGCAGGATCTTAATTGTTCCGATGTTGTAGATCACAACTCGGCCATCCGTGAGGTTGTCCGCCGGATTCGAGAAACCCGCGTCGAAGGTCGTCGATCAATTCTCCTAGGCCATGCCTTCGTGGCCGGAGGACAGGCTACCGAGTCCGAGAGGCCGCTGGTGATCGGTGGTGCCGGAGCCGTAGAGCCGACCGGGTTAACGGGGTTCAGCTACGTGGCGCTCGGACACCTTCACCGGGCACAGAGTGCTGGTCAGGACAACATCCATTATTCCGGGTCGATTCTGGCCTACAGTTTCGCAGAAGCGGACCAGGTCAAGTCGGTGAACCTCGTTGAGATCGGGCCTGGGGGAGAGTGCATGATGGAGCGGATTCCATTGCAGCCTCGCCATGCGGTCCGTTGCGCGACCGGTCTGTTTGAAGACTTGAAGAAGGGCTCAGCTGCTGGTGCAGCCGTTGATGACTATCTTGAGATCACGCTCCTCGACCGCGGGCCGGTTTTGGATGCCATGGGTCAGCTCCGGCATGTCTACCCTAACCTTCTTCACGTTCAGCGCACACTGCCGAACATTCCCGGCCCGGCTGCCGCCCCACGGCTCGACCATCGCCGAACTTGTACTGGTGAATTGTTCTCTTTTTTCTTCCGCCAAGTCACTGGGCAGGACCTGACCGACGCCGAGTCGGCCGCGTTCGTGGAAGTTTACCAGCATTGCCAGATTCAGGTGAGGGAGGCAGGCAGATGAAAGCAATACGTTTGCACGTGAAAGGATTTGGACCGTATGTCGGGGAGCAGGAAGTCGATTTCAAGCAGCTCAAGGATGCGCCCCTGTTCTTAATCTGCGGCCCGACCGGCTCCGGAAAGAGCACTCTGCTGGATGGCATTTGCTTCGGTCTTTATGGAGACACATCTGGCGGCAGTCGGGATGGGCGCCAAATGCGGAGCGATTTCTTGGAGCCCTCCCAGCTTACCGAGATCACGTTCGATTTCGATATCGGACCGGAATCGTATCGTGTCCGGCGCACACCGGCTCAGATTCGGCCACGACGACGCGGAGCCGGTACGACCGAAGAGCCGGCAACCGCGACTCTGTGGCGCCGGACGTGTATCGACGATCCAAACAACGACGGCGAGGTCCTCGCCAGCCAACCCACGAATGTCACAGAGAAAATGACCGAACTACTCGGCTTCGAGTGCAGCCAGTTCCGCCAAGTTGTCGTCCTGCCGCAGGGAGAATTTCGGAAATTCCTCTGCGCTACGTCGCGCGAGCGGGAGCAGATCCTTGAGGTTCTGTTCCAGACAGAATCTTTCCGCCATATCGAAGAGGAGCTGAAATCCAGGTCCAAGGAGATCGAGGAGGATGTCCAGATCGTACGGCAGCGTATCGGTAACTTCCTCGAGGCAGCCCAAGCGGACTCGGTGGACGAACTGGGCCGGCGGCGCGATGCCGCCCAGCAGCGGTTGCAGGAACTCGGTGGTGAGGTGGATATCGCCGGTCGCGCCGAGACGGCGGCACAGCAGAACATGGAGACAGCGCGGGAAACGATAGGGAAGCTATCGGAACTGGACGCAGCCTGCAAGGCATTGTCTGGGGTTCAGGGCCGTCAGGGTGAAATCGATCTCATGCGGGAAAAGGTAGCGGCGGCACAGAAAGCAGAGAAGCTCATCGATCTGGAACGTTCTGTTCAGGATCGCAATCAAGAACATGCTCGCGCGCGGGAAGCCGCAGGCATTCGGTCGGGAGAACGCACTAGGGCGGAACAGGAAGAACTGGCAGCGCGGGAACGGTTAGCGGCCGAGGAAGAGCGTAGCGAGGTACGCGCTAGCGCGGCGCGAGAGGTTCAGCGGTTGTCCGACTTCCGAAGCCGGGTGGAGAAGATCATCCTTGCCGCAGGTGAAGTTGAGGCGGCGGAAACTGAACACGACAAGCAAGCTGCAGAATGTGAGCTTCTCGAAACGCAGGTGAGGGACCTGACCGCGAAAGTCGGGGAGCGTGATCATCGGATTATGACCCTTCAGTGTGCGGCGCAGCAGCTGGATTTTCTATCGCTGAGCGCGCAAAGGTCCGAAGGGTTATTTCAGACCCGCCGAAGGCTAGACCAAGTGAGCGCCGCTTTAGACGATGCCCGGCGCCAATTTGAAAAACGCAAAAGTTCTTACTCTCAGAAAAGTGAAGAATTGCAGCAAGCCCGACTGGGCACTGACGAGTTGCAGTCCGATTGGTTGGCGGCCCAGGCGGCCATCCTCGCAGCTAACCTTGCGGAGGGCAGTGCGTGCCCGGTCTGCGGGGCAACGGAACACCCTGCACCGGCGACCTTTGAAAGGCCTCTTCCTGAAGAACAAGAGCTGAAGCGCCTTCAAAACATTGTGCAGGAATTGGAGCAACAGGTTGGCCCCATCAGGGATCAGGCGGGGGAAGCACAGAACGAGGTCGTCAGGCTTGAGACCGAGACTAGCAACCTGAATGCGCAGCTTGGTGAAGCCGTCAGTAAGCCCGTGTCTCAACTGGCGAGCGAGTTCCAGATCGCTCGCCTCGATTTGGCTGCTTCCCGCCGAGCGGCCGAAGATTTAACCCATGTCATGAATGAGCAGAAGCGCGATCGCGACCAATTGGCTGGCATTTCGGATCAGCTGCTCAGCGAAAAGTGCCGCCTCCAAGCTTCCTCGACTCGCCTGGTAACGGCCCGCCAGTCATTGGCTGAGCGTCAGGACGGTGTTCCCGAAGTATTGCGGACTTCAGAGGCACTAGAGCAGGCGATCGGGAATGCTTCTCGCCAGTTGGAGTCATTGACGAAAGCGTACGAGACCGCGAGGAATGCGGTGAGTGAGTCTAGCCGCGAATCCGCTCGCTGTGCCGCCGCTCATAATTCCGCCGTTGCTACGGAACAAACCGCGGCCGAGCGGGCGCGGACCACCGATAAGGAATTTGCTGGACGTCTTGAACAAGCAGGCTTGACAGGCCTCGATGACTTCAACACGGCGAAGTTGGCGATCGCGCAGCTGGCGAAAATGGACAAGGCGATCCGCGACTTCCAAGCTGAGATTTCTGCCGCGAAGTACCGGCTCGGCCGTGCGTGCGGGGCTGCGGCTGGCCTTGAACCGCCGGACTTCCCAGGTATCGAACAGGAGCTGGCCGCGGCCAAGGCCAAGGTTTCCGGCTTGATGACGGAACAACACCAGTGCTCGGAAGCATTGAAATCCGTGGATCGATTTCTTGACCAGTTAAAAGAGGCGCAGGACAAACTCCAGTCGCTGGAAGCGGCCCACCAAATCTACGGAAAGATAGCCGACGTCGCCAGCGGCGGCAACCAGATGCGGATTACATTCCAGCGCTTTGTGCAGGGCGCGCTTTTCGAAGACGTACTCCAAGCAGCCTCGCTGCGGTTGCGCAAGATGACCAAGGAACGGTTCGAACTCCAGCGAGCCCTCCAAGCCGCCGACGGGCGCCACTCCGGCGGCTTGGACATCGTGGTGCTGGACAGTCACACGGGAACGACTCGCCCGGTGTCCTCATTGTCTGGAGGCGAGGGTTTCATGGCATCACTGTCGCTGGCGCTAGGCCTAGCGGACGTCGTTCAAAACCGCACTGGTGGTGTTCGCTTGCAGTCTCTTTTCATCGACGAGGGGTTTGGAGCGTTGGACCCGGAAGCACTAGACCAGGCACTTCAAGTCCTAACGGAATTGCGCCAGGGCGGACGTTTGATCGGCATTATTTCCCATGTGAGTGATCTCAAGGAACGGATTGGCGCCCGCATCGAAGTGCTGCCGCAGGCTAGGGGGAGCATCGCCCGCATCGTTGGCGTGATCCCTGCGTCCTGACTGAACCGAATCAAACACCGGAGGGCGGCGCCGATCTGCGGCCCGACCGATAGTGTGGCACAACTCTGACACGATGTTTTACTTGGCATGTGTTTCGGTTGATCGATAAGTGCGTGCGGGACGAAATCGGAAAGAAGAGAGCTAAGACGGCCAAAATAATCTTGGTTCATCGCAATAAAGAAGAGCCGAGAGTCAAGTAAGCAGAAGTTGATAGTTACTTGAAGCTAACGATTTATTTTCGGGCCATAAGAACGCACTGAAATGAGCGCAACGAGGGCAGAAGGATGAATCATGCAATCGACTGATAATACGAGGCTCGATATTCCGACCTATATCAAGCACTTCGAGCGAATGATACGAAATGCCGAGAATAACCGTATGGCGGGTTTCTTGAAAGAACTGATCGCCAAGCTATCCGACCCTAGTCACGTGCCGACCGGCAAATGGAATCAACCGGGTGAGTGGGGACACTCCGATTTGAAACTCGTTCCTGCGTGGATCCGTCTCGATTGCTACGATGAATCCCGGGTGCTCGAGTGCATGAGCTTCGAGCAGAAACTCCAGTGGTGGAAGCTCAAACAGGACTCCAAAAGAAGATTCGAAGCGAAACAGAACGCCCGCCTCGGCAACCAACCTGCGAAGAAACCCGCAAGGCGCCGCACCGCTACCACTCGAACCTCTGTCGTCCCCAATTCCAAGGGATTCTTGGTGCTTAAAGCGCTTGAATCCAGCGAATGGATAACCATGAAAGACATCATGGCGAGAACCGGTCTTGCGTCCACGAACGCAGTACAGATACACATGTGCACTTTACGCAAGCGCGGTTATGTTATTGAATGCCGCTGGTCCGGGCCGACCGAGTTCCGCATGACCGGTGCCCGAAAATCTCTGAAAGACAAAAGTCTCGAACAGAGTCCAGAATCGCCGAAAGACAAAAGTGTGGAGTTAACTCACGCCCGGATCCTAACGGCTCTCGAATCTGGTGTATGGATCAGCGCAAAGGATCTTATAGAGAGTCCCGATCGTTTCACGAAACAGGTAATGTCCAAATGCATACATTCCCTGCGCAGGCTGGGATACGTCATCGAGCGGCGATTCTCCGATCCCACCACCCGAACAACGGAGTATCGCCTGGACAAGAATTCCCGGAACGACCCAGCCCCCCAAGGTGATTGTGAAAACGACAAAAGTTCCACCCAAGTTCCTGCCAACCGACCGGCAGATATCACTCCCGTACAGGGAATTGAGGAGGGCCACGACCATGAAAGTGGAAGTACAAACCATAACCCCGGAAATGGCGAAGAAGTATCTCGATCTATCAAAAGATGCCGGAGTATTCAATCGTCTGAAGCGTTCTCGTATCAACAGACTGAAACGCGAAATGGAACAGGGCCGCTGGATGCTTAACGGACAAGCGATCATCATCGCGCGCAGCGGTAAAGTCCTCGATGGTCATCACCGGCTCCTAGCTTCGGTCGAAACCGAACGATCTTTTACCACTACGCTGGTGACTGACGCTGACGAAAATGCTCTCGGGAGCATCGATCTGGGAAGGTGATTGCGAAAGCGACAAAAGTTCCACCCAAGTTCCTGCCAACCGACCGGCAGATATCACTCCCG
>Ga0123356_10005539_pt1 | contig 12844 bp, 14 predicted proteins | sample TergutEmb28metaG_2_FD_92546 | JGI IMG/M metagenome (GOLD analysis project Ga0123356, IMG submission 92546) | Embiratermes neotenicus P3 segment gut microbial communities from Petit-Saut dam, French Guiana - Emb289 P3 | ecosystem: Host-associated > Arthropoda: Insects > Digestive system > Gut ... | reverse complement strand
GCGAATCTGCTCAAGCCGATGCTCGCCCGAGGTCAGCTGCGATGCATTGGGGCGACCACCCTCGACGAGTATCGCAAGCGAATCGAGAAGGATGCTGCGCTTGAGCGAAGGTTTCAGCCTGTGTACGTTGGGCAGCCTGGGGTAGAGGACACGATCGGCATTCTGCGTGGACTCAAAGAGCGGTACGAGGTGCATCACGGCATTCGCATCCAGGATGCAGCGTTGGTGGCGGCCGCAACCCTTTCGAATCGCTACATCTCGGATCGGTTCCTGCCTGACAAGGCCATCGACCTGGTGGACGAGGCGGCTTCCAAACTGAAGATGGAGATCGACTCGATGCCGACCCCCATTGATCAAGCTGAGCGCAAACTGGTGCAGCTTCAGATCGAGCAACAGGCATTGAAGAAGGAGTCGGACGCTGCATCGAGGATGAGGTTGGAGGAGGTAGGGCGGGCGGTCGCGGACCTCTGTGCTGAGCGTGATGCGATGAGAATGCAGTGGCTTCGTGAGAAGGAGATCATCGCGCAGATTCGTGAGGGGCAGGCGCAACTGGAAGGGTTGCGTCTTGAGATGGAGGACGTGCAGCGTACGGGAGACCTGGGGAAGGCTGCTGAGATTCAGTATGGTCGGCTACCGGAGGTTGGGAGGCAAGTCACGTTGCTGCACCGGGAGCTTGGTCGCATCCAGGAGAAGGTTGCCTATCTCAAGGAGGAGGTCACCGATCAGGACATTGCTGCTGTTGTTTCCAAGTGGACCGGCATTCCGCTGAGCAAAATGATCGAGAGTGAGACGCACAAGCTTCTTCGAATGGAGGATGGTCTTCGTGCTCGTGTGGTGGGTCAGGATCCGGCGTTGACCGCCATTGCGAATGCGGTTCGCAGATCTCGGGCGGGCCTAAGTGATGAGACTCGTCCTGTGGGGTCCTTCTTGTTTCTCGGTCCGACCGGTGTTGGGAAGACCGAGTTGGCTCGTGCGTTGGCGGAGTTTCTCTTCGACGACGAGCACGCGGTGATTCGGCTCGACATGAGTGAGTACATGGAGAAGCACTCGGTGTCTCGTCTGATCGGTGCTCCGCCCGGGTATGTTGGTTACGACGAGGGAGGGCAGCTCACGAAGCCAGTGCGAAGGCGTCCGTACAGCGTGGTTCTCTTCGACGAGATTGAGAAAGCGCACCCGGACGTTTGGAACGTGCTGTTGCAGGTGCTTGATGATGGTCGATTGACCGATGGGCAAGGGCGTACGGTCGACTTCAAGAACACGGTGGTGATTCTGACATCGAACCTTGGCACGGACGTGGCGATGACCGATGTGCCTCACGAGAAGGTCTGTGAGGTGGTGTTGGAGGTGGTTCGTCAGTCGTTTCGACCGGAGTTCTTGAATCGCATTGATGAGACCGTGGTCTTCCGAAGGCTTGGGCGCGAAGAAATAGCGGCCATCGTGGAGATTCAGCTTCGTCGTCTTCGCGAGCGATTGGGTCGAAGGGGTTGCTCGCTGGTTGTTTCTGAAGCGGCGATGAGGTGCATCGCAGAGCTCGGATGGGATCCGCAATACGGTGCGCGTCCGCTGAAGAGGGCGATTCTCAAGAACCTCGAGGACCCGATATCGATAAGGCTGCTCGGCGGTGAGTTCACCTCAGGAGACACGATCGCCGTGGACTGTGTGGAAGGTGCGCTGACGTTCAGCAAGATGCAGGAGCCCAGCTAGCTGTAAGGTTCATCCAGCTCGACGTAACGTTCCCCTGGTCTACGTGTCTCGTATTGGGGCTTGGTGCGCGCATGACCGTGCTGCATATTCGTATGTCCAAAAGTCGTCTCGTGGTTGGTGAGTGAGGCAGGCAGGTCGCAAAGAAACTCGCTGGGTGAGTTGTAGCGCGGGGATCCGAACAGCGTTCGCGTTCCGGTGTGGAGGATGGTCAGCTCCGTTCGAGCGCGTGTGAAGGCCACGTAGGCCAGGCGGCGCTCTTCTTCGACGTCGATCTCATCGTTGCTTGACCGAAACGGAAAGAGGCCCTCTTCGAATCCCGTGACAAAGACCGTGTGAAACTCGAGGCCCTTGGCCGCATGCACGGTCATCATCGAGACGCGATCGACGTCCTTCATGTTGTCGACACCGGACTCAAGTGAGACGCTTTCGAGGTAGCCGGCGAGGGAAGGTTCGCGCTCGGCGGTGACGCACTCCTTTTCGTAATCGCTGATGGAGCCGAGCAATTCTCGAAGGTTTTGAATGCGTGCTTCGGACTCTGGGGTGTCGTCGGACAGGAGCGAGTCTTCGTATCCGATGACGGAGATGGTGTGTTCGGCGAGCGCTCGTGGAGGGAGTTCGGCTGCCTTCTTGCGGAGTTCCTCCATCATCGAGGCGAAGGCGACCACACGCTTTCGTTGAGCTGGCTTCATTCGCACATTGAACATGTGCTTGGTGATGACGTCGTAGGCACTGTGTCCGGCGGTGGTTGCGTGATCAAAGAGCAGGTCGACGGTGGCTGGACCTATGTGGCGAGGTGGTGTGTTGATGATGCGTAGGAGGTCGACGTCGCTGTCAGGGTTGGAGAGAACGCGTAGGTAGGCGAGGAGGTCTTTGATTTCCTTGCGGTCGAAGAAGCGAATGCCGCCGATGATTTGGTACGGGATGTTGGCGTTGCGGAGGGCTTCCTCAAGGACGCGGGATTGGGCGTGGACGCGGTAGAAGATTGCGATTTGCTGTGGTGAGAGACCTGTGGCGATCGCCTCGGTGATGGAACGGGAGACATAGGATGCTTCGTCTCGTTCGTTCTGTGCGAAGACGATGTCGATCGGGGTTCCGTCGGCGTTGGCGGTGAACAGGTCTTTGGGTTCGCGTTCGGAGCTTGGTTGGATGACGGCAAGAGCGCCGCGAACGATGTTGGCGGTGGACCGGTAGTTTTGCTCGAGCTTCACCACGCGGGTGTTTGGAAAGTCGTGTTTGAATCCGCGGATGATGCGAACGTCGGCACCACGCCATCGGTAAATGCTCTGGTCGTCGTCGCCGACAACGCAGATGCTTCGGTAGTTGGTAGCAAGGGCGCGAACGAGGCGGTACTGTGCTTGGTTCACGTCTTGGAATTCGTCGACCAGGATGTGTTCGAAGCGTCGTTGAAGCTCCATGCCTGCTGGGCTCGAGGCATCTTCGGCGATGCGCATGACGTGGAGGATGAGGTCGTCGAAGTCGACCGCGTTGGCTGTGATCAGCTTGCGTTGGTACTGGAGGCAAGCCTCGCGGAGGGTTTGGTTGACGATGTTGTCCGCGGGAAGCTCATCGATCGGCGTGCCCAGCTGTTTGTGGTCGTGGAGGATGGAGAGGAGGAGCTTTGCCGGAAAGCGTTTGTCGTCGATGTCGAGGTCTGTGATAACGCGCTTCATGAGAGTGCGCTGGTCGGCATCATCGTAGATAACGAAGTCTCGTCGAAGTCCAACGAGTTCGTGATAGCGACGGAGGAGGCGAGCGCACGTGGCGTGGAAGGTTCCGACCCAGAGGCTAGATGCGAGGTCTTGTCCCACGAGTTGTTCGATGCGTGATCGCATTTCTCGCGCAGCTTTGTTGGTGAACGTGACGGCGTAGATTCGGTAGGGGGCGGCGTGGTGCATCGCGAGGAGGTGGGCGATGCGGTACGTAATCACGCGGGTCTTTCCGCTTCCAGCGCCAGCCAGTACGAGCAGTGGTCCTTCGGCAGTGGTGACTGCTTCGATCTGGGGTGGGTTGAGAGTTGCAGGGAGCAGCTCTGATTCATGCGCCGAATGGGTTGTCGAGTGCGCTGGCGGGGTTGTGGTGGGAGAGCCGGTTGTGGGCGATGCCATTGGGATCGCGGTAGCACGTTCGACCTGTTGCGTCAGGGTGTAGAGTGTTTCGCGGTTCGGTTTGTTGTGGGCAAGAAGCAGAGGTGTTGGTGGGACCTGCGGTTGGAAGAGAGATCGTTGGCAAGTTGTACGGACTGCTAGCTCGTGTTGGGGCGATGCGGGTTACGAGTGGGTTTCGTGTTGTCGTCGGGAAGGGTGTGGTGCTCGATGGGGGCGATGGGTGTTCTGATGTGGCCTGTGATGGACCGTGTGATGTGTGTGGAGAAGCGGGAGCAGGTGTGTGTGGGCCGTCGATGGCCACGTTGTTGTTTGGCCGGTCGCTTCCGGATGTGCGGATTGTGTTGTGTGAGGGGTGTCGGGTGCGTGTGTGGCACCGGGGGTTGTGGTGGTTGACGGCGTTTGTGGTAGCGGTGGTGTTGGGTGTGGGTGGTGCGTGGGGCGTTGTTGTTGTGTGGCCGTGGGCACCGTGGAGTGTTGGGGTTGTTGGTGGGGTGGTTGGGGTGCTGGTGGGGTTTTTCGTTGGGTTGTTGGTGCCGGGGCGAACGAGGTTGGGTGGGCAAGGATGGCATGGGAAGCCTGCGCGTGTTGTGGCGATCGGCGAGAACGGGTGGACCGTTGATGTTGTTTCGGGGGCGTTGGCGGCGAGGTTGAGACGGCGAGGGTTGGAGGTGTTGGCGTGTGATGTGGTCGAGCACGATGTGGTGCCGTCGTTGGTGGGGGGAATTGTCGCGGTGGTGTTGGTGGTTGGGGTGTTGTGGTGGTCCTGGCATCCGGAGGTGCGGGTGGTGAACGTGATGGATCGTCCGTTGGAGATTGTGGTTGGGGGGAGATCGGTAGCGGTGGTTCCGGGGGTGCCAGGGGAGGTGGAAGGTGCTGGTCGGATGGTGAGAATTCCGCGCGGATGGTGGCACCTGCGGGCGCAAGGTTTGGACGGTGCTGTGGTGGAGGATGTGAGGGTGTTGGTTGGGTCTGGAAGGGCGCAATTGTTTGTGCCGGGGTCGGCTGGGCACTGTTTTCGTGTGGATCGTCGTGCGTATGGACAGGCAAGGCAGCCGCGTCCTGGATCGTGGGAATTGCCGCAGACGGATCGGTTTCACACGTTGCATGAGCGGATTGATGGGTGGTTCGAGCCGAACCCTGTTGTTGGCTCAAGTGTGTGGTTGTCGGGGGGAGTGCGAAGGGCGGTTCGACACAGTCGGTGTCGATAGTGTTGGGCTCATCATTTGATCGGGGATGGATTTGCGCTCGCCGAAGGTCGTGGTTATAGAGGCACGACCGCGATGATGGATCTAGAAGAGACTGCGAAGCCTGACGTTAGGAAGCCCGAATCTGTAACGGTTGACGTCCCAATGCCTGATGCTGAAAAGTCTGGTGGTGGGAGGCCGGAGGTTGCGATGGTGGATGTTGTGAAGGGTAGGGTTGGTGGCTTGGATGTGGGGGGTGAAGACGACGATGTTTGCGATGGTGATTGGGACGTGGGTGGTTCGGTGAGGGAGGCTCCGATGGAAGTGCTTTCGGAGGAGGAGCCGTCGGTGTCGGACGGGGGTGTTGCGGTGGCCGAGTTGGTGGACGAGGAACCTATGTCTGCTGTGGAGGCGGCGCTGATGGAGGCGCGTGCCGAGGCGAAGAAGTCGCGTGATCAATTGGTTCGGCTGGCTGCTGACTTCGACAATTTCCGCAAGCGGACGGTGCGAGAACATCAGGATGCTGTGCGACGGTCCAAGGGTGATGTGTTGTGTGAGTTGTTGCCGGTGTTCGACAACATGGAGCGGGCCGTTGCGTACTCGGAGGTTGCGACGGATGTGCAGGGGGTTGTGGCGGGTGTGCTGATGGTGATGCGTCAGTTTGGGGACACCATCGGGAAGCTTGGTGTGGAGCGGGTGAAGTCGGTCGGGGAAGTGTTTGATCCGACGGTGCATGAGGCGATTTCTGTGGTGGAGACGGCTGGTGTGGTGCCTGGGATGGTGGCCACGGAGGTGCTGGCTGGATACAAGTGGGGGGAGCGTCTTCTACGTGCTGCGATGGTCGTCGTGGCCAAGGCACCGTCGGCTGAGCACACCGAGCGAGGGGCGTCTGGTGATGCTGATGGGGAGCGTGGGGATGGGCAGGATATGTGTTGACCCTTGTGGGTTGTGAACGTTGATCATCGTTAGGTAGGAGCAAAGTTGGGTTTGCCAAATGGGGAGTATTATTGGAATTGACCTTGGCACAACGAACTCGTGTGTGGCTGTTCTCGATCAGACGGCAATCGGTTCAAAGCCGACGGTGATCCCGAACAGCGAAGGCGCTCGAACAACGCCCTCGGTGGTTGGCTTCAGCGCCAGTGGCGAGCGATTTGTTGGGCATGTTGCTCGCAGGCAGGGGGTTGCGAACGCCGAGTACACGATCTTTGCTGTGAAGCGACTGATGGGGCGGAAATTCTCTGACATCGAGGTGCGTCGTCAGATCGATCTCGCACCGTTTCGGATTGTTGAGGCACCGAACGGTGATGCGTGGGTTCGCGCGAGGGAGCGGATGCTGTCGCCACCGGAAGTGTCGGCGATGGTGTTGGAGAACATGCGTGAGATCGCCGAGTCGTACTTGGGCGAACCTGTCACGGAGGCGGTGGTGACGGTGCCTGCGTACTTCGACGATGCGCAGCGGCAAGCGACCAAGGATGCGTGTCAAATCGCGGGGCTGGTGGTCAAGCGTACGATCAACGAGCCGACTGCTGCAGCGCTCGCGTATGGTTTGGACCTCAAGGACCACGAGACGATCGCCGTGTATGACTTCGGTGGGGGAACGTTCGACATCTCGGTGCTTCGGATCGAGGGAGGGGTGTTCAGCATCCGAGCGACCGGCGGTGACACGCACCTGGGCGGCGACGACTTCGATCAGCGAGTCATTGATTCGTTGGCCGATGCGTTCGCGGCGGAGCATGGGATCGATCTGCGCAAGGACCGCATGGCGCTCCATCGGTTGAAGGAGGCGGCTGAGAAGGCGAAGCATGAGTTGAGCAGTTCGTTGGAGACGGAGATCAACATTCCGTTCATCTCGACCAAGGAATCGACGCCGTTGCATCTTCAGCGAGCGATGAAGCGATCGGAGCTCGAGGTGATGACGTCGGATCTTGTTGACAGGACGATTGCCGCGTGCGTGTCGGCGTTGCGTGATGCCAAGCTGAGTCCCAAGGAAATCGACAACGTGGTGCTTGTGGGCGGCATGACGAGGATGCCTTCGGTGCAGCGAGCGGTGAAGGAGTTCTTTGACAAGGAACCGTGTCGGAGTGTGAATCCGGATGAGGTGGTGGCTGTGGGGGCGGCGCTGCAAGGAGCGGCGTTGGCGGGGAAGGTCGATGATGTGTTGTTGTTGGACGTGGCACCCCTGTCGATCGGTGTGGAGACGGGCGGTGGTGTGTTCTGCAAGTTGATTGAGCGCAACCGGACGATTCCGACGGAGGCGTCGGAGGTGTTCACCACGAGTGTTGACAACCAGTCGTTCGTTCCGGTGCATGTGTTGCAGGGCGAGCGAGAGATGTCTGCTGACAACCGGAGCCTTGCGCACTTCGAGCTGACGGGGATTCCGCCTGCACCGCGCGGTGTTCCGAAGATTCGGGTGACGTTTCGTGTCGATGCGAACGGAATCTTGCAGGTGGAGGCGCGCGACATGGGGACGAACCGGTCGCAGGTGGTGAAGGTGACGCCGACGAGTGGGTTGTCGCCGGAGGAGATTGAGCGTGTGGTGGGGGAGGGGGAGCGTTTTCGTGCGATGGACAAGCTGCGAAAGGAGATCGCCGAGTTGCGAAACCAGGCGGAGTCGCTGCTGTACACGACATCGCAGGCGTTGGATGGGTACGCGGACCTGTTGGAGGCGAGTGCGATTGAAGAGGTGAGGGAGCGGGCGGCGAGGCTGCGCGGAGCGTTGGATGCGAGTTCTGGATTGGACGAGATTCGGCTCGCGTACCAGGAGTTGGAGTCTGCAGCGTTTCAGCTTGCGGATTCCGTGTACGGTGGGTAGGACGGGGTGGGGCCTGGGTGAAATTGGCTGAGGAACGAGACTGCTGAGAGCGGCGGGTTGCTGGGGGGAAGCCTGGTGGTTGGTGTGTGGGATGGGCGGTGGTACATGGTTCCGTCGCCGATGCTGTGTCTGGATGCGGATCCTAGATGCGGTTCTTAGAGGCGGAATATGGATGCGGATGGTGCTTGCTGTTGCTGGCCTGCATCGGATAGAAGGGATGCCCGTTCGGGCGTTGGTCTGATCGTAGGTTTGCTCGTTGTGTTTTGAACCTGTTGGAACCCGGCTGGTGCGCTGGCGGAGGCATGGATGGTCAACCCGCAGATGGTGATGTATGAGGAGGAGTTCAATCAAATCCAAGCAGTCGTGGACCGGCTGGTTCGGGATGCAAACGGAAAGGTCGTGTTCATCGTTGACAAGAACGGCCAACTGATTGCAGCCAGCGGAGCAGACGTCGAGAACCTTGACACGACAGCGCTTGCATCGCTCACCGCGGGGAATATTGCGGCCACCGGGGGCATGGCGAAGCTGCTTCGCGAGAACGAGTTCTCGACGCAGTTTCACGAGGGTGACAAGGCGAACATCCACATTCAGCTGGTGGGCAACCGTGTCATCCTGGTGGTCATCTTCGACGCGCGTTCAAGCTTGGGTCTCGTTCGGTTGCGGGTGAAGAGGGCGAGCGATGAGCTCAATCGGATCTTCGAAGTGCTGTTGCGGAAGGTGCACGAACCGGGAGACTCGCCGTTTGCTGAGATCACCGATGAGGACATCGACAATCTGTTCAACGATTGAGGGTGTGCGATGAGTTTCATCAACTACATGGCCCGGGAGATCAACTGCAAGATCGTGTACTACGGTCCGGGACTCTGTGGAAAGACGACGAATCTGCAGTACATCTACGATCGCACGAACCCGGACGCCAAGGGGAAGATGATCTCGTTGGCGACCGAGACAGAGCGTACGTTGTTCTTCGACTTCTTGCCGTTGTCCCTTGGGGAGATCCGTGGATTCAAGACGCGGTTCCACTTGTACACGGTGCCGGGGCAAGTGTTTTACGATGCGAGTCGCAAGTTAATTCTCAAGGGAGTTGACGGTGTGGTGTTTGTTGCCGATTCTCAGATTATGAGAATGGAGGCAAATCTGGAAAGTGTGGATAACCTCTGCGCAAACCTGGCTGACCAAGGCTACACCCTGGAGCGGATCCCGTATGTTGTGCAGTACAACAAGCGCGACTTGCCCGGTGTGGCCGATGTCGAGGAATTGCGGGAGGCGGTGAATCCCAACAAGGTGCCTGACTTTGAAGCGGTGGCTAGGACGGGCGTTGGGGTTTTCGAGACGTTGAAGATGGTCGCGAAGCTGGTGTTGACGGAGTTGAAGCGAGGGGGGTAGCCACTGCGAGTGGATGGTGCTGCGCTCTGTCTCCCGTGCGTGGACGATGGCTTGTGTGCGGGAGTGTTCGGGTGTGTCACGCGACACCATCTCGTGGAGCCAATTGCGAAACCAGGCATCCCGTAGGGATGCATCCCATGGCCCCAGTTTCGAGACCTTGGTGCACGGCATCAGTGACCGGGGAGCCCCGGTGAATCACGTCCTGCGATCTTGCTGAGCGCAGCTGTGTGCCGGAGTTCTGCAATTGGCTCCCTGAATTCGGCTCGTGGTGCGTGGTCTGTGACGCGCGGACCGGTTGATCGCTTCGGTGAACGGTATCTGCAGCGCTCGACGTGGCTCTAGCTGGTCGATCCGTAGTTGCTCTGTTCGGTCGTGGTTGGGACGGTGACGCAGCCTTCGAAGACGCGGTGAATGGTGCCCGATAGGGTGGCGTGTCCGGATTCGGAGATGGTGACTTCGAGGGTTCCTCCTGGGAGGTGGATGGGAAGGGGGGTTGAGTGGGGAGCGGCGCCCGAGTGCACTGCGATTGCGGCGAGGGCGCAAGCTGCTGTTCCGCAGGCGAGGGTGGGACCGACACCACGTTCCCAGACGCGGGCGTGGAGCGTTTTGTTTTCGTGCGTGGCGAAGGTCACGTTGGTGCCGTCTGGGAAGACCGAGTGGGTGGCGATCAAGGGAGCGATTTCTTCGAAGGAGAGGATTGAAGGAGGGTTGAGGACGATCGCGTGTGGGTTACCGAGTGATGTCGTGAGCAGGTGGATGGGGGTGCTGTCGATGTTGATCGTGGTGGATTGTGGTGGGGAGTAGGGGCCGAGGTCAGCGAACACGACGGCTTTGGTTGATGATGGGTTGTGGTGGACGAGGCAGGACTTGATGCCGCTGTCGGTTGCGATGAGGACGGGTACGGATTGTGGGGTGTGGTTGATGTGCGAAGCGATGTGGAGGGCGACGCATCGTAGTCCGTTGCCGCACATTTCCGCGCGGGATCCGTCGGCGTTGTAGATGCTCATGCGGCCGTGGGCGTTGGGATCGGGGGACGCGAGGAGGATCCCATCGGCACCGACGCCGAAGTGTCGGTCGCAGAGGAATTGGGTGATGTGTGGAGGGAGGAAGGGATCGGGGGAGTCGAGGAGGACGTAGTCGTTTCCTGCGCCGTGGTATTTGGTGAAGGTGGTGTTCACGTGGTGATCCTGTCGAGAGGTGGTTGGGGGGGTTGTAGGTGCGGTCGGCTGGGGAAGTGTAGTCGGAATTGCGAGCAAAGTTGGCCGAGGTTGTGTTGGCGCGGTAGGGTTGCGGCCATGCGAGAGCAACGCCGAGGTGCGAGGATTCGGAGGGAGACGATGAAGGATTCGTGGAAGCGTGGTCTGCTGGTGGGAGCAGTGGGTGTTGGGGCGTGTGTGTTCGGCGGTGGGTGTTTGTCAGACAACGACTCGAGCATTTTCATCAGGAGTGTTCTAGCGCCAAGTACGGACTGTTCGTACTCGGCGGATCCTGGGAGCATGTACCTGATGGGTGGTGTGATGGATCTGCTGTTCGTGAGGCAGTACAAGGCCGTGTTCTTGGTGGGCAACCAGCTTGCGGCGATGGCGTCGACGGAGAAGAATCGCACGGAGACGGCAACGTTTCAGGCGGATGGGTTGGAGGTCCGGGTAGAGACCTGGGATGGAAACACGGTGTTGAGTCAGTTTTCGACGGTAGCGGTAGGGACGGTCGAGCCGGCGTCAGGTTCGACGCCAGGATGGGGATCGGTGGCGTCGGTCATTGTGGATCGAGGTGCGATTGGGGGGATCGTGGATGGTTACTGCAACGACCGGGAGTGGCCTGTTCAGAGGGTCGCGTCGGTGGTGAGACTGTTTGGGAGAACGTTGGGTGGGAAGCAATTGGAGACAGGGGAGTATCGGTATCCGATCGAATTGTGCATGGGTTGTACGGTTAGCCTGCCAGATCTGGGATGCAAGCCAGATGATGTGACGGTGTCGTGTACGTGTGGCCAGGATTCCATGATCGGGTGTGGGTCGTGTGTGAAGACAGCGATAGGGAAGGACGGATGTGCTGAGTGATGCATGATGTGGGCGAAGCCTCGTCCAGCGTGTTGGGCATGGTCGAATTCACCTCGGGGATTTCTCGGTTCTGTTCGTCGGGAGCGGCAGTGAGGGCTGAGCTGGTCCAGTGTGACGATTGAAGAAGAATGTTCCGTCTGCACTGGGTGGAACTGATCTAGCATAGCGTCATGGGACGAAGGGTCCGCAAAGGTGTGCCGAGTGTGGTGGTAGCAGGGTTGGCTGTCATGATGTCGGGGCTGGGTTCTGTACAAAGCAGGTGGGGGATGTCCCGAAGCGAGTCGTCGCGGGTGGTTCGGGGGTGGATCGCCGGGATCGGTCTGGCTGCGGTGCTGGTGACTGGTACTGCCTGGGCTGACGACGGATTGGTGTCCGGGGACGAACAGGGCGAGGAACCGGCGAATGGCCATGTCGCCGACAAGGCTGCAGCGGGCGACCGGGAGACCGTACCGGATGGAGGGACTGCGCTGGAGGACTCGGGACGTGTGGGGCACCTGATGGTGCAGTGGAACATAGGCGCGACCGTGGGGTTGACGGTGCGGGACCCAGGCAAGGAGGCGCGTGCGCACTTGGGGTTGCGGGGGGATGCAGTGTTTGGGAGGGCAAGTCCGTGGGACGTCGGGTATGGACCGTACGGGGAGGTGTTGACAACGGGGGATGACGTAAGTCTGGGTGTGGGCGGCAGTGTGTTGCTGCCGGTGCACGACGGGCTGCCGGTTGTGTGTTCGGGGGGGATGTAGGGGCGAAGGGGGGGAGGGGAGTGGAATCCTGGGGTAACGGGGCAGATTTTTTGGGGAGTGCGAAGTTTCAACTATCACGGACGGTATGAAATGGCAGTGGGGGTGACACTGCAAGGAAGGGTGGGGCTAGGAACCGGGGCAGGCAATGCGTTGGTGGTGGCGCTGCAATTGGACGGGTCGTTGATAGCGATGCCCGTGGTGTTCGCAGTCAATGCGTTTCGAGGGGGAGGGCGTGACTGATGTCGGAATCAAGAGAAGGGGATGGTTTGCCAGCGAACGGAGGGAGGGGTTCGGCGGAGACCAAGCGTGATTCGGAAGTGCAAGTGATTGTGGTGGCGGGGCGCAAGTTTTCCGTGAGGACGACGGCATCGGAGGAGCATTTGGCCGCGTTGGTGGAGGCAGTGGAGGAGCGGGCGTTGAAGGCGTCGGGCGGGAGGGGAGTTTCGATGGAGGGGATTGTGTTGGCAGCCGTGGCGTTGGCGGCGGAAGCGGAGGAGCAGAGGGAGCGAGTGGATAGAATTGCGAGGTTGGCGGGGGATGGGTTGCGGGATTTGTTGGCACGGGTTGAGGATGCGTTGGGGCAAGTTGAGGCGGTAGATGACGATGCGGTGGAGGATGACGATTGATAGGGTGGAAGGGGGTTAGGCAACGCGAGGGCGGTAGTGTTCACGACAACGCATCGTACGACCGACCGTAGGGCAACCCACTGTGGTTGCCGGTCGTGGATGTGGTTGGCGATGACGAAACCGGGGATGGTAGGGGCAACCCACCGTGGTTGCCCGTCGGGGATGTGACCGGGAACGACGAAACGGGGGATGGTAGGGGCAACCCACCGTGGTTGCCCGTCGGGGATGTG
>Ga0123356_10005538_pt1 | contig 12845 bp, 13 predicted proteins | sample TergutEmb28metaG_2_FD_92546 | JGI IMG/M metagenome (GOLD analysis project Ga0123356, IMG submission 92546) | Embiratermes neotenicus P3 segment gut microbial communities from Petit-Saut dam, French Guiana - Emb289 P3 | ecosystem: Host-associated > Arthropoda: Insects > Digestive system > Gut ... | reverse complement strand
ATATAAAATGAACAATAATCAAAAACTATGTGGACAAACTGGGAAGAACAAATGGATCCAAATTCAAAAATCCCCCCTCATCTATTATGGGATATGGATTTGAACAATTTTGATTGGGAGAAAGGGAAAAATATTGTCGTTCAGCGGGTAATTGAGTACGGAATGCCGGAAGACTACTATACGCTGTTTCGAATGTATGGTGGTGTAGAAGGTGTGCGGGAAATTGCAAAAAACATCAAACATTTTCGTTGGCCCCAAGATGCTGCATTTGTTTGCATGGCTTTTGATATAGAAAAGGAGGAAATGGTATGTTACAAACATCAACGGTTGAGAGAAGCACTCTTGAACTCTTAAAAAATTTGATGCGCGATGAGAAACTTTCCGATTTTATTCTGGCGGGAGGTACTAATCTTGCATTGCAAATAGGACACCGTAAAAGTGTTGATTTAGACTTGTTCCCGAATGTGTCTTTTGACGCTCAAAAAGTAGAACAGCATTTGATTGAAAAATATCACTTTACACCTTTACGGGTAATGCAAAAAGATACGGTAACAGGGTTCATTCAAGGCGTAAAAGTTGATTTTGTTGCACATATTTACCCCTTGCTACAACCTCCTTTTGTAGATGAAGGAGTACGCATGTATTCTTTGCAGGATATAGCTTGCATGAAATTAGTTGCTATTAGTGACAATGGCACTCGTCTTAAAGATTTTGTAGATATAGCATATTTATCCACAAAAATGTCGCTAAAAAATATGCTTTTTTTGTATGAAAAAAAATATAAAAGACCCAATTATTTTCATGCGCTAAGAGGTTTATCTTACTTTGAAGATATTGATTTTAGCGCATCTATTGACCTTTGCAACGGCGAGCAATTTGAATGGAAAAACATAGAGAGGCGCATTCGGGAGATGATTAAATTTGAAAATAAGATTTTTGAAACAACGCCAATATAAGGCTAACATAATTGGAGTAAATTTATTTGCCGTTTTTTATAATTTCGCGGCAAATATAAAATGAACAATAATCAATAACTATGTGGACAAACTGGGAAGAACAAATAGGTTCAAGTGAGGAGGATTACTATACTATTTTTCGTAGTATGGTGGCAAGGAAGGTGTGCGGGGTTTTGTAAAATAAGATAAAAGTGGTTTCTTCATAATAATTATAATTTATTGATTTTGCACTGTCTATATGTCTAAAATAGTAATACAATACCTGTAAAATATTATCTTTGCGCCTCGAAAAAAATTTAACCAGAAATAAAATTATGAAGCACCTATTCAAAGAAAATAAAAAAGACCCATGGTTTTGGGCATTTCTGATTCTCGCCGTATTTGTATTATTTGCTTTGCCGATAATGAGCATAGATGCAGGCAACTCTGGTGATGAAGACACGTATCAAATTCCTCAAGGAAGAAATATCGTGAACTATTTTAGAACAAGCGGAGAAGATTCTTTGGCAATAACCTTTTTTAACTTACGATTTTACGGCTCTTCTCCCGACGTAATTGCAGAATATTATAATCAAGCATTCAATGTAGAAAATATCAGTAAAACGCGTCATATTTTTAATTCACTCTATGGTTGGATTGCTATATTTTTTGCGGGCTTACTCGCAACGTTAATAGGTGGCTGGAGAGCCGGTGTAATAACGATTATCTTACTGTTCTTTTCTCCTCGATTTATAGGACATGCCTTCAATAATACCAAAGACCCTCCTTTTGCGGCGGCGGTAATGGCAGCAGTTTATTTTATGGCACTATTTTTTAAACAATTTCCAAAAGTTAGAATCTACACATTCTTTTTTCTGATTTTATTTATTGCATTTTCCATAAGTGTCCGTGTCGGTGGAATTCTGTTATATGCTTATTTTGGACTATTCGGACTTGTTTATATGTTTGTAAAATACAGAGAAAGTACGTATAACAAATTGAAAATTAAAATTAAAAATTTAAGATTTCAAAGAATGTTTCTTTATGGGTTGGGCATAGTGGTTGTGTCTTATTTTATGGGTTTGTTACTTTGGCCTTTTGCACTACAATCACCTATTAGTAATCCGATGGAAGCATTTAAGGAGATGTCGAGATTCTCAATTTCTATTCGTCAAGTTTTTGAAGGTTCAATGCTATGGTCGGATTTGCTACCTAAGTACTACACCATAAAATTTATTTTTATGACAGTACCTGTTGCTATCTTCGTAGGTTTGATTCTTTTCTTCATGTTTGTTTGGAAAGACAAAAAAAATTATCTCTATAATTTTATCGTATTTTTTACTTTTTTCTTTCCTATCTTTTGGATATTTTTCTCTTCTGCAATTGTTTATCATGGCTGGAGGCACTCGCTTTTTGCCGGTCCGCCTATGGTAGTGGCGGCAGGGCTGGGATTTAATTTGGCAATTAAATGGGTTACACAGAAAATAGTAAAGGAAAAAGAAAATCCCGAAAAAACATAAGATTTGGGGAATGTAATCCCTGAATATTGCCGGATTTGGGGAATATGAGAGTTTTACTCAACCACATTGCATAAAATACATTAAAATCATTCAATATCATTGCACAATTTTTATATCTTTGCCGAAAATTAAAACGATATCATGAAAGAGATTTTGCGACAGGTTATTTTAGATCAACAACAGCAACAGTACGAACATTCTGTTGAACGGAAAATTGATCAACAACTTGTTGATTGTAACGAAGTTTTGATTATTTCAGGATTGCGGCGCTGCGGAAAATCTGTCTTATTACAACAAATCAGAGCCAAACAAACAGAAAAAGACTACTTTATCAACTTCGACGATGAACGCTTGGTAGGTTTTGGTGTAGAACATTTTCAAGTATTAAACGAAGTTTTTATAGAACTTTTTGGCATTCAAAAAAAATACTACTTCGATGAAATTCAAATTATTATTGGTTGGGAACGATTTGTAAGGCGCTTGTATGATGCCGGAAATAAAGTTTTTATTACCGGTTCAAATGCAACAATGCTGAGTAAAGAATTGGGAACGCACCTCACCGGTCGCTTCTGTCGCCATGAGTTGTATCCTTTTTCGTTTCTGGAGTACTTGATTTACAATAATGTTGCCTTTTCTCAAAACGATATTTTTTCAACGCAAGGTAGAGCAATGTTTGTAAAGTATTTTCATCTTTATCTTACTATGGGTGGCATTCCACAATACTGTATTTCAAAGAATGAAAATGTGTTGCGAAATTTATATGAAAGCTTAGTATATCGGGATATTATTGTAAGACATAAAATTAGCAATGAACTCGAATTATTACAATTATTGAAATATTTGGCTACAAATGCTACTAACCCTGTTTCATACAATAATCTCTCCGAATTGTTTTCTATAAAACACTCAAATACAATAAAACACTACATTAAAGCCATTGAAGACACCTATCTTCTGACTCAAGTTTACAAATACGATTATGCCTTAAAAAAGCAACTCATAAATGCCAAAAAATGTTACTTTGTGGATAACGCCCTGTTGCATCGCATAGGTTTTAAAGCTACCAATAACTTTGGACAATTACTTGAAAATTTGGTTTTTATTGAATTAAAGCGAAGAGGAAAATCTGTTTTTTACGCACAAAATGGCTATGAGTGCGACTTCTTAATTGAAGAGCAAAACCGCGTTACGCTTGCCATACAAGTATGTTATGATTTGGATAATGAAAAAACAAAAAAAAGAGAAATCTCAGGCTTAATTAAAGTCATGGATTTATATCAATTACAAGAAGGGTATATTTTCACATTAGATATTGAAGACATATTAGTAATTGAAAATAAGAAAATTAAAGTAACTCCTGTTTGGAAATGGTTATTAATATAAAATTTAAAATACTTATGAATAAAACAACAAAAATTATCCTCATTAACGTAGTTGCCATCGCAGTTATTCTTTTGCTTTTGTGGAATCCAATACGCCATATTGTGAAAAACCACCCTTACGAGTACGTCTATTTCAATGAGTTGGCAGGGGGCATAAACAAAGCTTACGGCAATTACGAAATGGACTATTACTATCATTCCACGCGGGAAGCCGCCGAGTGGGTGATTGCCAATGCGAAAAAATCGGGATTGGAAACCGGAAATAAAATAAAAGTCGCTACATGGCATGGCGCTTCTGTGCAATATTTCTTAAGAAACGATACCGCCGATTTTCAAGTGGGCTTTTCAAGATGGTATGAAAGAGGAAATAACGACTGGGATTATGCTATTTTTACAGTAACCGGCATGATGCCGGAAGAAATAAAAAATGCCAACTTCCCTCCAAAAAATACGGTTTATCAAATAAAAGTTGATAATAAACCTATTTGCTTGGTTCTTAAACGGGAAACAAAGGATGACCTCATCGGATCCCGATTAAAAAACAATAGAGAATATGTATCCGCTATCTCTTATTTGAAAAAAGTGGTGGAAACCGATCCCACCAACACATCGGCAAGTATTAACCTGATAGAGTCGTATTACAATTCCGGGAAAATAGACTCAGCTAAAATTTATATTGATCAATTGCTGGAGTATGTACCTAAATATGAGCCGGCAAATTATATGTTGACCTATTATTATAATGCTATGCGCGAACCCGATAATGCACTGAAAACATTAAAAATGATACGTGAACATAATGTCAAATTTAAAGCAGCTTATCATCTTGCATTTCAAATATATGTGCAACAAAACGATCTTAAAAACGCTGAAAAAATAATGCTGGAACTTATGGCTACCGAACAAATGGATGAACAAGGTCTAAACCAATTAATTTCAGTATATAAAGCGCAAGGCTTGGATGAGCGCGGAGCTTACAAAAAAGCCTATAAAAAATATGCTGAAGCATTCGAAAAATTGGGAAAAAAGGAAGAAGCGCAAAAGTATAGAAACGCAGTAAAAAAAATGTAATGCATTATTAATGAATTGTTCGATGCGCTACCTCTTTCCGGTTTTTGTAATTCTTTTTTTCGGTTGCCAAACAAAAAACAGTTTGGAAATGGATCTACATCAAAATTGGTCGTTTGAATTTAATAACCAATTATATCCGGCTACTATTCCCGGATGCATTCATACCGATTTGATGAACGCCGGTATTATTCCGGATCCATTTTATCGGTGCAATGAAGACTCGGTGCAGTGGGTATCGGATAGCATTTGGGTATATCGCACCACATTTGACGGCAAAGAAATTAACAAATTTAAACATGCTGAAATAGTGTTTTCAGGGTTGGATACTTACGCAGAAGTGTATTTGAACGGCGCGCCGCTGTTGCACACCGAAGAAAACAATTTTTGCGATAACATGTTCCTTCCGTGGCGTTTTCCGCTTCCCAAAACGTTAAAAAAGAAAAATAACGAATTGGTAATAAAATTTTTGCCATCCGAAAAAATCAACGAAGAAAAAGCAAAACAACTGCCCTACGCTTTACCCGACCATCGCGTTTTTACCCGAAAAGCCCCCTATCAATCCGGCTGGGACTGGGGTCCCAAATTAGTTACCTGCGGAATCTATCAGCCTGTAAAAATTGTAGCATGGAATAATTTTTACGTAGAAAATATCGAATTGATTCAAAAGAAATTAACCGATGAAAAAGGAGTAATTGAGGTCGTAGCAACTATTGTGGCTGAAAAGGAAATGGCGCTTGATATGCTGGTAAGCGGGAAGCAGAAGGCAGAAGGCGGAAAGCAGAAAGAAATTTGCGAAAATCATGATAATTTGTATCATCTGCGTGCAAAAATTACCCCCGGCATCAATAAAATCTCCAAAATCATTGAAATTGAAAACCCGGAACGCTGGTGGCCTAATGGCTTGGGAGCGCAAACGTTGTACGATTTTTATATTGATATTTCCACCTGTAAACTTTTTAACCACAAAGGACACAAAAAAATCCGTTGGGGATTTCGCACCATAGAATTGATACAGGAAAAAGACGACATCGGCGAGTCTTTTTATTTTAAAATCAATGAGGTCCCTGTTTTTATGAAAGGCGCCAACTGGATACCCACACACAGTTTTGTTTCCGAAATGAATAACGAAAAAGGACAAGCACGATATAAACATCTGTTAGAATCTTGCAAAGATGCGAATATGAATATGATACGTGTTTGGGGTGGCGGTATTTACGAAAACGATTATTTTTATAATTTGTGCGATGAATTGGGATTATTGGTTTGGCAAGATTTTATGTTTGCCTGTGCGCTATATCCAGCCGATTCTGCTTTCTTAAAAAACGTGAAAAAAGAAGCTGAATATCAGGTGAAAAGATTAAGTCAACATTCCTGTTTGGCGTTGTGGTGTGGCAACAACGAAGTGAAAAACGGCTGGGAAGATTGGGACTGGCAACGAAATTACTCTCCTGAACAACGTGCGGAAATCGGTAAAAATATGTACACACTTTTTAATGAATTGCTTCCCAATGTAGTGAAAAACAACGACAATCGCCCATATCATCCCTCTTCTCCGCTTTGGGGCTGGGGACATCCGGAGAGCCTTACTGAAGGAGATTCGCACTATTGGGGTGTTTGGTGGGGCGAAGAACCATTTGAGGTGTGGCTGCCCAAAACCGGACGCTTTATGTCGGAATACGGTTTCCAAAGCTATCCGCAAATGTCAACCATTGAATCGTTTACTTTGCCCGAAGAGAGATATTTGGAATCTCCGGCTATGAAAAACCACCAAAAGCATCCGCGAGGGGTACAAATCATCAACAAGGCAATGTCGCAATATGCGTATATTCCTGATAATTTGGAAGATTATGTACGGATAAGTCAGGAAATACAAGCCTACGGCATTGGCAAAGCAATTGAGGCGCACAGGTTAAAGCGTCCGCATTGCATGGGCACCCTCTATTGGCAACTCAACGATTGCTGGCCCGTAGCCTCATGGAGCAGCATTGATTTCTATGGAAACTGGAAGCTGTTGCACCACACGGTAAAAGAAAAATTTGCACCTGTAATTGTGGCTACAGAAACACTTGAAAACGGAACCACCCATATTTATGTGGTAAATGATCTCTTACACGAGGTAGGAGGTGAAATCGTTGTTACACATACAGATAGCACAACTGCTGTAATGTCATTTCTTGCAAAAGCAAATAGTTCTTCTTTGATAGTAAGAGATTATAGGAAGGGAATACTTAAAGTGGAGATGAAGGCGATTAATGCTGATTCATTGAAAAATTAATTTTACTTTTGCCCCATGATTTATCCACAAAATTTTGAAACGAAAATTGGGTTTGATGTGATTCGCGAGCATATTAAGAGTTTGTGTGTGAGTGACATGGGGAAGGAGTACGTGGCGAACATTCAGTATTCTACGAATTTTGATGAACTTACGGTTGCGCTGGAAGAGGCTTTTCAGTTTCAACAAATGCTACTTTTCGATACAACGTTTTCGGCACAGGATTTTCATGATGTGCGTCCGCTGTTAAAAACTATTCGTTTGGAAGGCGCTTTTTTAGAGGTAGATGAGCTGGCGCAAGTGCGTGGGATGTTGCAAGCAATTGTGCAAACGGTGGTTTATTTCAGAATAAAAAATGAGGAAGAAAAATACCCGCGCCTGTGGAATTTGTGTAAGGATATTTTGTTGGAAAAGAATCTATTAGAATCTATAAACAAAATTATTGACCCCAAGGGGCAACTTCGCGACGGCGCTTCGGAGGAGTTGCGCCGAATAAAACGCGAGATTATCAAGATTTCGGGCGAGGCAGACAAGAAAATCAGGAAGTTGCTGACAGTTGCCAAGCAAGACGGTTTGGTAAAAGAGGATGCGGAGATGACTATCCGCAACGGGCGGCTTTGTATCCCTGTGCCGGCGCAGTTCAAACGCCGCTTGCAGGGCTTTATCCACGACGAATCGGCAACCGGACAAACTGTGTTCATTGAACCTACCGAAGTGTTTGACGCCAACAACGAACTGAAAGATTTAATCAATGCCGAGCGCAGAGAGATTATCCGCATTCTCACCGAAATTGCCAATGAGATAAGAATTTCCATTCCCAATATTTTGATAGGAGTTGATTTTCTGGGCATTATAGATTTTATTCGTGCAAAAGCGTTGTTTGCCATAAACATCCAAGCCACGCTACCCCATCTGTTTGATACTCAGGTTATGGATTGGAAAAACGCCATTCATCCCATCTTGTTTTTAACTTTTCAAAAAGAACACGCAGGGCGTAAAAAGGTAGTGCCGTTGGATATTCATTTGAATAAGGAAAAAAGAATTTTGATTATTTCCGGACCAAACGCCGGCGGTAAATCGGTGTGCCTGAAAACAATAGGGCTGCTGCAATATATGTTGCAATGCGGATTGTTAGTGCCCCTTGACGGCACCTCCGATATGGGTATTTTTACCTCCTTTTTTATTGCCTTAGGTGATGAGCAATCTATTGAAAATGACTTGAGTACCTATAGCTCGCATCTTAAAAATCTGAATGTGATGGTGGAACATTTGGATGGTTCTTCACTGTTTTTGATTGATGAGTTTGGTTCCGGCACGGAGCCGACGTTGGGCGGCGCCATGGCAGAGGCGATTTTGGAAGAGCTTTACCAAAAAGAGGCTTTCGGAATTATTACCACACACTACGGAAATCTGAAACTGTTTTGCGATACGCATCCCGAAGCGGAAAACGGCGCCATGTTGTTCGATACCACGCAGATGAAACCGCTCTTTAAGTTGCGGCAAGGGAAACCGGGCAGCTCGTTTACCTACGAAATTGCCCGCCAAATCGGTCTGCCCGAAACTATTGTTGCAAACGCCATCTCCAAATCGGGAACTGCGCAAATTGATTACGAGCGGAAATTGGATGAAATTGAAGTAGAAAAATTGGAGATTGACAATATGTTGAAGCGCGTTACCCAAACCGATGAGAAGTTGGCAGAGATGATTGCGAACTATAGCGTCAAATTTTCAGAGTTTGAGAAACAACGGAAGGAGCTTTTACAAAATGCAAAAAACCAAGCTATTTCTATTATTGAGGGTGCTAATCAGGCGATAGAAAAAACGATCAGAGAGATTAAGGAAGCCAAGGCAGATGCGGAAAAAACAAAAGCCGTGCGTACGGAGGTTTTTCAACATAAAGAAAAAATAGAAAAAAAGGTTCTACAGATTGAAAAAGAGGAAGTAATAACTCCAATTGTTCCGCTACGGACGGAACAAACAAAACCTCAGCATGAGTTGTTAGATCCGGAAATTCGTGTGGGCGATGCGGTGTTTATTAATGATATTCAAACCATTGGAGAGGTTACGCACCTTCAAGGCGAGGATATTACCGTTTCGTTCAATTCTATTTCGTTTAAAACACATATAGAAAAGGTTACGAAAATCAGCAAAAAAGAGGCGCGCAGTGTGAAACGCGGCACTGCCAAATTGGATGGTACGCGCATTGGCGACATGCTGAACGAAAAAGTGGCAAAGTTTTCTCCCAAAATTGATGTGCGGGGCATGCGTGCGGAGGAAGCGCTGCAAACCCTGCAAACCTATATTGATGAGGCGGCGTTGCTCGGCATACATCAGGTAGCTATTTTGCACGGCAAGGGAAACGGTATTTTGCGCCACGTCATCCGTCAGTTTCTATCGAAACGTAACGAAGTTACTCAATTTTACGATGATGCGGTGGAGCGCGGCGGAGCAGGAATTACGATTGTGGAGTTGTAAAAAAATCTCGTTATTCGTTACTAATTCACCCGCTCCAGTTTCTTCTTTTTATTCGTTTTAGATAATTGCGACAGGTCGTTTATATTCAACGAAAAATTGAAATGATTGGGGGTGGCGCCAACGGCATAATGAGAGCGTGCGAAGCCAAATTGAATGGATTTAATATCTATCAAAAAACCATAACCAAAACCTGCCATTGATTTTTTTTGCGGAATGCGCATGCTTCTGTTTTGGTCGTGGTTGTAACTCACAAAAAGAGTCAGATATTTCGAGGTAATGATCTCTAATCCAAAATTGATATGACGGAAGAAGTTGTTTACCCCCTGATTAAATTTTGAAGGATATTTAGGATTGCCCGACATAGCGTCAATTTCTAATAAAGGGTCGTTGAGACCAACATACCCCATTTTCCACTTATACAGTGAGTGTAATGAGATGTGGTAACGTATCGGTATGAATTTTAATCGCTGTGAAAAAGCAAGTTGTATATCAAATGGCGCCCAATTGTGTTTTCCATTAACAAAAGGTTTTAATTCGCCACCAATATTTTTAACCAAAACGGCAACGACAATATTATTTTTTTCGTTGTAATAGCTTCCGGCAACATCCACAGCCAAACCAAAAGAGGAGTACATTTCGTAGCCGCTATACATCAACTTCAGGTTTGCACCAATGGAGAAACAACTGTCTAAGGCGCGTCCCCAACCTAACGTGAGCCCCATATCGTTGCACGAGAATGTTCCCTGTTCATAACCAACCTCATCGGTTCTCACAAATTCTCCGTACCCTGCGTAGCGCATTTCCATGGCAAAACTTCCAATTTTATTGAAGGTTTGTGAATACATGGCAGAAACAAATCCGGTGTGTGCAAAATAATCGGCAGCGCCAATAAACAACGAAGAGTTAAATTTAGGTGCAATATAAGAGGGATTATACATAATGAGCGAGGGGTCGTTGTCGCGAACAGCAATTAAGGAGCCGCCCAAGCCTGCAAGCCGTGCCGAAAACTTGTAATCCAAAAAGTTATAAGTGTAGTTTCCACCTGGTTGCGCAAAACAAAACTTAATTAGCAAAACAAAAATAAAAAGAAAAGATAGTTTTTTATGCATTACTGCTCAAAATTTTTTTCTATAGTTTTAGTAACGATTGTAGCGTTTTTTTATTTTTGCACGCTGAATAATTATAGAAGATGGAATACTTTTTAGATATGCATAGAACTTTTGCCGAAGCGGAAAACGCTAAATACGTGCTTCTTCCTGTGCCGTATGATGGTACGAGCACCTATATGAAAGGCGCGGAGAAAGGTCCGCAGGCTATAATAGACGCCTCCGATTCTATTGAACTTTACGATATTCAAACCGGATTGGAAGCGTATAAATCGGGAATTTATACCGACAACCATACCTATTCTTTCATTTCTCCTGAGAAAATGGTAGAGGAAGTTAAAGAAAGGGTAAATTTCTTTTTACTGCAAAACAAAATTCCGGGTCTGTTGGGCGGTGAACATTCAATCTCCATTGGAGCCATTGAAGCTTTTGCCGGAAAATATGCAAATCTGTCTGTATTACAAATTGATGCACATGCCGATTTACGTGATTCATATAATGGGTCGCTTTTCAACCATGCCTGCGTCATGCGCCGCGCACAGGAGGTTGCCAACGTAGTGCAAGTAGGAATCAGAAATGTTTGCATTGAAGAAAAAAAATATATCATTCCTGAAAATATCTTCTATGCCCATGAAATTTGCGGAAAAATCGAATGGATGCAAAAAGCAATTGACAGACTAACTGAACATGTGTACCTCACCATTGACTTGGACGGTTTTGACCCGAGTATCCTTCCGGCAACAGGCACCCCCTTGCCCGGCGGCTTGCTTTGGTACGAAACGCTCATGTTTTTGGAACTGCTTTTTAAATCTAAAACAGTGGTTGGATTTGATGTGGTAGAGCTTTGCCCCCAAAATGAAGACAAATGTTCTGATGTGCTGGCAGCAGTGCTGGTGTATAAGATTATTTCGTGGATGGAGATGATGAGATGATGACAGGTGCTATTATTTAGTTACTCCCCTTGGAGTTTCTTGCAGATTTGACCGAAGTTTTTTTTAAATCCTCAACTGCCTGCAAATCCTTTTTTACATGACTCTTACGGGCTACTTTGGACTTGGGCCCAAAATTGCGACCACAATATTTCAATAATGTATTGTATTTAATGGTTTTGTTGAACTCCTTACTGATCCAGTCCTGTAGCTCAACATAACCTCTTATACGGTCAGACAAACTTTCTCCATATATTTCAGTAAAGAAATCATATTCCAAAGCTATGGAAATTTGCCACAACTGTTCCGTATTTATACTGTCTTTCTTAAAAAAACACTTTGCCTCCCATCACTGCGCGCCAAAGTTTTTGCGTTACTTGAAACTCACCCAAAAAGAAATCGGAAAGCGTTACTTTGTGGGTAGGTCTTTCTCCTGTGTAGCAACTGCCCTGCTCCGGTGTACATCCCGATACAAAAGATCCGCCTTCTACAAAAACCATAGTAAAACTTTCTCCGTTTACGGTAAAAGTAAGATTCTCCTGTCCGTAACCGTTTAGGGAAAGGAATAATATTGTTATAAATAATGCTAAGAGGTTATATCGTTTCATTCCATAAAAATTAAAGTTTTCATAAAAATTCTGTTCGCCTAATACCCGGCAGTAAAAGTATATGAAGTTACAAACAATTCGTGTATATTTTTAGAAAACCTTCAAATTTGTATCATTAACCACCATAGTTTTGCCTACTTGTTTAATAACGGCAATGCCATGCTTTATCGCTTCTCTTTCAGCGTTTTGATATACATGAAGACCGGCTAATCCAAGATAGATGAAAAAATCTTTATAGAGCGGTTGCAGCTTTCTGAAAGTATCTGCCTTTTTAAGTACTTGTTCCACATCATCTTTTCTCGCTTTATATTTGATTTCGATTATTACTATGGAAACGCCATTAGTGAGCACTAAATCGTATTCGTCCTGCAATTCTAATGCTTTTGAATAACACGACCTTTTGCTGTCAAGAAACTGAAACTCCTGTCCGGCAAAATGCGGATATTTCTTAAAACTGTTAATAAAGTAAGATTCTGCCACTTCGCCATTAGAGTGTGTAATACCGCCTATTTCGCGGCTATTTGCTTTCACTATTTTTTCGATTCTT
>Ga0123356_10005537_pt1 | contig 12848 bp, 17 predicted proteins | sample TergutEmb28metaG_2_FD_92546 | JGI IMG/M metagenome (GOLD analysis project Ga0123356, IMG submission 92546) | Embiratermes neotenicus P3 segment gut microbial communities from Petit-Saut dam, French Guiana - Emb289 P3 | ecosystem: Host-associated > Arthropoda: Insects > Digestive system > Gut ... | reverse complement strand
CGGGCAGCATTTTTATAAGCTGGGTAAATCTATTCTCTTCCCTTCCCATTCCTTTAGTATAGCATTATTTTATGCTTAAGTTAACGCATATGCAGGGTACGGCCAAGCCGCAATGAGGAATGATATAAATTAAATGAGTAAATATTACCAGATTTGAGATACTTCGTATTTGGCAATATTTTCGTCATCAGTAATGAGTGTCATTTGTTCGGCAAGAGCTGTTGCTATAAGCAGGCGGTCAAAGGGATCACGGTGGATCATCGGCATTGTTTCAAGCACAGTAAGGGCAGCCGAATCGATTGGAAGGATAATAATTTTATTGATTTCTGCATCACGCAAAAAATCCGCCGTACTGTTAACGATGTCCAGCTTGCCAATACTAAGTTTTATAGCAACTTCCCATGCGGAGGCAATACTCATATATATAGGATTGGAAAAATCATAAATTATCTCATTTGCGGTTTTAGACAATTTTGCATCGCCATTAAAAAACCACATGGCGGTATGAGTATCAATAAGATAACCTCCCATTTACATGTAATCCTTGAAGTCTTCAAGCGGTTCGAAAAAGGCTTCGGTAATATTGTACTTCCCTTTAGAGCAGCCGAACATTCGCCCTTTGGGAAGTTCCTTTTGGTCAATTTCATCATTCTGCGCTTTTGCCGCTTTTTGTTGCAAATACCCCACAAAATCAATAACTTCGCCGAAGTATTGCGGTGGGAGTTTTTCAATTTTACTGAACAATTCCGCCTGTTGTGTCATGGCATAACCTCCATAATAAGATAAATATAGCATGAAAAGGAGCAATAGTCAATGAAACATGAAAGCAAAAAAAGACACGATGCACCAAAAAGGAAAAAAGTGGTTGTTCTCAATCCACCTTGTTATCAACACGCCCAGATTACAAACAACGCTTTTTGTTCATTGTTCCCTGTTAATTGTTCTTTGCTCTACTCATTCCTCATTCCTCATTTCTTAATTTACTCCCTCCTACCCCTTACACAACTCTACCGCAAAGCGAACGACCTGATCAAAATATTCAGGTGTCAGGCGCAAGTGGCTGTCTGACGGACCGTTGATACAGCGCCATGTTTCGGGAAGCAGTTGATAGGCAGCGGTATTTCTAAGTGAACCGGCAATAATCTGATCGGCCAAACCTGGATGTTCCCGCAGTTTTGACGCAAAGGCGTTTGCTTCAATGGCGGGAAGCATGGTAATGGTTTGAGCGGGAATTCCGCCCTGCAAAAAACCGGCATCATCGGAAAAGGGAATGGGAACCAATAATGCCTTGTTAAAACGAAGAGAACGGGCAGTCTCAAGAACCTTTTCCCGCAAATACTTAATGGTCTGACCCGCGTCATAGAACCCCGGACGATCGTTTTTCTTAAGAAGATAATTCACCGTATTGGAAAATACAAAAAAACCGCCGGTACCGCAGGCGTCAAAATTAAAAATCCGGGCATTGGCATAACCATTGCCCTTTAATTTTTTGGCCAGACTGAACGACCCCTGCTCGCTAATCCCTTCGCCGTTTTGCAGTTCTTCCTTGTCGGTAAAAATGATCATCCAATTATCAATGTTCTGTTCACCAAGCCGGAGCGCAGCCTTAAGTAATTGAAAAACTGCGGCGCTGTTATCGTTTGCTCCGGGACTGCCGGGCACACGATCGTAATGGGCGGTTAATACTACCGGCCTTTGTCCGCGAAACGGAAGTGTGCCGCCGGTTGACGGGTTCAGATTTTTGCCCTGGGGAAAAATAAAAATATGGCGGTTCCCTTCAATGGAAATAGCTATGGCATTAAGACCAAGATTATCAATATGCTCCGCAAGCATACCAAAACGATCAACATCCGGCGCAATAAAATCAAAAAACCGTTCATACGGACTTTCTTTGGCCCAACTGCGGCTTGCTCCAAACGTCATAATGCTACAACCTGTATGCCTCAAAGAAATGTGACGGAGAATCAAGTTCCTTCTGCGCCTGAATGATGCGTAATTCCATTGGCCTTGCAGTAATATTATCACCGGTATAACTTTGCCAGCTTGCTTCTAAAATACCAAAAATTGATGCGGTGCAAAGTTCCAGCGCTTTTTTGACATCGCCGCCTTTGGCAGTTGTTGTTTCAAGGTAGCGTGATAAAAATACCGAGGCGGTTAAATCGCCAGAACCCGCCATGCCGGTTCCTATCGGCAGTTCCGGCGTACTTATCGAATACATTCCGCTTTTATCCGATGCCAGCATCCTGATTTGTCCATTGCTTTCACCTTCACGATAACTGGTAACCAATACAATGCCCGGCCCTTTTGTATGGATGAGATCAATAGCGCGGCGGGCATCGTCAATATTTTTGGTATCAATACCGGTAAGGGTTTCAAGTTCAAACTGATTGGGAGTGATGATGTCCGCCAAAGGAACCAGTTCGTTCCTGAATATATCGGGGATGTCAGGTTTAACATAAAAGCCCCTGCCCACATCGCCCATGACCGGATCGCAGCAATACAAGGCTTTGGGCGCAGCGGCGCGAACCCGTTGCACGGCATAGGTAATTGCCCGTCCAACAGCGGCATCGCCCAAATAGCCGGAAAGCACTGCTTCACATCGGGTAAGCGCCCCTCGCTCTTCAAGGCCGGTTACCAGTTCTTCGGCAAGCTCACCGCCCAAAACCTTGCCCCGCCACGAGCCATAACCCGTATGATTGGAAAACTCAACGGTATTGACCGCCCACACTTCACGGCCCAGCCGCTGCATGGGAAAAACCGCCGCAGTATTTCCCGCATAACCGTATACTACATGAGATTGAATCGACAAAATCGCCACGTATTACTTCCTTCCAAAAACGCGATTCAGCAGCAAGGCAAGAAACCGGAAAAAGTTTCCCTTGCTTTGACCGTACTTCCGCGAAAAATCATCTGCGGCTTTATCCAAAGAATAACCGCCGTATTTCTTTTTCAAAAAATCCCAGTGCTTGATAATCCAGACATATAAATCGCCTTCGGTTCTGCCGGGAAAATGCACCAGAAGCCATTGATTCCGAATAATGGTTATTACCGGAATGTATACTTTATTGTACCATGAAACAAGGGCATCGGAAAAGGGTATCTCATCTTCCTTTGATTCGTTCAAAAAATATTTATGTACCAAAATATGATTATAGATAACGTCATAACGGCCGGGCGCACTAAAATCCAAAGACATATAATTGGTAAGCTCACCGAATTTGGTTTTATCGTAAAAAACATTTTTTTCAAAGGTTATAATGGCTTCACGTAATTGATCGGTGGTCATACCGGGTTTTATGGTAATCTCCGAAGAAAGACCGATAACTTCAGCGTCAATAAATTCAACGCCTTGAGACTTTGCCACCGAGACACGGTGGTTGCCATCGCGCACAAAGTACACTCCCCCAATCTCGTACAGCTGAATCGCCGGAAGAATAATATCCCGCAAGTGAGCTTCATCTACCCGTTCCCAGCGATTTCGCAAATGTTCGGCCCGGGGAAGAAAATACCGGTTAAAATCACGATAACGGCCCTCACTGCCCACAATGAGTTTAATCGGCACAGTCTGATTTCCCATATACGCCTGATTTTTGGGCTTGAGTATATCTTTGACATCATGGAACGAAAGCAGTTTATTTTTATCAGGATTCATCACAACATGAATCTCTGAAAGTATCGCCTTGCCTCTGGCCCGGGTAAAATCCTCTGCGGCTACATGTTTGTATTGTAAGTGTTCTGTTCTTAATTCCATTAATTACATCTCCTCAGTAGTATCTATAACATAATGACCATACGCATTGATTACTTCAGTCGCCATACAACGAGTACGGCGAACATCCGATAAATCATACAGATGAATATGCCCATGAACCAAATACTTTGGCTTAAACATTTTCATAAACCAACGAAATGCCTTAAATCCCCAATGGCATTTATCCGGCTTGTCGTGTATACCTTTCGGCGGCGCATGGGTCAACAGAATATCCAGATAACGCCCGTGGAAAAGCCGGTTACAAAGCAAAGCGGGGATAAGTTTCATAATTTCAAAATACATTTCCAGTTCGGTAAACTGATTTAACCCGCGGTTGTAACGCATGGAACCGCCCAACCCGGCGATAATCAGCCCATCCTCTTTTCGTACTTTTGAGCCAAGATGGGTAGAGCTAAAACTGTCGGCATCGCCATCGACCATTTCCGCAGCATGGTGATTCCCAAACACAAACAACAGGGGCTTGTTCAGATTGGTAACGATAAAATCCAGATAATCCATGGGCAGATCCCCCGCGCTCAGGATCATATCCACATTGGCAAAACGGGTCTTTATCGAATTTGAGTACACCAACGGATCTATTTGGTCAGAAACACACAAAATTTTCATGTATTCCCGTTCGAAATAGGTGAAAATTTTCCGATAATAATAGTAACGGACATGACTATTCCTTATTGATATTTTATGCTATTAGTAAGGAATATGAAATAGGGTTCTAATGGGGGGGACATGAAAAAACAGGTTTTTACCGCATCTCTTGGGATTTTTGCCGCGGTATGGTGTTTTGGGCAGACCAATTTCGCCAGAGGCGAGGATCTCTTCATGCAAAACAAGCCAAATGAGGCAAGGATTTACCTTGAAAATGCCATTGTCGAGGATCCTGCCCATGTAAGGGCTTTTATGTACCTTGGCATTGTATACGAACAAATACATAGGATCGATGAGGCCATTGTGGTGTACCGGCAAATTCTAAGCCGGGCCGGTGATTTAACCGCCAATGTAGCCGGCAACCTTGGGAATGCGTACTTCAAAAAAGACAATCTGACTGAGGCGGAATCGCTGTATACGCAGGCAATTCAGGCAAACCGGAACTATGCAGCAGCCTGGCTGGGCAGGGCAAATGTCCGTCTGAAAACAGGCTCGCTGCAGGCTGCCATTACCGATTATGAACAATATCTGATGCTTGACCCCCGCAGTTCCCAGCGGCCAACAATCGAACGGCTTATCTCCTTCATAAGAGCGGAATTTGCCGAGGCGGAACGGCGGCGGCTGATAGCAGAAGAAGAAGCGCGTCTTGAAGCAGAACGGCGGCAGCGTCTTTTGAATGAGGTTTCTGCGTCACTCCAATCCGCAGCCGATGCGAGTCAGGGTCTTTCCAGCGGCGCGGAAAATGTTGAAGGATATGCAGGCGAATTTGAGCTTGAATAAAATAAGGAAAATAATATGAATAAAAAAACAAAAATTATCTTTATAGCGGGAGCTGTTTTGATTGTGCTGCTTTCTGTTATCATAATTTTTTTATTATGGGAACGGAACACAGGGGCCGAAAGACAATTCGCCAAAGAGTATCGCCAACAGACATTAAGTCTTTTAGATCAACTGCTGGCCAATGATCCCGATAATGCGGAATTACGGGCTTTAAGGGACCTGATACGGCGGGGGAAACCGCTCTCCGCGGAAGAACGCCAGCAAGCCCTGGATCTTCTGGATCGCCTGTTGGCCGCGGATCCCGATAATGCAGAATTACGGAAGCTAAGGGAATTATTATTGCAGGGACAGCCGCTTTCCGCGAAAGAACGTAAAGATGTGCTGAATATTCTGGATCGCTTGCTGACTGATAATCCCGACAATGCGGAATTACGGGAATTGAGAGACCGGATAGCGCGGGGACAACCGCTTTCTGCGGAAGAGCGTCAACAGGCGCTGGATCTTCTGGATCGTATGTTGGCCGACGATCCTGACAATGCAGCATTATGGGATCTAAGAAACCGGATAGCGCAGGGAGGACTGCCTGCCAATGTACCAACTACAGCAGCAGGAAATACATCTCAAACACCAAGAACAACCGCAAATGAAACACAGGCTGCCCCGCCGGCAGCAGGAAGAAATACATCCCAAACACAAGCACTGATAACAGCAAGCCCGCAAGAAACAGAGGCTCAACTTGCCGCCCAGCGCCAGGCTGAAGATCTGCGTTTGCAGCGTGAAGCTGAAGCTGCCAGACGAAAAGCGGAAGAAGAAGAAATTGCCCGCGCTTCGCGTGAAACGCAAGAAAAAATGCGGGCAGTAAATGATTTAATTTCCCAGGGCAAGGCATCGCTGGAAAAAGGCGATACTGCCGGCGCAGAGAAAGCCTTTGCCGAAGCTCGTTCCCGTATGCCGCCTGACAATAACCGCTTCGAAGCGCAGAAACTGGCGGAAATGGCCGAGGCATGGTATGGGGTATCTGCCCGCAATCCCAATACTCCTGCCGGTACAGAAGCTGCGCAAAAAGCAACCGACCTGGCTGGAGAAGCAATTGCCAAAGACAGAACCCTGGCTTTGCCCCATTACACACGGGGAAAAATTAATCGCGACCGCCGTGACTGGAACAGGGCAATCTCCGAATTTGAAGAAGCTGCCCGCCTGGATCCTTCCGATTATGTGTACTTTTTTGATCTTGGACGGGCTTACTTTGCAACACAGCGTTATACAAATGCCAGAGAAGCTTTTGGAACAACCGTCAGACTCAATCCTCACTTTGAGGCCGGATGGTATAATTTGGGCGGCACCTTGCGAATGTTGAATCGTAATGAAGAAGCGCTTTCTGCCTACCGGCAGGCAATATCGGTAAAAGCCGATTATGCCCTTGCGCACCGGGAGATTGGGCGTATTCTCTTTGCCAAAAATGACTACAGGGGCGCAATAGAAGCCTTCAACAATGCCCTGCGATATAACCCCGGCGATCTGGCCTCATTGCGGGAACTGGGCGCTGCCCAAAGTGAATCGGGCAATTATGCCGCTGCAGAAAATTCTTTTGCTCTGGCTCTACAGACAGCACCGGCAGACGGTCAAACCAATTACAATATGGCGATTGTAAAACTTGCCCTCAAGAAAAACACGGAAGCGTTTTCTTTCGCCAAATCTGCCTTTGACAGCAATAAATCGAATGCCGTATATGCCTATACCATGGGGCTTGCCTGTGAAGCCCTGAACGATCACACTTCCGCCATTACCGCCTATGGAATCGCCGCCACGCTGGATACGCGTTATCTGCGGCCCCGGATCAATTTGGGAAGCCTCTACCTTGCCCAGGGTAACTTTAATGATGCGCTCGTAATTCTTCGGGAGGCGTTCAGCATTGCGCCTGCCAATTTTGAAGTAAATAATAACCTTGGCGCGGTGTATGCCAAAATGGAACAATGGTCTACCAGCGTAGAACATTATGAGCGGGCGCTTGCCTCAGAAGCTAATCATCCTACCGTCCATTTGAATTTGGCACGGGCCTATACCAGCGCCGGCAATTTGGTTAAAGCGCAGAATTCCTATCAGGCAGTATTGCGGCTTGATCCCAATAACTGGGACGCCCTCTTTGAGCTGGGAAAAACCTGTGTCAGCCTGGGAATGCCGGAAGAAGCAAAAAAACATCTGAATGATCTGCTGCGGAGAAATGCTGCCTATAGCGGCAGGGCCGAAGCGGAACGAATATTGGCGGGATTATGAGCGAATTGAAAAATCCATCGGGACGGCCCATTCAAAATTATGTGTTTGGCGCAATTCTTATTCTCCTTTTTGTGGCAGTATGCAGGCTGCTTAGCCCGTTTTTTACGGCGCTGCTCTGGTCAGTCCTGTTGTATATACTGATAAGTCCTTTACACCGCAGAATAATAAAAAATATTAACTTTGATACCAGAAAAGGTAAAATATTGCGCAGCTTTTGGGCGGTGGTTTTTACCCTGGGAACAATGGTCCTTGTCCTTTTTCCGTTTTCCATGGTGGTTTCACTGTTTTTACGGCAGATTATTGAGCTGGGAAGTTTTATTAGCGAACAGTTGAAAGAACGGCCTGAATATTTGCAGGAACTTTTTGAAAAAATATCAAATTTGATCCGTGAAATTACTGCCGAACAAATTAACATAACCGCTGATGATATTACCAATCAAATCAACGCTTTTATTATCAATGAAATGCAGCGCATAGGTCATTTGAGCAGAAATATTATCCAGGGTGTTGGCGGTCTTTTTATCAATACACTGGTTATGGTATTTTCGCTGTTTTTCTTTTACATTGATGGCCAATATCTTTCACGACTGGCGCTTCGCACCATTCCCATAAAATCGGAATACATCAGCGCCCTTACCAAAAAATTCATGGATATTACCCGGAATCTTTTCTTTGGCTATATTTTAGTTGCATTATTGCAGTCAGTAGTTGCTTTTACCATTTTTACGATTTTTAAAGTACAAGGGCCGTTGGTACTTTCGGTACTGACCTTCCTTTTGGTATTCCTTCCCATGATCGGAGCAACGATAGTCTATATTCCCGTAACTATTTTAATGATTGCAAGCGGAGATGTTGCAGGCGGTTTAATTTTCTTTGCGGTATCGGCAATTTTTATTTCAGGCATTGATAACATTCTAAGGCCCATTTTCCTGAAAGACCGCATAAAGCTCCATCCATTGGTAATATTTTTTGCCATTCTTGGCGGGCTGGCCATTTTTGGTTTCAATGGATTTATACTTGGACCCGTATTGGTAATTTTGTTCCTTACTGTACTGGACCTGTTTTTGACCGAACATAAAATTATTCGTTAGGAGAAAGCAGGCATGAACGCAATTATTACCGTTGTCGGTTCTGACAAAGTCGGCATTATTGCCAAAGTATCGGCATATTTGGCTGAACACAATATTAATATTATTGACATTAGTCAAACTGTGTTAAGCGGCAATTTTGTCATGATGATGGTAGTGGATCTTTCGTCCAGCGCAAAGGCGCTTGAAGAGGTGAAAAAAGAACTTGCCGAAATGGGTGATTCTTTTAATGTGAGCATCAGCATGATGCACGAAAAAGTTTTTTCAACAATGCACCGGATTTAAGTATGTTATTTACCGCACATGAAATACAGGAAACCGTAGATATGTTTTTACGGTACAAGCTGGATATTCGGGCTATTACTTTGGGAGTGTCCTTGCTGGACTGCGCCTCATCATCGGGTGCAGAAACCTGTAGAAATATTCGCGCAAAACTTGACCGCGTTGCCGGTCCGTTGGTAAAAATCGGACGTGACATAGAAACCGAATACGGCATACCGATTATCAACAAACGCATCGCAGTAACACCCATCGCCCTGGTTGCCGCCGCCTGTAAGGACGATGATCTTACTCCTTTTGCCCAAACATTGGATCAGGCCGCCGTTGATTTGGGCGTTGATTTTGTCGGGGGGTTTTCTGCCCTGGTGCAAAAAGGTTTTTCCGGCGGCGACGAACGGCTGATTGCCTCGCTGCCATCGGCGCTTTCCCAAACCGAACGAGTATGCGCATCGGTAAATGTGGCAGCTACCAAAAACGGCATTAACATGGATGCCGTAAAACGCATGGGCGAAATTATCAAACAAATTGCGGCAAAAACTGCTGACAAAGACGGCATTGGCTGCGCAAAGCTGGTGGTGTTTTGCAACGCGCCGGAAGACAATCCCTTTATGGCAGGGGCATTTCACGGCATAGGCGAAGCGGAAAGCTGTCTGAACGTGGGCGTTTCCGGCCCCGGCGTAATAAAAGCCGCGCTGGAAAACCTTCGCGGTGCCAGTTTTGACGAACTTGCCGATGCAATTAAAAAAACGGCTTTCAAAATTACCCGCATGGGCCAGTTGGTGGGAATGGAAGCGGCGCGGCGGCTGGGCGTGCCTTTTGGCATTTTGGATCTTTCTCTTGCGCCAACTCCGGCAGTAGGCGATTCGGTTGCCCGCATCCTTGAAGAAATGGGCATTGAAACCGCCGGAACCCACGGCACAACCGCCGCGCTTGCCATGTTAACTGACATGGTCAAAAAAGGCGGCATCATGGCCTCCACCCACGTTGGCGGTTTTTCCGGCGCCTTTATTCCCGTTTCCGAAGACGAAGGCATGGTTGCCGCAGTAAGAAGCGGTGCGCTCAGCCTGGACAAACTCGAAGCGATGACATCGGTTTGCTCCGTTGGCCTGGACATGATCGCCCTGCCCGGCGATACCAGCGCCGCCACCATCTCCGCCATTATCGCCGACGAAATGGCAATCGGCATGGTAAACAATAAAACCACTGCCGTGCGAGTCATTCCCGTGCCGGGCAAAAAAGCCGGCGACTGGGCGGAATTCGGCGGCCTGCTGGGCGGCGCGCCGGTTATGGCAGTAAACTCCGCACGGAGCGATATGTTTATCAACCGCGGCGGCAGAATCCCCGCGCCGCTCCATTCGTTTAAAAATTAATGTTCCATAGAGGTTTACAATGATTAAGAAATATCTGTTTTATTTAATCCGCTGGCAATTGAGTACGCCAATTTTGGCAATTGTACTAATTTTACTCGCCAATATGCCCACCATCATGGCAACCATCATCGCCAACCTCATCGGCGGCTTAATTTTCTTTTGGGTAGACAGATTTATCTTCCGTTCACTCTCAAAAAACCCGTTATGGGAAATCCGTGACGATGTCGTGTGTTTTAGCTGCGGCAAACACGGCAGAGGCTACCGTATTGCCGAGTGGCTGGGTTACGACCGCAAACAAGACAAAAACCCCCAATTCAGATGCGAACAATGCAAAGACGAAAAAACACAAGAAGTCAAAGAGAAAATTAGATAGAAAAAAATTAATATGAAAATAGACGAAAAAGAAATAATTTTAAAGCCACTGGCCAATGAAGATGTACATATTTTCAGCAAATGGCTGAATAAAGATTATATTTATAAATGGTTTTGTCCAGACGGTGAAGAAGAAAAAGAAGCGTGGTTGAACGAGGTAAAAAATGAAAATGGCAATTATAATCATATGAAGCATTTTATGGTGCATTACAATGATATTACAATTGGTTTTTGTATCTATTTTGATTGCCATTTTGAACAGGAATATTCGCAGGAAATGTATGGTACAATATTTGAAGAAAATTACGCTTTTGAAATTGGCTTTTGTATTGGAGAAGAAAAATATCTAAATAAAGGCATTGGAAAAATTATTGTAAAAAAACTGGAAGAGAAAATAATTGAAATGGGCGGAAAAGTCATACTTGCCGATCCAAGCGAAGAAAATATAGCATCCATTAAAACATTGCTCAGCAACGGATTTGTAAAAAATAAAAATTGCGATTACAGAAAAAAGTTAAAATAATATATTTACCTGTCATCGATAAGAGCAGATCCTTCCTCCAATTTGCTTTCAATAATAAGCCTTTCGCGTTCCAGCTCCACTCTCAATTCTTCTTCCGAGGGAAGATAAAGCATATATTTTGTAGCTAATAAGTTATCTTTATCAGATAGAACAGAGTATTTCGCCATAGCGTCATTTTTTTCGGCACAAAGAATAATGCCCAATGTGGGATTATCTTCGGGTTGCTTAACTTGATCATCAAAGTATCGAACATAAAAATCTATCTGACCAATATCCTGATAGGTTAGTTTATTGGTTTTAAGGTCTATGACCACAAAACATTTTAGCATATAGTTATAAAAAACAAGGTCGATATAATAATGATCACCTCCAATAGTAATTCGTCTTTGTCTGGCGACAAAAGAAAAACCTTTCCCCAGTTCAAGAAGGAAGTCATGCAGCTTGTTTATGAGTGCCTGTTCTATTTCGTTTTCATGATATTTTTTATTTTCTTTTAAGTCCAGAAATTCCAGAATATACGGGTCTTTTAGTATATAATCCGGATCTATTTTTGGCTCTGTTTGATGTATTTCGTTTTTTACGCTTTCTCTGCCTTCTTTCTGAGTGGCAAGCAGGCGTTCATAATAGAAAGAATTTATCTGCCGCTCAAGCTGTCGTGAGCTCCAATTGCTTTCTGCACATTCTTGAAGGTAAAATTCGCGTCTTGGAACATTGTCTATTTTCATTAAAAGACGATAATGTGTCCAGCTCAATTCGAGACGCAGTGCGTCTCGAATTGGGAAAACCTGATAAAATTGCCGCATTTTTCGTAAATTTGTTAATTCAAAACCCTTGCCAAACTCGGCGGATAATTTGCTCGAAATACACTGTAGAAGACCTTTTCCATATTCGGCACGATCGCCCACAGCTTGCTCAATTTGCCGTCCAATATCCCAATAAGCCTCCACCATAGCAAAATTGATGGCTGAGTACACCTTTTTTCGTGCAGTAACAAGGATCGTACGGATATTTTGGTAAACCGTATTCTCTGGGAGATCAGAATTATTTTCCGTATACGCCATAAGTTTGTCCATCCTTAAGAAGTAATTTAGTATATATACTATACAATTGTATAGGCTTTGTCAAGAGGAAAAATAATTCTTATCTTTATTGGGCATGAGCCATAACCTGCCGAAGAATAGAATTAAGCCGGGTTTGGTATCCTTTACCGTCTTGCTTGAGCCATGCCAGTATATCGGCATCGAGTTTACAGGTAACAGAAACCTTTACAGGCTTAAACATTTGACGTTGTTCCCAAGGCTGAAAATTGGAGAAATCGGTTATTTTTGGAATGTCTGAATAATCAATATCTTCATCTTTGCTGACTGGAGGTAATGATTTAAGAGAATGTCTAACTTTGCCCATAATAAAATCTCCTTTCATTTTTATCTGCTTTTCTTGCGGAAATGATATGAATAGTTTCTGCATCCGGCTCTGTGAAACTGACAAACAACAGTCGCTCTAAAGCAATACCGATGGCAATAATGCGATCTTCTTCAGAACTGCTATGTTTGGCATCGAAGTCTTCTTTCCGTCCCATTCTATATTCACACTAGCCTCTATTATAAGTATTGCATAATATGTACATTTTTGTCAATACCAACAATACTTCTCCGAATACTTTTTCTATTTCATCGCCCATTCCGCTTACAAAATTTGATATTGTTGTATAATGCGGTTCGGTTTCTGATGATAAAGCTTTCACT
>Ga0123356_10005536_pt1 | contig 12850 bp, 10 predicted proteins | sample TergutEmb28metaG_2_FD_92546 | JGI IMG/M metagenome (GOLD analysis project Ga0123356, IMG submission 92546) | Embiratermes neotenicus P3 segment gut microbial communities from Petit-Saut dam, French Guiana - Emb289 P3 | ecosystem: Host-associated > Arthropoda: Insects > Digestive system > Gut ... | reverse complement strand
CTGAAAATCCGCAAACCGCCGCTCCAGCTTCGGCAGCTCGTAAAAAATTATTTCGCTCGTGCCGCTAAGGCGTGTCCGCTCTGTCTCCTCTTTTTTTCGGAAAGCGTTTTTTCGTTTACAAACGGGATATTAGACGATGTACCGTTATCAATAGGATTTGCATTTATATCCAAGAATTCCATCAAAATTTGCTTCCGGTATATTGAAATATTAAAGGTTGCAAAAACATAGTTTTTATGGTACTCTACTTACAATATGAATAAATACTTTTTACTGGCAGGAATTGTCATGGCAATTTTTTTTGCAGGGTGCGATGTTAAAGAAAATGGGAATAAAGAGCAGCCGGAGCAACAGTATGACCTTACTACAAAAAAGGGCATAGAGGCGTATGTAAACGATAATTGGCAGGATTATGGGTACAGCGCAAAGCCGGACAAATACATTGCTCTGAGTTTTGACGACGGCCCCTGTGCGCCGTCTGCAAGCGGCGGAACGGCAGCCATGCTTGCAGCGCTCGATGCGGTGAAAGTAAAAGCGACTTTTTTTATGATCGGGAGTAATGTCCGCAGTAACATAGCCGTGGCTCAGGCTGTTTTTGATGCTGGCCATGAATTGGGCAACCATTCCGACGGCTACGATAGCCTTGGTTCAGCCACGGTTAATGCCAGCACAACAAGCCTTAGCGCAGCCTCTGCCGCCATTAAGGAGATTACCGGGGAAGAGCCAGTTTTATTCCGTGCGCCAAATCTGAATCATGGAACCAATCTGGATCAATCATGCGCGAATCTTGGCATGGCTCTTATCAACGGCAGTACGCATAACGATTGGGACGGTACTGGTCATACGCCAACTTCGATTAAAAATAGCGTCCTTTCCAATCCGCAGAATGGCGGCATTATTATTTTGCATGATAACAATACTTCCAAAGGCGATACCATGGCGGCGCTTCCGGACATAGTTGTCGGTCTTAGGGCAAAAGGTTTCTGGATTATGACGGTTAGCCAGCTTGCAATTGTAAAGGGCAAAACCCCGGAAGCCGGTACACGTTACGGTTCGTTTTAGTCTTTATACGCTAAAATTTTAACCCATTACGGATTAACTAGTGTCTGTCTATAATGTGGACACATTATAGACAGACTACCTTAAAAAACTATCTATTCATTATTACCTGCTCGTCACTTTCGGGCATCTGTTCTTCGTCTTCGGCAACCTGCCCTTCGCTTTCCGTTTCCTGTTCACCGCTCAGTATCAAAATGCCGTAGTCGGCGGTGGTCTGGTAGCCCATGTTTGTGTCGCTTACCCAGTTGCGGATGCCAACGCGGCCTCCGTTGGCGGCATCGTTTATCTGAACGTCGAAACCTATGATTTGGCCGGGGGCAGGAGTAATGGAGTAGAGCGGGATTGCCATTTCTACACGGTAACCGCCGGGTATTACCATGGTTCTGGATTTAAAGCGCGAACTGTCGCCGCCGTTGAACGAAGCAAAGTTGCGGAAACTTACGCGGTATTGACCGTCGTCTTGTTCGTAAATAGAAGTTTTGCCGTTGTTCTGATCCACAAAAACTTCGACAGTGTCCTGTTCATGGACAACTCGCGAAGAGTCGTCCAGTACGGGATCTACTACCTCTGTAAGCACATACAGGTAATCCTTATCCCACAGGGCACGGAAGGTGGAGCCGTCTTCTGTAAAGCCCATTGTTTTTACGTTCATTGGGACAGGATCGGCTGCTTCCCATGCCGGATCAAGGCTTCTTGTTGCCCTGCCGGAAAGATCAACTGTGCCGCGTTTGGCATAGGTTACAGGCGGAAGTTTTCGTAAATTAATTGTTCCGTAATTAAGAGATGATGTTTCCTGCGTATTTTCATAATCATTCCAGCTGTGAATTTTATCTTCGCTTTCCAAACGCAGATCGAACCCTGCTTTTGCTTCCAGCTTGCCCTCAAACGGAATAGAGGCAAACAGGGAATAGCCGCTGCCGTCTTTCACCGCATCAGCCTGATTGAACTCAACGGAGAAAGCTTCCTCAGTGCGGGCTTCCAGTTTCTGGTTTTTGGGTTCAATAAAGAAACGCACTTTCCCATTAGCGTCCATCTCATTCTCATTGATGTGAACATAGGTGTAAAGATTTTTTTCGTTCCACATTATCTTGAACCATCCGTACTTGCTGCCTGTGTTATCTGTAATGTCCCGAGGAGACACAGTATTCCAGGCAGGGTCGCTGATTCCTGCAAGTGTTTTTTCCGCGTATGTTGCGTCAATTTTTTTAATCTGTATCGGCATACGGCTTGGGTCTACGATTACCCAGTAAGCCGGTTTTGCCCTTAGGTCTTTGCCAAAGAACAGGGGATAATCTGTTCTGCCGGGAACAGGATGGTTGTTGAGCCATGTGTCAATATCGGAAATTCCCCATACCAGAACCATGTCGAGGTTTCCGGCTTTTGCTTCTTCGCGGAACATGTCAAAAAGGGCGCGGTATTTACTCGCCTGTTCAAGAAGAATCTCGCGGTCGGCTCTTTTCTTCGCTTCGCCGCTGTCGGCATAAATGGAAACATCCATCTCCGTTATCTGCACTTTTACGCCAAGGGATGCAAGCCGCCGTATTGTCTGCCTCATGTCTCCGACTGTGGGCCAGCCCACGCTGATGTGCGCCTGTATGCCGGCAACATGAACAGGAACGCCCTCGTCCAGCAGTGTTTTTATCAGGTTATAAAATGCATCCTGTTTGGCGCTTGCCGCTTCTATGCTGAAATCGTTAAGGCACAGCAAAGCGTCAGGATCTGCTTCGTGCGCCCACCGGAAAGCGTTTGCAATATATTCATGGCTCCCAACGATCTGGTAGAATTTGGAATTGCGCATATCCCCGCCGGAATCCTCCAGAACTTCGTTCACTACATCCCATGTATGAATTTTGCCCTTGTAACGGCCGACAATTTCTTTTATATGTTTTTCCATTCGGGCATAAAGCTGTTCTTTTGTAGCAAGCCCGTTGGGGCCGGAACCCTGGAAGAACCAGCCAGGTATCTGCTGATGCCAAAGAAGCGTGTGCCCGCGGAGCAGTTTATTGTTCTTTTCGGCATATTCCACCAGCGCATCGGCATTAGCCCAAAAGAAACGGCCTTCGGACGGCTGCATAGCGTCGGGTTTCATTTCATTGCCGTAAACCAGAACGTTAAAATGCCGCAGAAGGTCATGATTGATATTATTTGGGTCGAGGTATTTGCGATCTATTGCCGATCCAAAGGGGAATTCCGGGAAAGATTCATGCAATGCCGGAATATCTTTTTCTACATTGGGTATTATATTAGCCATAGGAGGCAGTTGAGTAATCGTTATATCATCAATATAAAAACTAAAAAGATCGCTTGGTTCGGTATTTTCATCGGCCTTGTACTTGCCTTCGAAATACAAATCTACAGACATTTCGTAGCGTGAATGGGGAACAGTATACTCGCCTTCGATGTATGTCCATTCGCCCTTCGGCAGCCTTTCGCCGCTGATATTGGAATAGGTTTCCCCCTGTCCCGGCACATCCTGCTGGATGCTCATTGTTATACTCTGCGCCGGAGCACTGTCGTCGTCGAACATTGCCCATAATGAAATGCGGTAAGTTTGACCAGGCTTCAGGTTTGAAAATGAATAAATAGCGCCTTGCCATGTCTTGGATCTGTTGGAAATAAAGAGAGATTTATCCCCCGAATGGGCTTTGCCGGAAACAACGTTTATGCTTGCGCTGCCCCTGGGCCTCCAGCCTCCTGCATAATTTTCAAAATCTTCGCTGTAGACAACAACTTCTCCGCCGCCTGCGCCTGCAGACGCACAACCGGATACAAGTGTAAATATTCCTGCCGCAATCAAAAGCCAAAAAAACACGCTCTTTATTCTCATAATTACCCCTTAAAAACTAAATATTCAGTAATAATTATGGTATATCATAATTAGTCATATATCAAGCAATACTTTTATTTCATGCCTTATAGGTGAATTTCCTTACTTTATATAAGTACATATTACATATTATCATATAAGAAGTCTTACTTTGTGTAAGAAATCTTATTATGTTGCGGAGGCTTTTTTTATGAAAAAACTAAAGAGAACGATTGGTATTTTAGCGGCGTTTTTTGCTATTTTTACGTTAATTTTTATTGGCTGTAACGAAGCCGGCGAGGATACCGATGATAGCAAAGAGGGAGAAGAGATTAATTGGGGTGTTGACCATTTGTTTGTGCTTGGAAGCAGTGATAATTATCCAGGCGCCGAAGTTGATCTGACAGGAAGAGGTCTATTGAACATTTCCAAATATGCAAGTATTACTGTGGATGCGGTACTGTATACCGATGAAGGCGGCACAACAGAAGCAACAGTGCCGTCAGGAGACAATAATAATCTGGCGCAGTTTAAATTACTTAAAGCTGGTGGTTATGAAGGTGCCTGGAATGATGATGCCAATATTTGCGGTCCAACCAAATACAACATGGCGGTAAATGGAGAAACTAAATGGATTGTTACAGTTGATGCACAAGGAGTTCCAGCAGTATTATTGTTGCAGGCAAATTGGGCGGACTTTGAAGATGGAGTGAGAGTTAAATCCATAAAAGTAAAAAGTATAACCTTTACCCCAAAAACAGGAGATGTGGTTCTGGATGTTGTTTTCCCGGAGAGTGGAACTCAATTCATGGAAGTTTCGGGAAATCAGGTTACCTTTAAGAATGCAATGTACAGTGACTGCGCTGCTCTGTTTGCATTCCCCTCAAGCTGGGGTGCTACAGAAGAGAATTCTTTGGCAGGTAAAACTATTACATTTACCTACAGTATACCAGAGCATGTCTGCGTTCCTGCAAGCGGCGCTCCTTCTGGGGCGGATATTGAGCATCAGATTCACGTTCAGGCGGCTCACAACGATAGCTCAAAGGATAAATATAATGGTAAAGACGGCAATCCGGGTCAGGAGTATATTACTTTGGACGATCCGGCGCATTTTGATGCGGATACCGGATTATGGAGTTTTTCAATTTCTGCCCAAAAGTTGATTAATGCGTCTCAGGCATCAAATAATGCATCAGACGGCAGCCCGTTTGTACTTGATGCGGTGCGCATTGCAAATAACGGCACAAATTGGGATGAAACAGGTGTTGGTATGCATTACAGGTGCAAGTCCTATACGCTTGTTGTTGAATCTGTTACTTGTGAATAATAGGCTGAAATTGTAACTTAAAAAGGCTGTCTGGGGTTTTCCGGGCAGCTTTTTTTATTGATAGCCGCTTAAGAAAGATTTATCGCTTGAAGAATCGTTCAAAGCTGCGATACAATACTGTTATAGACAATGCCCTGAAGGATTTTTTAAGAGGAACAGCTTATGAGAGTAATAAATAATCAGATTCAAATTAAAAACATTATTGCCGCTGTTGCTGCGGCTGTAATTATTTCGCTGCCGGTTTCCTGTTCAAGGACGAAGCCGGAAATTACCTATGGCTTTATACATTTGGTTCAGTATCAGGGGGAACCAAAACCGGAGGAATATTTTTCGTTTTTCATTATTCCGGAAGATGATGATGGTATTGAAAATCTGGATGAATTGTACCTGTTTCACGACCGGGAACAACTTCGCTGGAAACTAAAAAGCGATGAATGGATAAGTTTTACCCAGGATGGAACTACATGGATAGGCTCGCGAAGTATTGCCATTCATGACAATCAAAGCCTTCCGCGAGGCCAATACCGCGCTGTGTTGATAAACAAGGGGGGAGAGAAGGGGGAACGGAATCTTACATTTGACGCTGAGGTTCGTTTTTCTTTTCCGGAACTGGATATGGCGGAAGGCCGGTATGTGATAAATTCCGAATGGCCAAGCAATCGTTTGCTGTGTTACGACAATGCAGGCAATTATGTTACCACAGTTGTCCCGCAGTCGCTAACCGGATCTGTTTCGCAGTTAAACTTTCCTTCCAGCGTCAGAACTGCCGCTCTTTGGGCAGAAGACCCTGCTTATTTTTGCAGCGCTTACACAAATGCGGTTTCTACTCGCTGATGAATAAAAGTTATGTCCTGCGAAAAGGGCATTTTACCGATGCCCAAAAAAAAGCGTACGATACGCTGGCAGAAAAGTATATTATCCCTTTTACGGAACCTTCTAACGGAAACGAGCCGGATAGTTTAAAATTTTTCAGCCTTTTTAACAATACCGCAGGCATCACGGTGGAAATTGGTTTTGGAATGGGGCTTGCGACTGCGGCAATAGCGGAAAAAAATCCCGGCAAAAATTATCTTGGTATAGAAGTCCACCGCCCAGGGGTAGGGCGGCTATTATGGGAAATTGATAAACGCAGCATCAGCAATATAAGAATTATTGAACATGATGCGGTGGAAGTAATGGAAAAAATGATCCCTTCCTGTTCACTGGAAGCAATACATATCTTTTTCCCCGATCCCTGGCCGAAGAAAAAACACCGTAAGCGCCGGCTTATTCAGCGCCCTTTTACTGAAACGCTTGCCCGCAAGCTAAAGGCAGGCGGCTATTTGTACATGGTAACAGATTGGGAAGATTACGCCCTTCATGCGCTGGAGGAATTATCCGCCGCCGCCGGGCTTCGCAATGCTTACGAAGATTTTGCCGCCCCTCAAAGCTGGCGCCCTGAGACAAAATTTGAACAGAAAGGGCTGGCGCAAGAGCATGTGATTAGAGAATTATTTTTTAATAAGATTTGATTTTAAAAATTCTGTTTATAAAATAACAAAAATATGTCAGAATAAAAGCCATGTTACTTACTATCGACATAGGAACATCCAGCTTTAAGTCGGCAATTTGGGATTTAAACGGAAACCGTCTGTCTTTTGCTGCGGTTCCCCTTTCGGCTGGTACGGCAGATAATATCAACGAAACGGACCCCGCGCAATGGCTGCGCGCATTTGAAGCTTGCTGCCAAAAGTTGTTGTTAAACATGCAGGCTGGAAATTTTTCCGCTGTGCAGGCAGTGGTAATTAGCGGGAACGGCCCCACTCTTGTGCCGGTAACAGGGGAACCGCGTTCCGGCATCTGCGGGTTCTCTGTTGCTGCGGAGAACGTGAGGCTTTGGCTGGATCGCAGGGCAGAGAAGTACCATGCGGAAGTTTCCGCGCTTATGGGCGGCTATGTAGATGCGGCTTTTTTTTTGCCGAAAGTTCTTGCAATAAAAAACGAAGAAAAAGAACTTTACCAAAAAACAAAAATTTTTCTCGGCTGCCCTGAATATCTTGCTTATACATTAACAGGAGAAGCCCGCTCTGTTTTTCCTTCCGAAGGTTTTGATCGCTGGTTCTGGAATGACAGTGTCCTGGAAAAACTTAATCTGGATGCGGAAAAGTTTCCGGCTTTTATCCGTCCCGGCGATTGCTTTGGAACGCTTGCCCCTTCTGCTGCAGAATATTTTGGCTTTGCAAAAAATGTGCCGGTTATTTCCGGCGGGCCGGATTTTTTTGCCGCAATTTTAGGCGCGGGGATAACAGAGCCAGGGCAGGTTTGCGACCGCACAGGTTCTTCCGAAGGGATAAATCTCTGCACTTTAAACAGGATTGATTGCGGGCATCTTATGTCGTATGGGCATCCTTTGGGTAATCTTTCAGGCGCTGATAAAGATAAACATTACTGGAATTTGTCGGGAGTTATTCCTGCATCCGGCAAGGCGATAGAATGGTGCCTGAATCTTTTTGAGCTTTCTGGTTTTGAAGATTTTTTTGCCCTTGCGCAGAAAAGCAAAAGCGGTTCTGGAGGGTTGATATTTTTGCCGTACCTTGCAGGAGAACGCTTGCCTTTAAAAGATTCTTTTGCGCAAGGGCAGTGGAGCGGTATAAGCCTTGGGGCAGGGCGGGCTGAGTTTGCCAATTCTGTGCTTGAGGGGATTTGCTTTGCAATACGGAATATAATTAATACGATGGAAGAAGCCGGGGGAAAAAGCCCTTGCGGCGCAAAGGTAAAAGAATTGCGCGTAACTGGCGGCCTTGCCGGAACGGGTTTTCTTAACCAGTTAAAAGCAGATATTACCGGAAAAAAAGTACTGTCGCCTGTCCATAAAGAAGCGGAACTTCTTGGCCTTGCAATAATTGGCGCCTGTTCATTGGGCATCTATTCATCCAGGATAGAAGCTGCGTCTTCTCTGGCTCGTATTGGAGAAACATATAAGCCGGATTTGGAAAAGACGGCTTTTTATAACGAAATGTTCGATGCGTTTAGAAGATGCTAAGAACCTGCCGGGTTAAGCATCCTGATTTTGCTTTATTACAAATGACAAAATTTTCGCTGTTGCTTCCCAGCACCAGGGAGGGATAAAATCTCCAGGATTAACGCTTGTGTCCAGCAAAGCGGCAAGGGGTGCATCCTCAACAATTGTTATTCCAGCCTGCTGCGCAATTGCGATTATTTTTTCTGCATCCCGCCCGCTGCCGGATGCAAGCAATAAAGGGGCGGGGTCTCCATGCGTGTATCCAATGGCGGATGCAAGTTTCTTTTTTTTCATTTTACGCTTCTTCATTTATGGAATAAAAATCGTCTGCGCCGGATGAGTCCGTTAAAATGGATTCATTTGAGTTTTTAATTTTGATTCGTTCTGGGGGAATATCAAAAAAAACTGACATTTCGTGAGTTAAAGATGAAATTTCTTTAGCCGTGTATTCAGGTTTAAGATAAACAGAAAGATGGGATACTTTGTGTCTAGGGGCTACACTGTGTCCGTCATCCAAAACAAAAAGCCAGCGGCGGTCTTTGTCTTTGCTGCCGGTTTCGGCAATATCCAAAGCCATGTTAATTACGCGGTTCTCTGCTTCCAGCAGTATCCGCAGTGAAATTTTAAATTCTCTGCCATGATCGCAAAAACTGAACGGCAGCACAATCCAGCGTTGCCCGTTTTTGCATGGCAGCCTGTTCATTATTGCAAGCAATGGGTCTTTTTTCCCGGTTTCCATTGCCAATTCTTTTATGCCGGAAGCGGAAATATGCCCGGTTTTAGACAGGCTTTTCTCTTTTTCATTTTGGCCTTTTTGATGTTTCCTGTGCTGGTTCTCTGCATCGCGTTGTTTTTCAAATTCAGGATCGATTGTCTGGGTGTAAGCCTCCAAAGCTTTGGGTTGAAGTTCCGCTCCTTTGGCTTCGGCGGCAGCGGCGGCAAGAGAAAGCGCTTCACGGCTTGATGCGCTGTTTGCCGCCGCTTGTTTTAAAACAGGCGCGCTTTCTTCCGCAGGGGTTAATGTTTTGGATTGCTGTTCAGCCGCAGCATTGATAAAAACATTCCGGCGGATTTCCGCCATCGATTCTGGTTTTATTGGCAAAGAAAAAAAACGGGCAAATGATAAAATGGAAGCGGAAAGCTTGTCCGCCGGCAGCCCTGCAGCGGCTGAAAAAGCGGGAAAAGAAAAAGCCCGGGACTGTGTTTGCGCCTGTAACGGCGAAGCTGTTTTGCCCGTTCCCGGTAAAGCTGCTGTTATAAGATGCGTGTTTTTTTCAGGCGGAGTTTGTGCCGCTTTTTTCGCCGCATTCTGCGCCGCATTTTGCGCAAGCTGCTCTGGAGCATTTCTGTTTGAAAAATTGTGAATGTTCACAGGTATTAATATATAAAAAATATACTGCCTTGACAATCTTTCTGCATTTTCTTACCCTAAAGATAATTATGAAAAGATTATTTATTAAAGTTATTGGAAAACCAACCTGGGCAAAAGGTTTGCAGTTCCCAGGCAAGCCCCTTGTTCTCCTTCTTTGCATATTTATTGTTTTTGGTTGTGAAAAAAAATCTATAGCACAGCAAGCAGAAAAAAAAATGTCTATTCTTGTTTTTATTACGGGAGTAACAGCGGGAAGCCCAACTTATGAATTGCTTGCTGATGGAGCAATGGAATTTACCGTTGAGAATAAAAATGCGGTAAATGTAAAAATATACGAAGCCGGATTTAATCAGGCGGAATGGGAGCAGCAGTTGAGCGACATGGTATCCGGCGGGGATTATGACATTGTGCTTGGTTCCAACCCATCCCTGCCTGAGCTTTGCGCAAATGTTGCAAAAAAATTTCCAAAGCAGAAATTTATCATTACAGACGCTTATTACGGGGGAAATCCGCAGATAAAAACATATCTTTATAATCAGTATGAACAGTCGCTGTATCTTGGGTATCTTGCAGGGTTGGTAACAACAAGTACAATGCCAAAAGCCAACAGGCAAAAAAGAATTGGATTTATTGCCGCCCAGGAATACCCGCTTTTGACAAAACAAATGATCCCTGGTTTTCTGGTAGGCGCAAGGCTTGCGGATCCTGCAATAGAACTGGATCGCCGTATAATAGGTTCATGGTCGGATGCAAACAAGGCTTCAGACCTTGCTTCTGCCATGATCGATTCAGGAGTAGATGTTTTTGCTTCGATTGCAGGAGGCGCTGCTATGGGAATGTATAAAACCTTAAGAGATCGCGGCGCTTATGCAGTATGTTACAATACAAATGAATACAAACAGGCGCCTGGGCTGATTGTTGGCTGCGGCATTATGGAGCAAAAAAAACTTGCCATGGAAATTCTTGACGATGCGCTGGCAGGTAAAATTCAGTACGGGGTACCCGAAACAATCGGATACAAAGAAGGCTATCTTGGTTTTATTTCGGATGATCCGCTGTATGCAGAAACGCTTCCTGCCGGTATTCGTGAAAAATTCGAAGCGTTTTTAAACGATCTTGGCGCGGGCAGGATAAATTATGAGATTCCGTCATTATAAAATATGGTAGAACTGCGCAATATTAATAAAACTTATCCGGGAAGAAATAAAAAAGCAAATAACAATATAAGCCTGGATTTGAAGCGGGGGGAGATCCTCTGCATAGCGGGCGAAAATGGCGCAGGTAAAACAACACTAATGAAGATACTGTGCGGTCTTGAAGATCCCGATTCGGGAGAGATATTTTTAAACGGAAAAAAGGTAATAATTGATTCTCCGCTTGCGGCAAAAAAACTTGGTATTGGCATGGTGCATCAGCATTTTATGCTTTTCCCTGAATACACTGCGGCGGAAAATATTGTAATGGGAGATGAACCTCGTAAATGGGGATTGTTTTTTGACGCAAAAAAAACAATGAGCGCTGCCGCAAAAGTTGTTAACGAAAATAAATTCCATCTGGATTTAAGCTGCAAAGTAAAGAACTTAAGCATGGGGGAAATGCAGCAGATAACAATATGCCGCTGCCTGTACCGCAATGCGCAAATAATCGTGCTGGACGAGCCGACTTCTGTGCTTACGGAAAAAGAAACAGAATCGTTATTTGAAACGCTGAAAAACCTTGCAGCTAACGGGAAATCAATTATATTGATTACGCATAAAATGAATGAAATAAGGCAAATATGCGGGCGTGTTGCAGTACTGCGCAGCGGAGAATTGGCAGGTATCCGTACTGCGCAAGAAATTGCAGGTTTGCCGGCAGAAGGCAATATGTACAATCTGTCAGGAAGCGGGGATGGGCTTGTACGGGAATTGCGGGCTTCCGGTCCGCTTGACAGCCCTGCATCTTTCCGGGACAATCCGCAGGCTAAGGATAGGGAGCCTGTTATTATATTTGACAATATTACCGTATTAAAGAAAGGGCAGAACCGGCCATTGCTGGACAGCGTTTCTTTTAAGTTGTATCCAGGAGAGATTCTTGGATTTTGCGGATTTGGAGGCAATGGGGCTGGTACGCTGGAATCTGTTTTGGCAGGTTTTATTAAACCTTCATCGGGGAAAATTTTGCACAAGGGCAATGACATAACAGGTTTTAATACACAAAGGCTGCGAAAATCAGGGCTTTCCTATGTTCCGGCGGACAGACTGAATACAGGAAGCGCTATTGATGCAACAATAGAAGAAAACATGATAATAAATAAAAGGCATGGATCGTTAAGAGACAGTAGGTTTACCGGTAAATTTACCAGGGCTCTTGTTGAAAATTATAAAATAGAAGGAGTTAATTTTAAGGCAAAAGCTTCTACTCTTTCCGGCGGCAATTTGCAAAAATTGATTCTTGCAAGGGAAATAGAAAATCTTGCGGATTATATTGTCTTTTCGGAACCGTCATGGGGTCTTGATGCTGCATCAAGCAGTTTTATCATGCAAAAAATAAAAAAAATACGGGATATGGGGGCAGCAGTTGTATTAATTTCAACTAACATAGATGAAATATTTTCTTTGGCGGATCGGGTAGTTGTAATGTTTAAGGGAAAAACAGCGGGCTTCTTTTGCAATACAGGAGAAAATTCCGTAAAAGAAAAAATTACTGCCTGTATGCAGGGTTTTTAACCATGAAAGAAATAATCAAAAATTACGGGGCTAAGGATATACTGGCAGGATTTTCGCGGATTATTTCTTTTTCCGGCGGCTTGTTTTTGATACCGGCCATATCCATTATTGTATTGGCTGTTCTTGGATTTATACTTACGGATGATCCTGTAAATACTTTATATTTTTTATTTATCGGGCCTTTCAGAAATGTTTATAATTTTGGTAATCTTATAAATGCAGCAGTCCCTCTTATTTTTGGAGCATTGGGTGTAACAATTGCAATGAAAACAGGAAACCTTAACCTTGGCGGGGAAGGGCAGGTTTATGTTGGGGCATTTGCCTCGGTTGTTGCCGCGCTGTCATTTCCGGGCATGGGGGCAATTGGCGTATTATTGGCTGTAACAGCAGGCATTATTTCCGCAGGAGCGATGGCGGCATTTTGCGGTTTTTGCAAGGCGAAATGGAATGTTAACGAACTTATCACTACTTTTCTGCTTTCCAGCGCGGCAATACCTGTCGTAAACTTTTTTGTTACAGGCCCTTTTCTTGATCCTGCAACTTCGCTGCAATCTACAAAGAAAATTGCTCCTTCCAT
>Ga0123356_10005535_pt1 | contig 12850 bp, 14 predicted proteins | sample TergutEmb28metaG_2_FD_92546 | JGI IMG/M metagenome (GOLD analysis project Ga0123356, IMG submission 92546) | Embiratermes neotenicus P3 segment gut microbial communities from Petit-Saut dam, French Guiana - Emb289 P3 | ecosystem: Host-associated > Arthropoda: Insects > Digestive system > Gut ... | reverse complement strand
GTTGCCCATTGTTATGCTTCCTTCTTTGGGCTTGGTTTGCTTGCACTTTAGTCTATCGTTTTTAGAGTTTGTCGGAAAAATTAATTCAGCAACATTTTAACGCAAACTGCCGAATGTAAGTATAGAAATTATCTTATGCGCGTCGTATGTGTTTAGCCTGCACTGGGATTTATGGACAATGGTGCGATAATGTTGCGGGGTGTTTACGTTTTCCATAGCACCTAAACACATACTGCGCGTCTGCAAGTCGGGAAAAGGTTGAGCTTTTGGAAATGGATAAAGCAGGTATAGCTGTTGCAGAATACTGGACACATCTGCCTCCAAAAGTCGAATTTGAAACAAAAATCAAAACAATTCTAATAGAAGCCAAGGAACGTCTGGAACGTCGAAGAGCATTTCCACAAAAAGAAACACCAAAGCAACTGGAATATTTCTACGAATCAAAAGATGATAACACAGAAGGCCAATAAACATAACGTGATACTTAAAGAACGGGTAACAGTATCGCGCTGGACATGCACTCTACCCAAATATCAAGCCAAGGTTATCCAACGCACCATGATAGCCTCAAAACAGCGGACACCCTATTGAAGACGAAATTCAAGTTCAGGAAAAACGTGAAAACTGGCGCAACAGCAAAAACAGTACTTGCTAATGAGCTTTCTAGAAGGAACAGCACTAAAACTTAAAAGAAGAGAAAAATGGAGAATTAGCGAAGAGGAGCGAATGTATGGCGATATCGCCATGAGCGGTGAGGTTCGAATCCCACATTCTCTGCAATTACCGGGGAGTTTGTTCACATTCCCTGCATATGTGGCGTTGTTTTTCTCGGTGTATGCCGTTTTTTACTACTTGTTTAGATAAACACTTCCTGTACGTTACCCCGTGGGCTTTTTACTATCAAATTATTACCCTTCGCTATCGCTCTATCGGTGAACCTATTTTCGGCGATTAATTCTAAATCTAAACATATCCAAGGCGATTTTTTTGCTATCGCGAGCGGGATTAACTTTGGAGCCGCCTTTGTTTTTTTCCCGCCAGGTTACCGCAACTTCAGTTACAGGGTAGCCTAGTCGTTTGCAACAGACTATGAGTTCGGTGTCAAAAAAGTAGTCATCAGAGCGAGACCAATTTAGCACAGACATTGCGGTATTTCGGCTCATGATTTTAAATCCACACTGATGATCATGGATGCCATCAAAGAAGAGCAATCGCACAAAAATGTTGTAGGTTAAACTTAGCAATGTTCGTGTGGATTGTCTTTGTACGGTTGAACCTTTTATGTGTCTTGATCCAATCACCATACCACCTTTTAATTTGACTACATCGTAGAGTTTGGGCAGACATGCTAGATCTGTAGCTAAATCAACATCCATAAACGCAATGTATTTGCCCTTAGCGGCGTTGACCGCGTTTTTGATGGCCTTGCCCTTGCCTAGCCGTAGTGGTGAATGCAACAAAATCAAATTGGGATTTGATTGCGCTAGCTCTGCGACGATTTTGTCTGTGCCGTCGGTACTGCCATCTTCAGAGACAATTATCTCATAGGAGGTGCAAAACTGTCTGATTGAGGCCTCCACGGTATGTATGCAACGTTTAATTTGCACAGCTTCATTGTAGGCGGGTAATAGTATGGAGAATTCTCTTTGTGGTGGCTGGTTTTCCAAGCGTTTTCTCCTGTTGTTTAGGGAACAATGCGCCTTTAAGATAAATCATTTGCGCATTTTCTCCAAATTGCGACGGCTGGGTCCTTGGGTAGTGTTACTAAATGATTTTTATGCTTTATATGTTGGTTGCTTGTTTGGATAAATGGTATAATTTCACTCATCATGAAAATCATCGGGAACTATGTTTGTAGAATCAAACTCTTCAGCACTAAGGATCAGTTTAAAAATAACTATACTAATTAAGGGTGAGTTGCCATAATGTTTTCGCTGAGAAAAATCGCAGTGGAAAACCACGAAAAACCCCATCAAACAAATGTTACCCGGCTAAATGAGCGCCAGAAACGACTATACTTGCCCGCAAAGCCACAGACTACGAACAAGGCGACATCAGCCTATGAGCCGCATCTCAGACCTGCCCCGAACCACCCTAACCAAAGCCATAACCGAACACAAAACCAACCCCCAACAACAAACCCACATCCGAAAAGCAGGAACCGGACGCAAAAAACTAGAAACCCACCACCCAAGCATCGAAAACCAAATCCGCCAAATAATCGAGGGCAAAACATATGGCGACTCACACGAAAAATCTTCTACACCACAGAGCGCCTAAGAAAAATACAAAAAGAATTCCAAACCAAAAACAACATCACAATGGGTCATGTCACCGTGGGAAAAATCCTTACCACCAGGGGGTATGGCTAACAACAAAACCAAAAAATGCTCCAAATAGGCCTCAGTCATCCTGATCGTAATGCACAGTTCGAACACATAAACCAAACTGCTCACAAATACATAGAAGCCAACAACCCGTTATCTTGGGGAGTGCCCGAAAATAAATTTTACATTTGTGGGTAATCGTGATAAGTAGTGCATGTGTAACGATCATCTAAACTTTTATCGATAGTTTCTGTCTGCAAAGTTTATTCTAAAGCAACCCCTTAGTTGATACTCAGAAAGAGAACTTATTGGGAACTTTAAAAACAATGGCGCCAAGTACCGTTTCTGGGGCCAACTGTGTAAGGTTCTAGATCATGACTTTCTCTAGAGGAGTTGGGTAAAATTGCGCCTTATGGGGTTTATAATCTTAATGATGATGTGGGGTTGGGTCATGATGTCTCAGAGTTTGCGGTTGAGAGTATTGCTCGTTGGTGGGGGGTTGTGGGTAAGCATACGTTTCTTGATGTTCTGTTCACGCATTCATAAATTACACGCCATATTTAAACCATGAAAATTATTTAATAACAATACCTTAGCAGAGAAACTCTAAACTGCTTTTTTCTCTACTACAGAGCGGCAATTTGTTTAATCTAAACATGTGTAAACTTTAAATGTCCTAAACGACTACTGCTATAATAATTCGGCTTGGAAACATCTGCATGTCGTTAATCGCTGATATTTCAAATCCGTACTGGGGGGCGTTTGCAACCGGCTTATTCTATAGCTTAGCTGCTTGTACGGTTTCTTGCCTGCCGGTTGTGGCGGGCTATATTGCAGGTGTTGGTTCAGGTTTTAAGGGCAGTGTCAAGATAACCTTGTTTTTCAATTCAGGGCGCTTACTTGCCTACTCCCTAATTGGAATCATCGCGGGATTATTTAGTGGTCTTTTACACTTCTTTGTTTCTGATATGGCTCTTTCCCCTTTCCAAATGTATTCCTCGCTTGTCTTTGGGGTAGTCACCATAATTATTGGTGTGTTGGTGTTGCTTCAAGCGCGTAAACCTTCTTGTGGATGTAGCGGCCAAACTAAAAATCTAGCTGATACTGAAAGGAGGGGTCGATTTGGAGTGAATTTTGGCGCTTTCTCGCTGGGTTTAACCCGGGGTCTAATTCTCTGTCCCGCGCTTGTATTGTTGCTGTTTCCCGTCATACCCTTTACCTCTCCTGTTCAAAGCGTTGGTATAGCATTTTTCTTTGGACTAGGAACCATGGTTTCGCCGCTTCTACTCATAGCCGGCGTTACGGGATGGCTACTAAGCAAAGCGCCACTGTTTCAAAAATGGACCTCACTTGCTGGAGGCATTATCCTAATCACACTGGGTATATTTTCAATATTTAACTCAATCATAACCTAACATCATCATAATTGAAGGAACCAATATGGCCGGTGAACTGATCGGAAATATCCTAATCCTTATCGTGTTAGCGGGGCTTGGAGCCGCTGGAGTGCTCGCAGTTATTATCTGGAAAAAAAACCGTGTTGCACGCGTGACCTTTTTGAGATTTGTTATTCAAGCCGTTGGGTTAGCCGCGCTGTTCTTTTTGTTTTCCCTCAAACCTGCCATACCGCTTCTCTATATACTCATCGCCTGGTTTGCTACAACACTTTTTTTGGGCCGATTCTTCTGCGGCTGGATCTGTCCGTTTGCGCTTCTTATGGATATAGAAAGCGTGATACGCAAAGCCCTAAAAATTCGCCATCGTCTTCTGCCTGAAAAACTCAACCTCGTCCTCCACAAAGGTCGCTACCTGATTTTGTTGGTGTTTCTGCTCCTACCCATAGCATTGTGGCTACTAAATCCCCCGCCCAACACCGCCTCTGCAGTAATGATGGCACAGTTACTAGCCGGACCTTTTCGCCCCTACAGCATAATTATTGGGCCCCTCATCCCATTTATTGTGCCCTGGACCGGTCAGCTGATCTTAGGCGACATCAACCTTAGCTACCCCTATGTAGGCGATATCGTAACATTTATCGAAGCCACCCCGGGCCAAATCTTTGCGGTTGTGTTTGTGGCGCTTACCTTGATTGGTGCATTTTTTATTCGACGCGTTTGGTGCCGCTTCTGCCCCGCAGGCGCATCTATAGCGGCCATCAACAAGTTTAAGGCATTTAAGGGGGTGCCGCTACTCTACATAGAGAAAGACGAGGAGAAATGCACTAAATGCGGCGTATGTAAACGAGTCTGCCCCGCACAAGTCAACGAAGTCTATGAACAAAAGGGCGGAAAAATCGGCACATCTCAATGTATGCTCTGCGCAAGATGTGTCGAGATGTGTCCCTACCAAGACGCTCTTAAAATAGAGATAGCTAAAAAGCCGATATTTAAGTCAAGAAATTGGCTTGAGCCATCAGTAGAGAGTGAGGAGAAGAAAAATTGAATAAACCTGAAACCATTGAACGAAGATATCTGCCTGATATTTCAAAAAAAGAAATGGCCGAATTAAAAAATACCCTAAAAGTCGCTTCACAAAAAATAACTGCAGACAATATCGAGCGTATGAAAAAAGCTGACCCTCATCGACCTGAGGCTATGAAATACTTTGACGATATCGCCGACCTCTTTGGACGCCGACAACAGGAAATTCAAGCCGAAAAAGAACGCGGCAAAAAAGTCATAGGCTATATGTGCCTCTTTGCACCCACAGAATTAATCACCGCCGCTTCTGCTATTCCGGTGCGAGTCAACTCAGGCTGGTATGATAGCTCAAAGATAGGGGATCGCGTGGTTCCGGTGGAGGTTTGTCCGGTTATCCGCTCAACCATTGGCGCTAAAATGATTGAACTCTCGCCTTTTCTTGAACAAAGTGATGCCCTGATCAGTGTTTTAACCTGTGATGGTATGACAAAGCTCGGGGAGATTTTAAGTGACCAAAAAACCATTTGGGGTATGAATATTCCCCGCATCAAAGATTCTACTCAGAGTTTACGATTTTGGAATGATGAAATTAAACACATGAAAACTCAAATTGAGTCCCTAACGGGTAATAAGATAACCCGCAAATCTCTAAAAGAAGCCATCACCCAAAGCCATCGCGCAACCAAGGTTTTTCGTCGGCTTCAAGAACTTCGCAAAGCAAACCCTGTTATTATGGGTCGCGATGCAATGCTTGTTAATCAAACCTATACTTGGGATGATCAAAAACGTTGGACTGAGAAAGCCGAGTTGCTCTGTGATGAGCTTGAGAAGCGTGCGCAACAAAAAGACTGGGTTTGCAATCCCGATACACCTCGAGTTATGCTCACCGGTACTCCAATGTTTTGGCCTGATAATTGGAAGGTACCCTCCCTTGTTGAGGAAGGTAATCCGGGGGGTGTTATTGTTGCCGATGAGTTATGCAGCGGGGAACGCATCCTAAACGATCCTGTGGGGGTGGATGAGTGGTCGATGGATGATATGCTAAATGCTATAGGTGAGCGCTACCTTATGGCCTCAACTTGTCCTTGTTTTACCAGCAAAGACGGTAATGAAGACCGCATTAATTGGTTGCTAAATAAGGTCAAGGAATGGAATGTGCAAGGCGTTGTTTATTATGTAATTCGCGGTTGTATGCTTTATGCAATGGAGTATAGTCGAGTTAAAAAAGCCCTAGATAAACTCAACGTACCCGTATATTATCTGGACACTGAATATACGCGCGAAGATGTTGGGCAACTAAAAACACGTATTGAAGCCTTCATGGAGTTGTTAAATGCACGTGTGGATTTTTGAGGTGAGTATATGATAACTGTTGGCATAGATCTTGGAACACAACGAGTAAAAGTAGTCGTCTTAAAAGACGGCGCCATCGCCGGCCGCGGACAGCTATTTGCAGGATTTGACCCCACAGGAGCTGCCAAGCAAGCAATCAACGACGCCCTAAACACTGCAGGTTTAACCCTAACCGATGTTAACCACTTCACCGCCACCGGGTCAGCCATGGCCATAGCTCCTCACGCAAACAGCACCATAAGCATGATGGGCGCAGACGCAAAAGCAGGCGTATTTCTCATCCCCCAAGCTCGCACAATCATAGATGTTGGCGCAGAAGAAGCCCGAGCCATCAAATGTGACGACCGCGGTTTAATGCTAGAATTTGTTGTCAACGAACGATGCGCCGCCGGTGCAGGAGCATTTATCGAAGCCATGGCCCGAGCCTTAGAGGTTAAACTCGAAGATATGGGCCCCCTTGCACTCAAAGCCGAACGAGCAAGCCCCATAAACGCCTCCTGTGTTATATTTGGCGAATCCGATGTGGTCTCTCTTATCCACCGCCAAGAATCCAAACCCGAAATCGCCCGAGCCGTCTTTGATGCCATGGCCGATCGCATCTCCTCTATGGTACACCGCTTAGGCATAAACCCTGAGGTCGTTCTAATAGGCGGCGTCGCCAAAGACCCCGGATTTGTCGCCTCTCTTAACCGTAAACTAGATCTAACTGTTAAAATCCCCGAATACCCCGACTATGCAGGTGCACTGGGCGCCGCATTAATTGCTGCAACGCGCGCTAAGGGGGCATCTAAATGAGCACCACTAAAGAAGAATTTTGGCGCTGGCACGAATACCACCGCATAATGCCCAACATCAAACCCACAAACAAAGACCTCATCACCGCAGGTGTTGATGTGGGATCAGTGGGCTCTAAAGCTGCTGTGATGGTTAACGGGCAAGCCTACAGCTGGGGCATCACCCGAACCGGCAGCAACAGTCCTGAGAGCGCTAAAAAAGCCCTAAATTTTGCCCTAAAAGACACCGGTATAGAACCAACGGATCTTAAATACATCGTGGGCACTGGTTATGGTCGAGTTAACGTTCCAATGGCAAACAAAGCCATTACTGAGATCGCTTGTCATGCTAAAGGCGCCAACTATATCTGGGGGCCCAGCGTCCGAACAGTGCTAGACGTCGGTGGACAAGACATCAAAGCCATAAAAATCGATGCAACCGGTCGAGTTGTTAGCTTCCTTATGAACGACAAATGCGCTGCCGGCACAGGTAGAGGTATGGAGGTCTTTGCAGATCTACTCCAGATTCCCATCGAAGAAATCGGTGCTATGTCTCTTAAAGTCGAAAAAGAACCCGAACCTGTAAGTTGCACATGCGTGGCATTTGCAAAAACCGAAGCTATCGGATTATTACGCAAAGGCTGGTCCAAGGAAAAAGTTTTAGCCGCCTACACACGAGCAATGGCTGTGCGCATGGCTAATCTTATAAACCGCGTTGGTCTAGAACCCGAGTTAGTCGTCACAGGGGGGCAGTCTAAAAATAGGGGGATTGTGAGTCGTATCGAGACCATATTGGATGTTAAATGTCTGCCAACACCAAACTGGCGTGAAGGCGGTCTAGATCCCATGGCGGCAGGTGCATTTGGTGCTGCTCTTCTTGCCAAAGCGCTCTATGAGAAAGAACAAAAAACATAGGTGAACAACATCATCACATACTATGGTTACTGTGACGCTTCAGGCGAATACTATATCGTAGTGGACTCAGACAAATGCACCGGATGTGGTAACTGCACCAAAAAATGCCCCCAAAACGCTCTTGAGCTGGTGAGCGAATTTATAGATTTAGAAGACAAAACCATAACAACAATCAAAGAGCCCCACCGCAAAAAAATACAGTATACCTGCACCACCTGCAAACCTGAGACCAACCAAACCCCCTGTATCACAGCATGTAACACAAACGCCATTTGGTGCGTCTGGAAAACCCCCAATAATCAAGGAGAATAATATGCAATACAAAGGTGTACTTATCGCAGTAAGCGATATTGAATGCTCAAAAAACTTTTACACAACTGTCTTGGGTTTAAATATCGAATCTGATATTGGCGTCAATGTCACTCTCTCAGACGGCGTTTTTCTACAAACGATTGAAACATGGCGCAATTTCACAGGCAAAGATCAAACAACATTCTACAACAATGTTGTGGAGCTATATTTTGAAACAGACAATTTTGATGAATTTATAGAAAAATTACCCAACGTAAAATTAGTTCACTCACCCTTAGAACACAGCTGGGGACAAAGAGCGATACGTTTCTATGACCCTGACGGACACATTATCGAAGTTGGCGAAAACATGCAGATAGTCATTCAACGCTTTCTAAACAGCGGCATGACAATTACCCAAACCGCTAAACGAATGGACGTCCCAGAAGAATACATAACAAAAAATCTTCCAACAAGCCCTAAACAAACAATACAACTACAAAAAATGATCGATGATCTAATGGCCGAACAAGAAAAAATCACCCAACAACTCACAGACTTAAAAACCCAAGGCAAAGAAAAAACCGCCCGATTCAAACAATTGTTCACAAAAAAACTATCCAACATGACAATACTTAATATGCTCCAAAACTATGGCCTAATCTAACAAAAAGGTACAGCCTCTAAACTACCTCCCAACATTTCCCCTCACAACATCAAAATCTATACCCTCAACATCAACCATCTTTTGCTAATCTGCTAATCGCCATGGACGGTGGTTGATGTCTGGGGTATAAATGTGGTTGTTGTTTGCTCTTTGTGTTGTGGTTTTGTGTTCTTTATGTTTGTTTATCAATTTGGCTAAAATAGTGTTTGGTTGTTTGTCGGTTTTTGGTGATGTTGTGGGTGGTTTGGGCCAAATTTTAAGTACTTATCAATTCATAAGTAGTGTTGGTTGAAGACGAGATTCCATGAACTGCAAAGGTGACTTGCAATGCATTTGCTCCTGTGGTGGTTATAACCATCTTGGCTGTGTCGTTGTTGCTGTTTGGGAGGGGAAGGGCTGAGTTGCAACCCGTAGAAGCAGAATCAGCGACGCCTAAGGCTAAACCCCGCAAACTCACCGGGTGTCCTGTTGTTAAATATGAACTCGCAGAAGGCAAAATTAGTTTCTTTAATAAGGTGGGTTTGTTTAGGAAACGTTGGGTTTTAATCAAAGAGTTCCCCGTTTATGAGCTAACAGGGGTTGAAAACCTCGGTAACTGGTTAAGTTTGAGTTGGAACAACGAGGTTTATGAGTTTATTTTTAAGTGTAACGGTGAGTCGTTTGATAATTTAGTTCAGCAGATTGCTGAGTTACAAGAGGTGCATCAGAGAAATCTGCAGAAAGCTCAGCAGATCGCACTGTGTAGGGGTGAGTTGATAGCTGCTCTAAATGCTTCTTTGCCCATAGTGGATTGTTCGTTTGATATTTTGATGGGGTTGCATGAGAAACGGGTGAATTGGGTGCAGATGGAGAATTATCTGCAGACTCTTGGCGGTTTTAATTTTAAACCCGAGTTGTTGGTGCCGCTGGATTTGGATTTTTCTAAAATTGCAGTTGCCATCCAAAATCAAACTACCAAAGAAACCGCTCAAGAGGCCTTTGATATCCTTAGGGCTATCTATGCTTACTTTAGTGGGTTTGAGTTAGAGGCTTTGGCTGATGGTGTTCTAAACTTTGGGTATGTTAGGGTTGTTGTTTTGGCGTATTTTATGTTAAATGATCTTTGGTTTGCTAAAGTCATTGGTGAGGTCGATATGGAAATCGAGTTTAATGCCTTTAGAGTGCAGCTTGCGGATTTGGCGGCACAAACAAACTTTGGTGCAGATGCAGAAGGTTTTGTCTCTACTATAGTTGAGGCTGATGTTTTTGGGTCGGGTATTTGGGATACGCGGTTGTTGTTTAGAGAGGGTCTCAAGCAACTCTGAGGGCGGTGGTTGGTGTTGTTTGTTGTTTGGTGTGGTTGGTCTTGTTGTATGCTCACAAGATTTATGGGTGTTTTAAACAATCTTAAATCTTGTTGGTGGTGGAGTGGTTGATTGATGGTGCGGGTAAGTCAACCGTAGGGTGACTTTTTCCGTTTTTGAAGCCTCTCATATCTTCTTGAACTCGGATAGTTGCTAATTCACACATCGGCCAGCCCAAACTCCACTAACAGTAACAAACAAATTTCTTCAGCGTTTAATGTGGTATTGCTCAAGAGTATCTTTGGCTTTTTCTCTACGTTCTCTGTGACATTCAAGGAAGTGGTTGAGTTTTTCCAAGATGTCTTTTTTACATTCTCCACACAACATCTCTCCGTTGCGGCATCTGTGTTCTCTCTCTGAGAGTTCTTTGTTGTCTGTTTCAAAGAGGTAGAAGTAGTATTGAAATATGCTGCAAATGCTGGGATCTGCGCCGTCTTTGCGTTGCTCTGCGGCTGTGCCCTTGCCGCCTGTGAATGCATTCCAAATTTTCTTCTTAACAACCTCGGGTGGATCGGTGGTAAATATGCTGGTTTCTGGCATTGAAGCACTCATTTTTCCACCTGCGCCAAGTCCGGGGAGAAATCGGCAATGAATCTGTGCTGGTTTGTAGTAGCCTAGTTTCTGTGCGACATCGCGGGTTACTCTCCAGTAGGGGTCTTGATCGATGGCGGCGGGGATTAATGCGGGGACGTTTTCGCCGGTGAGTTTTTTGTGTATAAAGCAGGGTGCGGCTTGGATGGCTGGCCAGTATACCCAGCCTATGTTGGTGCTGTCTTGAAAACCAAAGCTGCTGCGTGCTGTGCTGTAGGTGATGCGTTTAGCAACTTCAAGAGTTATATCGTAGAATAAATCAATGTCTTTTGTGTCATATATTATAAATGTGTCCTCTGGTTTAAATCCTAATGCGATGAGGTCTAGAGCGTTTTCATAGCTCCATTTTTGTGTTTCCTTTAGGTTTCTATCATCGCCCACAAGGTATTTCTCATCATCGGTGATTTGGAAGTAGAGGCGGGTTTTGAATTTCTGCTGAATGTGGTGAGTAAAAATCCATGGCACCAAATGTCCAATGTGAACCGGTCCGCTTGGGCCTCTGCCGGTGTAGAGTACAAATTTGGTGCCTCTCTCGTGGAGGTCAAGAACGGTGTCAAGATCGCGGTGGCTGAAGAAGATTTTGCGTTCAAGTTGGAGGTGGAGTTTGTCGGTGTGTGTTTCTATTTTGTTTAAAAGTTGGGGTGTGAGGGGTTGGGTGCCAAATTCTTTGATGAGGCGTTCATAGTCAATTTTGCCTTTGACTTCCCAGGGGGTGACGATCATTTCATTGTTGTTTTCTTCAACAGCCATGGCGTTTCACTGTCTTTATGCAAACGGTGTTATTGTCATATATGCTTTTTCGGCGGTGGGGTTAATTGAGATTTAAAACCTCAACTCCGCAAAATAGGGGATATATTTTTTTACTATCGCTGATCTCAGACGTTTTTCACGCCTATAAAGCCATTTAGAACTCGAAAAAAACACAAGGTCTCTATTCCTTATGTGGGATGCAGTGAACTTCACAGTAGAACCTTGGGCAAAAGAATGGCTGCGCGAACAACGCCAAAAAGGACTCAAATGCATAGAAATCATAGTATCTAACAATAAACGCTGCGTATACAAATTCGCCAAATACAACCCAACAACAAAACCTCAAAAAACATCCATCTGCTCAGGAGCATTCGATCCCCAAAAAGTATGTGTTTAGCTCTCAACAAAAATGAGTCTGTAATTGGTTTCTTTTCTGTTGAAATTTAATTTTTTGTGCTATTTTTGTTCAGCAATCAGAATTTCATAGACACATTTGTGCATATATGCCTGTGTGAGCTAAATAAATGCCTCAAAAATGCTGGTGGTTGGTTCTCAATTACGAATACGTTGGTCTCCAATGCTGTGCAGGATTGTTTATTGCGGATATGTAAGTGGCAATTTCAAATATCTTGCAATAGTTGCCTGCAATAGTAACGGCACTCCTCATACATAAACATCGACTCAATCGAGGTATACAACTGGTTATAAAAAGACAAAATGTCCATAACATAAATCTTTAAATATTCTTTTTTAACTTTGTGAAATCTGAAATTTCATAAAATAAGCTTTGAAATATGGCAAAAAATGTGTGAAAAATGGGTGCTGATAAGAAAGGAGTCGGGTACACTGAATAAAAAAATAAATGCTATATTTTGACTTTGATTCAAACCTTTGGAATTATATGTGTCGCTGGTGCCGTTATGAGTTATTGGACTATGTCAATGACTTCTCCAGAAGTATTGGTGGGCGTGTGGTGGCAATATTTGATAGTGGGGATAACAGGCGTTATTCTGCTTATTGTGATGATAGTGCTTTATAAGAAATGCAAGTTTCCACTATCTTTGAAAGAGTGTGGGGTTTATGGGAAATAGCATCTGGTTCTGATGAGTCTAAATTCCACTTCCGCATTTAATTCCCTCCCTTATTTCATTTGGGTAATTCTGTTCCTGCTCGTCGCCGGACGGTGAGGGAGATGAAATCTGATAGTAAAAAATGTATTCTCTATTTTGTGGGGTTGAGGTTAAAATCGATTACGGGTTCTATAAATCGTGTGTGATAACAATGATGGTCTTGTGTTTTTGTATGTGTTTAGCTCACGGAAGGTTTATATACTAGTTTGCAATAATATTGCAAAAGATGTGGGATGACAGAAAACCAATCAGTCGCCAAAAAACCAATGAACATAACAATGCAAGGCTAC